>TARA_R110002051_G_scaffold51268_4_pt1 | contig 64800 bp, 49 predicted proteins | sample TARA_R110002051 | Tara Oceans TARA_R110002051 (sample SAMEA4397023) | marine metagenome | biome: Polar Biome; feature: [MES] marine water layer (ENVO:01000295) within the mesopelagic zone...; material: water (ENVO:00002006), including particulate matter (ENVO:01000060) such as......
TTACTTTACTTTTTGTATCGGCAAATAGCACACTAAACAATTATAAAACAAAAGTGGTGTGCTAATCGCAATTAAGAAGCCTGAGATTATCAGTTTTACAATTTGTTTTGTTCTATCTACATGTTTATATAATATGAAGTTACATCAATAAATTCATCTTATAATTAATAATAGTAGATCAAAATATTGTAAGAATTTTTCTTATTTTTAACTTTAATTAATTCAATATTGTTAGATATTTAAATTATGATAGGGCTACAAATGGGTAGGTGCAAATGCGTTACACCTTATTAAATTGTTGCTTTGGTAACTTTAGTAGTTAGTACGAGTATAAAGACCTCTTAGAAGTAGTTGATACTTTACATAGTTCAAATATAAATTTTGACATAAATAATAATAAAAAGCTATGAGTAACAATTCAGAAGTTAAATGCCCAAGTTGTAAAGAGGTTTTTAAAGTAGACGATGCTGTGTATACTAATATTGTAATGCAAGTTAGGGATCAGCAATTTGATAAAGAATTACAAAACCGATTAGACGCTAATAATAGAGAAAATACGGCAGCTTTAAAATTAGTTGAAGCTAATATAACAGGCTTTTTTAAAGAGCAATTGGCTAGTAAGGATATTGAAATAAATAATTTAAAGCTAAAGAGTAAAGATGAGTTAGTTGACGAAGTGTCTAAAAAACAAGAAGAGATTAGAGCGTTACAGTCAAAATTAGAACAAGCAGAAACACAGAAAAAATTAGAGCTTTCAGATGCAATAAGAGGTATAGAAAAAGAAAAGGATCAGCTAACTAATGATTTAAAATCTAAAGAAACAGAAAAAGAACTACTAGAAAAGTCATTAAAAGAGAAGTTTAACGACAAGCTAGCCCATAAAGACGAAACGCTAAGACTTAAAGAAGAAGAGATAGAACGTTTAAAAGACTATAAGCAAAAGCTTTCTACTAAAATGATAGGTGAAACTTTAGAGCTGCATTGCGAAACAGAGTTTAACAAATTAAGAGCAACGGCCTTTCAAAGTGCCTACTTTGAGAAAGACAATGACGCTTCTGGTGGTAATAAAGGCGATTATATTTTTAAAGACTCAGATAAAAGTGGTAATGAAATAGTTTCTATTATGTTTGAGATGAAGAATGAAAACGACCAAACCGCAACTAAAAAGAAGAATGAAGATTTTTTTGCCAAACTAGATAAAGACCGAAACGATAAAGGTTGTGAATACGCTGTTTTAGTCAGTTTATTAGAGGCCGATAATGAACTCTATAATTCGGGTATTGTAGATGTCTCTTACAAATACGATAAAATGTACGTTATACGTCCACAATTTTTTATCCCTATGATTACCTTATTACGTAATGCAGGTATGAAATCTTTAGAGTATAAGGCAGAGTTAAATATAATTAGAAACCAGAGTATTGATATTTCAAACTTTGAAGAAAAAATAAACGATTTTAAAAGTGGATTCGCTCGTAATTACGATTTGGCAAGTCGTCAATTTAAAACGGCTATTGATGAGATTGATAAGACTATGGATCATCTTCAAAAAACAAAAGATGCGTTGCTGTCTTCTGTAAATAATTTACGTTTAGCCAATAACAAGGCAGACGATTTAACTATAAAAAAGTTAACCTATAATAATCCTACCATGCAACAAAAGTTTAAAGACATTCAGTCATAACTAATGATATTATGTATAATGTTAGACCAATCATTATATCAACAGGCTATTAAGTTTGCAGGCCAAAAACATGAGCATCAAACTGTGCCAGGCACTAATGCAAATTACTTACTACATTTATCTAATGTAGCGATGGAGGTTATTGTTGCTTACATGCAACAACCAAGTTTTAATATTAACCTTGCAGTGCAAATAGCCTTATTGCATGATACCATTGAAGACACTAACACAACCTATACCGAAATTAAAAACTACTTTTCAGAACAAATAGCTAATGGTGTTATAGCGTTGACAAAAGACAATACTATTCAAAGTAAAAAAGATAGAATGCAAGCTTCTATTAAACAAATTAAGTTATCATTTAAGGAGGTTGCTATTGTTAAATTAGCAGATCGCATTACAAACCTACAATTGCCACCGCATACTTGGGATAAACTGAAGATAGCTAATTACAAAGAAGAGGCTGCATACATCGCCTCTCAATTAAAGGGTGTTAATACGTATTTAGACAAAAGGTTAGCTCTTAAAATAGCAAATTATAATAAATATTAAGAATTATGAGTAGGTCTATTGAGATAGTTTTTGATGATAGCGGAAGCATGACATCATTTGAGGCAGGCAAGTCATAACTAACTTTTCAAAAGAAATTTTTAATGATGTGCTAATTGTGCCTAAAGACAATGCTTATTGCTAGTGTAAACCCTAATTAGTAAGGTTTTTTGATAAATTATAATTATGAATGCTAGCATAGACTATCATTAATCCCGTTTGTAATCTACAATGCTGGTAAATACCAACATTAGCATAGTGTTAAACACATTTTAATTGATTACTATACCATATTTGTACTCAATAAACTTTAGTGCACTGTAAAATAAGGACTAAATGGCAAATAGATTTAGTGCACTATCTCCCAGTCTTAAATAGTGTAAGTTTTAAAATTTTAGGCTAACAATTAATCAGTCTTTTGTGTTTTGAGCTTTTCGACTGATTTATATCATAATTAAATACCCTTTTATATTTTATTTTGCAACTGTAATTTAAAATATGAAACATGCAAAAAAACATTCTTCTACCAACAGATTTTTCGGATAATGCTTGGAGTGCAACTGTATATGCTTTAAAATTATATAAAGATCAACTATGTACATTTTACTTTCTGCATTCATCTAAACTAAAGATGTCTACCATGTCTTCTATGTCTAATAAACTTATTCGAGTTATGGCAGAAAATGCTATTAAAGAACTGACAATGTTAAAAGAAATGGCAGAGAACACAGACGCTAATCCTAATCATAAATTCGAAATAATTTTAAGTTCTAATGACCTCTACGACGCTATAGAAACTACAATTAAAAAACATAAAATAGACCTTGCTGTAATGGGCACAAAGGGTGCAACAAAGGCAACAAATATTCTTTTTGGTAGTAATACAGTTAACGTAATAAAAAAAATAAAAGGCTGTCCGGTAATGGCAATACCAGATGAATTTGATTTTGTAGTACCAAAAGACATAGCATTTCCGACAGATTTTAACCGTTTTTATGGTGCTGAACTTTTGCCGCTTAAGCAATTAGCAGAACTTTATAATGCTACAATTAGAATTTTGCATATACACAAACAAGATGATATTACCGATGTGCAAGATTATAATTTAGAGCAACTTAAATTGTCTCTAGAAGATTATCCGCATAGTTTTCATTGGATGCCAGATTACGATAACAAAGATGAAATTATAAAAGATTTTGTAGATGAATTGGGTATTAATATTTTGGTAATGATTAATTATCAACATAGTTTTATAGAGCGTATTATTAAAGAACCCGTAATAAAAAATTTGGGGAACCAACTCACTATTCCTTTATTGACTATTCCGTATTTGCGTTAAAAATGGAGTTATAAATCAACAAATTTAAATTCTATACTTTAATTTTTAGACAAATGAAATACGCTATTTTATTACCAACAGATTTTTCTGATAATGCATGGTGTGCTATTTGCTATGCCTTAAAATTATACGAAAATAAACCGTGTACATTTTATCTTTTACACGCTTGGACTTTTACAAACTCTGAAACCCGAACATACATAACCTCATCATTTATATATAATTTAAAGTCTGAATCTGAAACGAAATTAGTAGCACTTAAAGAAAAAGCTAAAGCAAAAACCACCACTAATACGCATAATTTTAAGGTTATTTTTAGTACCAATGATTTTTTATCTACTGTAAAATTATCTGTAAAAGTATATAATATACAAATGATTATTATGGGTACAAAAGGGCGTACTGGTATGAGTCAAATATTATTTGGTAGCAATACAGTTAGTTTAATTAGTAAAATTAAAAGTTGTCCCATATTAGCAGTGCCAAATGCTTATGAATTTGTTAAACCAAAAACTATTGCTTTTTCAACGGATTATAATAGGTTTGATATGACTGAATTAGAGCCATTAAAGTATATAGTGAAATTATATAATTCTGAAATTTTGATAGTACATGTTAATAAAGAAAATGACTTATCAGATATACAAACCCATAATTTAAAAAGGCTGAAAGTTAACTTAGAAGATTATACCATAAATTTTAATTGGCTCGACCAAAAAAATACAATGGAAGATACGATTAAGTATTTTATTAATACCTACAATATAAATTTACTTGCAATGGTAAATTATAAGCACAGCTTTTTAGATCATTTCTTAAAAGCGTCTTTAGTCAAAAAAATAGGATTTAATACTAAGGTGCCATTTTTAGTACTTCCAAGTTATGATTGAATTAATTTCCTTTAATACGTTCCCAAAGGCTAAACATTAGTTGTTTTGCATCTTGTTTACCCTTTTCTTTTTCAATAAAATGTGGGTTGTCAGAAGCATCAACTTCAATTTTATATTGAAACACAAAATCTTCAGCTCCTGGTGTTGTATTTAGTAAACCAAAGCGTAAATCGTTAAAGTATAATTCACCATTTATTCTTGTAATAGTAAACCAACCTTTAGATATATTTATCATACGTTTTACCTTTTCATTATTTATAAGGTTACCTAAAAGATGGTGGTTTTTTGGATAGCTAGTAAATGCAATAGCTTGGGTGTCAAAAAACGAATAATCTGCTAATAAATAGTCTGTTTTAGTTTCAATATTAGCATTCCATAATATGGTATTAAGTGGTGATGGTCTGGTATCTAATTTTATATAATCAATATTTTGAGCGCTTAAAGTATCTTCAAATTTTTTATAAGCAACACCTTTAAAGATTACAGTTAAACTTAGATAAAATGTACTTAACGTTAAGCCCAAAGTATTATAAATGCGTCTTTTTTTAGTCCTTCTTTTTTGAAATAAAGCCAAAATCAAAAATATAAGAAATGGAACTGTATATAAAGGATCTACAACAAATATAGTTTTAAAAGCCAACCTAATATCTAATGGCCAAAATAGTTGCGTACCCCAAGTGGTATGCGCATCTAAAATGGGGTGTGTTACTAAAGCTAAAAAGAAAAGCAACGTCCAACCCTTAAAACTTTTGTAATTATCATAGCGCGAAATCAACCAGCCAAAAATAGGTGCGCTAAGTAAAGCAAAAAGAATAGAATGTGTAAAACCACGATGTATCGCCAAAGCCGTTACCGTATCAGTAAAATAGGAGGCGAAAATATCTAAATCAGGAATTGTGCCTGCAATAGCACCATATAAAGCAGCTCTATTACCAACTTTTTTTCCTAAAACAGCTTCGCCAACTGCAGCACCTAAAACAATTTGTGTAAGTGAATCCATAACAATTACAAAAGTAACTTTTACTATTTATAAAACACAAAAACAAAAAGCTAAATTATAATGGAATGGATAAAATATGTATTTTTCGAATTAATAATTTCATCTAACTGTGTATTGATTTAACAAATCTATTATTCTTGTTATAATTTTAAATTGAGGTTTTTTTAATTTGTTAGCGCTTCTTAATATGAAAAATGAGTTCAGACATATTGTAATTAAATTACTAACCAACACCGTTGGTAGATTATTCGTTTTTATAAGCCCTAAAAAAGCGAGAGAATTATCAGCAAAAGGTATGACGCTTGTTATGAACAACAATTTAAGCACTACCGAACGCTTAATGCGAAGTTATATGCTTCAATGTATAGAAAAGGAAAAAGATTTTGAGCGTTTATCAAAATTTCATAAAAACTATTGGGTAAATCAAGGTAGTGATTTTTTTCAGAGCACAGATACATCTTTCGAAAACGACTTTTTACCTAACTGTTCGTTTATATTTAATCATTTAGAGGAACAACTTAAGACAGCATCTGAAACATTTGATACCATAGTAGAAATAGGTACTGGTAACGGTAAAGTTTTGCATTATTTGTCTGAAAGGTTTTCAGACATAAAATTCTGTATTGGCATAGATCTAAGTGCTGAACAAATAGCGGTTAATACCGAAAAATATAAAACAAATAACAAGCTTAATTTTATTGAAGCAGATGCTTTAGAGTGGGTTAAACAAAAAGCTCAAGCTCAAACTATTTTTGTAACTTCTAGAGGTGTATTAGAATATTTTACAGAAGAAGACTTGAACGTTTTACTCGAAAAAATTTATAATTTAGGTCAAGTTATATTTGTAGCTATAGAGCCCAATGGTATTAACCACGATTTTAATAAAAACCCTGAATCTGAGCTCTACGGACAAGAGCGTTCTTTTTCACATAACTACTCTAAAGTATTTAAAGAAATAGGGTATTCTATCTGGCATTATTCTTCAAAGCCAAGCGTTAAAAATTCTTTTAATCAAACATTTTTAGGTGCTAAAAATTAATGTTTTAGAAACTATTTATGCCCATAGAAAGTGTGAGTAACTTTAGTATTAATTTGATTTGTAATTCAAATATTTAGATACATTTTTATTGTAAATTAGAGCTAACTTTTCGTACATCTAAAATACAAGTATTAGAACGTTATTTTAGTGTTATTTAATTAGTTATTAGTTTATTTGATTTGTAATTATGTATGTTGTTTTAGTTAAATATTTGAATTAAATAGGATTATATATCATCTTCTTTTTTTTGATATTTAAATCTGAAGATATTATTGTAATGTCCCAATACTATGAGTTTTAATACCGATAAAATAGTTAAGAGCGTAACTACTTTTAATAATACCCGTTTAGATTATTTAAAAGATATAACTGTCATAGATTTATTTTTAGAAAAAGTAAATACTGTGCCCAATAATACAGCTGTAGTTTACAAATCTAAGACACTTAGTTATAAACAGCTAAATGATCTATCTAACCAATTTGCTAATTATTTAAACCATAACCATAAAATTGTAGATGGCGACTTTATTGGTTTAATGTTAAATAAAAGTGAGTGGTTAATTGTTGCTATTCTGGGAATTTTAAAAACAGGTGCTGCTTATGTACCAATAGATGTTGATTACCCTGAACATAGAAAAACATATATAAAAAACGATAGCCACTGTAAAACCATTGTAAATGACGCGTTAGTAACTAACTTTATAACAAACTTAAGCGGTATTTCTACAAACCTAGTTAACATACCCATACTAGATTCTAAAAGTCTTATTTATATTATTTACACATCTGGTACTACCGGAAGTCCAAAAGGTGTTATGATACAACACCAATCTGTTGTTAATCTTATTACATCACAAACACAATGTTTTAATATTGATGCTTCAGATCATATTTTACAATTTTCAAACTACAGTTTTGATGCTTCGGTAGAGCAAATATTTTTAGCACTTTGCAATGGTGCAAAACTTTGTATAGTTGGTAATGAGGTTTTAAAAAATCATACATTACCTAATTTTATAAAAGAAAATGAAATTACACATTTACATGCTACGCCTAGTTATTTAGATACTTTACCAGATTTATCACATTTCAAATCTTTAAAAAGAGTTATAGCTGGTGGCGAAAGCTGTTCTTTAAAACTAGCTCAAAAATATGGCGCATTCTGCGACTTTTATAATGAATACGGACCAACAGAAACCACAGTAACATCTTCGGTTTATAAGTACAACTCAGAAAATAAAACACTAACAAATTTACCAATAGGGCGTCCTATAGCTAATACACAAGCCTATATTTTATCTGATCAATTAGAGTTAAAAGCTATCGATGCTATTGGTACATTATATTTAGGTGGTGACGGTTTAGCTCGTGGATATCTTAATTTGCCAGATTTAACTGCCCAAAAATTTATCACTAATCCTTTCGATTCTAATACTAAGCTTTACAATACAGGTGATTCTGCTAAATGGACAGAAGACGGCAATTTAGTTTTTGTAGGCCGTAAGGATACCCAAGTTAAAATTAGAGGTTATCGTATAGAATTAGGTGAAATAGAAGTGGCTTTAAATACCTTGCCTAATATTAAGCAAGCTGTAGTTATTGCTACCGGAAGTGAAACACAAGAAAAACGCTTGGTTGCTTATATTCAATTGGTAAATAAAAGCGAATCTATAGCAATGGTTAAAAAAGAACTATCTGAGGTGTTGCCAGACTATATGTTGCCCTCAAAGTTTATAACAATTGATGCATTTCCTTTAACGGCTAATGGTAAGATTGATAAAGATAATTTACCAAATCCGGTTAATTTTAGACCAGAAGGTGCACCAATTTTAAGAAGACCAAAAACAACACTACAAAAATCAATAGCTAAAGTGTGGAGCTCAGTATTAGATATTGCAGCTATTGGTGTAGATGATAATTTTTTTGAAATGGGTGGCAATTCACTCCTCACTCAAAAATTAGCTTCAATTTTAACCACTGATTTTGGTATAAATATACCAATTACAAAACTATATCAGCACCCAACTATTGCAGAAATCACAGCCTTTTTAGATGCAAATGAAACAGCAGTAGCATCTAATGTTGTTCACAATAAAAAGAAAAAAAATACAGATAATGATGTCGCCATAATTGGTATGGCAGGTCGTTTTCCTGGTGCAGCTACCATAGATGAATTATGGACTGTACTCAAAGACGGTGTAGAAACAATTTCGTTCTTTACACCTGAAGAGCTCGATACTTCTATACCAGTACATTTACGCAACGATCCATTATATGTGGCTGCAAGGGGAGTAGTACCCTCAGCCAAAACATTTGATGCTAAGTTTTTTGGTTTAAATCCAAAGCTTGCCGAGGCTATGGATCCTCAGCAACGTATTTTTTTAGAAATCGCATGGGAAGCCTTAGAAGTATCAGGGTATTTACCAAAGCATTACAAGGGTAGTATTGGTGTTTATGCTGGTAGCGGTACCAATTCCTACTATACTAATAATGTCTTACCAAACACAGATTTAGTAAATGCGGTTGGGCCGTTTCAGGTTACAACTGTAAACGATAAAGACTATATCGCATCACGTGTGGCATACCATTTAAACTTAACAGGACCAGCAGTAAGTGTACATTCAGCGTGTTCAACATCATTATTAGCCATTGCAGAAGCTGTAGAAGCGATTAGAAATGGACAGTGCGATGTGGCTTTAGCCGGTGGGTCTAGTATTACTTCACCAATTAATAGTGGTCACCTTTATCAAGAAGGTTCTATGTTGAGCGCAGATGGTCACTGCCGTTCTTTTGATGCAGAAGCCAAAGGCACCATGTTTAGTGATGGTGCAGGTGTGGTTTTATTAAAATCCTTAGATCAAGCAAAACGCGATGGTGATATAATTCACGGTGTTATAAAAGGTATTGGCTTAAATAACGACGGTAGTAATAAAGGAAGTTTCACTGCGCCGAGTGTAGAAGGTCAAGCTGGTGCCATAAAAAGTGCACTTAGAGATGGTAATATAGATGCTGCTACAATTACTTATATAGAAACACATGGCACGGCAACACCGCTAGGTGATCCCATAGAAATAGAAGGTTTAAGTAAAGCGTTTGGCAAACAGCCCATTAATGGGTATTGCGCTATTGGCTCGGTTAAAAGTAATATGGGGCATCTTACTGCAGCAGCTGGTGTTACAGGGGTTATTAAAACAATACTAGCTTTAAAGCATAAAGTTATTCCTGCATCATTGGGTTATAAAAACCCAAATCCGGCTATAGATTTTGATAACAGTCCGTTTTACGTAAATGATAAATTAAGCGATTGGAATGTAGATGGAAAGCGACGTGCTGGTATTAGCTCCTTTGGTGTTGGTGGCACAAATGTGCATATTGTTGTTGAAGAATTTGAAAATCACACCACTATTTCTAGCAGTGGTAGACCATTGCAGTTATTAACGTGGTCTGCTAAGTCAGAAAATAGCCAATTAACGTATAAGTCTCATTTAGGTAACTATTTAAAAGCTTCAATGTCTCAAAATTTAGCAGATGTAGGCTATTCACTTTCTACGACGAGAGATACATTTAACCACAGAAGTTTTACAGTTGCAGCGACTACCGAAGCAGCAATAAATAGTTTGCTTTCTCAAGAAAATACACCAATAAAGAATAAAATACTTAAGGTAGCACCAAATGAGATGGTGTTTTTATTTCCTGGTCAAGGGGCACAATATCTACAAATGGGTAGAGCTTTATACGACAATGAAATTGTTTTTAAGGAAGCTTTTAATAGGTGTGCAGAAATTTTAAACACAAATCTAGGTATAGATATTCATCCTATTATTTACCCAGAATACGATACTGAAGCCGCGCAAAATAAAATTAAAGACACACAATTTACACAACCCAGTTTGTTTGTAATAGAATATGCACTTTCACAGCTATTTATGAGTTGGGGTATTAAACCCACACTATTATGCGGTCATAGTATTGGCGAGTTTGTGGCAGCACATTTGGCAGGTGTGTTTAGTCTAAAAGATGCATTAATATTAGTTGCTAAACGTGGCCAATTAGTAAGCGAGTTGCCAAACGGCAGTATGCTTTCTGTAAGGTCTTCGGTTAGTGATTTAAAAAACATACTTCCACAATCATTAGCTATAGCAGCAATAAACTCAGACAAACTGTGTGTGGTGTCTGGTGAAGATGAAGCTATAGAAAATTTTAAGTCCATACTCCAAGATAAAGGTATTGCGAGTATGGCACTACTTACGAGTCATGCATTTCATTCTGAAATGATGACTCCTATACTAAATGATTTTGAAAAAGAAGTTAAAAAAGTAAATCGTAACGTACCGCGTTTGCCTATAGTGTCAACCGTAACAGGTACATGGTTAACAGATGCCGAAGCTACAAGTGTTGCTTATTGGACAACGCATTTGCGTGCTACTGTAGATTTTTCAGCAGCTATGGAAACTATTTTAGAGTTTGAAGATTCTATTTTGTTAGAGGTTGGACCAGGTAGGGCATTAACAACGCTTTCACAACAAAAAAAGAATTCTAAGTCTGTAGTCCCTATTTCAACATTAACAATGCCTAAAGACAATACAGATGCATACCATTCAATTTTAAATGCACTGGGTCAATTATGGCTTAATGGTGTAGAACCAAATTGGAATAATTTTTATGCTAATGAAACACGACAAAAACTTGAGTTGCCTCCTTATGCCTTTGATCGTAAATTATGTTGGGCTAATATTCCAAGCGTAGAGACGCAACACATAAGTTTATCACAACAAAATGTTGACGCAGTAATTGAAGTGCCACAAAGAGAAAACATAATACCGAAAACCACCAAATTGATGAGAAAGGATTCAATTTTAAATAAAATAGCTGAGATTATAATGAACACATCTGGTATAGATGTAGAACCAAATGCCTACGATAATAGTTTTTTAGAATTAGGTTTAGATTCTTTGGTGCTAACGCAGATGGCAATTTCGTTTAAAAACGAATTTAATTTACCCATTACCTTCAGACAATTAAATGACGAATTTAGTTCACCTTATCTTTTAGCGAATCATTTAGATGCTAATTTGCCAGCTGATAGTTTTGCAAAACAAGCACCTAGTATTGCTGTACCAGCTTTATCAAACAGCACAACTATGGGTGCTGTACCGGATCAAAATTCTGCATTAGACTTAATAGCTCAGCAATTACAGGCATTAGGACAACAAATTCAACTAATGCAAGGTCAGACGGCTCAACCTATTCAGTCAAAGCCAGTACAAACTAACCTTGTCACTTTACCAACTGAGGTTTCAGACGGACGCACAGAAGATGAAAAGAAAGAACACAGTAAACCATTTGGTGCTGCACCACGCATAGAGAAGCAGTCAACAGGTTTAAACAAAGCACAAGAAAATTATCTAGAAAATCTAACAGAAACCTATAATATTAAAACGGCTGGCAGTAAAGCGTATGCGCAAAAGCACAGAGCGCATATGGCAGATCCTAGAGTAGTTTCTGGTTTTAAACCGCAAACAAAGGAATTAGTTTATCCTATTGTGGTTGGTAAATCTAAGGGTAATCGTCTTTGGGATATTGATGGTAATGAATACTTAGACACGTTAAACGGGTTTGGATCTTGCTTATTTGGTCATCAACCAGAATTTATAAAAGAAGCGTTGCACCAACAGGTAGAACTTGGTTTTGAAGTCGGTCCGCAGCATCCGTTAGCAGGCGAGGTTTGTGAATTACTATGCGAATTAACAGGGCACGACCGTGCTGCACTCTGTAACACGGGATCTGAAGCCGTTTTAGGTGCTATGCGAATTGCCAGAACGGTAACAGGTCGCTCATTAATTGTGGCTTTTTCACGTTCTTATCATGGTATTAATGATGAGGTTATTGTTAGAGGTTCAAAAAAATTAAAAACATTTCCGGCAGCACCAGGTATTTTACCAGAAGCGGTAAAAAATATGTTAATCTTAGATTATGGTACAGACGAAAGTTTGGCGATTATAAAAGAACGCGCTCACGAAATTGCAGCAGTTTTAGTAGAACCAATTCAAAGTCGAAGACCAGAATTTGTCCCTGTAGAATTTTTGAAACAAGTTAGAAACATTACAAAAGCGTCGCAATCTGTACTAATTTTTGATGAAATAATTACTGGTTTTAGAATGCATCTAGGCGGTGCACAACAATTATTTGGTATTAAAGCAGATTTAGCAACTTATGGTAAAGTGATTGGTGGAGGTATCTCAATCGGTGTAATAATGGGTAACAAAAACTGTATGGATGCGCTAGATGGTGGTTTTTGGCAGTATGGTGATGCTTCTTTTCCAGAAGTTGGTGTAACCTATTTTGCTGGTACATTTGTGCGCCATCCTTTAGCATTAGCTACAACTAAAGCATCACTTTTACATTTAAAAGCTCAGGGCGAAATACTTCAAGATAAACTCGCAGCAAAGACTTGTCGTTTAGCATCGCAACTTAATAGCTATTTTAAAGCTAAAAAACTGCCTTTAGAAATTGCATTTTACCGTTCGTTGTGGCGTGTAAAAATGTTAGAAGACGTGCCTTATGCTGAGTTACTTTTTGTTTCAATGCGAAATAAAGGCATTCATGTTTGGGATGGTTTTCCGTGTTATTTAACAGAGCCTTACACAGAAAATGATATAGACCACATCATTGCAACGTTTAAGTTGTGTATAGAAGAACTTATTGCAATTGGTATTTTTGAACATGTTGTTACAGATTATAACACACCTATTAAAACGTCCCAAGAATTAAATATACCACCATCTAAAGACGCAAAATTGGGTATAGACGCATCAGGAAACCCAGCATGGTTTGTAAAAAGTAAAAAAGACCCTGAGAAATTTATAAAAGTAGAATTACAATAGTAATACTAAAGTTAACAACTAAGACTAGTTTTTAGAAGATATGGATCATTCAGAAATAAAAAAACAAATAAGTACTACTTTTAATCCGTTTTTGGGTTTAGAAGTAGAACGTATTGTTTACACAACCCAATCGCAGGCAGAAATATGGATTGCTTGTAAAATAGGGGGTGAAGATGCTAATAGAGCTTACAATGAGTCTATTTCTGTTATTTTTAATGGCAATTTAAATAAAATTGCGCTTACTAAAGCCATTCAAAAAATAGTACAACGGCACCAATCGTTTCGTGCTACCTTTAGTACAGATGGTCGTTATATGACTATTTTTAAGGAGGTTAATATTGAATTAGAATATTTAAATCTTTCGACTAAAAATGGTATCGAAAAAGAGGCCACTATTAAAACGTATTTAAATAAGGATGCCAATTTTATTTTCGATTTAGTAAGAGGTCCTTTAATTAAAATAGGTTTAATTGAATTGTCTAATGCGGAATATCATTTAGTGATAACAGCACATCATATAATTTTTGATGGTTGGTCTACTGGTATACTTTTAGAAGAATTAGGTGCACTTTATACTGCGTTTGATAAAAATGAAATCCCTGTACTGCCTGAAGCAGAGAGTTTTGTTACTTATGCAGATAGCCAACAGTTATTTATAAATAGTAAGGATTATAGCGCGACTGAAAATTTTTGGCTAGACCAATTTAAATCTTCAGTACCTGTTTTATCGCTTCCTACAGATGCGCCAAGACCTAAGTTAAGGACGTTTAAAAGTGAACGTTTAGATTTCTCAATACCTAATCTTAGTGTTAATGCACTAAAAAAAGTAGGTATTAAAGCGGGTTGTAGTTTTGTAACTACGTTAATGTCTGCTTTCGAAGTCTTTTTATATAATCAAACAGGCCAAGACGATTTAGTATTAGGTTTACCAGCATCTGGTCAAGCATCTAGCGGAAAAACACAACTTATTGGGCATTGTGTAAATTTATTACCATTACGAAGTCATGTTGATGCTAATAGCACATTTAACACATATCTAAAACAACGAAAAACACAACTTTTTGATGCTTACGATTATCAAGAACTAAGTTTTGGTCAGTTAATTCAAAAGTTAAATGTAGATAGAGATCCGTCTCGTGTACCACTAGTTCCTGTCGTTTTTAATATAGATATTGGCATGACTAGTGCTGTATCTTTTGGGGATTTAAAGTATAAATTAAAAAGTAACCCAAGAGCTTATGAGGCATTTGAGTTGTTTTTAAATGCAGTAGGGTCAGAGAATGAGCTTATATTAGAATGGTCTTACAATGCAGCTCTTTTTTCTAGGGATACTATTTCTAAAATGATGGCCTCTTTTGAAGCTATTATTACAAAGATTATTGAAAATCCCGATATTCAAATTTCTAAGATCGTTGCGGTTGATGAAACAGAGTATAAACAACTAAATAATACAAGTACAGATTATCCACAAGAAGCACTACATGACTTAATTTCATCTATTTGTAAAGAATTTAGTTCTGAAACGGCTATAAAGTTTCAGAATGAAGCGCTGACATATAATGCTCTAGAAGAACAAGCTAACCAATTAGCACATCATCTACAATCTATAGGTGTACGTCCTGGTGAAATAATTGGAGTAGCTTTACCAAGGTCTAAAGAGCTTATTATAACATTATTAGCAATTTTAAAATCTGGAGCTGCATATTTACCGTTAGACCCTCTTTATCCTAAAAAACGTTTAGAGTATATGTTAGACGACTCTGAAGCGTCTTACCTAATCTCAACAAAAGCAAATGCTGCGATATTAGATACAAAATCTACAAAATTATACTTATCTGACTTATTTTCCAAACTAAGCGACTATACAACAGATTCGACTTTTATTAAGGTTAATACTAATGCTGTTGCATATTTACTTTATACTTCTGGCTCAACTGGTAAACCCAAAGGTGTTTCTGTAACACATAAAAACTTAGTAAATTTTCTTTATAGTATTTTAGAAAAACCAGGTATTAAACAAACAGATAAGCTTTTATCTGTAACCTCAATTTCTTTTGATATTTCTGGCTTAGAATTGTTTGCACCTCTGCTAAAAGGGGGAACTTTAGTAATAGCAGATGAAATTACAGCAAAAGATGGACGCTTACTTTATGATTTACTAAAAAAAGAAAAAATAACACTAATGCAAGCTACTCCGTCTACTTGGCAAATGTTACTCGATGCAGGTTGGGAAGAGCCTATACATTTAAAAGCGCTCTGTGGTGGTGAGGCTTTGACAAAAAAGTTAGCAGATACCTTACTTAGTAAAGTACATGAGTTATGGAATATGTATGGCCCAACAGAAACAACAATTTGGTCAACTTTAAAACAGATAAAGTCTAAAGATTATAAAATTACAATTGGTCAACCTATAGCAAATACACAAGTCTATATACTAAATAAGCAAGGTCACCTGGTTGTACCTGGTAAGTTGGGAGAAATCGTAATAGGTGGTGATGGTGTTGCTAAAGGCTACTGGAAAAGACCAGAGTTAACTATAGAAAAATTTATAGATAATCCGTTTCAATCTGATACTAAATTATATAAAACAGGTGACTTAGGTCAGCTATTGCCAACAGGCGAATTAGTTTGTTTAGGTCGCATAGACGACCAAGTTAAAATACGCGGACATCGTATTGAGTTGGGTGAGATAGAACAAGCTATTACAACAATAAATACTGTTGATGCTGCAGTAGTTATTGTTCACACCAATCAGCTATATGCTTATATATTATCATCTCAATTAAATGAAATAAATAAAAGTATAGAAGATGCGTTTAAAACCCGTTTAGCAGAATATCTACCTGCTTATATGATACCTTATAATTTTGTTTTAATAGATGAATTTCCTAAAACGCTAAACGGAAAAATAGATCGTAAAGTGTTATTAGAAATCGCTTCTAAAACTACAATTATTACTCATTTTTCAGCACCGAGAACTACTACAGAGAAATTAGTATCGAAGATTTGGTGCGACTGTTTAAATTTAGAAAAAGTAGATATTTATACTAATTTTTTTGAACTTGGTGGCCATTCTCTAATAGCCGTAAAAGTAATGTCGCGTTTAGAAAAAGAGACGGGTAATAGGTTTCCACTTTCTGCACTAATGGTATATCCTACGGTAGCCAAATTAGCTGAGTTTATGGATAAAGATGCTAAGCAAGACACTTGGGATTCTTTAGTGCCAATTAGACCAAACGGAACTAAATCACCACTTTATGTTGTGCATGGAGCAGGGCATAACGTATTGTTTTTTAATTCTTTGGCAGATAATTTAGATAAGACGCAACCCGTTTATGGCTTGCAGGCTAAGGGGTTAAATGGTGTAGATAAGCCTTACGATAAAATTGAAGATATGGCTGCGCACTATATCTCAGAAATTATTCAAGTTGACCCAATTGGTCCTTATGCTTTAGCTGGTTACTCTTTTGGAGGGATTATAGCCTACGAGATGGCAAGACAGTTAAAAGCACAAGGTAGACACACAAAAACATTAGCACTTTTTGATACTTATATTTTTCCTGAATACTATTTCTCTGGCCCAATAGGAAAAGCTTTAGCTTCAGGTTATTACGTTTTTGGTAAAGTGTTTTTTGCAATACGAAAAATGTTTAGTAGTACAGATAATTTTAAAATTCGACTTAGAATTTTTAAAAACGCTTTTCTTCGTGTAAAATCTATGCCTAATACTACTGAAAATTTACAAGAAGAAAACTATAAGCAACCTAAAGAGCTAGATAAAATGCATGATATAGCAGTAAGTCGTTATAAAATTGTACCTCATGATATTTCTGTTGATTTATTAATAGCAGATGATAATGTCTATTTTAAGCACGATACTAAAAACCTTGGTTGGAAATCTATTGCACTTGGGGGAATTACCAAAACAACCATACCAGGTAATCATGGTAATATGTTTATAGCTCCAAATGATAAAAAGTTAGGTAGAATACTGCAAAATCTTTTAGATAGTAGAGATGAATCATCTTAAAAATAATGTCTTTTGTAGTACTGCAGAAATCTTAATTGATGACGACTTTAAAGTTTTAGATGCAAGTTTGGGTGCTGTATTTTATAGTATTCAACTTTCTAAGTTTAGAGCTCTTTTACCAAAACTAAAGCGCTATTTAAATACAGAAGAAATTAAAAGATCAGAACGCTATTATCATACCAAAGATAAAGAGCGGTTTATTATTTGTAGGGCGCTTTTAAAATTCTGTATTTGTAGGCATACAGGGCAAGATATTAGTACTGTTATTTTTAAAAAAGATGCCAATAAAAAGCCTTATTTATTAAACTATAATTCTTTATATTTTAATGTAACCCATGCTGGTGATTTTGCTTTAATCGCAATTGCTTGTTCGCCTGTTGGTATTGATATAGAATGTTTAGATACAAATTTTGATTATAATGAAATTGTTAAAAACGTATGTAATAAGCAAGAATTAGACGCGTTAGTGAGGTCTGAAAATGTAAAACATACATTTTACAAATTATGGACACGCAAAGAAGCTATTGTAAAAGCCACTGGCTTGGGTATTACAGATGATTTTATCGATATTCCTTCTTTAGACGGTTATCATTTAATGCCCGAAAATTTACTAGGCCAACTTAGTAATATACACGTTATTAGTTTTCAGTTTAATACTACTTATAAAGGGGCTATTGCTTTATCTCAAAAACACCAATCAATTAAAACTATAATTTTTAATAACTTATTCTTACAAGTTGAAGAATTTTAGCGGTGTTTACCGTAACTAATGGTTATCATTTTTTTTAATAGATGCATATTGTAATTTTACGCTATTACTATAAAATAGTGTGGCGTTAGTATTACAAATCTTATCACTATTAAAAACAAAATTTCTTAATATTGTGTAACTTTTTTATTGTATTAACGTCATATTAGTATAAATATATTATTATCATGGAATCTAATTATCATACACTTAAACGATCAGACAGGCAATTATTAGTGATTACGCATTTGGCACAATTGCTAAATTATATTACAGGTTTTGGCGGATTGATAGTACCATTAGTTATATGGATAACTCAAAAAAATAGCGTAGAGGATATGGATGTACACGGAAAAGCTATTTTAAATTTTCAACTAAGTATTCTCATATTTTCTATACTAAGTATCCCGTTAATTTTTGCCTTTGGACTAGGTATATTAACCTTAATATTAATCGGTATTTTGGCATTTGTTATGCCAATTATTAATGCTGTAAAAGCTAGTAATGGCGAATTACCAAGCTATCCATTGTCTCTTAATCTTATTAGTTAATAGTTTTAAGAAATGGAATATAAAGGCCCATTTGTTGATGGGTCTTTTTTGTACACGTCATTTAAGTTTTAGGGTATAAAAAAAGCCTCTATAAAGAGGCTTTTAAATATGTTTTTGTTAGTCTCTTCTACGAGAACGTCTTGGTCTTTCTGAAGTACTACTTGTTTCAGAAGGGCGTCTATCGCCTCTTGAGTCGTCTGAGCGTCTTCTGTCACTTCTATTACTAGAGCCACCAGAAGATCTTCTGTCACCTCTATCACTAGAGCGTCTCTCACCTCTTGGCTTGTCATCGCGTCTGCGACTTCCGCCGCCAGAGCGTCTGTCATTTCCGCCACGACCACCTCTATCGCGTCTTCCGCCACCAGAGCGACCTTTGTTTTCACTTACTTCTACATTTACAAAACGACCTTCGTATTTAAAGTCTGTAAAGAAAGCTATTACTTTTTCTTGTAATTCTTTTTCAGTATTAAAGAAAGAGAAACTTTCTTTAACATCTACTTTAAAGACATCATCACGACCTAATTCTAATTGTTCTTTTAAGAAATCTTTCAACTTCATCCAATCAAAACCATCTTTACTACCAACGTTAATAAAATAACGTGAATCATTAGATTGTTTTTCGTAATCACGACCACTATCTCTATCACTATCGCGAGATTCAACTCTACTAACACCTTTCGATTTTTGGTAGTAGTTATAGAAACGATTAAATTCTACAGAAAAGAATTTTTTAATAAGATCTTCTTTTTCGGTATCTGCAAATAACTCATTAATGCCACCTAAATGCTTATCGATCTCGTCATTAGTTTCGGTAGCGTGTATTTTATTAGCTAAAGCCATTAATTGTATTTCTACAATAGATTCTGAAGAAGGGACTTCCTTTTTCTCAAATTCTTTTTTAATGATACGCTCTATACCTTTAATTTTTCGTACTTCACTTTTAGAAGCAATAACCATTGAGATACCAGTTTTACCTGCACGTCCTGTTCTACCAGAACGGTGTGTATAAATTTCTGGTTCGTCTGGCAATTGGTAATGTATAACGTGTGTAATATCATCAACATCAATACCACGAGCTGCAACATCTGTTGCTACTAACATTTGTATTTGTGTGTTTCTAAAAGATTTCATGACCATATCACGTTGATTCTGACTTAAATCTCCGTGTAATGCGCCTGCTGAGTAACCATCTTCTATTAAGTTTTCGGCTACTTTTTGTGTATCTCTTTTTGTTCTACAGAAAATTACAGCAAAAATATGCGGATTGGTATCTGCTAAACGTTTTAAGGCTTGGTAACGGTCTCTTGCATTTACTAAGTAGTACTCATGAGATACGTTATTTGTACTTTCATTTTTGTTACCTACTGTAATTTCAATAGGATCGTACATAAATTTCTTAGCAATTGTTGCTACTTCTCTAGGCATTGTTGCAGAGAATAACCATGTACTTTTATCTTCGGGCGTGTGAGAAAGGATATCTGTAATATCTTCTTTAAAGCCCATGTTTAGCATTTCATCTGCTTCATCTAAAACAGCATATTGTATTTTAGAAATATCAACCATATTACGGCTAATCATATCTTTCATACGGCCAGGAGTTGCCACAATAATTTGTGCACCACGTTTTACAGATCTTGCTTGGTCGCTAATACTTGCACCACCATAAATAGCAGTAACATTTAAACCTTTACAATATTTGCCGTATAATTTTAGCTCGTTTGTTATTTGTAAACAAAGCTCGCGAGTAGGAGATAAGATAAGTCCTTGTGTGGTTCTACTATCTACATCTATTTTTTGCAACATCGGAAAACCGAAAGCTGCAGTTTTACCTGTACCAGTTTGTGCCAAAGCCACTAAGTCTTTGTCTTCTTCTAATAAAAGTGGAATTGATTTTGCTTGTACTTCACTAGGCTTTTCGAAACCTAAGTCCGTAATTGCGCGTAAAAGATCTTCATTAAGACCTAAATCTTGGAATGTGCTCATTTTTGAGTGTTATGTATTCGATTATTTTCTGTTGGTGTTACAAAAGAAGCGAATCGACATACTAAACACTTAAACTTCTAGGTAACACATCCTCTCTCTGAGGAATTTTTTGAAACTCATTTTTGGCACTTTTAAAAGCGTCAAATTTGTTTGCTAGACTAACCTAGTAAATATTACAAAGTCTTAATACTTTATTTAAAAGTAATAATTGCCTTATTAGTTTCAGCGTGCAAATGTAGTGTTTTTATTTTAATATTACGTATTGATGTTAAGTTGCTGTATTACAGATTGGTAATTCGGTTTTAGTCTGTAAGCCTTTATAAGAAGCAAAGCTTTTTTAGGCTATAAATGATGAATTGCAATAAAAAAGAGACTATCTAAAAAATTACAATACTTTATAATCTGGTATATTAGCTTTAATAAAATAAAAAAAATGATTTTATTTAATAGGTTTATTGCGCTCTATCACTACAGAAAGTATCGTTTTTTTAGACAGCCTTTTTAAAAATTATTTAAAATGTTTTACGCTGTAACGTAGTAGCTTAATAAGCTAGAACACTCTGTAGTGCCAATTGTTTTATAATAATACACGGCACTTTCATTACCTTCTACTTTTATAGTGTAAGTGTTATCGCAATAGAATGTTATGAGTCTTCTTGCTGAAAGAGATTCATTAGTGTTATTATCATTTTGAATATAATCAAAATAATAATTATCATCGTCTATTTTGGTCCAAATGCCATTAGCAACCGGTACATCTGCATAACGATCTATAAATGTTCCGTCTGCATTAAATTGAAGAATTATTTCTGAGTCTTGTCTTGTATTTTGAAACCATTGGTCTATATATGTCCATTCTGTACCTGTCTATTGGTTAATAATAGATTCTAAATTTTCATCTCTATACATTTGCCATTCACCTAAAACTTTTGCTTCAATTGTTGCTGTCTCAGGTTCATTATTGTCGTCTTTTTCGCAACTCAAAAATGTAAATGCTAATACGGCTAAGAGTAATAAATTTTTCATAATAATTGAGTTTAGTTATTTACTATAGAACACTTATATGTTTAATTCTCCTTATAATTAATTAGATTATTTTAAGTATTAATATAAAAAAAGAGGGCAGAAGCCCTCTTAATATAGTAAATGGTGATGTTTTTAATCTTCAGATTCATCCATGGTATGGTACACGTTTTGTACATCATCATCCTCTTCGAGCTTTTCTAAAAGCTTCTCAACATCTTCAGCTTGCTCTGCTGTTATCTTTTTGGTAATTTGAGGTATGCGCTCAAAACCTGACGATACAATCTCTAAATTGTTGTCTTCTAAATAGGCTTGTATGTTACCAAAACTTTCAAAAGGAGCATATATCATTATGCTTTTAACTTCGTTTCCTTCTTCATCTTCATCGGTATCTTCAAAAATTTCTTCGACTCCAAAATCTATAAGTTCTAGTTCTAGCTCTTCTAGGTCTAAAGTAGCACCTTTAATTTTAAAATTACAAGTATGGTCAAACATAAAAACAACTGAGCCAGAAGTGCCTAAACTACCATCTGTCTTATTAAAATACGAACGCACATTAGCTACTGTACGTGTATTATTGTCTGTTGCAGTTTCTATAAGTACAGCAATACCATGCTGTGCGTAACCTTCAAAAATTACTTCTTTATAGTCACCTTGGCCTTTTTCGCTTGCTTTCTTAATAGCACGCTCTACGTTGTCTTTTGGCATGTTAACAGACTTCGCATTTTGTATAACAGCTCTAAGACGCGAGTTACTATCTGGATCTGGACCTCCTTCTTTAACAGCCATAACAATGTCTTTGCCTATTCGAGTAAATGCTTTACTCATGGCAGACCAACGTTTCATTTTTCTTGCTTTTCTAAATTCGAAAGCTCTTCCCATAATGTCTATTTTTTTATTGTCACAAATTTAATTAATTCTATTAATCGTTTGGGATATGTTTGCTTAAAAACTTTTGATTTGTTGTATTTAAGCCATTAATTACTACGCTACGCTTTTTATTAAGTGCCGTATTTGTGTCGTTGTAGCTTTTTACACCTTTATTAAATTTGTTAATCATGGCATTGTAGCTGTCAATTTGTTCTTTAGTACGTTTGCGTTCAGCAGTTTTTTCTAAGGTTGCTTTTGTTTTTTCTAGGTCTTCGCTTAGAACTAAGAAATCAGTTAATACCGGAATCTTATTTTTGGTTTCATCAATAAAAAACTCAAATGCTTTTTTTGTAGCTATGGCTATAGATTTATCGTTTTTATAATGTGTTGTAGTTTTTAAAATTTCTAAACCTTCTTTAGCACTTGTGTTTAGTGCATTAGCGTTTTGTTGTATAGCATTTACATCATTGCTATTTAGGGCATCCATTAAATAAATTTCATTAATGTATACTTTAAAGTAGATAAGGTACATTTTTTTATAATATCCAAAAACCTCATTAGATATAGCCATGTTTTTACTTAAGTCTGTTTCGTTTTCTACAATATTAATATTGTTGCTTTCTGCAAATGCATTGTAGTTAGCCTCGTATTCCTCTTGGATTTCTTCCATCCTTTTATCTGCTAATTCTTGTGCTAACATATAAGCTTCCATAGCGTCGTAAGATTGTTCTGCTACGGCTTTCATGTCTATAATTTTAGCGTATTCGTTGTTGAGCAAGTCTTTATTGAACTGTAGTCTTTTTAAGAGTTGATTTTTAAATTCTACACCATCAAAACCAGGTGCTTTTTTTATCTTTTCTATAGAGCGATCTAAGGTTTTTAATAAACTTTTTCTTTTGTTAGTTACATTTCTGTCACTTTTACCATGAGCAACAGCTTTGGTATATGTCCACATTTTTTTTGTAATGCCTTCTTGTTGTTCGCTTACAAACTTTAAATAGTCTAAGGCGGTATCAAATTTTTGTGCAGATACTGAAACGGTACATAAAAATATAGCGATTGTAATAATTTTTTTCATGAGTAATGTTTGCTTAAATTTTAATAATATCATTGATAACATGGTAGGCTTCTTGTATATAAGGGTCTTTTGTAAGACGTTCTCTTTGGGTTGCATTTAGCGCTTTGTCTTGGGTGTTATACTCTAAAATCTTTAGAGTTGAAGTTGTGTTTTTTACTGTAAAAATGGTTGTGTTTTCTTCTAATAATTTTGTGTGTTTTTGCCAAGTAGATGTATAATTTGTAATGTCATTAAATACCCAATCTAAATTAAGCGGATAACGCCCTTGACGTTTTATATAGTTTGTTACAAAAATAGGATTAGATTTTAATATGGACTTAAAAACAGTATTATGAGTTGTGCGTGCTTTACTTTGTGTTTTTAAAGTCGTTATATCTTGTTTGGGTTTTGCCTTATGTTTTAAAGTCACCTCTGTTTGGTTTGTTTCAATTGCGTAAGAGTTAAATTGTTCTTGAGTTTCAAAATTATCATAAATATTAGGCAAAATAATATCTGGTATCACACCAGTTTGTTGGTGACTTATTCCAGTAACTCTAAAGAATTGGCCAACGGTTAACTTTATAAAATTAGGTTTTTCTACATTTCTAATAGGTAATATTAATTGTGATGTTGCTTTGCCATGTGTTGGTGAGCCCAAAATAATAGCGCTATTATAATCTTGTAATGCACCTGCAAAAAACTCTGAAGCTGAGGCACTAAATTGGTTAACTAAAACAACAATAGGTTTTGTAAATATGGTGCCTCTATTAGGATCTCTTATGGTGTAATCTTTTGTGTTTCTACTTTTTGAAATGGCAACTGGGCCACGATCTATAAACATGCCAGATAAATCTGCAGCTTCCTTCATAGAGCCACCACCATTAAATCTCAAATCTATAATTAAACCATTAATATTTTCTTTTTGTAGCTTGTAAATTTGCTTGGCCACATCGTTAGAAACTCCTAGTCCATTAGTAGATTCTAAATCTGTATAAAAACTAGGAATATTAACATAACCTATTTTAGTTTTGCCTTCTATTACATAACCTATAATTGAATTATCTTCAATACTAATAGCTGTTTTTGTTAAACTTATAGAAGCAATTTCACCATTTTGTTTTTTAATTTTAAAAGTAATTTTATTGGTGTTAGCATTATTAATAAAGCTTAATATAGTGGCATTAGAGGTGCAGTAGGTTTCTAATAAATGATCTTTATTTTGAAGTGTTAAGATGATATCGTTAACCTCAAAACTACCTTGTTTAAAAGCTGCACTACCTGGTGCAATTGACGAAATAATAATATCTCCATTTTTCTTTTTAACAGTAGTTATACCAAAAGTTAATTGCGAGTTTGAAACAGATTGCTCAAACATGCTTTTATCTGAAGCGCTAAAATAGGCTGAGTTTGGGTCTTGGTATTTAAGAAAAGCATCTAAAAAGGCTACTTGTAAGGATTCTAAAACAGAACTTTTGCTATTCAGTATTTCTTCTAATAAACAAATTTCATTGTCTATAACCTTTTGTTTTACTTCTTTTTCTAAGCTTTTAAAATTCGATTTTATATTAGAAAGTACAGAATCATTTTCTACAAGTTTTTGTAAAATTTTAAAGCGTACTTTTTTATTCCAATAGTTTAAAACAGCTTTGTCATTTTTGAAATAAGAATAATTTTCATCAGCTCTATAATAAAGGCTGTCTTTGCCAGAATAATTTAAAGTCTTATTACGCAACGCGTCTATAATACGCTTAGAATCATTAATGCGTTGTTCAAAAACTTTAGCATAAGGTAATAAGAAATCACAATTATTATCTACTATGTAATTATCTATTGCGTACTCATCGTTTTTAAATGTGTCTATATCTTTTTGTGTGAAGAATCTATTATTATCATCTATAGCTTTTAAAAAAAGTTTAAAAACACTTTTTGACAGCGAATCATTTAGTGGTTTAGGACTGTAATGTGATGCTTTTACAATAGTAGAAATAGCATTTAGCTCGTTACAAAAATCTGTATTTTGAGCTGTGGTTGTCCAAAAAAGAGCACCTAAAAAAAAGGATAATAAAAATCTAAGCATTAAAAGGTTTTAGAATTTTTTTAATCTTCAACCTCTACAATAGCTTCTATGGCTTCAGCGAGTTTAAAATCTTTAATGGTAACACCAGCTTCATCATGTGTAGATAACGTTATTTTTAAAACATTATAAATGTTGCTCCAATCTGGGTGGTGGCCTTGCGCTTCGCACTCAAAAGCAATTCTACTCATGGCACTAAAGCAATCTTTAAAATTATCAAATTCAAATTCTGCATGAATGGCATTATCAAAATAATCCCAATCCGGAAAGTGAAGTAATTTCGTTTCTATAGTGGCGTCGTCTAATTTCATAGTCTAATTTTTATTAATGGAAATTTAAGGAATAATTAGCGATGTAACAAGTCTATTTGTTAAGTTCTTGTAAAACGTGTTGACTTGTAATTTGAAGATGCTTTGGTAATTTATTAAACTTAGGAAGTACAGCCAAATAGCGATCTTCGTTGGTTGTAAATACGTGCTTTAGAAGTACTTTACCTTCAGTAATTGTTGTAATAAGATCTTTAATAAATTCATCGTGATGCACTAAATCTGTACTTCCTAAATGAAAAACACCATTTTTACTTCTATTAATAATATAATGAATTTGCTGTGTAATCTTTTTATCGAGCATTACATTCATTATTAAATTAGGAAATATCTCAACAGCTTCTTTATCTGCTATACATTGTTTTATTTCTTGTATTCTTGGAGAATTTGCCCCAAAAACCATTGGTAATCTTAGTATAGCGACTTGTTTTTTAGGTAAGCGCAATAACATGTTTTCTATCTTAATCTTAAAATGGCCGTATTTACTATGACTTAATGTTTTATCGAGCTCATAACTAGGAAATTGGCTATAAGCATCAAATGTATTAGCCGATGATAGAAAAATAATTTTAGACCCGAATGCGGTGGCGTATTCTGCAATATGTTGATGTGCTATTACTTGTGCATAAAAATCTCCACGCAATGCCGAAATAATAATTGAAGGTTTACAGACTTCTAAAATTTCGTAAACGTCATCAGTTTCTACATTATAACTAAAGAATTGTTTGTTAGATTCAAATTCCTTTTTTGGTGTACAATAGGTGCCAAAGGTCCTAAAATAAGGACCTAATTCTTTATAAATAGCATGGCCTATATAGCCACTTGCACCAATAATAAGTATGCGATGTTTGTTTAAATCGGTCTTCATTAATCAATCATCTTCAATAAAATAATTAGCCTTTATAAAAAGGTAACTTAACTACCGTTGCAGGTATGGCTTTTTTACGAACTTGTATATTAATTTTACTATCTACTTTAGAGAATATTTTTGGTACATACCCTAAGCCAATACCAATACCTAAACTAGGGCTCATAGTACCAGAGGTAACATTACCAATAATTTTGCCACTACCATCTACGATGTCGTAACCATGACGTGGTATGCCTCGTTCGTCTAATTTAAATGCGACTAATTTACGCTCTGGTGTGCGTTCTTTTTCAGCTTTTAGTGCTTCACTATTTGTAAAGTCTTTAGTGAATTTGCACACCCAACCTAAACCAGCTTCAATGGGTGATGTGGTATCATCTATATCATTTCCATATAAGCAATAGCCCATTTCTAAACGTAGCGTATCTCTTGCGGCTAAACCAATAGGCTTAATGCCATAAGCTTCACCAGCTTTAAAGACGTTATCCCAAATTTGTTTGACTTCAGAGTTTTTACAATAAATTTCAAAACCACCACTACCAGTATAACCGGTTGCAGAGATGATAACATTATCTACACCAGCAAAATCTCCTATTACAAAATTGTAGAATTTAATTTCAGATAAATCATGGCTTGTTAAAGATTGCATAGCTTCAACAGCTTTTGGTCCTTGTATAGCCAGTAATGAATAGTCTTCACTTAGATTTCGCATTTCTGCACCAACGTCATTTTTAGAAGAAATCCAATTCCAATCCTTTTCAATATTACTTGCATTAACGACAAGTAGATAAGTTTGGTCTTTAAGTTTATAAATGATTAAATCATCTACAACACCACCATCGTCATTTGGTAGACAGCTGTATTGTGCTTTTCCTATGTCTAATTTAGAAGCATCATTACTAGATACTTTTTGTATTAATGCTAGAGCATTTTGGCCTTCAATTAAAAACTCACCCATGTGCGACACATCAAAAACACCAACTGCTTTTCTTACAGTTTCGTGTTCTATATTAACACCAGCGTATTGTACAGGCATATTATAACCAGCAAAAGGAACCATTTTTGCTCCAAGAGCTTCGTGTGTAGCGGATAATGCAGTATCTTTCATTGTTAAGGATTTTTCAAAAAATTAGAAGCACAAATTTACATAATTTTTATGGCTTATTATTTAATAAAAAAGCATAAAAAAGCCACCTTTTTTTTGTGGTGGCTTATAATTATTATAGTTTTAATTAAAACTTATAGCGTATACCTAAACCAACATCAAAGCCTAAATTATCATCAAATACATTTCCTAAGTTTATTTCTGGTCTAAAGTCTAATGATAATTGTAGCGGAATATCAAAGTTATACTCTATACCAACATTACCTGCAACAAATACAAAGGCTTTGTTTACAGAGCCAATACCACCACCAGCACCAGCGTACCAGTTAAAATCACCTTCTAATTTCCATACCCATTGGTAAATACCTGCTAACTTAAAGCCGTCTTCACTGTTGTAACTTCGCCACCCCAAATCTAGCTCTAATCTATTGTTACCGCTTAAAGCACGTTGGTAGGTTATCTCTGTACCAAAACCATCGTTATCACCAATTCTTAGGCCTATGGCATGGTCTGCAATTTCTTGTGCGTTTACTGAGACTATGGTTATTAAAATGGCGAATGTTGTTAAAATTAATTTCTTCATTTTATTTCGTTTTTTATTGATTTCAATATTATTTACAAAAATAACGCCAAAACCTATTTTTTATTAGAATTCTTTATAGTTTTATAAATATAATTATAAAGCATTAATGAGTCACAAAACCGAACTAAAAGAATTAAAACTGAAGCTTAAAGGTGCGCTTTATTTTGATGATTTAATGCGCAAAATTTATGCTACAGACGCATCGGTTTATAGAAAATTACCATTGGCTGTAGCTGTTCCAAAAGACACCAATGATCTTATACAATTAATAGATTTTGCCAAAACAAACAATACATCTTTAATACCAAGAACTGCTGGTACATCTTTAGCAGGCCAATGTGTTGGTGAGGGTATTGTTGTTGATGTCTCAAAACATTTTACACGTATTTTAGATATTAACGAAACTAATAAAACCGTTACTGTGCAACCTGGTGTGGTTAGGGATGAGCTAAATAATTACTTAAAACCGTTTGGTTTATTTTTTGGTCCTAATACATCAACGTCTAACCGTTGTATGCTTGGTGGTATGGTTGGTAATAATTCATCTGGTACCACATCTATTCAGTATGGCGTTACACGAGATAAAGTTGTAAGTTTAAAAACTATATTAAGTGATGGCAGTACTGTTACGTTTACAAATCTTTCAAAAGTTGAATTTCAAAACAAATTAGAATTAGAAACGCTTGAAGGTCAGATTTACAAAACCATCTTTGAAGAACTAAAGTCCGATGCCGTTAAAAATCAGATAATAGATAATTTTCCTAAACCAGAAATACATCGCAGAAATACAGGTTATGCCATAGATGAGTTGATTAAATCAACGGTTTTTTCAAATTCAAACCAAGATTTTAATATGTGTCAGCTTTTGGTAGGTAGCGAAGGCACCTTAGCATTTACAACAGAAATTACGTTACGTTTAGACGATTTACCACCTACAGAAAGTGCGATGGTGGCTCTTCATTTTGAGAGTGTTTCTAATTGTATGAAAGCCGTTAAGCCATTGATGCAGCATAATTTGCATACCTGTGAAATGATGGATGATTCTATCTTAAACCTCACCAAGCATAATAAAACACAAGAAAAAAACAGATGGTTTATTAAAGGCCAGCCTGCTGCCATATTAATGTGTGAGTTAAAAGCAGATACAACCGAAACATTACAAGTTGAGATTGCTAAAGTTCTAGACACAGTTACGCAATTAAATTTGAGTTATGCAGCGCCAGTTTTAAGAGGTATTGAAATTGATAATGCTTTAGAGTTAAGAAAAGCAGGTTTGGGCTTGTTGGGTAATATAATTGGTGATAAAAAAGCGGTAGCTTGTATAGAAGATACGGCTGTATCTTTAGATGATTTAGAGTCTTACATTGCCGAGTTTACTGCATTAATGTCTACTTACAATCAAAAAGCTGTGTATTATGCACATGCAGGTGCAGGTGAATTGCATTTAAGACCAATTTTAGATTTAAAACAAGCTGAGGATGTAAACTTGTTTAGAAAAATAACCACTGATGTAGCTAAATTAGTAAAAACTTATAATGGCTCAATGTCTGGCGAGCATGGTGATGGTATTGTTAGAGGCGAGTTTATACCATTGATGATTGGTGATGCCAATTATGAAATTTTAAAACAGATTAAATCAACTTTCGATCCGCACAATATTTTTAATCCAGGTAAAATAGTAGCGGCTTATCCTATGGATAAAAATTTACGTTATGAGGTAAATCGTGATGAGCCAAAAATTACAACACTTTTAGATTTTTCTGCTTCTGAGGGTATTTTACGTGAAGCTGAAAAATGCAATGGTTCTGGCGATTGTAGAAAATTACCAGAGTTTGGTGGTACTATGTGCCCAAGTTATAGAGCAACACGAAACGAAAAAGATACAACGCGTGCACGAGCAAATGCGTTACGAGACTATTTAACAAACTCAGAAAAGGAAAATAAATTTAATCACAAAGAGCTTAAAGCTGTTTTTGATTTATGCTTAAGTTGTAAAGCTTGTGCAAGCGAATGTCCAAGTAGTGTAGATGTAGCAAGTTTAAAAGCAGAGTTTCAATACCAATATCAGAAAGCTAATGGTGTAGAGTTTAGAACAAAACTCTTTGCTTATAATAACAAAATTAATGGTTTAGCGAGTCGTGTACCAAAGCTTACTAATTTTATGTTTTCTAATGGGTTTACGAGTTTAATTATAAAATCTATTGCTGGTGTTGCTAAAGAAAGAAGCTTGCCTTTAATTTCAATTAAAAGTTTAAGCAAGTATTACCAAGTATTTAAAAATGAATTAAATAAGGGTAATTTTATTAAAGAGGTGTATTTGTTTAATGATGAATTTACTAACCATTTAGATACTGAGATTGGTATAGATGCTATTGTGCTTTTAAGTCAGTTAAATTACAAAGTAACTGTTATTTCTAATAAAGAATCTGGTAGAGCAATGCTGTCAAAAGGATTGCTAGAAGTGGCAAAAGAAGTAGCGAATATTAACATTTCAAAATTTAAAAACCGAATAACAAAACAGACACCTTTAATTGGCATAGAGCCTTCAGCTATTTTAACTTTTAAAGACGAGTATTTAAGATTAGCAGACGATAAAGTATCAGCAAAATCTATAGCTAAACACACTTTTTTGATTGAAGAATTTATTCAGCAAGAAATTAAATTAGGCCATATAACTTCAGCCCAATTTACCAAAGAGGTTAAAACTATTAAATTTCATGGGCATTGTCATCAAAAAGCAATGGCAAACCAAAAGTCTAGTTTTGATGTTTTAAACCTACCTAAAAACTACAAAGTTACCATTATACCTAGTGGATGCTGTGGCATGGCCGGAAGTTTTGGTTACGAAAAAGAGCATTACAAAATAAGTATGCAAATAGGTGAGCAGACCTTGTTTCCTGCTGTAAACAAAGCTTCAAAAACAACAATTATTTCAGCAAACGGTACAAGTTGCAGGCATCAAATAAAAGATGGTACAGGCAGAGTTGCCAAGCATCCTATTTCTATTTTGAGAGCAGCTTTGGTTTAGTCTTTATTTTTTTTGAATCATTTAATGAGGTTGTTCAACAATGGTAAGTGCAGCAATTAAATTTTGGGTAGTCATATCTTTAATATCCATGTCTGCAAAAAATGGTGTAAGTTTATCGTTTTTGTAGTTGTAAAGTTTCCAACGTTTAAACTGATATTCTAAGGCCGTAAAATTCTCAACCCAATCACCAGAGTTTAAATAGGTTGTTTTGCCTTTTCTGGTATTTTTAGTTAATATTTTTGGTTGTTGTGTATGTCCGCAAACAACAAAGTCATAACCATTTGCTATGGCTAAATCTGTTACTGTTTTTTCAAATTCAGCAATATATTTAGGGGCACTTTTTATATCTCTTGGAGTGTTTTTTTGTAATAGGAATCTGTTTTTTCTAAGTTTGTTTAAAAACCAATTAGTATATTGATTGAATCGTAAAAATATGCTAAAACTACTATTTTTAAACGCTTTTAACCATCTACTTTTTTCAAAATAAAAAGCGAATACCTCACCATTAAAAAACCAAACTTTTCTTCCGTCTAAATCTATAACCAGTTTGTTAATGATAGATATGTTATCAATCTCACGATTTATAAACTGGCGGTGTGATTTATCATTATTATCCGTAACATAAATAACTTTAGTCCCATTTGCAGCATAGTCGTTAATCTTTTCAATGACTTTTAAATGAGATTTAGGAAATTTCCCTTTTTGCAAAGTTGACGCGTCAAAAATGGCACCATTAAGAATTAATGTTTTTGGTGCTATACTATTTAAATAGGTGAGTAGTTGATTTGCATAGCAAGCTTTAGCGCCTAAATACACATCAGAAATAACTGCTATTTCAACCTTACGTTTTAAATTCAATGCTACTTTATTAATTTTATACAAATAACGTTAGCAATTGTTAACTAGACGTAATCTTATAATCAATTAAATATCAGCAAACTGTTATTATAGTGTTACCAAGTTACGATGGATAGTAAGAGTGCTTAATGTAGTAATAACATACTAAAAACAACGGTTGTATTTTTGTTTCTCTGATAATACATTTACATTAGCGTAAAATATATTTTAATGGCAGGAAATTCCTTCGGAAAATTATTTAAACTCACCACTTTTGGTGAATCTCATGGTGTTGCAATTGGTGGCATTATTGATGGTTGCCCAGCAGGTTTAACTTTAGATTTTGAAGCAATTCAAAACGAAATGGAGCGTCGTAAACCAGGACAATCTAAAATTGTAACGCAACGCAAAGAACCAGACACTGTAGAATTTTATTCGGGTATTTTTGAAGGTGTTACTACTGGTACACCTATTGGTTTTGTGATTAAAAATACCAATCAGAAATCTAAAGACTATTCGCATATAAAAGACGTCTATCGCCCAAGTCATGCCGATTATACGTACGATAAAAAATATGGTGTTCGCGATTATAGAGGTGGAGGTAGAAGTTCTGCACGCGAAACAGCATCTCGTGTTGTAGCAGGTGCAATAGCTAAACAAATGTTAGGTGCTATTAAGATACATGCATTTACATCTTCCGTAGGCGATATTTTTATAGATAAACCCTATCAAGATTTAGATTTTAGTAAAATTGAATCTAATATAATTCGCTGTCCAGATGAAGCTACCGCAGAAAAAATGATTGCCAAAGTGCAAGAGGTTAAAAAACAAGGTGACACTATCGGTGGCACAATAACTTGCGTGCTACAAAATGTACCTGTAGGTCTAGGTGAGCCTGTTTTTGATAAGTTGCATGCCGAATTAGGTAAGGCTATGCTGTCTATAAATGCTGTTAAAGGTTTTGAATATGGTAGTGGTTTTTGTGGTGCAAAAATGAAAGGAAGTGAACATAACGACAAGTTTAACAAAAACGGCAGTACGCAAACTAATTTATCTGGTGGAGTACAAGGTGGTATAAGTAACGGAATGGATATTTACTTTAGAGTGGCTTTTAAACCGGTGGCTACAACGTTACAAAAACAAGTCACTATAAATAGCGAAGGAGAAAGCGTAGAAATGCAAGGCAAAGGCAGACACGATCCTTGTGTAGTGCCAAGAGCTGTGCCAATTGTTGAGGCTATGGCCGCATTGGTTATTGCGGATTATACACTTTTACGCAGACAAGAGTCTCGAGATTGGTAACTGAATTATTAACGTTTGGTTACGACAAGTTTGAGTCAATTTTGGGTCAATTTTAAAGGCAAGAATCTCAATATAGAATCATTGTATTTAATGATTTGTTAATTATATTAATTAAAAGATTACCGCATTTGCGGCATATAGTATGAAAAAAGTAGCATTACACTGGAAGATTATTATTGGAATGGTTCTCGGAATCGTTTTTGGGTTTGTTATGAACGCTGTAAACGGCCAGCAATTTGTTTCAGATTGGATAGCTCCATTCGGTAAGATCTTTATTAACCTTTTAAAACTGATTGCTGTACCATTAATTTTGGCATCTTTAATTAAGGGTATTTCAGATTTAAAGGATATTTCTAAAATAAAGAGTATGGGTTTAAGAACCATAAGTATTTATATAGGAACCACCTTAATTGCTATAATCATTGGCTTATCTATTGTTAATTTGGTGAAGCCAGGTGCAGGTATGCCACAAGACACTATTGAAAAAATTAAACTCAAATACGAGAACGATGCCGGTGTTACCGATAAATTGGCAAAAGCGAGTGCGCAGCAAGATGCCGGACCTTTACAAGCTTTAGTTGATATTTTTCCGAGTAATATTTTTCAAGCTATGGGTGAGGCCAAGATGCTTCAAATTATATTTTTTGCCCTTTTTATAGGTATTTGTTTGTTATTAATTCCGCCAAAGAAAGCAGAACCGATGATTAAAATCTTCGATTCGTTGAATGAAGTCGTTATGAAAATGGTAGATTTAATTATGTTGTTTGCACCTTATGCCGTTTTTGCACTTATGGCAAATGTTATTATTGCTTTTGATGATACAGAAATCTTATTAAAATTATTAAAGTATGCATTTTGTGTAGTTGGTGGCTTAGTCTTAATGATAGGCTTTTACCTAGTATTAATAAAAGCATATACTAAAAAATCACCTTTATGGTTTTTAAAGCAAATTAGTCCGGCGCAATTATTAGCTTTTTCAACAAGTAGTAGTGCAGCAACATTACCTGTAACGATGGAACGTGTAGAAGAGCATTTAGGAGTTGACAAAGAAGTTTCTGGTTTTGTATTACCAGTAGGTGCAACCGTTAACATGGATGGTACAAGTTTATACCAAGGGATTGCAGCTGTATTTATAATGCAAGTAATTTGGCCAGAGGGTTTAACATTTACTAATCAATTAGTTATTGTATTAACCGCATTATTAGCGTCAATTGGTAGTGCTGCTGTGCCAAGTGCAGGTATGGTAATGTTGGTTATTGTGTTAGAATCTATTGGGTTTCCGGCAGAATTATTACCAATAGGATTGGCTTTAATTTTTGCAGTAGACAGACCTCTAGATATGTGTAGAACCGTTGTAAATGTAACTGGTGATGCTACCGTGTCTATGTTAGTCGCAAAATCACTAGGTAAACTGCACGATCATCCTAAACCAAAGGAGTGGGATGATAATTATGAGGCTGTAAAATAAAACCTAAATTTCTTTTTTTATAAATCAAAACAGAATGGTATAAGCGTAATACATTTTTGTGCTTTTGTGTGCGTTTTACTTAGTGTAATAATAGTTATCATTTTCTAAACAGCTAATATTTTGTTCTTCTATAAGTGTTTTCATTATTAGTGTGTGATTTTTTGTAAACAAGTTTCTCTTTGTTTTTTACTGTTTAAGGCTATACAGATGGCTAACAAATTTCGCACTCTTTATTTATTTTAAAGTGTTTTAGAAAAATTGAGATGAAGACGATTCAAATAATATAAAAAACACTCGGTTTTTTATTTTAGGTAACTTCTATACCAATTGTATACCAATTGTGTACCTATTATATGCCACTTGCATATTAGATGTATACCACTAAAATTACAAAAATAGTTGATTCGTTACTTAATTTGTTACATAGTCCTATACATGTGTAATACGAAGCGTATTTGTATTAAATAGTGTAGTTATTTTGTTATTATACATGTTTAAAATGTAGTGATAACATTTCTTTGGAAGAAATTAGATAAACTGATATTTAAAAAAATCTTTAAGTTTTCTTTCTCCTGTAGCTATCATTAGCAAAATAAGAAATACTAACAAATAAATATTAACCAACGTTGGCTTTTATTAATTAGAGCCCTTATTATTAACTGTAAAAAATCATGCAAACAAAAATCATATATTTAGAGAAAGATAATTTAATATTTACAATAGATAGTTTAGTATTGTTTAGAGCTGATGATTCTATGATTTATAAAAAAGAACAGCTATGGGTAGAAAACACTGTTTATGATATTGAAAACAAAGTATTAAACGTATATGTTAGCAGATAGGTGGTGATTTAACGATTAGTTATACAAGGCTTATAGTATATTTTTGCCAGCTTTTATATTCAGTTATGATCTTAAAATTACGATTTGTGTCAATTTTTGTTTTATGTTCAAAGTTTGTTTCAAATCTAATTCTGTATTATATAATAAATCAATCTTATTTTTCACAAATTTTATTTATTTAGACTTTAATCTAACGCTGTTTAGCTGAAAATAAGCAGCAATCTCAAGATTTTGCAGATTCTTAGTTAAACATCGATTTATACCTCAAATGTTACATATCAGCCACTGAGATATAGTTACTAGTTTTATTTTTTATAGCAACTATTCTGTGCTTTTTTCTGAATTAGTTTTAATAATTAAAATAGCCTTTTAATTATTAATAATAAAAGGCGATATGTTTAAATTTTTATAAATAACATTTAAATAAGCGTGCTAAGAAATTCTTCTATTTCACCAATAGATTCAAGATTTAATTTTTTCTTTAAGCGTTGTTTTTTTGTTATTACACTTCTATATTCTATATTTAAAATTAAAGCAATATCCTTGTTTGTAAGACTTAACTTCATTAAGGAGCACAACTCAATATCAGAACTTGTTAATATGGGGTGTTTGTATTTTAAAGCAGATACAAAATAGGGGTTTAAAGTATTAAACTTTTCAATAAATTTTTTCCAATAGGGATCTAATATAGCATTAGATATTCTACTGTTTTTATTTAAAGCTGAATGATTTCTGTTTAACAGCTCTTCTCTTAATTTTATATTTTCTATGTCTAGCGCTATAAGTTGTTTGTTAGATTCAATTCTTTTTAATTCACTTTGAGAGTTTTTTGTTGCGTATTCTTTCTTTATTATTTTCATGTCAGTTTTTACCAAACTAATTTTTTTGAATAATCTGGCTATGACTATAATTATAGTTATCAGTAAAATAAGGCCTATTATAACATTGTAAATATTTTTATACCAATATGCTTTTTTTTCATTTGTTTTACTGTCTAGTAAGGTGTTAGTGTCTGTTAACTCATTTATAATAACTTGCTTGTTTTTAAGATTAAGCTCTTCTGTGAGTTTAATTAATTCGTCCTTAACGTTTTTACCAAAAAAAGTAGTTATACTACGTTCGTTTAGACTTTTAAGAAAAGTAGTTTTCCCAATTATGCTAGTATTAGAATACATAGAATCGAGATTAAACTTTAACGAAAGTGATTTAACAACGCTTGTGTTGTTTTTACTGGTGGCATAATCTATATAATTTGTAAGGTAAGTAAGTGTATTTATATCATTTGATTTGTAGGCAAAATCAACACTTTTTTGGTAATTACTAAAAATTTCTTTGGTATTTACTCTAGATGTATTTTGTTGGGTTATACTTTTTAAGTTGTAATAGCCTGCTAATAGTTCAGGGTTATTAAATTCTAATAATTTTTGCTCATTTAATGTTTCGAGTATTGTTAGTGCCTTAGTATTATTATCTAGCTCATAGTAACAATATGCGTAATTTATAGTAGCAATAACATAATTTAAATAATCAATAGTGTTTGTAAAGTAAGTTAAACTACTCTCATAAAGTGGTAATGCCAAATTAAAAAGACTGTTATTTTTATAGAAATTTGCATAATTAATTTCACATGTCGCAAGTTGTCCTTTGTCATCAATAAGTTTAATAAGGGAAATAGCTTTTTTAAAATGAAAACTCGCTTTTTTAAAATCAGTGTTTAAACTATGTGTTGACGCAAGCTTGCTATGTATAATACCTTTATTACGAATTGTTAAATTAGGTTCTGTTAGTAATGTGTTAAACAAAAGAATACTCGCCTCGTAATTGCCTGTTTTTTTATACAATGTTCCCAAAGCTATAGTTGAACTTACTTTGTTTTTTTTTGAAGCTAAAGCAATAGATCTTTTAAAATAATACTTAGCAGTATCTATCTGCTTTTCAAACAAATAATAGACTCCAACGTTGTTAAAATCTTTAGCTTTAGTAGTATCATGCTCAAAATTATGGTGTGCTAATATTTTTTTTACATAATAAGCGCAACTATCTTTATTAGTATAAAAGAAAGTTTTTAAATTCTCTCTGTAGTTTTCTATTGGTAGTTTAGATTGACCAAAAGTATTAACTGAAAAAACAAGAATAAAGATAAGGTTTAGGATTATTTTATTCATCAAATAAAAAATTTCATATTAGTTTGCCTACATATTTTAAGATTGTTTGAATAGTGAGGGAAATATTTTAAATTTAATAAGCACAGTTTTGTAAACCTTATTAAATACAGTGTATTACAAAAATATTAAATAATTCTAAGTTTAAGTAATAAGTGCAACACGAATATTTGAAATTTTGATTTCAATTAATAATTTTAAAGATGTTATGATTAATAAAGTTATCTATTTTAGATGTGTTAGTCTTTGTTAAAAATATTATATATTGTTGCTATCAATAATTAAGTTACAAATAACAAAACCATAACAGAATGAATGTTTGCTTTATAATGTATCCTTGGGAAGAGATTGACCCAGAAAATGACACAAGTTTAGCCTTAATTAAAGAATGTGTAAAACGAGGGCATGGTGTAGCTATGTGCACACCAGCAAATCTTACCATAAGAGATAGTGTTACTAATGCGTTTTGTAATGTTATTGGTAGAATGGAAAAAGTGCCGACCACCTTAAAATCATTTTATAGTAAAGCAAAATTAAGAGAAGAGATGTTGCCATTGGCTGGTTTTGACGCTATTTTCTTTAGAGCAAATCCGCCGTTAGATCCCATTATGCTTAATTTTTTAGATTCTGTAAAAGATGATGTGTTTATCGTTAATTCATTACAGGGCATGCGAGAAGCTAATAATAAGCTGTACACCGCTGCTTTTGGCGATGCACATAGTAATATTATACCCAATACGCATGTTTCTAAAAATAAAAATTACCTAATTAAACAGATTAAAGAATCTAAAGCAGATAAAATGATTTTAAAACCTTTAAATGGTTTTGGTGGCTCTGGTGTTATTCTTATAGAAAAATCAGCAATGAGTAATATTAACTCACTCTTAGATTTTTACATTAGTGCAGGCGAAGGAGATTCTAACTATGTTATTCTTCAAGATTATATAGAAGGTGCAGAGCAAGGAGATGTGCGTATTTTATTATTAAACGGTGAACCTGTTGGTGCCATGAAGCGTATTCCGGGTAGTGATGATCACCGATCTAATGTGTCTGCTGGTGGGAGTATTGCAAAACATACCTTAACAAAATCAGAAAAAGCACTTTGTAAGCAAATAGGTCCTAAACTTGTTAAAGACGGACTCTATTTTGTAGGTATCGATGTTATTGGTGGTAAATTAGTAGAGGTTAATGTAATGTCACCAGGCGGAATTACATATATTAATAAAGTCTATAAAAATAAAACAAAAGTAGAAGAGAAGGTTATCGACTTTTTAGAAAGTAAGGTTTTAGACCAGCTTCAAGCTTTTGATCGTCGTACACGCTTAAGAAAAACTGTAGAAGAAGCTTAATTAATGACAAAATGCTAACTACAAAAATGTTTAATTCTCATATTGTTTCTGCTGATTGGCTTAAGGCCAACAGTAGTTTAAAAAACATAATAATTTTAGACGCGACAATAAATAAAGTCATAGATAAAACATCGCAACGCATACCAAATGCAAGATTTTTTGATATTAAGAAGAAATTCAGCACTATAGATGCTCCTTTTTCAAGCACGTTACCTAGCCAAGCACAGTTTCAAAAAGAAGCTAAAAATCTTGGTATTTGTAATGATTCTTTAATTGTTGTTTATGATGATAAAGGGATTTACTCTAGCGCAAGAGTTTGGTGGTTATTTAAGACATATGGTTTTAATACGATAGCTGTTTTAGATGGCGGTTTACCAGAGTGGGTACAACATGGGTTTAAAGTAGAAACATATACAAATGAAACCTATAATCTAGGTGATTTTAATGCGAAAGACAATACGTTATTAATGACTAATTTTAAGGGTGTTAATCAGTATTCAAAAGATAAAAACACTTTAATAATTGATGCGCGCTCACAAGCCCGTTTTAAATGTTTAGTAGATGAACCCAAAGCAGGATTACGACGTGGTACAATTCCGAATTCTAAGAATTTACCCTTCACAGATTTACTAAATGGTTATAAATTAAAATCTAAACCCCAGCTTTCAAAAATCTTTAATAACTTAGTAGATGATAAAACGCAATTTGTATTTAGTTGTGGCTCTGGTATAACGGCATGCATATTAGCTTTAGCAGCTACAATCTTAGACTATAACAAACTTATAGTTTATGATGGTTCATGGACGGAGTATGGAAGTTTAACAGAGTTAAAGGAAAGCTAATGAATTTTAGTTTTTAATAATCAAGTATGCGTTTTTATTAAATAGCCAATTGAATAATTATAGATATTAAAAAAAACTTTAACCATACTAAACATTTAAAAAATAAAAATGAAAACAATAGATTGGACTAGAGACGAGCTTGTAGCGTACATTTTACTCTTCGCTGCAAATTCAGATTTTAAGGAAGACCCAAAAGAAAAAGAGATGATTTTGTCTCTGGTAGATAAACATACTTTTCAAGAAATACATGATGAGTTTAATGCTGACAACGACTACCGAAGCATAAAAAAGATTACCATTAGTTTAGAGCAACACAATTATAGCAACGATGATATTGATGCGCTGTTAGAAGATATAAAAGTGTTGTTTTATGCAGATGACGACTTTAGTATTAACGAGCAAATTATGCTGCGCTTTTTAACTAAACTCTTAAAAGGTTAAAAAATGCAACGACTTTCTATACAGCAAATACTATCTAAAATTGAAGCTGAAGAAACTTTTAATGCTGTTGCAGAAGATTACAGTTTTACGCTAAAAATAGATAGATATGTACCTTATGCATGCGCTGCAGTACATGATGGTCACCAGTTTAGAAAAGACCTTTGGGATAATTGTTTGCATACCGAATACGATAGATGGTACGAAGAAGATCCTGAAACTAAAAACATGGTGCTGTCTCACCCAATAGTAATAGCAAGTTGCGACTCGCGTTTTGAGTACGATTTAAATAGGCCGCCAAAAGATGCTGTTTTTGAAACCGCTTGGGGAAAACAACTTTGGAAACAGCCTTTACCAGAGGTTGAAAAACAAAAAAGTTTAGAAAAGCATGCTAATTTCTATAATGTAGTGCATGCTTTAATTTCAAAATTAGAACAAAAATTTAGTGTCTCTATTATCTACGATATGCACAGTTACAACTGGCAGCGATGGGATAGGGAAGTGCCAACATGGAATTTAGGCACTTCAAATATAAATAATACACGTTTTGGGGCCGAAGTAGAATCTTGGAGAAAGGCTTTGGCATCTATAGCATTGCCACATCACATTAAGCAAACAGCAAAGATTAATGATACGTTTCAAGGTAATGGCTATTTTCTTAAATACATTACAAATAACTTTAAGAATACCTTAGTTTTGGCAACCGAAATAGCAAAAGTGTATTGCGACGAATATCAGCAAATTAATTATCCAGAAGTTGTTGCAGCGGTTGAAACCCAATTGCAAAACCTAATACCACTACACGCCAACCAATTTTACAATACCTTTAAAAAGTAATGTCTCAAATAAAAAATACAGAACAATTTCAAGATGTGTTTGATATAGATAGTAATCTTAACCGATTGGTTAAAAACATAGAGTTACTTAACTATATAAATCCTTTAAATATAGCTTCAGAAAAGAAGAAATTCTATTCATCTAAGTACAATTATGAACCACAATTTAAATACCCAAAAATTAAATTTAATGGTTACAAATTGCATCGTTTGTTTTTTTCTCAACGTTTAGAACGTATCGAAGATGAAGATATTAGGCAATTGTATGAAGATATTATTTACGAATATTCGGGTTTAGTAGAATGTATAGAAACTATTGGCAAAGGCCGTAAATTTTACTACAATAGTTTAAAAAGTTTTGGCACACCAACTGAAAATGATATCGAAAACGCTAAGTTTATTTTGCGTTTTGATGATGTTGAATTTAACGAGGAATTATTACCGGTTTACAGTGTAGATGAAGCAAAAGCTTATTTTGAAAATTTCTCTAAGCGGTACGATTTTAAATACAACATAAAAATATCTAATAACTTATCTGCTGCTGCCATGGTGCTAAATAGCACACAAACATTGGTGTTGCGCAAGAGCCATAAATACAGTTTAAACCAGCTTAAGGTATTAACCAATCACGAAATTGGTGTGCACATGGTTACTACTTTTAATGGGTTTTCGCACGGACTTAAAGTGTTTTCTAACGGTTTTCCTAATAATGTAGAAACACAAGAAGGTTTAGCAGTTTATTCAGAGTATATGAGTGGTTGCCTAACTATAGAGCGATTAAAAGAACTCGCTTTTAGAGTTATTGCTGCAGATAGTTTAAATAAAGGTTATAGTTTTTCTGGCACGTTTCATCTGTTACATAGCCAATATAAACTAGAAAAAGACAAGGCGTTTGGTATAACACTAAGAGTGCATAGAGGTGGTGGTTTTACTAAAGATCATTTGTATTTGTCTGGCTTACGTAATATTTATAAATATGCACAAGCTGGTAAAGACTTAGGTGTTTTACTCACTGGTAAAGTAAGTGAAGATTATATACCAACCATAAAAAAGATGCAGCAACTAGGTTTAGCATCTCAGCCAAAATATGTAACAGATGCTTTTGCTGCAAACCATAATACAAATGCTAACTTCGATTTTATTTTAAGAAGTTTAAAATAAACCTCAAAGCAAATGTTTTTATCTATCAATTATATATTGATACTATAAAGAGGTTAGACACGTCTCTAAATAGAACCCAGCTTATTCCTAACTAACCGAAGTAAGGGTTGGGCTAATATCATTTTGCTTTAAGGTTTTTAATTACTAAGCTTAAAACCATTAACTTAAAAAGCTTAGATCTAAATTAGTAGTATTTCTATAAGCAAAAAACCAATACTGAGTGTATTGGCTTTTTTAGTGTGTAAAGTAGCAGTTTTAGTGAGTTACAGATTTATACGTTTCCCTTTTGGGTATTTAATAGCATAAGAGTGTTTTACTTTTATTGATGCACCACTTTTAAGGTTTAGTATCCATTTTAAGAGGCCATTTTCTTCATCGTAATTAGAAGTACCTGTATTAATATCGTCTAATTTAATGGCTTTGTTTTGTGTAATAGGAATTCTATCTACCAATGTTAATCTTACATGAGATGGTTTGTTGTTTTTTACGTCAATATCAAAACCTTTATAAACAATTTTATTGCTACCAATAAATGTGGTTTTTTTAAAGTCTTTAAGCTGTGTGCGTTTTACAATAATATTAGGATCTACACCAAGCGAAATGGTTAAACTATCTGAAACAGCACCAGGATTAATGTTAGTTTTGCCAGAGTAGCTGCCTTCAAAATAAACATTAGCTTCGGCTGGTAGTAAATTGTATTGTTCCCAATTTCCAATTTTTGCAGTTAAAAAGACATTTTCATTTAAAACAGGTGCTGCAAAATAATCGTAAGTAGCTGGTACATTAAATTTATCTATTTCTATAACTGTAACATCACCATCTGACGGTATTGTGTATTTTTCATCAATTTCGAATCGTGTACTCATTATACCTGATTCTATAATATTGCCATTAGACGTATAGTTAATTGGTTGAATGTCCGATTCGTAATCATCATCAAAGTCATTGCCATTATCAATCATGGCTTGCACTTTGTTTTTATAAGGTGAAGATTCATAAGTAGCTTTTGTAGTTGTGCCATAACCAACTACTACAACTTCGTCTAATCTGTTTCCTTGATTTAAGGATACATTCATTGTGCTAGAGTGTATTGGCAGTTCTTCACTATTCATACCAACATAGTTGTAAACTAACGTATTGCCATTTGTTGTTTTTAAAGTATAACGACCATCAAAATCTGTTTGTGCGCCATTAGAAGTACCTTTTTCAATAACACTTGCACCAGGCAAAGGTAAACCATCACTTGCTGTAGTGACAATGCCACTTACTGTTTTTACAAGTGGGTTGTATTTGTAATTATAACTTCTTGTAGCATTTTGTGTTTGGTAATTGCTATAAGCACTAATAAAGTTGAGATATTTTGGATTAACAATAGGTTTTTCGTTATTGGTATTTGGGTCGCTTGTAGAGAGTACTAAATTAACATCGTCCCAATCGCAACCAGAATTTTGAAACACATGTGCCTTATATTCAAGTGTTATTGGGCTATTAATTTTTTCAGCCTTTAAATCGTAAATAGGAAACCAACCTGCATTTTTTATATTGTAAGTTAGTTTTAAATCTAAATCGGTTGCAATAGCACTGTTTAGTTTTAATTTTATTTCGCCAGTTTGTACCTTTTCATCAACATTAAATTCGGTTAATTGTTGTTTTATATCTCTTTGCTTTTCTTGTTGTGCTATTATTTGATCATTCGCTGCGTTTATAGCTAAATTTAGTTCGGTAATACGCGTTCTAAAATAGGTGGCAAAAGTTTTTAGCTTGTCTAAACTCACCACTTCGGTTTCGTTACCTAAACGTTTGTTGTTTTGTAAGAGGCTTAATTCTTCATTATAACCAGCAATTAAAGTGTATTGATTTTGAATAGTAATATCTATAATTTTTAATTCGTCTTGCAATACCAAAACAGAATCATTTTGCTTTTGTTTAGATAAATAATTAATACCATAATTTATAGAAAGGATCGATGCTTTTTTTAATCCTGAAATTTGAATACTACTTTCTTCAATATAGGGCGAAAGACCTTTAAAAGTAAAAGTAGAACTGCCAGACTTTAAATTAACCGTTGTTTTGCGGTTAACTTCGGCACCATCTAAATATACTGTAACCTCAGTAATTTTGCTTTTTTGCTGTGCATTTATACTAGTAATAGCGACTAGCAAAAGCAAGATTTGTAATAGTTTTTTCATGATAGCTTATATTTAATTTAAGTCAAAACTATAATGATTACTCAAATCTATATACTTAAAATGAGTGTATTGGCATTGTTAGAAAGTAAACCAAACATATCAATGAGTCTGTAACTTTATAGCTTACATCTCACAGATGATTTTTGCAAATCTTTTATTTTAAACACTTATAAAAGGGCATATAACGAGATTTTTATTTATAAATATTTTCTTATTATATATTTGAAGTAACAAAATAATGTGCTATTTATTCAATTCATTATTTTCCCTCATTATAAAAGAATTGTAATTTATTTTTGTTTAGTTTTAAGTAAGTTGATAATTTAAAAAAGCCTTTCAGAATAGATGCTGAAAGGCTTTTTTTTTTATGTAAGAAATCTAGATTTCAATTCTGCTGTCGGTACCATACAAGACTCTTTTTTTCCGTACCATTTGTAACGGTTTTTTGCTACAAAATTATAAACCCAATTTCTAATAAATGTGGGTACTATAAAAAATACAGTCATTAAATTAGTAGGAAAACCTAAATATTTAGAAATGTGTAATGCAGCTGTAGATTTGTAAGTAATTGAATTGTTAATAGGGTTGTAAAGTAGTATTGAATCTGTTTTAGAGGTATCTATTTTAAATTCATTTAAAACAGATACGCCTATTTCGCTTTGTAAAGGTGCAAACAAGAATCTGTTTTTTTTATCTCGTTTTATAACATATAAAACACTAGAGTTGCAAAGATTGCAGACTCCATCAAACAATATTAAAAGCTTATCTTTAGGTACATTATCTATCACAATATAAAGATACTATTTAAAAAAAATATTAAATGTTAGATTAACAGCAAATTAAGTTATTTCTTTTTAGCCTCTACCAATTCTAATAAATCTAAGCTAACATTGGTCGTAAACATGCCATAATTAACATTGGCTTTTCCTTTTTCGATGTTATCAATAGTGCCAATAGCTCTACCATCATGCATTCTTACACGATCATTAATTTTTAAAATAGGTTTTGGCTTCTCTACTGGTTTCGCTTTTTCTTTAGCCGCTTTCTTCTTTTTACGGATGACCTCAACTTTCTTTTCAGCTTCTTGTTTTATTTGACTTTCCTTATGCTTTTCGGTGCGTTTTTGTTTAGCAGAAACTTTTTTGCGTTTAGAATTTTCAATCTGAACAAGCTTAAACAAATCTGCCATTAACTCGCTTTTCTTCTTTGTGTCAAAGTACTTTTCTGAAATATCATTTACTTTTTGACCTAAATATATAAGTCGTTGGTTAGAATCATACAATTCTTGAAAACTCTCGAGTTTTTTCTGAACCTTAGCATTTACTTCTTCAAGCTTATCTGCCTCAGATAGTTTCTTTTTTTCATTTTCTTTTAATGCACGTTCAGTACGTTCTAGTTTGCTACGTTCTTTTTGAAGTTTTGCAATAGTGGCATCAAAGCGCACTTTGCCACGTTCAATCTTTTTCTTAGACTTATTAATTAAACTAAAGGGTATGCCGTTTTTTTGTGCGACTTCAAACGTAAACGAACTGCCTGCTTGCCCAACTACGAGCTTATACATTGGTTCTAAGCTTTTTTCATTAAAAAGCATGTTTGCATTTTCCATATAGGGCAACTCATTAGCTAATAACTTTAAGTTAGAGTAATGCGTGGTTATTATACCAAAAGCTTTTCTGTCGTAAAAGACTTCTAAAAAGGTTTCGGCTAAGGCACCACCAAGCTCAGGATCACTGCCTGTACCAAATTCATCAATTAAAAAGAGGGTGTTTTTATTGCACTTTCTTAGAAAATAATTCATCTGTTTTAGACGATAGCTATACGTACTCAAATGGTTTTCTATAGATTGGTTATCTCCAATATCACTAAGAATACTATCAAACAAACATACGGTACTGCGCTCGTGCACTGGTATTAACATACCACTTTGTATCATGGTTTGTAGTAAACCCACGGTTTTTAGTGTAATACTTTTTCCACCAGCATTGGGCCCAGAAATTACAATTATTCTACTGTCTTCGCTTAAACCAATCGTTTGCGGAAACGTGGTTTCATCTTTTGCTTTATTACTAAGGTAGAGTATAGGGTGGTAGGCATCTCTAAAATGCATGGTGCGTTCTTTAGAAAATTCTGGTAAAATTGCATTCATGCTTTGCGCATATTTTGCTTTAGAAGAAATTAAATCTATTTTGGTTAAAAACGCCTGGTAATTTTTTAAAAGGGGTAAGAATAAACGAATGTAATTGGTTAATTCTTTAAGTATTTTTACAACTTCTTCCTTTTCTTCGTATTCTAAATTATTAAGTTCTCTTGAATATTGTAAGGTAGTTTCGGGCTCAATATAAACAATGCTTCCTGTTTTACTACCACCCATTATGGCGCCTCGTACTTTTTTACGATACATGGCTTTAACGGCAAGTACACGTTTATTTTCTACAACAGATTCTCTAATATCATTTAAATAATCGAGATTATGATAGGTGTTTAATGCCGAAGAAAAGCTAGTGTTAATTTTACCTTTTAGCTTACTTATAGTTTTTCGTAACTCTAATAGTAGAGGTGAAGCATCATCTTTTATATCACCAAACCTATTTACAACAATATCAATTTGCTCAATCATTGTGGTATTAACTTCAACATGCAGACTGTATTTATGAAGCTTTGGGTAGTATTCTTTAAACTTTTCTAAAAATTTTAAAATGCCGTTAACTGTTAGCGATGTGCTAACAATACGTTGCAAACTCTTTACTTCTAAATAGGTGTTTTCAATTTTTAGAAGTTTTAATTCTTTAGAAATTGTTTCAAAACCATGGTTTGGTATGCGGTTATCATTATCAAAAGAAGACAGATACTCATTTACATAACTTAGCTCGCGCATTAGGGTTTCTTCGTCTTCAAACGGAAGTATAGATAACGCAGCTTCTTTTCCTAAGGTTGTAATAGTAAGTTCACTTATCTGTTCTAAAACCGTAAAAAATTCGAGATCATTTAGGGTTTTTTCATGTATGCGTATCATTAATTTAATTTCATTTTTAGAATTGCAAATTTAGTTTAATTAGCTTGATATGCCTAATGACAATATATCATTGAGATATTCTTATTTTTGAATAAACATTTAATTTATGATTACAAATATTCACGAAAGCTGGAAACCGTATTTGCAACCAGAATTTGATAAAACATACTTTAAAGACTTACTGGGTTTTGTTGAAAAAGAATATAATAATCAGATTTGTTATCCTAAATCAACTGAAATTTTTAATGCCTTTAATCAGTGTCATTTTAATGATATTAAGGTGGTTATTATTGGGCAAGATCCTTACCATGGTGTTGGGCAGGCAAATGGCTTATGTTTTTCTGTAAATGAAGGGGTTAAAAACCCACCTTCGCTTACAAATATTTTTAAAGAATTGGTAGATGATGTTGGTGTTTCGTATCCTAAAACCGGAAACTTAATTTCGTGGGCAGAGCAAGGTGTGCTGTTAATAAATGCGACGTTAACAGTAAGGGCACACGAAGCTGGTAGTCACCAAAAACAAGGATGGGAGGTGTTTACAGATGCTATTATAAGTACCATAAATAAAGAAAAAGAGCATGTCATTTTTTTACTATGGGGTGGTTTCGCAAAAAAGAAGAAAAAACTTATTACTAAGAAAACGCATTTTGTGTTAGAAACAGGTCACCCATCTCCCTTGAGTGCTAATAGAGGGTATTGGTTTGGTAATAAGCATTTTAGTAAAACTAACTCCCTGTTGCAGCAAGTTGGTTTGTCTGCAGTTGTTTGGTAGTTGACGTAGGACTCAAGTTTCTTACAACTTTAGGTTTCTTAGCTTTCTCTTTAGACGTATTATTGCAACTAAAAATAAGCAGCAAAAAGTTAATTACTACAAGAAAAGATAATATTAGTGCAAATGTTAAAATCATATTAGACCATGTTTTTTTTTGATAATAAAAAAGATCTGGTTAAACAAATATAATTAAAAATTTGACATACTGAGGGTTACGCTAGGTTATATGTAGGATTTTTACTTTTTAAGACCAAAAAACCAATGTATTTAGCCTACACTTACTGCTGTTTTAACTACACTTTATGAGGTGTAAAAAGTTAACATTTAACAACTTACTTTTCAACAGTATATACCAATTGAGAATACGCTGTTGTATTTGGGATAATATTAAGCTCTAGTAGTTGTTTTTGAACTTTTAAAATCTCTTCCTCGCTCATTAAGTTTTGAGACCACTCGGTAAGGGATAGCCATTCTTTTACATCGTTTATTTCTTGCTCGTAACGGTTGGCTATAGTTTTATCTATGCTAGGTATAGACTTAAATTCTTTTGTTGTGGCATTTATAATATTTAGAATGGTTTTTAAATCATCATTATTATTGTTAATAAACTCTTCTCGTACTGCAATTACAAAACACGGCCATGGTGATGGGCAATTATCTATACGTCTAAATGTACCATCATCTACTAAGGGTTTGGTTGTGAATTTTTCCCACATAAAATAATCTGCATCACCCTCTGTTAAACCTTTTACAGCACCATCTAAGTTTTTTATGACTTCAAAATTTAAATCATTGTCTAGATTCCAATCATGCTTTTTTGCATTTATGTAAGCCATTAAATGCGACCCAGACCCATATCTACTAATGGCTGCTTTTGTACCTTTTATGTCTTTTATAGATTCAAATTTTGAGTCTGCTGCGACATGTATTCCCCAGATTAAAGGTGTTTCTACAAAGGTTTGTACAATTTTACTTGGGTTGCCGTCAATAATATCTTTTATAATGCCTTCTGTTAAAATAACAGCAATATCTATAGCGCCAGAGCGTAAGCCCTTGCACATTTCACCAGTACCACCGTAATAATCGTGCCACCTAAGATTAATACCTTCATCTTTATATTCGCCATTTTTTAAGGTTAAATACCATGCCAAATTAAAATGTTCTGGTACACCACCAATATTTACTTTTTTCATCTCAATGCCCATGAAAGAGGGTATCATTTTATATTATACTCAATTATAACTAAGCACTTCGACGGTGCTCAGTATTCATACTATTTATATATTGACAATACGCTCTAGAGCATATTTAATTAGTGCTTCTACTGTTTTTTTTGGGTCTTTGCTAAAGCCGCCTGTTGCTCTATTTGCAATAATGGCGTTTAAAGATAAAGCTTCGTGTCCTAATAATTTTGAAAGTCCATAAATTACAGAGGTTTCCATTTCAAAATTTGTAATTCTAAAATCTTTATAGTTAAAACTATCTAGTTTATTGTTTAAGTTATTGTCATGCAATGGTAGTCTTAATACGCGTCCTTGAGGTCCGTAAAAACCACCTGCAGTACCTGTCATTCCTTTGAAGATAGCAGTACTTTCAAAGTACTTCTCTAAGTATTTACTATTGTTAATAATAATTGGTCTTGCTTTGTTTTTGTCCCAATTAGTATGGGTTATAAAAGCGTCTTCTATCTCTGGGTTACTTATGCCATCTATTTGGTAAAAATGAAGCAAACCATTAAGGTCTAAGGCGTGAGTACTCATTAAAAATGAATCTACAGGAATATCTGCCTGCAAAGACCCAGACGTACCAATTCTTATAATATTTAAACTTGTTAGTTCAGTTTTTGGCTTTCTTGTTTTTAAATTAATATTAACTAAGGCATCTAGTTCGTTTAAAACGATATCTATATTGTCTGGCCCAATACCTGTAGATAATACGGTTATGCGTCTATCTTGGTAGTAGCCCGTTTGAGTTTTAAATTCGCGTTTTTGTGTACTAAACTCTATACTATCGAAGTGTTTGGTGATTTTTTCTACACGGTCTTGGTCACCAACAAATATAATGGTGTCTGATATGTCTTGGGGTTTTAGGTTTAAATGATAAACACTGCCGTCTGGATTTAGAATAAGTTCTGAGTCTTTAATTGCCATAAGATACTGTTTTAATAAGTTTGTTTTGGTCTTCACTAAATTGAAAGTCTAGACGATTTACACCACCAAAAGTCATGTTGTTATTTACCTCTGACGCAAAGTTATGTTGTTTTAACAAGGCTTCATATCCTTTTCTATTAAGTACAATCCCTTCTTTTGTTTTAGTGAAGAAAAAGTGTAATTCTTTAATTTTACGTCTAATTTGCATGTCGCTATAGCCATAGTATCCTTGATAGTTTAAGCAATAACCAAGTAAATGGTCTTCAGATTTCACATTGTTTTGCTTTACAAGATTTAAAAGGTGAGCTTCTAATGTGCCCAAGCCACTTTGTTGGTGAGGAAATCGTTTTAAATGCGCTTTTAGACAACTACTTAAGTATTTAAAATTTGAATTTTTAACAATATAAGGTTTCAAAATATTATGATCTTTACCACAATAGGTACGCCAAACAGCAATAGCTAAATCTATATCATCTGGTGTAAGGCGTACTTTGTTTTTGTAATGAGAATTGAGTTGTTCTGGAGATAACTCTCCTAAACTTTTTAAATCTTTTTCACCTTCAACACGTCCGCTACATATAAGATACAAAGGTTTATTTATTTCTTTTTGGTGCAGTAGGTTAATGATACCCAAAAGGTTAATGTGGCAAAATAAATCATATTCAAACCATAAATTAATTTCGGTGTAGGTCTCAGTATTTTCAAGTTTAGAAAGTTCGGCATTTAACTCTTTAGTGTTAACTTCTATATCGTAATAAGACTTTAAAAACTTTTTTCTAAGATCAAAAAAATCATCCGAGTTAATTGCAGCAATTGTTGGGCCTTCACAAAGCATTTCTTGCCAAGTAAGTATGTCATCTTTAAAATCTAATTCTCTTAGATAGTTTGTAAGGGTATTGCCATTTGTAATATGCAGAATTCTGTTTGCCATATATTAACCACCAACACGTTTAACATTAAATCCTTTATCTACTAGCATCGTCATTATTTTATCGCGATAATCACCTTGTATTATAATTTTATCATCTTTAAAACTACCACCAACACTGAGTTTTGTTTTCAGTTCTTTTGCTAATTTTTTAAAATCTTCTGTAGCACCAGTGTAACCCTCTAATATTGTAATTGGTTTGCCTTTACGTTTTTCGTATTTACAAATTATGGGGTCGTCTTGCAGCCACAATTTTTTTTTAGAATTTTCAGAATCCTTAACAGGCTCGGGTGTGTGCTCTGGAAAAAGGTTTTTTAATTGGTCTTGTAAATCCATGTTTTTTAGTCTTCAATCTTTAGTCTTCAGTTATTTTTGTTTTTAGTTTGCGCTACCTGCATACTCAAAACAATTTACTATATCCTATTTTTTTACTAAACCTAGCTCAATTAAACGTTCATTTAAAAAATTACCAGCTGTTATATTGTCATATTTTTTTGGATTATTTGCATCGATACAGCTTTCTAAAACATCGAGTTTCATTTCACTTACAGGATGCATAAAAAACGGGATAGAATACCGCGATGTGCCCCAAAGTTCTCTAGGCGGATTAATAACACGGTGTATTGTAGATTTTAATTTATTGTTAGTGTGTCTAGATAACATGTCTCCAACATTAATCATTACTTCGTCTGGCTCAGCAATAGCATCAATCCACTCACCATCGTGTTTTTGCACTTGCAACCCTCTGCCTTGGGCACCCATTAGTAGCGTGATTAAGTTAATATCGCCGTGAGCAGCTGCTCTAACCGCATTTTTTGGTTCTTCAGTTATTGGCGGATAATGTATTGGTCTTAATATAGAATTTCCGTTATGTATGTAATTATCAAAATAGGTTTCCTCTAAATTAAGATGTAAGGCTAATGCACGAAGCACATACTTTGCTGTTTTTTCTAACATTTGGTAGGTTTGTTTGCCTACTTTGTTAAAAGCAGGTAATTCTTTAACCTCAACATTTTCGGGATATTCTTTTCTGCGTTCTGCATCATCATCTACATATTGTCCAAAATGCCAAAACTCTTTTAAATCCCCTTCTTTTTTACCTTTAGCACTTTCTTTACCAAAAGAAACATAACCACGTTGGCCGCCTATACCAGGTATTTCGTAATCTTCTTTAGTTTTTAGAGGTAACTCAAAGAAATTTTTTACTTCACTATATAAACTATCAACTAATTCATCATCTAAAAAGTGACCTTTTAAAGCAACAAAACCAATATCTTCATAAGCTTTGCCTATTTCTTTAATAAATTTTTCTTTTCGTTTTGGATCATCAGATATAAAATCCTTTAAATCTACGCTAGGTATTCTATCCATTGGGTTTTTGTTTAAAATTTAGAGAATATACAAATGTAACGAAAATAGTGTTAAAAAATTGGCTAGATATTATTGATAAATTGAAGTCTGTACTAAGATATTGAAGCAATTTTATTTACATTTGATGTACCATTTTAGAAATTAGTATTCCATGCCAACACTTACAAAAAGCAATATAGATTACGATAAACGTAATTTAAGCGATGCAGAGTTATTAAAACTTTATTTTAATATGCTTAAGCCGAGATTAATAGAAGAAAAAATGCTTATTCTATTACGACAAGGTAAAATATCTAAGTGGTTTTCTGGTATTGGGCAAGAAGCTATTTCAGTTGGTGTGACTATGGCTTTAAAGCCAAGTGAGTATATATTACCAATGCACAGAAATCTTGGTGTATTTACAACACGCGAGATTCCGCTACACCGATTATTTTGTCAGTGGCAAGGTAAAACTAGTGGTTTTACAAATGGTAGAGATCGTTCTTTTCATTTTGGTACACAAGAATTTAATATAGTGGGTATGATATCGCATCTTGGCCCTCAACTTGGGGTTGCAGATGGTATTGCATTAGCTAATCTTTTAAAGAAAAATGAAGAAGTTACAGCTGTTTTTACAGGTGAAGGTGGTACTAGTGAAGGAGATTTTCATGAAGCACTAAATGTGGCTTCCGTTTGGCAATTGCCTGTTATTTTTTGTATTGAAAATAATGGCTATGGTTTATCTACACCAACTAGCGAACAGTATAATTGTAAACATTTAGCAGATAGAGGAAAAGGTTACGGTATAGAGTCTTTTATTTTAGACGGAAATAATATTATTGAAACCTATACCAAGGTTAAGAAATTAGCTGAAAGTATTAGAAAACGACCACGACCTATTTTAATAGAGTTTAAAACGTTTAGACGTCGAGGCCATGAAGAAGCTAGTGGTACTAAATATGTACCAGAAGACTTAATGAAAGAATGGGAAGCTAAAGATCCTATTGAAAATTTTAAGAGCTACTTGTTTAGTAAAAAGATTTTAAGTCAAGAAATTGACGAAAAATACACTGAAGAAATTAAAGCAGATATTGATGCTTCTTTAGAGTCTGCTTATGCCGAAGAAGCAATTGCACCAAACGAAAGTAAAGAATTAGGTGATGTATATAAGTCTTTTGATTATAAAGCTATTACACCGAGTGATAAAGTTGAAGAGCTACGTTTAATCGATGCCATTTCTCAAGGCTTAAAACAGTCTATGGAATTACATAAAGACCTTGTAATTATGGGTCAGGATATTGCCGAATATGGTGGTGTTTTTAAAATTACAGAAGGTTTTGTTGAACAATTTGGAAAAGAAAGAGTTAGAAATACACCTATTTGTGAGTCTGCAATTATAGAAACAGGAATGGGGTTGTCTATTTCTGGAATTAAATCTGTGGTAGAAATGCAATTTGCAGATTTTGCAACGTCTGGTTTTAATCCTATAGTTAATTATTTAGCAAAATCGCATTACAGATGGCAGCAAGAAGCAGATGTAGTTGTGAGAATGCCTTGTGGTGCAGGTGTTGCAGCGGGTCCTTTTCATTCGCAAACTAATGAAGCTTGGTTTACTAAAACACCAGGATTAAAGGTGGTATATCCTGCATTCCCTTATGATGCTAAAGGTTTATTAGCCACTGCGATTAATGACCCAAACCCTGTGTTGTTTTTTGAGCATAAGGCTTTATATAGAAGCATAAGACAAGATGTACCTATAGATTATTATACCTTACCATTTGGTAAAGCAGCACTTTTAAAAGAAGGTGAAGCTATAACTATAATTTCTTATGGTGCTGGTGTACATTGGGCTTTACATACATTAGAAAAAAACACAAATATATCAGCTGATTTAATAGATTTAAGAACGCTTCAACCGTTAGATAAAGACACTATTTTTAATTCTGTAAAAAAGACAGGAAAAGTTATTATTTTACAAGAAGATTCCTTGTTTGGTGGTATTGCTAGTGATATTTCGGCACTAATAATGGAGGAGTGTTTTGAGTTTTTAGACGGTCCTGTAAAACGTGTGGCTAGTATGGAAACACCAATTCCTTTTATTGGGCAGCTAGAAGACCAGTATTTATCTAGAGATAAGTTTGAAGATGCTTTAAAAGAATTACTGAGTTATTAACCCATGTGTAGTTAAGTGAACAGAAAAGCCTTTTAAGGTGATTTCATAATCTTAGTTAGAAAAATCAAAATCACGAATCTTAAGATTTTAGAAAAGAAATTAATTCAATTCTTAAAAATTAATTAAACTTTATTGGTCTTAAATGCCATTCAAACTTAAGTATTATGAATAAGAGGTTTTACGGTCTAAATTAAACTTTTTTTTAGAAGATATGGCTAGTGTAAAAGCGTTTTACAGCGTTTTTTTAAGTTATAAAAAGCATTATAGATATAACATTAAAAGGGACTTAGAATTTAAGAGTCATTTCATTTAAACATATGCTTCAAGTTTAGCTGTTTAATCTTATTGATATAAGTAAGCAATTGTTATTCAGCAAATTATGTCTTTTTGTAAATTTAATTATACAGCTTTTAGATAATCACTTACACCAAATAGCCTATTTTTTCATTATTAAATTAATTCGCACATACGTCTCTTTGTCGATACATAATGTAGTTAGTCGATTGTTAAGAAATACTTAAAACGATAATATGGCAATCTCATTTAAAGTGTTAATTTTAATGATTCTTAATAAAAAAACAACAACTATGAAATCAAATTTACTTTATGTTTTGGCTTTGTTTACCACATTGTCATTTGCACAACAAATACCAGACGAGATTAAACCACCGAGTTGGTCGTTAGAATCATTAAATGCCATTAGACCGTATGCCTTAGCGTCTTTTGACATGAAAGCAATTGCCGATGAAGATTTAATAAATGATAAAGATAAATCTAAGCCTTGGCGATTTGGCCATGAGCTTTACGTTGATCATAGCGCAAATGATGTTGGTGAATGGACAACCCTACCAAACGGTGACCGTATGTGGAGAATGGCTTACAAGTCTGAAGGTGCACATACTTTAAACTTTATGTTCGATATCTTTTGGATTCCAGAAGGTGCGACTCTATATGTTTACAATAATGAAAAAAACGATTTAATAAGACCATTTACACACCACAACAATAACCCAGAAGAAATCTTGGGTACATGGTTGGTTAATGGTGATCATGCATGGATAGAGTATTACCAACCTGCAAATGTAGTAGGAGAACCTAGATTAACTGTAGGTTCTGTAGTACACGGTTACCGTACTGCAGAGACGTATCAAAAGGCTTTAAATGATTCTGGTGCTTGTAACCAAGATGTAGATTGTGATATTACACCACCATCAGATCCTTTTCAATTAGATACCAGAAAAGAAGAAGTAAAAAAAGCTTCAGGTATGTTAGTAACAGGTGCTACAGGTTTTTGTTCTGGTACTTTAGTTAACAATACTAATAATGATGGTACTCCTTATTTTATAACTGCAAATCATTGTGGTAATAATGTTGGTGGCTGGGCCTTTAGATTTAACTGGAGAAGCCCAAACCCATCTTGTAGTACATTTGTTAATAGTACAAATGGATCTTTTAACCAAACAGTTAGTGGTGCAATTTTAAGAGCAAACAGTTCACAGTCAGACATGGAGCTTGTTGAGATTACAGATACGAGTTTCTTTAACAACAATCCTGATGTAGTTTGGTCAGGGTGGAATAGATCTTTAAGTTATGTACCAACTGTTAATTTTGGTGTGCATCACCCAAGTGGAGATATTCAAAAAACATGTCGTGAAGATGATGGTGCTTACAGACAAGTCGTTAATTTTAACGGTAATGCTACTACTCAAATGTGGTTTATAGATGAGTGGGAATTAGGTGTAACAGAACCAGGTTCTTCGGGTTCAGGTTTGTTTAATGAAGTAGGTCATTTAATAGGTATGTTATCTGGTGGTTCTGCAGCATGTAGTGGTACCTCTAATAACGGTGGAGTTGATTTTTACGGTCGTTTTGATGTTGCTTGGGATTTTGGAACTTCTGCGTCTACAAGATTAAGAGATTGGTTAGATCCAGGTAATACAGGTGTTGAAACTTTAGATATTTTTCCTGCCTTACAACAATTTGATGTAGATGCTACTGTGAGTGGTGGCTCTAGTAATAGTCCTTTAATTTGTAATGAAGATTTTACACCGCAAGTTATATTACTTAATCGTGGTCTTTTACCATTAACATCTGCAAATGTTAGCTATAGTTTAGATGCAGAACCAGATACTGTAGTAAATTTTACAGGCTCTTTATTAACAGACGCTACAGCAGTTTTAGCTACTCCAGTTTATAGTAATATAAGTCCTGGCGCACATACATTTACAATTTCTGTAACAAACCCTAATAACACTACAGATCAAAATACAATAAATGATGTTTTTACATTTAACTTTGATGTTTCACCAGAGGTGTCTAGTAATGAATTAACGTTTAATTTAACAACTGATGACTATGCTAATGAAACCTCATGGGAATTAGTAAATAGTAGTGGTGTGGTAGTTAGTAGTGGTCCGGCTGCTGCTTATGCAGATTTTACAACAATACAAGAAACGATTACTATTCCGTCTTTTGATGAGTGTTATACGTTTTCAATCATAGATTCTTATGGTGATGGTATCTGCTGTGCTTATGGTAATGGTTCTTACGATTTACAAGATGAAGACGGTAACATTCTAATGTCTGGTGGAGATTTTGGAGGAACAGAGTCTCTATTATTTAAAGCATTAGATCCTTTAAGTGTTAATACGTTTAGTTTAGAAAACTTAATTGACTTATATCCAAATCCGGTTAGTGACAACTTAAATGTTAGATTAGCTAATATAAACACGGATGTTTCTTATGCCATTTTTAATACGTTAGGTCAAAAAGTATCTGGCGGTAACTTAAGTGCTAATAGTGCTCAAGTAATTAACATGCAGCAACAACAAAGCGGTATTTACTTTATTAGGTTAAGTACAGATACCAACAGTATTACGAGAAAGATTATTAAAAAATAAATTTTAATAATCAACTATTTAAAAAGTCAGTTACAAGTTTTGTAACTGACTTTTTTATTTTATACTTTCTAATTTATCAACCTAGATATTGGTGTGTTAGTTTTTATATTTAAGTAAATAAAATTATCTTTAAAGTTATGATTTTAAAAGTCTTATATGTGGTTACTGTATTTGCTTTAATTCTTAATTTTAAGAATAGGAAGAAGTTAGGTATGAGTCTAAAACTTTTACTGTAACAGCTACAGCCTATAATTCGTTAGCTTACCAAACAAGTTCTAATCCTAATATAACTGCTTTTGGTGATAGCTTAAAAACCAGGGATGAGATACATTGCGGGTATCAAGAGACTTATTAGATTCTGGTTTGGTACATAATACCAAAGTTAAACTTCAAGGTTTTGATAGCTTATTTATAGTAAAGGATAAAATAAATAAACGCTGGCTTAGGCGTATAGATATTTATATGGGTGTTAATGTAAAAAAAGCTAGAAAATGGGGTAAACAAATAATGCTTATCAACTATTGTTTGTCAGTAAAAGATTCTATCTCTAATTAGTCTGTTTTACTATAACTTCAGAAACAATAAATGGATATGCTTTTTTTACTTGTACCAGTTCTTGTTTTGTTAATTCAAAAACTTCTTTTTGCAAAATATTTTTTGTGTAACGCTCTCTTAGATTATAGTAAGCCTTTGTAATTTCGTCTTGTACAGCAATAGAGGTGTCATAGGTTGTTTTAACATTCTGACTTAAAGATATAACAGCCTTTGTAGGATGTTGAGATGAATCTGTAGCTTTAAGACCTACACAATAGTTACATGTTGCTTCACCATTATTGTCTATAAATAATTCTACTAAATTTTGAATATCCTTAATTTTAACAAGTTTATCTTCAATTAAAACCTCTTGTTTTTCGTTAAGTGAAATTCTAAGCACATTACGCTCTAAAAAATCAGCAGTACAATCTTGTCCTGGTTCGCATAAGGAAGGTAACGTTCTTAAAATGCCTTTTTCTGCAGAAATTGTTGTGGTTACTAAAAAGAATATAAGTAGTAAAAAGGCAATGTCTGCCATAGATCCTGCATTGATTGTTACCGAATAACGTCTAGATGATTTCATAATATAGTTATTTAAAGGTTCGTTACATGAAATACAATAACAATACCAATCTTGTTAATTGTTGTTAACAAAGTATTTTAAAACCCTAACAATGTGCTATTTTTGCGAAATTAACATTTTACTAAAACAATTGCATGACATTAAAAAAGGTTAACAAAAATGCTTCTGAGAAAAGGCTCTATGACTATCAAATCAAAGACCTTAATCGTATTTTTGATGTTATGCAAGAGGAGTCTAACGACTTTAATCTGTTATATCAGCTACCAACAGGAGGTGGTAAAACAGTTATTTTTTCAGAAATTGTTAGACGCTACATAGACCAACACAACAAAAAGGTTGTTATTCTTACGCATAGAGTTGAATTGTGTAAGCAAACCTCTAGTGTACTCTCGGGCTTTAATGTAGAGAATAAGGTTATAAATAGTAAAGTAAAAACATTACCAGATCAAGACGATTATCAGTGTTTTGTTGCTATGGTAGAAACGCTAAATAACCGACTTTCAGACAAAGATTTTGAACTTAAAAACGTAGGGTTAGTTATTATTGATGAAGCACATTATAATTCTTTCAGAAAATTATTTAAGTTTTTTGAAACTTGTTTTATACTAGGTGTTACAGCAACACCATTAAGTAGTAATATTAAGTTACCGATGAAGGATAACTATAAGAAACTTATAGTTGGTGATGATATATCTACACTAATTAAAAACGGTTTTTTATCTAATGCCGAAGTTTACAATTATGATGTAGGTCTAACAGCTCTTAAAATAGGAATTAATGGTGATTATACTGTTAAATCTTCAGAAGCGCTTTATACTAACAGTGTTATGCAATCTAAACTTTTAACAGCCTATGAAGAGCTTGCTAAGGGTAAAAAGACACTTATTTTTAATAATGGTATTTACACTTCTAAAGAAGTATTCTATACCTTTAAAAAAGCGGGTTACAACGTACAGCATTTAGATAATACAGCGAGTAAGCAAGAACGAAAAGATATTTTAAAATGGTTTAAAACTACACCAGATGCCGTTTTAAGTTCGGTTAGTATATTAACTACAGGTTTTGATGAGCCATCTGTGGAGTCTATTATTCTTAATAGAGCTACAAGATCGTTAACTTTATACTTTCAGATGATAGGTCGTGGTAGTAGAATATACAAAGACAGAAAGATATTTCAGGTTATAGATTTGGGTAATAATGTAGCACGATTTGGCCCCTGGAATCAGCCTGTAGATTGGCAACATATTTTTAGATACCCAGATTTATATTTAGACAATATTGTAGATGATGAAGATTTAGAACGTGACTTTGTTTATGTAATGCCAGAGGCACTAATAAATAAGTTTAAAAAATCTAAATCTTTAGATTTTGATGTAAAAGCAGAATATAAAGATGTTGTTAACTCTGGTAAAAAATCATTTATAGTAATAGAACGCTCTATAGCACAACACTCTCAAATTTGTGTAGAAAACAGTGAAGATGTTTATGATGCCAGAGATTTAATAAAACTATTACAAGACGAAATTGCATATAGAATTAAGCAGTATTGTTATTGTATAATGAATAGTACACAAAACTATAAAGACTGGTTGTTTGTAGAGTATAATAGAAAACTTCGTATAAGTTTTAATGGTAAGTTTTAACGTTTTTTTGTAAGGATTTACATTTATATGCGTTTAATTTGATGTAGGTACGGTTATTGTTATATCTAAATATAGAAACATTAAACTTTAAGTAAAAGGTGAAAAACATAAAATTCATAGCGCTTCTTTTTTGTATAGTATGCAGTTCTATGGTTTTTGCACAGATTAAAGATAAGGAGAAAAAAACTATTCGTATACCAGCTGCACCTTCAAAAAAGAAAGTAGATTCTTCACTTATAAAAGTTAAAGTAGCACCTAAACTCGAAAAAGAAATTGAAAAAGCTAGCGGTAACGCTAAAGATTCTGATAAGAAATTTATCATTAAAGAATCTAAGAACCCTTTTTCAATGATAGAAAATGATGGTTTAACAAGTCCGAGTGAAATTTTTGAAAAGCGTTGGCATAAGGAAGCTGCAAAAGGTGGCATAATAAGAACAATGTCCGATCAATTTTTAGGCGAACACAACGTAGATACCAAATTTGTAAATATTGTCTGTAGAGATCATGAATACCCAGATGGTGATCGTGTTAGGATTTATATTAATGGTGTAATTGTGAGTTCAAATTTATTACTTAGAAGTGATTACAGACGTGTAGCGGTAAATCTTGCTCAAGGTAAAAATACAATAGAAATTGAAGCTTTAAACCAAGGAGAGTCTGGTCCTAATACTGCAGAGTTTGTGGTCTATGACGATAAAGGAAAGGTGATATCATCTAAAGAATGGAATTTACTTACAGGTGTTAAAGCTATTATTGTTTTTTATAACGAAAAAGTGGTCATAAAATCAAAAACCTCAGAAAGTGAAACACAAGAAGAAGCTTCTAATAATTAATTTCTTTAAAATCTGCAGGTAACATTTCATCTAACCTGTAATTTCCAATTCTTACTCTAACCAATCTTAATGTTGGCAAACCTAGTTTAGCAGTCATCTTACGTACTTGTCTAAATTTTCCTTCTGTTAAAGTTACAGACAACCATGATGTTAAGCCATGTTTTTCATCTCTAACAAAACGCTTAAATATATGATCTGTATTAGTTAATATTTTTGCAGCCTTAGCTTTAGTTAAATATGGTTTTCCTTCTACTGATATTTCTACACCACTTAGTAAATTTGTAATAATGTTATTAGTAACAATACCATCTACCATAACGTGGTATTCTTTTTCGATTGCTGTGCTTGTTATGTAATTGCTAAACTTTCCGTTAGTGGTTAATAGTAACAATCCTTCTGATTTTTCATCTAAACGGCCAACAGACATTAAACCATTTTTGTATTCTATTAATTCACCAAGTAGTTTTTTAGATTTTCGTTTGTTTTGGTGGTTTACAAACTGGCTTAAATAGCCATAGGGCTTATAGAAACTGTAGTAAAGATGTTCTATGTCGTCCATTTTTAAGATTTAGTAGAGGTTAAGTTTTATCATTTTTAGTACTTTAGTTTTAATTAAATTTTACTTGCCTATTATCGTTTTGACTTATTACGACACAAGTAACGAGAAATTTTATATTAATGAGGTGACAAATAGTGGCTCATTTTGTAAAAAAAAGTCATTCTCTAAAAATAATTATTAAACTATGAATTTATAACCTACAATAGGTTATTTAAATCTGTGTCGTAAAACAGAGTTCTATTTACACAAATTTAAAAAGATTTAAACGGTAATTTACCACCATGTAACAAAGCATTTTTCTAAAACTTTATTTTTATAATTTAACCAACATAATGGAGATTGGTTTTGGTTAATATGCTTATTTATTTCAGCTTTTGCATCTTTAAAATTAAGCCAGTTAACATCTAAGTGCGGTGTTATAAGCCAATCTAATTTATTAGGGATGTGAAAATTATAAGCTTCAAAAATATTTAATTTTTTAATAGAAATGTAAAAACCCATCACACAATCTCTATTTATTAAATTTGAATTAAATTTTGGAATTTCGTAGGGTAAAAATAATTGTGCTTTAAAGCAAACCTCTTGTTTAATCTCATTTGCTTTTAAATTTAAATTATCAAGGTATAGTTTGGTTTTGGTGTTAAAGAGAAGCGGTAGTTGTTTTCTGAGCAATTTGTCTAATTTGTATACTAAGGCATCTTTTCTGTTGGGACCAATCCAGTTTTTAAGCTCATCATTTTTACTTATTTTATTATCATAGAGATAAAATTTATAAATTATTTCTAAATGAATAGGTTTTTTATGTTTGTAAAACAAAGCATCTAATTCGCCAACAGTAATCTTTTCATTTTGTATTTGCAGATTGCTAACAATCCAACTAACATTAGTATTTTTTGATATTTGATAGCCAATAAATTCTTCAACAAGTTTACCTAGTCTCTTATTTGTAAATAAGCTGGTATAATCATTATTTTCATCTATATTATTTACTAAATCTAATTGGTTTAAACCCTCTACAGAAGTGTCTTTCCAGAGGGCTGGTGTATTTAAACACCCTTTATATCGTAAAATTGTATTTAAATCCATTATATATCGAAAGTACAAATTACCTTTGCACTATAATAATTTACCATGACAACATTTTTAGAATTAGGTATTAATAAATCCTATAGCAAAGCTCTTAAAGAACTAAATATAGTAAATCCTACGGAGATACAAGAAGCAGCAATCCCAAAACTTCTAAAATCTAAAACAGATTTAATAGGATTAGCGCAGACTGGCACAGGCAAAACAGCCGCTTTTGGTTTGCCATTATTGCATGCTATAAATAAAGATTTACCAGAAATACAGGGCTTAATAATTGCACCAACTCGAGAATTGGTGCAACAAATTAAAAAGCAACTCTTTAAATTTACTAAATATTTAGAGGGCAATATTTTTGTTGAAGGTGTTTATGGCGGTGAAAAAATAGACAGGCAAATTAAAGCATTAACAAGAACAACACATATCGTTGTTGCAACACCTGGGCGTTTATTAGACTTAATAGAGCGTAATGCCGTTGATATTTCTTCGGTAAAAATTTTGGTGCTAGATGAAGCTGACGAAATGTTAAGCATGGGTTTTAAGGAAGACTTAAACAAAATACTTAAGTATAACACCACTAAGCGCAATACATGGTTGTTTTCTGCAACAATGCCAGAAGAAATTAAGCAAATTGTTAAAACTTACATGTCTCCAGATGCATTAAAGATTGAGGTGAATAAAAACGCTTTGGTAAATGAAAACATTTCGCATCATTATGTACATACCAATATAAAAGAGAAGGTAAATATGATTACCCGAATTCTTGATGGAAGACAAGCTGAACGAGGAATTATATTTTGTAGAACAAAGGCTGGTACAAAAACATTAGCAAAACAACTACAAGAAGAAGGTTTTGCAGTTGGTGCTTTAGAGGGTGATATGCAACAAAAAGAGCGCGATAAAGTTATGCGTGCTTTTAAGAATGAAAGTTTACAAGTACTTATTTCAACAGATGTTTCTGCTAGAGGTATAGATGTAAGTAATCTTGCTTTTGTATTACATCATCAATTACCAGATCACTTAGACTACTATACACATAGAAGTGGTAGAACGGCCAGAGCAGGTAAAACAGGGCAGTCTATAGCACTTATTATACCAGGAGAAATGCAGAAGATTATCACCATTCAGAAAGAATTAGGTATTACTTTTAAAGAACTATCTATTTAATTTTAATAGTATTTTAAAAACAAAAAAGCACACTATAACTAATAGTGTGCTTTTT
>TARA_R110002051_G_scaffold325772_2_pt1 | contig 64725 bp, 55 predicted proteins | sample TARA_R110002051 | Tara Oceans TARA_R110002051 (sample SAMEA4397023) | marine metagenome | biome: Polar Biome; feature: [MES] marine water layer (ENVO:01000295) within the mesopelagic zone...; material: water (ENVO:00002006), including particulate matter (ENVO:01000060) such...
CATGACATTCAGTGCCTTTCCGTCGGAAAGTGCTGTTCCGTTCCTGCGTTGCGGGTGATGGAATGCACTTGTCTGCCCTGCATCTGATCAGTCCTGTCCCCACGCGCCCCGAACCCAGAAATGTTGCTTTGGAGCCGAATTGATGACCATCCAGCTTGATGAATATTTTGATCGCGACACCTTCAACCGTATCAAGGCCTGCGCCGATCAGCACGACACCCCCTTCCTGGTTGTTGACCTGAAGACCATCGACCGCGCTTACGACGAGCTGGTCGAAGGTTTCCCTTTTGGCAAGATTTACTACGCGGTCAAGGCCAATCCGTCCAATGAAGTGCTGGGGCTATTGAAGGACAAGGGTGCCAATTTCGATATCGCCTCTATCTATGAGCTGGAAAAGGTCATGGCGCTGGGCGTCAAGCCCGAGCAGATCAGCTTCGGCAACACCATCAAGAAATCCAAGCATATCCGTGCCTTCTACGAGAAGGGCGTGCGCTTATATGCCACCGACTCCGAAGCCGACCTGCGCAATATCGCCAAGGCCGCACCCGGCTCAAAAATCTATGTGCGCATTCTGACCGAAGGCTCGACCACGGCCGACTGGCCGTTGTCGCGCAAGTTTGGTTGTCAGACCGATATGGCCATGGATCTGCTGGTGCTGGCACGTGAGCTGGGTCTGGACCCCTACGGCATCTCCTTCCACGTGGGCTCCCAGCAGCGCGATATCGGCGCATGGGATGCGGCCATCGCCAAGGTCAAGGTGATCTTTGAGCGGCTGAAGGAAGAAGATGGCATTACGCTGAAGATGATCAATATGGGCGGCGGCTTCCCGGCCAATTACATCACCAAGACCAACACGCTGAAGACTTACGCCGAGGAAATTACCCGCTTCCTGCAGGAAGATTTCGGTGACGAACTGCCAGAGATCATCCTTGAGCCAGGCCGGTCGCTGATCGGTAATGCGGGCATCCTGGTCAGTGAGGTGGTGCTGGTTTCACGCAAGTCGCACACCGCTCTGGAGCGTTGGGTGTATACCGATGTGGGCAAGTTCTCCGGCCTGATCGAAACCATGGATGAGTCGATCAAATTCCCGATCTATACCGAGAAGCAGGGCGAGCTGGAAGACGTCGTCATCGCCGGCCCGACCTGTGATAGCGCCGACATCATGTACGAAAGCTACAAGTATGGCCTGCCGCTGAACCTGGCAATCGGCGATCGCATGTACTGGCTCTCTACCGGCGCCTACACCACCAGCTACAGCGCCGTCGAGTTCAACGGCTTTCCGCCTTTGGAAGCTTTCTACATTTAATGTAGAAAGTAGCTGCAAGCTGATTGTGTAAAAGCCCGCTCCTGGTAACAGGTGCGGGCTTTTTTAGTATGCGGCCTACCGAGTTTGCGGGATGCCGGATCCTGGGACCGTTCGGTTTCACCGGGAACGTTCGAGTTCCACCTCGAACAAAGGCCGGCGCCGCCGGCCCAAGAACCAAAAAGCCCGCACTGCATACCAGTACGGGCTCCTTAGTCCATCAACACCACTGCCAGCTTGTAGCTCGAAGCTTGCCGCTGTGTTCAGCTGAACTTTTGGATATTCGCCATCAATTCACGTAGCGCTTCGATATTATCCTTTGGATGCACAGCGCCTTCAAAGTCGCACAGTTTCTCGAAATTGGCTGCCACGTCTTCCGGGGTAAAGCCTTCATCGGGGTTGAAACCAATGCCCAGCGAGCGCTCCCAACGCACCTTGCCCATCCAGCCGCCGCCGACTTCAAACAGGCTGCCGGTTTCCTTGCACTCATCCGAGCACAGGTAGGCTACCAGCGGGCTGACCAGCTCAGGCTTGAGCTTGTCGAACGCGCCAGGCGGGAACAGGCCTTCGGTCATGCGCGTGCCGCCGGTAGGGGCAATCGCATTGACGAAGATATTGTTCTTGCGGCCTTCGATTGCCAGAGTGCGGGTCAAGCCGTACAGGCCCAGCTTGGCCATGCCGTAGTTGGCCTGGCCGAAGTTGCCGTAGATGCCGGAGGTAGAAGCAGTGAAAATCACGCGGCCGAAGTTGCTGTCTTTCATATAGGGCCAGGCAGCGTGAGTCACCTTGTAGGCACCTTCCACGTGAACGCGATAAACCAGATCCCAATCCGCATCGGTCATCTTGGCAAAGCTCTTGTCGCGCAAGATGCCGGCGTTGTTCACGACCACGTCAACACGACCGAAGTTGTCCATCGCGCACTGGACGATTTTCTCGCCGTCGATCACGTTGTCCGGGTTGGCGACGGCTGTGCCGCCAGCGGCCTTGATTTCTTCAACCACTTTCAGCGCGGCGTCGCTGTTGGAGCCCTCACCTTGCGTGCTGCCACCCAGGTCGTTAACGATGACTTTGGCGCCATGTTTGGCGAACAACAACGCGTGGGCACGGCCGATGCCGCCGCCGGCACCAGTAACGATGACGACTTTGTCGTCAAAACGAATATCGCTCATGGAATGCTCCTAATTGGATGGGCAGTAAAAAACGTGGTCGCCAGTGTTAAACACTTGTTTCAATTCGGCAAGGGGCAAGAGCCCGGTGAATGGTGTCGTATAAGTCGGGTTAGCCGGTCGGCCTGGCCCAATGCAGGCTTCAATAGTGAAGAAGAGCTGATCTATAGCAAGATCCTTCGGGTCAGCGCTCCGATGACGCTGGCCGTCACGCTACTGTTCGCTGGTTAGCATGCAGCATCCCGGATGCAACCTCCCCGTTAGCGCTGAAACATATCCAGACTCAGCAGCATCTGCACCAAGGTCGCGTTGGCGATATCGATAAAGAAGGCGCCCAGTAACGGAATGACCAGATAGGCCTTGGGGCTGGGGCCAAAGCGGTTGGTCAGCGCGTTCATGTTGGCGATGCCAATAGGGGTGGCGCCCAGACCCATGCCGATAAAACCCGAGCTGATACAGGCGGCGTCGTAGTTGCGGCCGAGCACGGGAAAGACCACGTAGACGGTCAAGAGGGTGATGACTATTGCCTGCATGAGCATGACCAGGCTGATCAGACCGAAGGCGCCCTGAAGCGAAAGAAGCGGAAGACTGATCAGGCTCATTCCTAGAAAAAGTTGCAGGCTCAGGTCGCCAACCAGTTGGATAGGTCGATGATCGATGTCGACGCCGAACAGCTCAAGACCATTGGTCAGCGCTATACCCAGGAACATGGCGGTCAGGAACGCCGGTAAGCGAATCCCCACTCCGGAAAGCCACCCGTACATCGTGGCGCCCAAGGCAAAGCACAAGGCGATCAGCAGCACGGCGGTGAGCACGCTGTTCAGTTCGATAATGTAGGTAACTTTGCTGCCCGACTCGATGTGCTGAAGTTCGGAAGCTTGCTCTGCCGAATGTAGATTGTGTCGTCGAATAAGCCAGGCTCCGACCGGCCCGCCAATCAGTCCGCCCATGATCAGACCTGCGGTAGCGAAGGTCATGCCCATGGAGCTGGCATTGGTCAGGCCAAAATGCTCCTCGAACAGTTGGCCCCAGGTGATGGCGGTACCGTGCCCACCTGCCAGGGATACGCTGCCGCCGATAAGGCCTAAAAGAGGGCTTTCCCCCGCGATCAGGGCCATCAGGGTTCCGGTCAGGTTCTGGAACAACAGCAGTGCTACCGCGAAACCGAGCATGATCGCCAATGCCTTTCCGCCCTCTAGCATCTGACGCAGGCGAGCAGACAGGCCTATCGTGCTGAAAAAAGCGATCAGGAGCAGATCCCGCAACTGCAGGTCAAAGCGGATTTCGCGCTCTGTCGTCGCCTCGATCACGGCCACCAGTGCACTGATCAGCAGCCCACCGGTCACGGCGGGGGGGATATTGTAGGTATGCAGAAAGGCCACCCGTCGATTGATGTGGACACCAATCCAGAGCGCGATAATTGCGATCGCCACTGTGACGGAGGTAGTGATTTCCATGGATGTAGCTTTCCTGAGGCGTGTATGCCCCAAGCCTAACAGGCTGGTTACCAGTGGAAAACAATCTTGCTTGCCTGGCGTAACAGCTCTGAAGGGCGGGTGGGGGGCTCGGATGCCGCCTGTCTACCGGCATATCCATTTGCGTAACAAAACGCTAGAATGCCGGCCGCGCGCAGCTATGGTGGTTGCGGCAATGGGTTCCCTAACCCCATTTCATCCTAAAAAGGACAGCATATGCCGTTGATATCTTCTTCGGTCAGCCGCTCTGTTATAGCCGGTCTGATCGCGTTTCATATTCTTATCATTATCGTCAGCAACTACCTGGTGCAGTTGCCGGTGACGCTGTTTGGCTGGCACACCACCTGGGGTGCGTTCAGTTTTCCGTTTATCTTTCTGGCCACTGATCTCACTGTGCGGCTGATGGGCAAGAGCGCAGCGCGGCGGGTCATTGCGCGGGTGATGCTGCCGGCGTTGGTGGCGTCCTACGTGGTCTCGGTGTTGTTTCACGAGGCGCGCTTTGGCGGGCTGGCGGCCTTAAGTGAGTTCAACCTGTTCGTGTTCCGCATCGCGGTCGCGAGCTTTCTGGCGTATGCGCTGGGGCAGTTGCTGGATGTGCAGGTGTTTGATCGGTTGCGGCAAATGCGTCAGTGGTGGATCGCGCCCGCAGCCTCGACAGTGCTGGGTAATCTGCTGGATACCTACCTGTTTTTTTCGGCGGCATTCTGGCGCAGTGACGATCCGTTTATGGCGGCCAATTGGGTGGAAATTGCTACGGTCGATTATGTGATCAAGCTGGTAATCAGCCTGGTGCTATTCGTGCCGCTGTACGGCATGTTGTTGAGCTGGTTGGTGAAGTTCTTTCAACCGAGCCAGCTGAGTAGCAGGTCGGTCTAAGGCGCACTGTCTGAGTAGAAAAAGGCAGGCTACGGATAGCCTGCCTTTTTTATCCGCTTAGATCAGTTCGATAGCTACCGCTGTGGCTTCGCCGCCACCAATACACAATGACGCCACACCGCGCTTGCCGCCGGTTTTCTGCAGCGCGTTGATCAAGGTGACGATGATGCGCGAGCCAGTGGAGCCAACCGGGTGGCCCTGGGCGCAGGCACCGCCGTAGATGTTGACCTTGGCATGATCCAGGCCGTGTTCGCGCATGGCCAGCATGGTGACCATGGCGAAGGCTTCGTTGATTTCAAACAGGTCGACCTCGTCCTTGCTCCAGCCGGTCTTGTTGAATAGCGTGGTCATGGCGCCGATCGGCGCGATGGTGAACTCGCTCGGGTCCTGGCTCTGAGTCGCGTGGCCGACGATACGGGCCAGTGGCTTGAGACCGCGCTTCTCGGCTTCGGCAGCGGTCATCAGTACCAGTGCGCTGGCGCCGTCGGAGATCGAGCTGGCGTTGGCGGCGGTAATGCTGCCATCTTTTCTGAACGCGGGCTTGAGGCCAGGGATCTTCTCCGGATTGGCGTTGTGCGGCTGCTCGTCATCTTTAACAATGCTCTCGCCTTTGCGCGTGGTGACCGTTACCGGCACGATTTCACTATCGAGCGCACCGCTTTCAATGGCTTTCTTGGCGCGAGTCAGGGACTCGATAGCGTAGGCGTCCATGTCCTCACGGTTGATGCCGTATTTATCGGCGGTTTCCTGGGCAAAGGAGCCCATCAGGCGTCCGCTGCGGGCGTCTTCCAGGCCGTCTAGGAACATATGGTCCTTGATCTCGCCATGGCCCATACGCAGGCCGCCGCGGGCTTTTTCCATCAGGTAGGGTGCATTGGACATGCTTTCCATGCCGCCAGCCACCATGATCTGGTTGGTACCGGCCTTGAGCAGATCATGGGCCAGCATCACGGCCTTCATCCCTGAGCCGCAGAGCTTGTTAATGGTAGTGCAGCCAGTGGAAGCGGGCAGGCCGGCGTTCAGACTGGCCTGGCGCGCCGGGCCCTGCTTCAGGCCGGCAGGCAGTACACAGCCCATGATCACTTCCTGCACATCTTCTGCGGCAATGCCGGCGCGCTTGACCGCTTCGGCAATTGCCAGGGCGCCCAGCTCAACAGCGGGAACGCTGGATAGGCTGCCTTGAAATCCGCCCATGGGGGTGCGAGCTCCGCTAACGATAACAATGCTGTTGTCGGGCATGTTCTACTCCTGAAAGTGACTGATGCTGGGTTGATGGTCATATAGCGACATTTTTTATGATTATACGCTTAAAAAGCCGCTGCATCCCGAGCGTGATCCAGTTCATACTTTGGAGTGATAGGTCGCCCGTCCTCTGCTTGGCTATAGTACTGCGCAGCGACAGGCCTTGATGCCTGCGACCAAGACCATACAAGCCCAACAAACAGGTCATACTTATGCTCAATACCCGCGTGATCAAACCGACTGCAGGTGCTCATTCGACGCCGCTGCTGATCAAAAATATCCTACTGTCTGGCCAGCGCTACGAGCGCAGTCAGGAAATTGTCTACCGCGACATCAGCCGCTATGACTATGCCACTTTCAATCAGCGCATCTGCCGTCTGGCCAATGCCCTGACCGCCGCTGGCGTCAAGGCCGGTGATACCGTGGCGGTGATGGACTGGGACAGCCACCGCTATCTGGAATGCATGTTTGCCATTCCGATGCTGGGTGCTGTGTTGCACACCATCAATATCCGCCTGGCCCCCGATCAAATCCTCTACACCATGAACCACGCCGAAGATATTTTCGTGCTGGTGAATGCCGAGTTCTTACCGATCTACAAGGCGATTGAGGGCGATCTGACCACGGTCACCAACACCATCCTGTTGACCGACGGCACAGAAAAAACCGCTGATCTGCCTGGCCTGGTTGGTGAATACGAAGATTTGCTCGCCGCAGCAGAGCCCACCTATGAGTTCGCCGATTTCGACGAGAACTCGGTGGCTACCACCTTCTACACTACTGGTACCACCGGTAACCCCAAGGGCGTGTATTTCAGCCACCGCCAACTGGTGCTGCACACTATGACCCAGGCCGCGCTGATGGGTGGGCTGGACAGCATCCGCCTGTTTGGCAACCGCGACGTGTATATGCCGATCACGCCGATGTTTCACGTACATGCTTGGGGTATTCCTTATACGGCGACGCTGCTCGGCGCCAAGCAGGTTTACCCGGGCCGTTATGAGCCGGAAATGCTCTGCAAGTTGATCAAGGATGAGAAAGTCACCTTCTCCCATTGTGTGCCGACCATCCTGCAAATGGTGCTCAACGCCGAGGGCGCGCAGAACCATGACTTCGGCGGCATGAAGATCATCATTGGCGGCAGCGCACTGAATCGCAGTCTGTACGACGCAGCCAAGGCCAAGGGCATGAAGTTGTCTGCGGCGTACGGCATGTCCGAGACCTGCCCACTGATTTCCAGTGGCTACATCAATCTGGAGGTGGCGCAGGGCAGTGAAGACGAACAGGCCACCTACAGCATCAAGGCCGGAGTACCGGTGCCGTTGGCCGAAGCGCGCTTGATGGATACTGAAGGCAACTTCCTTGATCATGACGGCAAGACCCAGGGCGAGCTGGTATTGCGCTCACCCTGGCTGACTCAAGGTTATTACAAGGAACCGGAGAAGAGCGATGAATTGTGGGCTCATGGCTGGATGCACACCGGTGACGTGGCTTCGATCGACGAAATGGGCTTTATCGATATTCGAGATCGGATCAAGGACGTGATCAAGACGGGTGGCGAGTGGATTTCGTCGCTGGAACTGGAAGATCTGATCAGCAAATGTGCTGCGGTGAAGGAAGTAGCCGTAGTCGGGGTGCCTGATCCGCAGTGGGACGAGCGCCCGTTTGCGCTGATCGTGCCGCACGCTGGCAAAGAGATGGATGCGCGCATTTTGCGTGATCACCTCAAGCCATTTGCCGATGAAGGGCACATTAACAAGTGGGCTATCCCCACTCAGATCGCTTGTGTTACCGAAATACCCAAAACCAGTGTCGGCAAGCTGGACAAGAAGCGTATTCGCGGTGAGATTGCTCAATGGCAAGAGGCTGAAGCGCCCTTTCTATCTACGTTGTAAGCCTGTTTAAACGGATAATTGGCGCGCTAGAGCGTAGCGCCAATCTATTGCTGGTAACAGCAGTCAGATGGCCTGAATGGCCATCTGGCTGATTGTCCGCCTCAGCTTCCTTCTCTGTTTTTGCCATTCAATAGCCAATCCCGCCGAGACAAAATCATACTTTGGACGGATCACCTGCAGAGGGTGCTTGGCTATAGTGCGCTGCAGTCGTTCCGCGTGCCCGCTGTTTACGCATATTGGGAATGGCCACCCTTCACTGAGCCGGCGTTCGACTATCCGGCTCCAGCAAGTAGAGCAGGATTATGAAACTGAACTTTGTATCTTCCGCCTTAATGGTTTCGGCCATGGCTTTCAGCGTATCTGCCATGTCTGCCACCGCAGAACAGGTCGCTGAGCTGGGCAAGAGCTTGACCCCGATCGGTGCCGAAAAAGCCGGTAATGCCGCGGGCACTATTCCCGAGTGGACAGGTGGCCTGGCCACCGACGCTGCCGCTGTTGACGGCAAAGGCTTCAGCGCCGATCCCTATGCTGATGACAAGCCATTGTTTGTTATCACTGCAGCCAATTACGAAGAGCATCAGGACAATCTGGCCCCCGGTCAGATCGCTATGTTCAAGCGGTACCCCGAGACGTTCCGCATGCCGGTATACGAGAGCCGCCGCAGCGTCGGAATGCCGGACGCCATTTACGATGCGGTCAAGCGTAATGCCAGCAACTCCAAACTGGTGCAGGGCGGTAACGGTGTAACAGGCTATGACATGTCCATTGCCTTCCCGATCCCGACCAATGGCCTGGAAGTGATTTGGAACCATATCACCCGTTATCGCGGTGACGCCATGCAGCGCATCGTGACCCAGGCCACGCCGCAAACCAACGGTAACTTCACCATCGTTCGTTTCGTTGAAGAATATGTGCTGCCCCAGGGGCTGACTGATTACAACGCCGACAGCATGGGTAACATTCTTTATTACTTCAAACAGCAAGTCACCGATCCAGGCCGTTTGGCCGGTAACGTACTGCTGGTGCACGAGACCGTTGATCAGGTTGCCACTCCGCGTATGGCCTGGGTTTATAACGCCGGTCAGCGCCGCGTGCGTCGTGCTCCGCAGGTGTCCTATGACGGCCCAGGCACAGCTGCTGATGGTATGCGTACGTCGGACAATCTGGATATGTACAACGGTGCGCCCGACCGCTACGACTGGGAACTGGTTGGCAAGAAAGAGCAGTACATTGCCTACAACAGCTATCGCATGGGCTCGCCCGATGTGAAATACGCCGACATGATCCAGGCCGGCCACCTCAATCCCGATCTGGCTCGCTATGAGCTGCATCGCACCTGGGAAGTGATCGCCACTGTGAAAGAAGGCGAGCGCCACATCTACGCCAAGCGTCACTTATTTATCGATGAAGACTCCTGGCAGGCTGGCCACATCGACCATTACGATGGTCGTGGCGAGCTCTGGCGGGTAGCTGAAGCGCATGCACTGCATCGCTTCAAGGCGCAGGTTCCAGGCTTTGCTGCCGAGACTCTGTATGACCTGATGGCTGGCCGCTATCTGGCTATGGGTATGAACAACGAGGAGTCGAGCGACTATAACTACGAGCACAAAGCCAGCTCCACGGATTTCACCCCAGCAGCCCTGCGTCAGTCTGGCGTTCGCTAGGACTGCAGTTGGGCTAAGGCCGATTAACCCCCTCCAGCCCCGTGCTGGAGGGGGTTTGTTACAAATCGACAAGACACCCTGAGAGCATGCCGATACACTTGTCGGCATGGTCACCTGCATCGCTCCCTTCCCCGGCAAGCTCTTTCGTCCGCCGCTACCGTCGGACCATCTGTCGCGCCCTGCACTTGTAGCCCTTCTGCAGCAATCCGCCCAACGCAGGCTGATTCTCGTGTGTGCACCCGCTGGTTTTGGCAAAACGACCCTGGCTATTGAGTATTGCGAACAACTGGCCGCGCCTTGGCGCTCCATCTGGTTGTCATTGGATGCTCAGGATGGCGAGCAGGGACAGTTGCTACGCGGTTTGATCCAGGGATTGCGCACGCTCTATCCACTGTTGGGGGCCAGGGAGCTTCAGTTGCTGAGTCAGCAGCAGAGCCATCAACCCTTAGGCATCGAACAGCTGGTAACCTCGCTTCTGGAAGATCTACGCCGTGTGCATGACAGTGCGGCGCCAGTGTTACTGGTGCTGGATGATTATCATCTGATATGTGGACCGCAGAGTGATAGGTTGTGCGCGCTGCTGCTTGAGCAACTGCCGCAGGGTTTCCAGTTATTGATCACTGGCAGACGTCGGCCGGATTGGCATCTGGCGCGGCTGCGGCTGGGCAATCAACTGCTGGAGATCGGCGAAAAGCACTTGCGCCTGAGCCGCGAGGCAGCCTCAGCGTTTCTCGAAAATGCGGGTTTGGCACAGGCAGAACCACAATGGTTGCGGCATATTCTGCAGCGCAACGAGGGTTGGATTGCCGGCTTGCGGTTACTGGCGATGACCGCCCAACAGGGTGCTGGCGCGCAGGCACGCCTGGATCACCCGCGCGATGGGGCGGATATACAGCCAGAGCAACTAATCGGTGAATATCTGCTGGAAGAAGTCATTCTTCATCAACCGCCAGCAGTGCAGCAGTTTTTGCACCAGATAGCCTGGTTTGACCGCTTTACTGTCGAGCTATGCGACCACGTGCGTCAAGCGCAGGATAGCCAGCAGATCATCCAGTATCTGGCGCAACATCAAGTGTTCCTGGTGCCGTTGGACCGCGAGGGCAAGTGGTACCGCTTCCATCATCTGTTTTCCGATGTACTACGCGAGCACGGTGCTAGCGAGCCTGCGCGTGAGCGTTTGCACATGCATCTGCGTGCTTGTGACTGGTTCCGCCAGCAGGGCCGGATCGCTGATGCGGTAGAGCAGGCGCTGGCTGCCGAGCGCCCGGATGAAGCGGCTAGCCTGGTACAGCATCTGTCACTGGATCGGCTGTTGGCCGAACAGCATGTGGGTACCTTGCTACGCTGGAAGGCCGAGCTGCCGGGGGTATTGCAGGGCAGTTCCGCGCGGCTAGTCATGGTGCACGCCTGGACCCTGGCATTGGCCTGCCAATTGGACGAGGCTCAGGCGATGCTGCAACGTTTGCAGTACTTCCTGCCCCAGCCGGACGCCTACCAGCAGCGCTGTCTGATCGGCCAGGCGCTGGCACTCAAGGCCTATCTGGCGCGCGCGGCGGGACGCTTGGAAGAAGCCATGCTGTGTGGTCACCAGGCCTTGGCGTGTCTGGATGACCGCGAAGCCGGCAGCCGGGCGATGGCTATGCTGACGCTGGCCGATTGCGAGTTGTGCGGGCAGCGGATTGAAGTTGCTAGGCAATGGGCGCGTTCGGCGCTTGAGTTGGCGCAGCGAGTCGCGGACCCGTTGCTGGAAGCGCAGGCGGTATTGATGCGTGCGCGCCTGATGCAGGCCCGTGGTCAAGTGGCCAGAGCACTGCAAGCGGTCGCCGGCCAACGTCGCCTGTTGGCGGGCATGGTGTATCCTCAGGGCCTGCCGGTGCGTGCGAGGCTGACCATTTATCACGGTTATCTGCTCGGCCAACTGGGCGAAAATGACGACGCCATGGAGCTACTGCGCCAGGGCATCGAGGAAGCACGTGACTGCCGCGATGTACACGTGCTGCCTGGCTATTGCTTGCTGGCCGGGATGCAGGCACAGCGTCGCGGCGGTGATGGGTTCGCGTTCGAGACATTGACCGAAGCCGAGCGGCTGATGCATCAGTGGGATATCCCGCCGGTGTACTACCTGGGTTGGGGCACTGCCTTGAAGAGTGATTTATGGATCACCTCAGGCAGGCACGACCTCGCCGAGCATTGGCTGCCGCGCCTGCGCCAGACCTATTGCCTGGAGAATCGCGCGGCACCGCCAGTGTTTTTCCATGCGCTGCCTGCCTTGATCGAGCGCGTATATGCCCGGCTGCTCTGGTCGCGTGGCGAACACGTGGCTGCCGAAAGCATATTGCGTGCGCTGTTAAGCCAGTTGCAACATGGCGGGCAGCATTTGCAGGCATTGTCGGTCATGACGCTGTTGGTGCGCATGTTGTACCGCCTGCAACGGCCAATGGAGGCGGAAAAGGTTCTGTTGGCGGCGCTCGCGCTGGCGGTGCAAGACGATATTGCCGGCCCGTTCCAGCCGCTGCTGCATCAGGCGCCTCCTGCTCTGGTGGAGTCGTTGGCGCGAGCACCGGCATCGCGTCTGCGTGACCGCTTGCTCGGCATGCTGCCTACCATCGGCCGGCCGGATGGCCAAACCATTGCCGCCACGCTTCAGGATCCATTGAGTACCCGCGAGCTCGATGTTCTGCGCTGTATCGCCCAGGGTTACTCCAATCAGCAGATCAGCGAGGCGCTGTTCATCTCGCTGCACACGGTCAAAAGCCACGCGCGGCGCATCAACAACAAGCTGGGGGTGGCGCGCCGTACCCAGGCCGTGGCTCAGGCCAAGGTGCTGGGCCTGCTTCAGTAGCGTCCAGCCATGATTGCGCAACAGCGCCGCAAGCGTTATAAAGCAGCGCCTGATTGTGATTGAAGGCGTCAAGACTAGTCATGCTGGCCACTTATACCACCTCCGAATCCGTTACTCCCCGTCCCGCTGGTCGCCGCGAGTGGTGGGGTCTGGCGGTGCTGATTCTACCGACCCTGTTGCTGGCGCTGGACATGACCGTGCTGCATCTTGCCGCACCGCACCTGAGCGCCGATCTGCAGCCGACCAGCTCGCAACTGTTATGGATTCTGGATATCTACGGCTTCATGATCGCTGGCTTTCTGATCACCATGGGTACGCTGGGCGACCGTATTGGCCGGCGCAAGCTGTTGCTGCTGGGAGCGGCGGCGTTCGGCGTGGCTTCAGTGCTGGCGGCCTTTTCCACCTCGGCCAATATGCTGATTGTTACCCGCGCACTACTGGGTATCTCCGGCGCAACACTGATGCCCTCGACCCTGTCATTGATCCGCGAGCTATTCGAAGTGCCGTCGGAACGCACCTTCGCCATTACCCTGTGGATGACCGGTTTTCTGGTCGGCAGTGCCATTGGGCCGCTGGTGGGTGGCGCTTTGCTGGAGTTCTTCTGGTGGGGGTCGGTGTTTCTGCTCGGCGTACCGGTGATGCTGCTGTTGCTGATCGCCGGCCCGTTGTTGTTGCCCGAATGCAAGGATAGAAAGGCAGGACGCCTGGATATCACCAGTGCAGTGCTCTGTGTGGCGACCTTTCTGTCTCTGGTGTATGGCATCAAGGAGCTGGCGCGCGGCGGCATTAGCCTGGTGGTCTGCGTAGCTGTTGGCGCGGGGGTGTTGATTGGCTGGCTGTTTATCCGCCGCCAGCGTGCGCTGGCCCAGCCCATGTTCGATCTGCAACTATTTACCAATCGCGGTTTCAGTATCTCTGTGGTGGCGATGATGCTGACCATTCTAGCGCTGTCCGGCTCCTGGTTGATGGTGTTCCAGTACCTGCAGGGCGTGTTGGGCTTGTCAGCGTTGTGGGCAGGTGTGCTGATGGTACCTTCAGCCGCTATCCAGGTAATCGTCTCTTTGCTGGTGCCGCGTATGGCGCGGCGGATCAGACCATCGCATCTGGTTAGCGGTGGGTTGCTGCTCGCCGTATGTGGATTTGTATGCTTGATGCTGGTTAACGGCATGGGCACTGTCTGGCTGTTGGTAACCGGCACTGTGGTAATGGGCGTAGGCATCATGCCGATGATGATCCTTGGCACTGATCTGGTGGTCAGCTCGGCCCCCGCCGAGAAAGCGGGCGCCGCTTCTGCGACTTCCGAAACGGCAGTTGAGTTGGGGATGGCCATGGGTATTGCGGTTATTGGCAGCATAGGTACCGCCGTGTACCGGCGGCAGATGGCCGACAGTATTCCCGCTAACGTGCCGCTGGAACAGGCCGAGATCGCGATCGATACCATCGGTGGTGCATTGGGTGTAATTGCCCGGCTGCCGGCTGGTCCCGCAGCGGATCTGTTGCTCGCTGTACAGCAAGCTTTCAGCGCTGCCCTGCACACCAATGCCATCATCGGCGCCTTGATCATGCTGGCGACCGCACTGCTGACGGCGCGTTTTCTCCGTCATCTGCCGGTGCTGAGCGCTCGGCATTAAGCCGAGCGCAGCAATTGAGGTATTCTTGAAAATCCTTTGAACTGATTAGTGTGCCAGACCTGCGGAGACCGAGCCTATGCCCAGCCTGAATCGTCAGATACTGATTGCCGCCTGCCTGGGCGTGTTGATGGGCTGGGGCCTGGGTCTGTTGCCCGCCGAGCAAGGCCTGCGCAGCGGCGTGCTCTACGCCAGTACGCTGGTCGGCAGTATCTTTATCGGCATGTTGAAGATGATTCTGGTGCCATTGATCTTCACCTCCATCGTGGTTGGTGTGGCCAATCTGCAGGCGCACCATCAGATCAACCGGGTGTGGATCACCACACTGGTGTATTTCGTCATTACCCTGTCGCTGGCGATGCTGGTCGCACTGCTGGCGGCAAATATCTTCAAGCCTGGCGCCGACCTGCCCATTGCGCTATTCGCCGATGCCATGGCGTCATTTGAAGCCCGGCAACTGAGCATGCCGGAATTCTTCCTGCATTTTTTCGCCAACCTGTTTCAGAACCCCTTTGCTGCCTTCGCCAACGGCAGCATTCTCGCCATCGTCGTGTTCGCGTTGTTTATCGGCATTGCGCTGGTGGCCGGGGGCGAACGCTATCAGGGCATACTGCGCTTGATGCAGGAGTTTCTCGAGCTGCTATTGCAGGTGATCAGTTGGATCATGCGCCTGGCGCCGCTGGGGATTCTAGCGCTGCTGATCCGCCTGGTGGCCGAACAGGATGTTTCGCTGCTGGTGACTATGCTCGGTTTTATCGTGTTGGTATTCGCGACCACGCTGTTCCACGGCATTGTCATCCTCCCGGGTATTCTGTTTCTGGTTACCGGCAAGTCGCCGCTGTGGTTTTGGCGCGGCTCGCGCGAAGCGCTGATCACGGCTTTCGCCACCAGCTCCAGTGCCGCCACGCTACCTATTACCCTGCGCTGCGCCGAGCACAATCTGAAAGTACGCCGCAGCATTGCCGGCTTTGTGTTACCGCTGGGCGCGACCATGAATATGGACGGCACCGCGCTCTATGAAGCCGCGGCAGCACTGTTTGTCGCCAACCTGGTCGGCATCGAGCTGAGCTTCGCCCAGCAGATGGTGGTGTTCTTTACCGCCATGATTGCCTCCACCGGTGCTCCCGGCATCCCCAGCGCCGGCATGGTCACTATGGTCATGGTGCTGCAGGCCGTCGGCCTGCCCGCCGAAGCGATTGCCATACTATTGCCTATCGACCGGCTGCTGGATACCGTGCGCACTGCGGTCAACGTTGAAGGGGATATGGTCGGCAGTCTGGTGGTAGACAAGCTGGTGCATCGTGGTGAAGACAGCTGAAAACAGGAGCTTAACGAATATGAACAATGCCACCACGTTGATCCGTGAAACCTTCCCTGTCGGCCCGCTACAGTGCAACTGCACCATCATCGGCGACCCGCTGAGCAAGAAAGCGTTGGTGATTGATCCGGGTGGGGATCACCAGTTTATTCTTCAGCGTCTGGACGCGTTGGGGTTGAAAGTGGTCAGCATCATCCATACCCACGCGCATCTTGATCATTTTCTGGCCTCGGGCGAGATGAAAAAGGCGACCGGGGCGACGCTGCACCTGCATAAGCAAGACCAATTCCTCTGGGACAACCTGGAGATGCAGTGCAAATTATTCCGCGTGCCCTATGTGCCGGTACCGGCGCCGGATCATTGGCTCAGCGATGATGAGGAATTGGCCTGCGGTTGTGGGGTGGCATTGCATACGCCGGGGCATACACCGGGCTCGATGAGCTTCTGGTTTCCCAAGGACAAGCTACTGATTGCCGGCGATACATTGTTTCGTGGCGGCATCGGGCGTACTGATCTGTGGGGCGGGGATTACCGACAAATCGAGAAATCCATCCGGGAGCGGCTTTACCGCCTGGACGAGGAAGCACTGGTGGTGACCGGGCACGGCGCTAATACGCTGCTGGGTGATGAAATGCGCAGCAACCCGTTCATCCGCGCTTGAGGGCGGAAATAAATGCTCGCTTTGTGGTCTGTATATCTGCGGGCCATATGATTGGCGTGCTAATCTCTGGACACGAGTAATTAAAAAACAAAGGATTCATTCATGAAATTCAACGCCACAAAAACCCATGGTTTGATTGTTGCCGGCTTCTGTTCTGCTTTGCTGGTCGGGTGTACCACCAATCCTTATACCGGTGAGCGTGAAACAGGCAAGTCAGCCATTTATGGTCTAGGCGGCGCTGCGGCGGGTGCCGTTGTCGGTGCCGCGACGTCCAGCAAAAGTGATCGGACCAAAGGCGCGCTGATTGGTGCCACCGTTGGCGGCGCTGCAGGTGCGGGCTATGGCTATTACGTTGATCAACAGGAAGCACGCTTGCGTCAGGAGCTCTCCGGCACTGGCGTCCAGGTGATCCGTAACGGTGATAACCTGCAATTGGTCATGCCGGGCAATATAACCTTCGCCAGCAACTCTTCCGATGTGTCCAGCAGCTTCTATCCGACGCTGAATTCGTTGGTCAAGGTATTCAAGGAGTATGACAAGAACGGTATCGATATCATCGGCCATACCGACAGCACTGGCGGTATGGATCTGAACATGCGTCTGTCACAGGAGCGGGCCGGTAGTGTGGCTTCGTACCTGACGGGCCAAGGTGTCGCAGGGTCGCGTATCAGCAGCCGTGGCGCTGGTCCGAACCAGCCTATCGCCAGCAATGATACCCAGGCCGGTCGTGCTCAAAACCGCCGCGTGGAAATCAACCTGCGTCCGCTGTAAGCAAGCTATAAGTAATAGGGTTTACCGCAGGGCTCCCTGCGGTAAACCGGGTTGCTGATTAGTGCCCCGGCGGATAGTCGCGGTGCAGTTGGTCCAGCAGCAGATCCTTTTCTTTCCACAGAGTGTTCACCCAACGCTGAAAGTCGGCGCGAAATACTGCGTCCTGATGATAGTCGCCACTCAGTAGTTCGATAGGTATCGGCTTTATCTGGCAACGCACCACGACCTTTCTGATGCGTCCACTGAGCAGATCCCAAAACGTCGGGCTGCCATCCGGGTAATGGATGGTGATGTCGACCAGGGAGCGTAACTGCTCGCCCATGGCATCGAGAACGAAGGCAATGCCGCCGGATTTGGGTTTGAGCAAGTGGCGGTAGGGCGACTGCTGTTCAGCGTGCTTGGCCGGGGTCAGCCGAGTGCCTTCGAGAAAATTAAATACCGCAACCGGTGTGGTCTTGAATTTCTCGCAGGCTTTGCGTGTGGTTTCAACATCCTGCCCGGCTTTCTCCGGGTGACGAGCCAGGTAGGCTTTGCTGTAGCGCTTCATAAAAGGAAAATCCAGCGCCCACCAGCAAATGCCGATGATGGGAACCCAGATCAGTTCCTGTTTCAGGAAGAACTTGAGCATCGGCATGCGCCGGTTGAGGTTGTGCTGCAGCACCAGAATATCAACCCAGGTCTGGTGGTTACTGGTGACCAGGTACCAGCCATCGTAATCCAGGCGTTCGCGGCCCTGGATATCCCACTCAATGTTGCCCGTCAGGGCCATCCAGCCGCTGTTGCAGGCCATCCAGAACTCGGCAATGCGGATGATCTGCCGAGTGCAAAACACCTGCAAGCCTTTGAGGGGCAGCAGTTTAATCAGCGATAGAGGGAAGAGCACACTGAAACACAGCAGCGTGTTGAGGATCAGCAGCAGTGCCGCGAGGGCACCGCGCAGGCTATGGGGCAGAAAACTCAGCATTCGAATAGCTCATTTAAAGGGCCAGTCTTAACCGGCCAGATTAGGGTGCTGGCTCGGGTCTAGTCATTCATGTCGGCCTGAATGGCCGTCAGCGCGATGGTGTAGACGATGTCATCCACCAGGGCGCCGCGTGACAGGTCATTCACCGGTTTGCGCAAGCCCTGCAACATGGGCCCGACACTGACCACATTGGCGCTGCGCTGCACCGCCTTGTAGGTCGTGTTGCCAGTATTGAGGTCGGGGAATACGAATACAGTGGCCTTGCCGGCCACCGGGCTGTCTGGCGCTTTTTGCGCGCCGACGCTGGCGATGGCGGCAGCATCATACTGAAGGGGGCCGTCAATCAACAATGCTGGCTCGCGCTTTTTGGCTATCTGCGTTGCTTCGCGGACCTTCTCCACATCCAGGCCGGTACCGGATTCGCCAGTTGAGTAACTGATCATCGCTACTCGCGCGGGTATGCCGAACGCTTCGGCGGACCGCGCGCTCTGGATGGCAATTTCGGCCAGTTCTTCGGCGTTCGGATCGGGATTGACCGCGCAGTCCCCGTACACAAGAACCTGATCTGGCAGAAGCATAAAGAAGATCGATGAGACCAGGCTGTAGCCGGGCGCGGTCTTGATCAACTGGAAGGCCGGGCGAATGGTGTTGGCGGTGGTATGAATTGCGCCTGACACCAGGCCATCGACCTCATCCAGCGCCAGCATCATGGTGCCCAGTACTACATTGTCTTCCAGTTGTTGCAGCGCCATAGGCGCATTCAGGCCCTTGCCTTTGCGCTGTTCGATCATTGGCTGTACGTACTGCTCGCGGACGCTATCCGGGTCAATGATCTGCAAGCCTTCAGGTAATGTGATGTGCTGGGCGCGGGCGACGGCTTCCACTGATTCGCGTTTGGCCAGCAGAATGCACTGGGCAATACCGCGGCGTTGGCAGATCGCCGCAGCCTGTACGGTGCGCGGCTCGTCTCCTTCCGGTAGCACGATACGTTTGGCGGCTTGCTGGGCACGACGCATCAGCTGATAGCGGAAGGCGGGCGGCGACATGCGTACCTCGCGCGGCGTGCCGCAGCGGCGCTGCAGCCAGGCATGATCAATATGCGACGCGGCGTACTCGGTGACCAATTCTGCGCGCTCGTGATCGTCTACCGGGATTTCGCGGTTCATCCGGTCCAGGCGGGTGGCGGTATCGAAGGTATTGGTATGGGTACCCAGCAGTGGTAGCCCGCCATCCAATGCCGGTTGGCACAGCTGCACCACCCGGGGGTCAGGGTCGAAGTCGCTGGTCAGCAGTAGCCCGGCTAAGGGCGTGCCGGCAAGTGCCGCAAGGCTGGCGGCGATGATCACGTCATCACGATCACCGGGGGTGACGATTAGCGTGCCAGGTTTAAGGCGGTCAACAATGTTGGGTACGGTGCGCGCGCAGAGAGCGATGTCGAGCACGCGGCGGTGCTGCATGTCGCCTGGGTGTAATATTCGGGCATCCAGCAACGCTGCAACATCTGCGGTGCGTGGCGCATTTAGTTCCGCCTGCCAGGGGATGCAGCCAATCAGGCGAAAGTCTTCAGTGTTGAGAACCGCCGATTCCTGCTTCAAGGCTAGGGCGTATTCCTTCAGGGTGCGTTTGAGTGCATCACGATCGGCCGGAGGGTCTTCGCGCATCTCTAGATTGCGCACCTTGTTGACAATCACGCCCAGCACCTTAGGGTGTCTTGGGCCACCGAAGCCCTGCGCGTGAATCTCGATACGATCGGCCAGACTGGCCATATCTTGATTGTCCGGAGCGGTGACCAGAATCACATCGGCATCCAGGCTGCGGGCCAGATGCTGATTGATACGGGCGGCGTAACTGGCTTGCCGGGTCGGGACCATGCCTTCGACAATCACCACGTCAGCGTCCACTGCAGCCTGCTGATATAGGCTGACTATATCCTCTAGCACTTCATCCAGTTGACCATTGGCCAGTCGGTGCTCAACTTCCGGTAACGTCAGCGGCGTCGGCGGTGTCAGGTCCAGCGTGCGGCTGATCAGCTCGCTGGAGCGTTCCGGGCCGGTATCGCCAAGGTGCGGCTGGGCAATCGGCTTGAGAAAGTGTACGCGCAGCCCAGTACGTTGCAGCGCGCGGATCAACCCCAGACTGATGGAGGTCAGACCAACGCCGAATCCGGTGGGGGCGATGAAAAAGGTATGCATGTAAACGTCCTGTCAGGAGGGAGGGTATCAACGTGGCAGCAAAGCCAGGCTTTCGTCCGCTATTTGGCGCTCTTCATCGGTGGGGATCAGCATGATCGCCGTTGAGTCCGCAGCGTTGATCATACAGGCCTGGCCGCGAGGTGCCGACGTGTTGCGATCAGTGTCGAGTTTGAGCCCAAGTATCGCCATATGTTCCACCGTGAGCGCACGAATCAGGCTCGAATTTTCGCCAATGCCGCCAGTAAAGATAACACCGTCCAAGCGCGGAAGCGCGGCGGCCAGACCCATTAGCGAACGGGCCAGGCGATAGCAGAACACCGCGATTGCCAATGTGGCACCAGGGTGACCCTCGGCGCGCGCCTGTTCCAATTGGCGCATGTCGTTGGACAGTCCTGAGAGGCCCAGCAGACCGCTTTCCCGGTTGAGCATGGTATCAATGCGGGGTAGATCCCAGTTCAAGGTTCTGGCCAGATGCCCATGCAGGTTGGGATCGACGTCGCCACTGCGCGTACCCATGACCAGGCCTTCAAGTGGCGTCAGCCCCATGCTGGTGTCCTGGCTGCGCCCATCAAGCACCGCGCAGCTCGAACAGCCGTTCCCCAGGTGCGCGCTGAGCCAGGCGCCTTGGCCGGTTTGCAGCCCGGCAAGCTGGCTGGCCTGGTTGGTCACGTACTGGTGGCTGGTGCCATGAAAGCCGTAACGGCGAATGCGCTGCTCGGTGTACAGCGCCTCCGGCAGCGCGTAGCGATAGGCATGGGCGGGCATGCTCTGGTGGAAAGCCGTATCGAAAATGGCCATATGCGGCACCTCTTCGAAGACGCGCATGGCCGCTTCGATACCGGTCAGATTGGCAGGGTTATGCAGGGGGGCGAGCGGGGCGTTGGTACGGATGGCGTCAAGCACTGCCAGATCAATGACCTGCGCCCCGGTAAAATGTTCACCCCCATGTACCACGCGATGACCCACAGCGCTGAGTGGTTGGCCGCTGTAATCGTCGATCAACGGTAACAGGGCGGTCAGCGCAGTGGCATGCTCGCCGTCGGCGAGCGGCACGCAGTGTTGGGTGCCGGCAACTTGCCAGGATAATGTCGCCTGGTCGCTGCCCAGGCGATCAGCCAAACCGCTCAACAGGGCCGTCGCCTGTGACTCGCACCGTAGTGCAAACTTGATTGATGAACTACCGCAGTTGATTACCAGAACCAGTCGGTCCGACATTCTCTATCACCTTGTTCCAGCCGGCTTGGGCGCCTGTTCAGGCACCAGTTGCGCCATCTTCATGGGTGGCCGCGTATCGGTCAACCCGTGCGTTATTAAGTCAACTGGCGTAAACTGGCTCGCTTCACGCAAAAAGACAGGTATCAGATTATGCAGATTGCTGCCAACAAAGCCGTATCGATTGAATACACCTTGACCAATGATGCAGGCGAAGTATTGGACTCTTCCGATGGTGGTGGTCCGTTGGTGTACCTGCACGGCGCGGGTAATATCATCCCCGGTCTCGAGCAAGCGCTCGATGGCAAGCAGGTGGGCGATGAGCTGAAAGTAACGGTAGAGCCAGAACACGCCTACGGTGAATTCAGCGCCGAACTAGTGGCAGTATTGGGCCGCAACATGTTCGAAGGTGTTGAGGAACTGGAAGTGGGTATGCAATTCCACGCTTCCGGCCCGGATGGCGGTATGCAGATTGTCACCATCTCCGCGGTGGAAGGTGACGAAGTCACCGTCGATGGCAACCATCCTCTGGCTGGCCAGCGCCTGACGTTTGAAGTCAAAGTTGCTGACGTACGTGATGCGAGTGAAGACGAGCTGGCTCATGGTCATATCCATGGTGAAGGCGGCGTAGAGCACTAAGGCGTTTCGCTAGCTTTAAGCGTCAAGCAAAAAAAACCGGGATATTCCCGGTTTTTTTATGTCTGATTATCGCTGCGCGCTTCAATTATCCCCCGTTATCAATAAAATCAATAAAACTGAAAAGGTCTATAAATAATATATGACCGGTCGTATAGTCCTGTGTATGAACGCTATTCAAGATAAACGCGCACGCATTCTCGCCGCTGGCACTGAAGTGATGCTGCTCAAGGGCTACAACGGTACTGGGGTGCAGGAGATTACCCAGAGTGCCGGTGTGCCCAAGGGTTCCTTCTATCATTACTTCGAGAGCAAGGAAGATTTTGCTATCCAGGCGCTGCATTACTATTACACGCCACGCCTGGAACGTTTTGCGGCGGCGCTGCAGGCGCAGGACAGCTCCCCCCGCGAGCGATTGCTATGCTTTTATCGTGATTTGGTGGGCTATTTCGCCAATCAGGCCGAGCCAACACACCAGTGTTTTATTGGTAGTCTTTGTCACGAGAAGGCTGGTGATAGCCAGCCAATCGGTTATGCCGCCAGCGCTATCCTCAATCGTTCCAGCCAACTGCTGGCTGAGTGTCTGGCGCAGGCAAGGGACGCCGGTGAGTTGGCTCCAGATCAGGATCCCCAAGCACTGGGTGCCTTTATTGGTGCCGCGTGGGAGGGCGCTTTGCTACGTATGAAAGTTGATCGTCAGATTGCGCCATTACGGGTGTTTATTGGTCAGCTGGAAAGACTTTTGCGCCCTTGAGTTGAATTGAACTAACGGACTTAGTAAACGAATTTAGTACGCCAAGACGACCGGTCAACCAGGAGGTCGTCGCAACACTTTAATACGGAGTAATCTGATGTCTGCTGATACCAGCCCCCTGTTCGCCTCCTTTGAGCTTGGCCCATTGAGCCTGAATAACCGTATCGTCATGGCGCCCATGACGCGTAACTTTTCGCCCAACGGTGTACCCACCGAGCAGGTGGTTGAGTATTACCGTCGTCGCGCTGAATCCGGCGTTGGCTTGATCATTACCGAAGGCACCACGGTGGGCCACAAAGCCGCCAACGGCTACCCTGACGTACCTGCTTTCCATGGTGAAGAGGCTCTGGCCGGTTGGAAGAAAGTAGTCGATGCAGTGCATGCGGTCGGTGGCAAAATTGCCCCGCAGCTATGGCACGTAGGTAACGTGCGCCGCTTGGGTACGCCGCCGGACGGCGATGTGCCAGGTTACGGCCCGATGGAAAAGATCAAGGATGGTAAAGAGTTGGTCCATGGCATGACCCACGAAGATATTCAGGGTGTGGTCAAGGCCTTTGCCCAAGCGGCCAAGGATGCCAAGGCTATTGGTTTTGACGCCATCGAGCTGCACGGCGCGCATGGCTATCTAATCGATCAGTTCTTCTGGGATGGTACCAATCAGCGCACCGATGAATACGGCGGCAGCATGGATAATCGTGCGCGTTTTGCGGTTGAGATCATCAGCGCGGTACGGGATGCGGTCGGTCCTGACTATCCAGTGATTTTCCGTTTTTCCCAGTGGAAGCAGCAGGATTACAGCGCCCGCTTGGCACCGACCCCCGATCTACTCGAAGCTTTCTTGAAGCCCCTTGCTGACGCAGGCGTGGATATTTTCCATTGCTCACAGCGGCGCTTCTGGGAGCCCGAATTCGACGGTTCACCACTCAACCTGGCAGGTTGGACGCGCAACATTACCGGCAAACCCTGCATTACTGTGGGTAGTGTTGGTCTGGACGGTGAATTTCTGGAGTTTATGGTCAAAACCGACAAGGTTGCCGAAACCGCGAATATCGACGGGCTGCTTGAACGTCTGGGTCAGGGCGAGTTCGATCTGGTTGCTGTAGGCCGCGCGTTGATTGTTGACCCGCAGTGGGCAAACAAGGTGCGCGAAGGCCGTTTCGGTGACATTCTGCCATTCAGCCGTGAAGCGCTGAAAACCTTAGCCTGATTTACCTGACTGGTTTGCCCGGGCTATTTCCTTGTAGCACGGGCAAACCGGTTTTTTGCCCTTCTGCGGCCTTCAGCAAATACCCTTCAAAACGCTGTATCACTGCGTCCCAGCCTAGCTGGCAGGCATGATGCCGTGCATGTAGGCGTATGCTGCGGCGCCCCTCTGCATCACTGATCAACCAGTCCAAATTGTCGATAAACAGGCTTTCATAACCCTCCGTCGCCAGGCACCCGCTGAACCGGTCGCGGATGTGCTGATGCGCAGCGGCCAGATCAAATGCGCAAACCGCCAATCCAGACGCCATGGCTTCAGTCACGACGTTGCCGAAGGTCTCGGTCACGCTGGGAAACAGGAAGATATCTGCGCTGGCATAAGCCTGGGATAAGGCTTGGCCGGTCAATGCACCGGTAAAGGTGGCGTCCGGTAGCTGACGCTGCAGTTCCTGTCGTGAGGGGCCGTCACCGACAATGATCAGGTGCAGCTGTGCCGAGCCGGGCGTGTGGTGTCGCTGCAACTGCTGCCAGGCTTGCACCAGTAGCGACAAATTTTTCTCCGCCGCCAGCCGCCCTACGTGCAATAGCACCAGGTCGTTTTCGGCGGCGCGCCAGTGTTCGCGCAGAGCTGAGTCGCGGTGTGCTGGATGAAAACGTTCGCAGTCGACCCCGCGGCCCAATTGCGCAAGGTTGCGCATGCCGGCGCGCAGCAGGGCACGCTGCTGCCCAGGGCCGGCAGTCAAAGTGAGCTGGGTGTGATTATGAAACCAGCGCAGGTACGCCATCATTGGTCGGTGGAACAGGCCAAGACCGTAGTGATCGCTGTATTGCTGGAAATTGGTATGGAAGCCGCTGATGACCGGTATACCCATGCGTCGTGCTAGCTTCAAGGCTGACCAGCCCAGTGGGCCCTCGGTAGCCAGGTAGATGGCATCGGGTCTTTCCCTGCGCCACAGGCGGCGCAGGTTATTGGTGGCGGGCAGACCCCACTGCAGCTCGGGGTAGCCGGGGATGGGGATGCCGCGCACCCGCAGCTCGCTAAAGGCCCCCAGCGCCGACGCGCCGATCGCTTCGCCAGGCTGGGCTGGGCGAACCAGCTGCAGCACATGGTGGCGTGCCAGCAAGCCCTCGACGAGCTGCCCTAGCGTATTGGCTACGCCGTTAATCTGAGGTGCAAAGGTTTCGGTAACCAGCGCAAAGCGCCGGGGTGCAGCCATTTGTTTGATCATGTAGCCATTGTCATGGGGCATCAATGATGCCTGTATGACAATAGCATGACGGATTTATGGCAACGCGCGGCGTCGCTCGCGAATCCATAGCAATGTTGAACCTGCTACCGCCGCAGGCATCACCAGCAGATTGATCAGTGGAATGAGCATGCCAACATACACCGGTAGTCCGAAGCCTAGCGATAGTGCGCGCCTGCCACGCATCCAGCGCAGCATATCGAGAAAGCTGACCTGGTCGTTGTCGGCCTGGTAGTCAATGTACTGCACCGCCATCATCCACACGCTAAACAGCAGCAATAGTGGTGAGGCGACCAGGTTGAGCACTGGAATGAGGGTCAGAATCAGCAGGCCTGCGAGGCGGGGCAAGTAATAACTTATTTTACGTAGTTCACGGCCTAGGCTGCGGGGTACGACTAGCAGAATATCCCTATAGCGGGTCGGTGGGCTGACAATGCCGCGCTCCTGTTCGGCAATCTTTTCCGCCAGAAAGCCATAGAAGGGTGAGGCAATCAGATTGGCTACCATGCTGAAACCAAAGAACAGCACCACCAGCACCACCAACGCGAACAGCGGCCACAATAGCCATTCTACAAACCCCAGCCAGTCAGGCAGGCTGCCCATCAACCTAGCCATCAAAATGTTAAACTGGCGCACACCCCAGCTGATCAGCGCGGCAAAAACGCCCAGGTTGAGTATCAGCGGTATGACCAGAAAGCGCCTGAGCCCCGGCTGACGTATTTTTTGCCAGCCCTCTTTTAAGTAGTCAGGGCCGCGCATGGGGGTGAAGGTCTCTGCCATCGATAGCGTCCTTATTAAATAGAATCTCATGTCAGTTCGGGCCTGACATTGCCCGCGCGGTATTGACCCTGTAGACGCACTATAGGGGTAAACTATCCGGCTGATACAGTGATTGGGATTTTCAAAGCGCCAGCGCTGCCCTAACATGCAGGCAGTCAAAATCCAGTGCTCGACCAGAGCTCTTGGGCAGGCGGACGCTAGTGATTCTAACGCGGCCGTCTTCAAGGTGGCTCTGACTTCTTACTTTGCGCGGCTGGTTAGCAGTGTCATCTGGCTGGCGGGTCGTTAGTTTAATCGTTTGCACCGCCAGCGCGGTGTTCTGGAGGCAGTATGTCTGAAGTACGTCACACCCGGCTGATCATTCTGGGTTCTGGTCCGGCTGGCTACAGCGCCGCCGTTTACGCTGCGCGTGCCAACCTGAAACCGGTGCTGATCACCGGTATGCAGATGGGCGGTCAGTTGACCACTACGACCGAGGTGGATAACTGGCCCGGCGACGTTGAAGGCCTACAAGGTCCGGCGTTGATGGAGCGTATGCGTCAGCACGCCGAGCGCTTCGAAACGGAAATCATCTTCGACCATATCAACAAGGTCGATCTGACCAAGCGGCCTTTCAGCCTCTGGGGTGATCAGGGTGAATACCAGTGCGATGCGCTGATCATCGCCACCGGCGCTTCGGCGCAATACCTGGGTTTGCCTTCGGAAGAAGCGTTTATGGGTAAAGGCGTGTCGGCGTGCGCGACCTGTGATGGGTTCTTTTACCGCAATCAGGATGTCGCGGTGATCGGTGGCGGCAACACGGCGGTTGAAGAGGCGCTTTATCTGGCCAATATTGCCAAGAAAGTCACCTTGGTGCACCGCCGCGATACCTTCCGGGCAGAAAAGATTCTGATCGACAAGCTGATGGCGCGGGTTGCCGAGGGCAAGATCGAGCTCAAACTGAATGCAACGCTGGATGAAGTGCTTGGCGATGCTACGGGCGTCACGGGTATGCGTATCGCGCTGAATGCCGGAGGTACAGAAGACATTGCCCTGGCAGGTGTGTTTATCGCCATAGGTCACAAACCCAACACCGATCTGTTCACCGGGCAGCTGGACATGAAGGACGGTTACCTGAAAGTCCACAGCGGCACCGAGGGCAATGCTACGGCCACGAATGTGCCGGGTGTGTTCGCCGCAGGCGATGTAGCTGATCACATCTACCGTCAGGCGATTACTTCTGCGGGTGCGGGCTGCATGGCGGCGCTGGACGCCGAGCGTTATCTCGACGAACAGTAAGGCAGTTTGCTATCTACGGGCTACGGCAGGGTTATTTCGCTGCCATCGTTGAAACGGCGATCACTATTGTCTTTACTAAGGTCATCAGCATGGCCGGTTAAGGGCTAAGCTGAGGTGGGGTAGGCCGACAGCGGCTTTGCAAACCAGGTCCTTGAGGCCTGATTATTCTCAAGGAGTTCTTATGAAGATTCGCTCTGTGTTTCTCGTCGCCGGTCTGCTTGGCTTTTCTGCCGTAGCCTCCGCTTCGAGCTTTGTCGGCACCACGAATGCGCTGGGTTCCTCCCTGGCCAACACGGCTCAGGCGCTGGGTGACAGCACTGCGTCCACCTTCGGGTCAGATAAGGTTGTGCTTCAGGCCCGTGAGGATGCTGCCAGTTTCGTTGGTAGCAACGGTGACGTGCGCGGCGTCAATCTTGAAGCGGCCCTGAGCCATATTCGCCAGCAAATGCCAGCGCTGCAAGCCAGTGACATGCAACTGGCCGAGGCTATTTTGGCCTTGTGATAAGGCCAGCAGAGCCTGGGTCTGTTCAGGGCTTCACCTCCATTGTGTCTTGAAGTGCGCCTCGCCCTGCGGCGGGGCGTAATGGTATTGGCTGCCACGTTCAGCGTTGGCGTGCTGCTGTTTGCTCCTTTGGCGCATGCTGCGCTGAGCTTGAATCTGAATGAGCGTGGCCTGAACGCCGAGCAGCGCCAAGCCAGCCAGCAGTTGCTTGATGCAGCGGTCGATGCGCTACCGCCGCTGCTGGTGACCGAGTTGGACCGCAGTATCGGTGTGCGTTGGTCGTCTCGTCTGCCGCATAGCGTGATGGGTCGGGCGCGATTTGACGGCCACATACTGCTCAATCAGCGTTGGCTGGACGCGCTGGTTCAGGGTGATGATCAGGCCCTGCCGGGCGGCCGCCAGCACGGTACCCTGCAGCGGGAATTGCAGGCAACACTGATTCACGAGTTGGCGCATTTTTATGATCGCGGCCAGTTCTGGTCCGATGAAGGGCGTGGGCTAGCGCGCTTTTGTGGCCAGCAGCACAGTAGTCTCGGCCCGGTTGGTTTGCCTGCGGCGTGCCAGGGCCAGTCCCAGCGGCACTTTACCCTCAGTGACGACCCCAGGTTGCTTGAACTCGCCGGCTGGCCCGCACGCATCGGCGGGCGGGGCGTGGCGGAGCCGGAGAATAATCACTACCTGCGCAGTCCAGATGCTTACGAGCTGAGCAATCCGCGCGAATTCGTCGCGGTCAATCTTGAATACTTTCTGCTCGATCCCGAATACCGCTGCCGGCGCCCGGCTCTTCATGACTATTTCGCCACACACTTTGGCTGGGCGCCTACCCATTCGGCCGATTGTGCTCCTGGCTTGTCCTTTGTTAATGGAGGCCTGGACCCGGACCGGCCGGCATTGGGCTGGCTCGACCCCGAGCGTATCTACCAGGTGCATTATCTCCTGGCCGAGCCGGACGGCGCCTTTGTCAGCCGTTGGGGTCACAGCATGCTGCGGGTGGTCATTTGTGCACCGGACCGGCCGCTGGGGCCTGAGTGCCTGATGGATCTGGAGCATCACCTGGTGTTGTCTTTCCGGGCGTTTGTCGATGACGTACAGCTATCCAGTTGGGATGGACTGACCGGTGCTTATCCGTCGCGATTGTTTATGCTGCCGTTGAATCAGGTGGTCGATGAATACACCAAGATTGAGTTAAGGCCGCTGCAATCGCTGCCCCTGCGCTTGACGCGTGAGCAGCAGATCAGCCTGGTTCAGCGTGCCGCGGAGATGCACTGGGGCTACGACGGCACCTACTATTTTGTTAGCAACAATTGTGCGGTCGAGACGCTGAAGCTGTTGCGCAGCGGTACCGACCGTCCGGATATTCGCCGTATGCAAACCGTCACACCTACCGGGCTGCTGGCACTGCTCAGGCATGCCGGTCTGGTGGATCAATCGGTCATGCACGATCAGGCTGATGCGCTGCGCCAGGGGTATTATTTCGACTCCTATCGTGAACGCTATCAATTGATGTTTCGTAATGCGCGCGAGTATCTTGATCTGCCGCAGCGGCAGGTCGAGGACTGGCTGGCGCTAGCGCCGCAGGAGCGGCAATCCTGGTTCAGCCGTGCGGACTATCGCACTGCCGCGGCCCTACTGCTGCTGGAGCAGGCGGCGTTGAGGCGCCAGGTGTTGTTGATGCAGCACGAGTTGAAGGACCGCTATGTTTCTGGCCGCCGGCCGGATGATACGGCCTTGAATGACACCGGGGATCTAATGAGTCAGCTGTTGCGCGAGAGCGGCTTTCTCAGTCGGCCAGCTGAATTGCTGGAGGGCGGCTACGGACTGCCGCAGCGTCAAGAAAGGCAGCAGTTGCGGCAAGTCAGTAACGAGCGGCAGCAGGGATTGCAGGGGCTGTCGGCGTTGCTGGATGAGCGCGCGCTTGAGCTGGTCAGCGTGACGCAGCGTCGCGCAGTTGAAGATGGCCAGCACAATATCGTTGAGTTGGGCAGACTTTTACGCCAGTTGCACCGGGAGTCTGGCGGGCTGGTATTACCCTAGATCTGGATTGGCTCGGCGGTCTGATCGTCAAAAAAAGCGCACAAAAAAACCAGCACTCGGCCGGTTCTTGTTTTTTTGCTGTTGTGACCCATCTGCATGCTGCAGATGGTGCCTCGAGGGAGAATCGAACTCCCACTCTGTCACCAGAAACGGATTTTGAATCCGCCGCGTCTACCAATTCCGCCATCGAGGCCTGTGCTTTCCAACAGACGGCGCGGAGTATACGAATCCCAAGGGCGCCTGGTCAATGCCGCTGAGTGAATAAGACTGCTTTCTTTGGCCCAGCGTGTGCATTTCCGCTACTATATGCCACCTTTTTTACCTTCCGGAACCACCACCCGCATGCGTGTCAGTGATTTCCAGTTTGAGTTGCCTGATCGGCTAATCGCCCGTCATCCTCTTGCCGAGCGTCGAGCCAGCCGTCTGTTGTGCCTGGATGGGCAGAGTGGTGAGCTGGAGCATCGGCATTTTGCCGATTTGCTCGACTATCTGCGCCCCGGTGATCTGATGGTGTTTAACAACACCCGGGTCATTCCTGCGCGTTTGTTTGGCCGCAAGGAAACTGGCGGCCAATTGGAAGTCCTGGTTGAGCGGGTGCTGGATAATCGGCGAGTGCTGGCGCATGTGCGCTCGAGCAAATCGCCCAAACCAGGCAGCCGCATTATGATTGAGGGTGGCGCAGTGGCGGTGATGCTCGCGCGACATGGTGCGCTGTTCGAACTTAGCTTTGACGAAGATGTGTTGCCGTTGCTCGAGCAGGTGGGCCATATGCCGCTGCCGCCCTATATCGATCGCGCGGACGAGGCGGCAGACCGTGAGCGTTATCAGACCGTCTATGCCGCCCGGGCGGGGGCCGTCGCAGCACCCACGGCGGGTCTGCATTTTGACCAGGCTCTGTTGCAGACGATTTCTGATATGGGCGTGCACAGTGCTCACGTGACGCTGCATGTGGGCGCTGGCACTTTTCAGCCGGTTCGGGTCGAGCGTATCGAAGATCATCAGATGCACAGTGAGTGGTTGGAGGTCGATCAAGACGTGGTCGATGCGGTGCGCGCTTGCAAGGCGCGCGGTGGAAGGGTGATAGCGGTGGGCACGACCAGTGTGCGCTCGCTGGAGACGGCGGCGCGCTCAGGTGTAATCGAGCCTTTTGCTGGCGATACCGACATCTTCATTTATCCTGGCAGGCCTTTTCACGTGGTCGATGCGCTGGTGACCAATTTCCATCTGCCGGAGTCCACGCTGTTGATGTTGGTGTCGGCTTTTGCCGGCTACGCGTCGACGATGGCGGCCTACCGCGCCGCGGTCGATAACGAATACCGCTTTTTCAGTTACGGTGATGCCATGTTCATCACCCGCAATCCGGTTGCGACCGGGCCCGAGGATGTTGCATGAGTCATATGAGTTTCGAGTTGCTGGCCACTGACGGTAAAGCTCGCCGGGGACGCCTGACGTTCCCGCGCGGTGTGGTGGAAACGCCCGCGTTTATGCCGGTAGGTACCTATGGGACGGTCAAGGGCATGTTGCCGCGCGATGTTGAAGCCATCGGCGCTCAGATCGTTCTGGGTAACACCTTTCATCTGTGGTTGCGTCCTGGGACAGAGGTGATCAAAGCGCACGGCGACCTGCATGACTTTATGCAATGGCAAGGGCCGATTCTGACCGACTCAGGCGGATTTCAGGTATTCAGCCTGGGCGCGATGCGCAAGATCAAGGAGGAGGGCGTGTATTTCTCCTCGCCGGTGGACGGTGCCAAGGTGTTTATGGGGCCGGAGGAATCCATGCAGGTGCAGCGCGACCTGGGTTCGGATATCGTCATGATCTTCGATGAATGCACGCCCTATCCGGCGGACGAGGATACCGCGCGGCGCTCGATGGAATTGTCGTTACGCTGGGCGCAGCGCTCCAAGGATGCGCACGCGGATAATCCTTCTGCGTTATTCGGTATCGTTCAGGGTGGTATGCATAAAGATTTGCGCCAGCGCTCACTCGATGGCTTGAACGAGATTGGCTTTGATGGCCTGGCCATTGGTGGTCTTTCGGTGGGCGAGCCGAAGGAAGAGATGATCAAGGTGCTCGACTATATGCCCGGGCTTATGCCCGTGGACAAGCCGCGCTACCTGATGGGTGTGGGCAAGCCGCAGGATCTGGTTGAGGGCGTTCGCCGTGGCGTCGACATGTTCGATTGCGTGATGCCGACGCGCAATGCGCGCAACGGCTACCTGTTCGTCGACAGCGGAGTTATCAAGATCCGCAATGCGGTGCACAGGCACGACACCAGCAGCCTGGATCCGACCTGCGATTGCTACACCTGCCTGAACTTTTCCCGCGCCTATCTGCATCACCTGGACAAATGCGACGAGATGCTGGGCAGCATGCTCAATACCATCCATAACCTGCGGCACTATCAGCGGCTCATGGCTGGTTTGCGCGGTGCCATTCAAACAGGTACATTGAGCGCCTTTGTGGATGACTTCTATGCTCGCATCGGCCTCCCTGTGCCTGAGCTGGGGGATTGAAACGCGCCCGGAACGCCCCATTAACCTGTCTTAGCTGTTTCTATAAATAGGAGTTACACATGAGTTTTTTCATCCCTGCCGCCGTGGCACAAACCGCTGAAGGTGCCTCACCTATGGGTGGTGGTTTTGAATGGATCTTTCTGGTCGGCTTTCTGGTTATTTTTTACCTGATGATCTGGCGCCCCCAGTCCAAACGGGCCAAGGAGCACAAGAACCTGATCGGCGGCCTGACGGTCGGCGACGAAGTGGTGACCGGCGGCGGTATTCTGGGCAAGGTCAAGAAAGTCACCGATGAATTCATCGTGCTGGAAGTGGGCGACGGTCAGGAACTCAAGTTCCAGAAAGGCTCTGTTGTTGCTGCGCTGCCCAAAGGCACGTTGAAAGCCATCTGATCCCTCTTTATCACCTCACTCGGGCGCCTGTTGGCGCCCGGGTTGTTATTGGTCGCTGATATGCTCAACCGCTATCCCCTCTGGAAATACATGCTGATTCTGGCCGTGCTGGTACTCGGCCTGATCTATGCCATGCCGAACCTGTACCCGGATGATCCGGCGATTCAGATCTCTGGTGCCAGCTCCACCCAAACCATCGGCCAAGCAGATCTCGACCGCATCGAAGGTGCTCTGACCGAGGCAGGTATTGCTACCAAGGGTACTGATGTCGCAAGTCAGGGTCGCTCGGGCCTGGTGCGCCTGGTCCATCGCGCTGATCAGTTGGCTGCTCAGGACGTGGTGCGCCGCGAGTTGGGTCAGGAGTTTGTGGTGGCGCAGAACCTTGCACCGACCACACCTGATTGGCTGGTCAATATTGGCGCGGGCCCAATGAAGTTGGGTCTGGACTTGTCCGGGGGGGTGCACTTCCTGCTGGAAGTGGATATGGACAAGGCTATTGAAGCGCGGGTGAATGTGTATGAAAGTGAGCTGCGCAATCTCTTGCGTGGCGAGCGAATCCGCTACCGCAGCATGCCGAACCAGGGCAATGTGCTGCAGTTCGGCTTTACCGATGCGGATCAGTTGGATGCTGCGCAGCGGCTAATTGCCCGTCAATATAGCCAGTTTCAAATGAGCACTACCAGCCGTGAAGAGTTGCAGGTACTGCGTTTGACCTTGACAGACGCAGAGCTGGCCGAGATTCGCCAGTACGCGGTCAGTCAGAACCTGACCACCGTGCGTAATCGGGTTAACGAGCTGGGTGTGGCCGAGCCGTTGGTGCAGCGTCAAGGCGCCAATCGGATAGTAGTCGAGCTGCCTGGGGTGCAGGACACGGCCGAGGCCAAGCGTATTCTCGGCAAAACCGCCAACCTGGAATTTCGCCTCGCTGCCGAGCCTAATGCGGCGCGCGCTACGGTCGAGTCTTTCGAGTTCCGTGGTGGTGCTCGCCCGCCGGCTGACGTCGAGCGCAGTATCATACTGACGGGCGACCAAGTAACCGACGCCCAATCAAACTTTGACGAAAACGGCCGGCCACAGGTGAATATTCGCCTGGATGGCAACGGCGGCGAATTGATGACCCGTGCGACGCGTAACAACATCGGTCGTGGCATGGCCGTGATCTTTATCGAGCAGCGTCAGATTACCCGCCAAGTGATGCAGGACGTTGACGGCCAGATGCAGGAAGTCGAGGTGCCGGCTTTTGTCGAAGAAAAGGCCATCATCAGTCTGGCTACCATTCAGAGCACGCTGGGTAATCAATTTCGGATCACCGGTCTGGATTCTCCCGGCGAGGCTTCCGAGCTGGCGCTGCTGTTACGCGCCGGTGGTTTGGCGGCGCCCATGTACTTTGTTGAAGAACGCACCATTGGCCCGAGCCTGGGCGCAGAGAACATTGCCAAGGGCGTAACGGCGACGCAGGTTGGGTTTGCACTGGTACTGATCTTCATGGTGCTGGTGTACAAGGGCTTTGGCGTATTCGCCGGGATCGCCTTGACCTTCAACCTGATACTGCTGCTGGCCTTGATGTCCCTGTTGGGTGCTACGCTGACGCTGCCGGGTATTGCCGGCATCGTGCTGACGCTGGGTATGGCGGTGGACGCCAACGTGCTGATTTTCTCGCGCATGAAAGAGGAGGTTGCGGCGGGCATGTCTGCGCAGCGGGCGATCCACGAGGGCTACGACAAGGCGTTCTCGGCGATTATCGACGGTAGTTTGACCACGCTGCTGGTCGGCGTAATCCTGTTTGCCATGGGCTCAGGCCCGATCAAGGGCTTTGCAGTGACGCTCTCGCTGGGCATTCTCACTTCAATGTTTAGCGCCATCATGGTCACCCGAGCAATGGTCAACCTGACCATCGGCGGGCGTGACATCAAGAAGCTGTGGCTGTGAGGAGCGCATCATGATCATCAACAAAACCATCAAATTCATGGCGCTACGCAAGTTTTTCTTTGCCGTCGCCATCGTGCTTATGGTTGGCTCGATTGCCAGTCTAGCGATCAAGCAACTGAATCTGGGTCTGGATTTCACCGGCGGTGCGCTGATTGAGCTTAATTATGACAGCCCGGCCGACCTCGAAGGTATTCGTGGCGTCCTTCGCGCTGAGGGCTGGGACGATGCTATCGTGCAGAATTTCGGTGCCTCTACGGACGTACTGATCCGTCTGCCGAGCGATGACCCCGATCTGGGTAGCCAGATCGCACGGCTGATTCAGAACGAGGATGGCAGTGAGGTGACCATCAAGCGGATCGAGTTTATCGGCCCGCAGGTGGGTGAGGAGTTGCGTGACCAGGGCGGCCTCGGCATGTTGTTGGCCATGGGTGGTATCCTGCTGTACGTCTCGCTGCGCTTCCAGATGAAATTCGCTGTTGGCGCTATAGTCGCTATTGTCCATGACGTGATCTTCACCCTGGGGTTTTTTGCGTTCTTTGGGCTGTCGTTCGACCTGACTGTGTTGGCGGCGGTGCTGGCGGTCATTGGTTACTCGCTGAACGACACCATCGTGGTGTTCGACCGGGTGCGAGAAAATCTACGCATCATGCGTAAGTCTGACCTGGAAGATATTATCAACGTCTCGACAACTCAGACGCTGGCCAGAACCTTGGCAACCTCGTTCTCGACCATATTGGTGTTGCTCGCCCTGTTTTACTTTGGCGGCGAGAACATTCACGGCTTTGCTACTGCGCTGCTGATCGGTGTCTGCGTGGGGACTTACTCCTCGATCTATGTTTCCAACGGTCTGTTGATGACCCTGAAGTTGACGCGAGAAGATCTCATCCCTACCCAGGTAGAGGAGGCGCTGGACGAGCGTCCTTAAGGGCGCTGGTAACAAGCGGCGAGCCGCTCGCACTTTGCGTCTAGCGCAACCCTGAAGCCCATAGCCTCGCCGCTGTGGGCTTTTTTGTTATGCATAAAAAGGCCCGCACTGATTCCAGTGCGGGCCTTTGAGGTTCTGCTATTTCAGCAGGCTTGCCGCTGTGCAGTGCTTAGCGCTTCATCGCGGGGCTCAGGTGCGGCTGGATAGCCGTGAGTACCGCCTTGAAGCACTTGGGATTGCCTGCGACCAGTTGCCCTTTGTCGAGAAACTGGTGGCCGCCGGTGAAATCGCTGACCAGGCCGCCCGCTTCCTGGATCAGCAGGCTGCCGGCCGCCATGTCCCACTCCGCCAGGCCGAACTCCCAGAACGCATCGTAACGGCCAGCTGCCACATAGGCTAAGTCGAGACTGGCTGCACCGCAGCGACGGATGCCCGCGGTCTGGCCGACCAGGCTCTTGAACATGCCCATATAGTTGTCCAGCGATTCGACCTGATCAGCGCGAAAGGGAAAGCCGGTGCCCAGTAGGGCGCCATCCAGTGTTTTGCGCGAACTGACGCGCAGGCGCTTACCGTTCAGTGCGGCGCCACGACCGCGGCTGGCGGTGAATTCTTCCTGGCGCACCGGATCTAGTACTACCGCGTGCTCGATCTTGCCCTTGATACGGCAGGCAATGCTTACAGCGTAGTGAGGTACACCGCGGATGAAGTTAGTAGTGCCATCCAGCGGATCGATGATCCAGACAATGTCTGCGCCGGCGCCCTGGCCAGGCTGAAAGCCCGATTCCTCGGCATGAATGCCGTGATCAGGGAAGGCCTTGCGCAGATGAGCGATGATGGTTTGCTCTGCAGCCCGATCGACCTCGGTCACATAATCGTTGGCTTCCTTTTCGTTGACGGTCAGAACGTCAAGCCGCTCCACGGAGCGATAGATCAGTTCTCCAGCGCTGCGTGCGGCGCGCAGGGCAATGTTCAACATGGGCTGCATACGGGTGTCTCTGATTGGGGGGTGGTGAAAAGCCGGAAATTGTAGCAGATAAGCGGGCGAACATGAATGCATCATGGTCTTTGCCTTTAGGCTTTTGTAAGATGTTGGGTTCCTTGCCTTGCGGCAGCGCTGTTTTGGGAGTCTTCTGTGCTCGACAATGTACGTGTGGTTCTGGTCAATACCAGTCATCCCGGTAATATCGGTGGCGCAGCGCGGGCCATGAAAAATATGGGTATCAGTCAATTGGTACTGGTCGATCCCCGGCGCTTTCCCGACCAGCAGGCGAGCGCAAGGGCAGCGGGCGCTGACGATGTGCTGCAGAATGCTCGGGTGGTAGCCACATTAGAGGAAGCGTTAGCCGATTGTGTGCTGGTGCTGGGCACCAGTGCGCGGGACCGGCGTATACCCTGGCCGGTGGTTGACCCACGCGAAGCTGCAGATAAGGTGCTCGACCAGCTCGGCGAGCTGCCTGACTGCCAGGTGGCGCTGGTGTTTGGCCGTGAAGATGCCGGCCTGACCAGTGATGAGCTGCAACGCTGCCAGTTTCACGTGCACATCCCCTCTAATCCGGATTTCAGTTCGCTGAACCTCGGTGCGGCGGTGCAGGTGCTCAGCTATGAGCTGCGCATGCAGAGTTTGCTGCGTCAGGGCCAGCCGACCAGCCTGCAAAAGGTCGAAGCAACGTCCAGCCAGAACGAGATGCCTACCACTGGCGATGAGATGGAGCAGTATTTCGTGCATTTGCAGCAGGTGCTGGTTGAAATTGACTTCCTCGACCCTCAACAACCAAGACACTTGATGCCGCGGTTGCGCCGCCTGTATGGGCGCATGGGCATCAACCGCATGGAAATGAACATCCTGCGCGGTATCCTCACCCAAACCCAGAAAGCCATCGGTGTGAAATCAACCGGTGAGCGGAGACGTTAAGCATGATCAAGCGCATGAAGGAAGATATCGCCAGCGTATTTCACCGCGATCCCGCCGCGCGCTCCACGCTCGAGGTGCTGTTCTGCTACCCGGGCCTGCATGCCATCTGGCTGCATCGCCTGGCGCATGTGCTCTGGCAGCGCAATGCGCGGCTGTTGGCGCGCATGGTATCGAACTTTGCCCGCTGGGCTACCGGCATCGAGATTCATCCGGGTGCCAAACTGGGTCGGCGGTTTTTCATCGATCACGGCATGGGTGTGGTGATCGGTGAAACCGCAGAAATAGGTGACGATGTGACGCTTTATCAGGGCGTAACGCTGGGCGGCACCAGTTGGGACAAGGGCAAGCGTCATCCGACGCTGGAAGACGGGGTGGTAGTCGGAGCCGGTGCCAAGGTGTTGGGCCCCTTTGTCGTCGGCGCCGGAGCCAAGATCGGCTCCAACGCGGTGGTGACCAAGGCGGTGCCTGCCGGGGCTACGGCGGTAGGTATTCCAGGCCGGATCATCCTCAAGGAAGCTGATCGCTCCGCTGACGACCAGTGCGCCAAGCGCCAGGCCATGGCTGAGAAGCTCGGCTTTGATGCCTATGGCGTCACGCGTGATATGCCGGACCCGGTCGCGCGGGCGATCGGGCAGATGCTCGATCATTTACATGCGGTGGATGGTCGGCTGGAAGGTATGTGCGATGCGTTGAAAGGCCTTGGTAGCGATTACTGCGCCAAGGATCTGCCCACGCTGGACGCGGACGATTTCGAGTTGCTCCAGGCTGATGCGCCGAGTCGGCAGAAGCCGGCCACGCCGGTCGATGCTGATCGCGGTTCGGAGCAGTGAGGGCAATGCCATGATGTTACCTATCTATCTGGATTACGCTGCCACCACGCCGGTGGACCCCCGCGTGGCGGAAAAGATGATGGCCTGTCTCACGCTGGATGGCAATTTTGCCAACCCGGCCTCCCGCTCGCATGTCTATGGCTGGCGAGCGGAAGAAGCCGTGGAGCGGGCGCGCAGGCAGGTTGCGGACCTGGTGGGTGCCGACCCGCGGGAGATTGTCTGGACTTCTGGCGCGACCGAGTCGGACAACCTGGCGATCAAGGGTGTGGCTCACGCGCGGTCGCAGCGCGGCCGGCATATCATCACCTCGCAGATCGAGCACAAGGCGGTGCTCGACAGTTGTCATCAGTTGGAGCGTGAAGGCTTTGAGGTCACCTATCTGAAGCCGGGTCTGGATGGCTTGATAACTCCTGAGCTATTGCGCGCCGCGCTGCGTGAAGACACTATTTTGGTGTCATTGATGCACGTTAACAACGAGATAGGCACCATCAACGATATTGCCGCGCTGGGCGCTGTGGCCCAGTCCGCAGGCGTCTTGATGCATGTGGATGCCGCCCAGTCTACCGGCAAGTTGCCGATCGACTTGCGCCACTTACCGGTCGATCTCATGTCGTTCTGTGCCCACAAGACCTATGGGCCCAAGGGCATCGGCGCGCTTTATGTACGGCGCGATCCGCAGCTCAAGCTGGAGGCGCTGATCCACGGTGGCGGGCATGAACGCGGCATGCGCTCCGGTACACTGGCTACCCACCAGATTGTCGGCATGGGTGAGGCCTTTGCCTTGGCCGGGCAGGAGCAAACTGGGGAGACTCAGCGTATCAGTGCGTTACACGCGCGCTTGCTGGCTGGGTTGGAATTGCTGCCGAATGTGACCGTCAATGGCAGCGTGCAACAGCGGGTACCGCATAATCTGAACCTGGCGTTCGCCGGTGTGGATGGCGAATTGCTGTTGCTGGCGCTCAAGGATCTGGCGCTGTCGTCTGGCTCGGCGTGCAACTCCGCCTCGGTGGAGCCGTCGTTCGTGCTCCGTGCCATAGGTATACCTGATGCGCTGGCCCATGCGTCCTTGCGCGTTTCGCTAGGCCGGTTCACCACCGAAGAAGATATCGACAGGGCGTCGGAGATGCTCTGTCAGGTCGTCACGCGGTTGCGTCAGGCGGCCTGAATCCGGCGCAATTCACAGTAAACGCTGGTTTTCCGCAGGCTGTTATGTATTTGCAACTAACCTGCGTATAATCCGCAGGTTAACAATTCCTTTTTAAACCCTGAATCCACCCCCCTGAATTTTCTGGAGAGTTTTTATGGCTGTAGAACGTACCCTGTCTATCATCAAGCCCGATGCTGTTGCCAAAAACGTTGTTGGTCAGATCATTGGCCGTTTCGAAAACGCTGGCCTTCGCGTTATCGCCGCTAAAATGGTTCAGCTGTCCCAGTCCGATGCTGAAGGCTTTTACGCTGAGCACAGCGCGCGTCCTTTCTTCAAGGATCTGGTTGGCTTCATGATCTCTGGCCCAGTAGTGGTCCAGGTGCTGGAAGGCGAAGGCGCTGTATTGAAAAATCGTGAACTGATGGGTGCCACCAATCCCAAGGAAGCCGAGGCTGGTACCATTCGTGCCGATTTCGCTGAATCCATCGACGCCAACGCAGTCCATGGTTCAGACTCCACTACTTCCGCTGCTCGCGAAGTAGCTTATTTCTTCGCTGAAACCGAGCTGTGCCCCCGCGCCTGATCTGTTTCCCGACACCAACCAAGTGATGTGACCGCCATGACCGATGCAACCGGCAAGATCAATCTGCTGGGACTAACACAGCCGAAAATGGAAGCCTTCTTCGAGAGTCTCGGGGAAAAGCGCTTCCGTGCCGGGCAGGTCATGAAATGGATTCATCACTTTGGTGTTGACCGCTTTGAAGATATGACCAATGTCGGCAAGGTGTTGCGCGAAAAGCTCGACGCCTGTGCCGAGATTCGGCCACCGGAGGTGGTCAGTGAAGATATTTCCACAGACGGCACCCGCAAATGGGTGATACGTGTTGCCTCAGGCAGTTGCGTAGAAACGGTTTATATTCCGCAGAATGGCCGGGGCACGCTATGCGTTTCGTCCCAAGCTGGCTGTGCGCTGGATTGCAGCTTTTGCTCTACCGGCAAACAAGGTTTCAATAGCGATCTGACGGTGGCCGAAATAATTGGCCAGGTCTGGATCGCCAACAAGTCCTTCGGGACAATTCCGGGCAAATCCGACCGCGCTATTACCAACGTGGTCATGATGGGCATGGGCGAGCCGCTGCTCAATTTCGACAATGTAGTCGATTCCATGCTGCTGATGATGGATGACCTGGGTTATGGCATATCCAAGCGCAAGGTGACCTTGTCCACCTCTGGTGTGGTGCCGATGATCGATAAACTCGGCGAAATCACCGATGTGGCGCTGGCCCTGTCGCTGCATGCGCCGAACAATGCGCTGCGCAATCAGTTGGTGCCAATCAACAAGAAGTATCCGCTTGAGGTCCTGCTGCCAGCGTGCAATCGCTATATCGCCCGGCTGGGTGACAAGCGCGTGTTGACGATTGAATACACCATGCTCAAAGACATCAACGATCAGCCTGAGCACGCTGAAGAAATGATCGAGTTACTGCGCGAAACGCCGTGCAAGATCAACTTGATACCCTTCAATCCTTTCCCTCATTCGGGTTACGAGCGGCCGAGCAATAACAGTATTCGTCGTTTTCAGGACCTACTGCACAAGGCTGGTTATCAAGTGACGGTACGTACCACTCGTGGTGAAGATATCGATGCCGCCTGCGGTCAACTGGTCGGTCAAGTGATGGATCGCACCCGCCGCAGTGAACGTTATATCGCTCTCAGAGAGCTGAACGCAGATGAGCCGGTCCCGGTACAGTCTCAGGTTTCCGAACGATAAACATCCAACCGAGGATCGATTGTGATGACAATACCTAAGCTTGCAGTGGTACTTTTGCTCGGCGTGGCCCTGAGTGGTTGTGTCACTACATCGGATCAACCGCAACGGGCCAAAGTACCGAATGCGGCGCGCGATGCTTATATTCAGCTAGGTCTGGGTTATCTGCAGGAAGGCGAGACTGAGAGCGCTAAAGCGCCTCTGAGTGAAGCATTGAAGATCGACCCGCGCTCCGCCTCGGCTAATATTGCGTTGGCCATGGTATTCCAGCGCGAGGGCGAATATGACTCGGCGGACAAGCATTTCCGGGCGGCGCAGGCCAGCGACCCAACCAATCCGCGGATCCTCAACAACTACGGGGTGTTTCTACTCAATCAGGAACGCTATCCAGAGGCGCTGAGTACTTTTCAGCAGGCGGCACAAGACAATCTTTACGCGGAGCGTTCCCGGGTATTTGAAAACCTCGGGCTGACCTACGCGCGTATGGGTAGAGCGGAAGACGCCAAGGCTAGCTTTGAGCGCGCATTACGCCTGAACAGTCGACAGCCATTGGCGTTACTGGAAATGGCCAAGCTCGAATTCGCTGCGCAGAATTATGTGCCGGCATGGGGTTATTACCGCAGCTTTACTGAGTACTCAGGCCAGGATGCTGAGAGTCTGTGGTTGGGCGTACAGTTGGCCCGCCGCTTTGAAGATCATAACCGTGCGGCAAGTTATGCTTTGCAGTTACGTCGACTTTATCCGGCTAGCGCGCAAGCCAAGGCCCTTGAGGTTTCAGAATAGATATGAGTACACAACAGCGTGACACGCTAGAGGAAGCGCTCCCCGAGCTGCACAAGCAAAATCCAGGTGCCACTCTGCGTATGGAGCGTGAGAAGCAGGGGCTAACCACGGCCGCTGCCGCTGGCACCCTGCGCCTCCCGGAAAAGATTCTGGTGCATTTGGAGGCCGGCCGCTTCGATCAATTGCCCGGCGAAACCTTCGCCCGTGGTTATGTACGTAGCTATGCAAGCATGCTTGGGCTGGATCCCACCCGGCTGGTGCTGGAGTACGACAATTACGTTGGGGTAGTAGTGCGTGAACGCAGCGTTAGCGGTATCGATAAACTGACCCCGCCTGGCAAGACCGGGCACCTGCTGGTCACCTGGTCATCGGTAATTATTGCTCTGGTGATTCTCGCTTCGGTGTTGGTTTGGTGGTACGACAGCCGCCCGGTCCAGGGTGCGGCAGAGGAAGCGAGTACGGCCGATCAGTTGATTGACGAAGTTGAAGTGGATGCGCTCGCGCTGCCCGGTAACATGGCCGAGGATATGCAGCGCCAGGCCGAAGCCGCAGCTGAAAGCGAGCAGCCAGCGTTGATCATGGGTGAGCCGAGTCTGACCGCTGACTCGTCTGTGCCGGCCAGCTCCGCTTCGGAGGTTGAGTCAGCTACGGCGCCGTTAGTGCAGCCCGCAGCCGAACCGACGCTGCAATCGGTGACCTCGGCGTCAGCAGCAGGAGGCTTGCAAATGCGTTTCAGCGGCAACTGCTGGTTACAGGTCACGGCTGTCGGCGGTCAGGTGTTGCATAGCAGCCTTATGCAGCAGGGGCAGGCGTTGAGTCTTGACCACGCCGGCCCGGTGGACCTGGTTATCGGCGCGATCGAATCGGTGGCGCAAATCGAATACCGTGGTCAGCCGGTGGATATGCAGTCTTACAGTCAGTCGGGTGTAGTCCGTCTGCGCCTGGGTCAGTAAGGAGTAAGCAGCATGCATCATGAATCACCTATCAAGCGTCGTGTTTCCCGGCAGATTCGTGTGGGCTCGGTACTGGTGGGCGGCGACGCGCCTATCTCGGTGCAGAGCATGACCAACACCGAGACCTGCGATGTGGCCGCGACGGTGGCGCAGATCAATCAGCTGCAGGCGGTGGGTGCGGATATCGTGCGGGTCTCGGTACCCAGCATGGAAGCGGCCGATGCTTTTGGTGAGATTCGTAAGCGGGTGACGTTGCCGCTGGTGGCTGATATCCATTTTGATTACAAGATAGCCCTGCGGGTCGCTGAGCTGGGTGTAGATTGTCTGCGCATCAACCCTGGCAATATTGGCCGCGAAGACCGGGTGCGCGCGGTGGTAGACGCTGCCCGCCACCACGGCATCCCGATTCGGATTGGTGTGAATGCCGGCTCGTTGGAGAAGGATCTGCAGAAGAAGTACGGCGAGCCTACGCCCCAGGCACTGGTAGACTCGGCTCTGCGGCATGTTGATTTTCTGGATAAACTGGATTTTCAGGACTTCAAGGTCAGCGTCAAGGCTTCCGACGTGTTTATGGCCGTGGGTGCCTATCGTCTGCTGGCCGCACAGATTGAACAACCATTGCATCTGGGCATCACTGAAGCTGGCGCATTGCGCTCGGGCACAGTGAAGTCGGCGGTGGGGCTGGGGCTGCTGTTAGCCGAGGGCATTGGCGATACCATCCGTATTTCCCTGGCGGCAGACCCGGTTGAAGAAATCAAGGTCGGCTTCGACCTGCTGAAGTCGTTGCACCTGCGTTCACGTGGCATCAATTTCATCGCCTGCCCGAGTTGTTCGCGGCAGAACTTTGATGTGATCAAGACTATGAACGAATTGGAAGCACGCCTGGAAGATGTCGTCGTGCCACTTGATGTGGCCGTTATTGGCTGTGTGGTCAATGGCCCGGGCGAAGCCAAAGAAGCCGATATCGGCCTGACCGGCGGCTCGCCGAACAATTTACTCTATGTCGGTGGCGTACCGGACCAGAAAGTGGACAATGCACACCTGGTCGATACCCTCGAAAAAATGATTCGTGACAAGATTGCTGCCAAGCAGGCGCTGGAAGCCAATACCATTGCCCGTGGCTGATAAAGGAAAGATGCTTTGAAGACCTTGCAAGCCGTGCGCGGCATGAATGATGTTTTGCCCGCCGATACAGCGCTTTGGCAGTATTTTGAGCGCAGCGTGGCGCAACTGCTGGGCAGCTATGGCTACCAGCAGATTCGTCTACCGATCGTCGAGTCTACCGAGCTGTTCAAGCGCACTATTGGTGAAGTGACGGATATCGTCGAGAAGGAGATGTATACCTTCGATGATCGCAATGGCGACTCTCTGACCCTGCGCCCCGAAGGGACGGCAGGTTGCGTGCGAGCGATGCTGGAGCATGGCTTGCTAGGGAGCGGCGCTAGCCAGAAAGTGTGGTACAACGGCCCCATGTTTCGCCATGAGCGGCCGCAGAAAGGCCGCTATCGTCAGTTCAATCAAATTGGCGTGGAAACCTTCAATCTGACCGGGCCAGATATTGATGCCGAGCTGATATTGCTCAGTTGGCGGCTTTGGAAACAGCTGGGTTTGCAGGATGTCGTCACCTTACAGTTGAACAGCCTGGGCAGCAGTAGCGACCGCGCGCGTTACCGCGAGGACTTGGTCGGCTATCTGCGCGAACGGTTTGAGCAACTGGATGAGGACAGTCAGCGGCGCCTCGAAAGCAATCCTCTGCGCGTATTAGATAGTAAAAACCCGGGTACGCAGGCGTTGCTGGGGGATGCGCCTAAGCTGGCCGATTATCTGAATGATGAAGCCCGTGAGCACTTTTCCGGTCTGTGCGCATTGTTGGACGCTGCGGGGCTGCCCTATGAGATCAATCCTCGCCTAGTGCGGGGGCTGGACTACTACGGTCTGACAGTGTTCGAATGGGTGACAGATCAATTGGGTTCCCAGGGCACGGTGTGCGCGGGTGGGCGCTATGATGGTCTGGTTGAACAGCTGGGCGGCAAGTCGGCGCCGGCCGTTGGCTTCGCAATGGGTATCGAGCGCTTGTTGTTATTGATTCAGACGCTGGACAAGGCCCCCGCTGAACTGGCCCGGCAGGTTGATGTCTACCTCGTGGCTGTGGGTAACGAGGCCGCTAAAGCAAGTTTCCGTTTGGCAGAACAACTACGCGATGCGCTGCCTGATATCAGGTTGGTGGTGCACTGCGGGGGTGGTAGCTTCAAAAGTCAGTTCAAGAAGGCTGACAAGTCAGGTGCCTTGCTGGCGTTGATTCTGGGCGAGGATGAAGTGGCCGTTCAGCGGGTGGGTATCAAGCCTCTGCGCGTTGAAGGCGAGCAAGAAAATGTAGCCTGGCAAGATGTGCCGGCACGTCTAAAACAATTGTTGTAAGCGGCCTGGTGCCGTTTTTGCGCAGGTGAGGAGACAAGGGTGAGTTACCAGACAGAAGAAGAACAGGTCGAGAAAATCAGGGAGCTCTGGAACCGCCATGGTATCCCGCTGCTCACGGGGGTTGTCATCGCGTTGGCCGGGGTTTTCGGCTGGCAGGGCTGGACCAATTACCAGGACAACAAGGCGGCCAATGCATCGGCGCTTTACCAGAATATGCTGGAAACCGTTCTGGCGGGTGACAGCGAAGAGGCCCGGACCCGTGGCGCCGAGTTGGCAGAGCAGATTCGTAGTGAATATGCCGGCACCCGTTATGCCCAGTTCGCCGGGCTAATGCAGGCCAGGTTGGCCGTTGAAGCCGGTGACATGAGCAGTGCGGAGGCCGTACTGCGCGACGTCACCGAGCAAGCTGGCGATGAGACCCTGCAGGAAGTGGCTCGTCAGCGACTGGCACGCGTGCTGGCCGATCAAGAGCGCGCTGAAGAAGGCCTTGAGCTGTTCTCCAGTGACGTTGATGGTGCTTTGCTGGCCGGTCGTGAAGAAGTCCGTGGCGATCTGCTGTTAGGCCTGGGTCGTGTTGATGAGGCGCGCCAGGCTTACCTGGCGGCGATGGAGGCGATTGATGATCCACGTGATCGCCCACAATTACAGTTGAAGCTGGATGATCTGGCGGAGGAAGTCTAGTGAACCTGAAGTTCCGATATCTTGCCATGGCTCTGGCCACCGCATTGGTGGTTGGCTGCGGTAGTTCCGGCAAGAAAGAATTGCCCCCCGCCGAGCTGGAAAAATTCACCGCCGAACAGAAATTCGAGCGCAGTTGGAAGCGCAATATCGGCGTAGGTCAAGGTAAGCTGTTTACGCAGCTTAGCCCGGCGCTTGATGGTTTGACGCTGTATGCCGCCGACGTGAAAGGGCGCATTGTTGCCATGGATCGCGATACCGGCGAAGTCAATTGGCAGGTCAAGCTCGATGAGCGGCTGTCCGGCGCCGTCGGTGCTGGTGGCGGCCGAGTGATGGTCGGTACGCTGGACGGTGAAGTGATCGTGCTGGCTGAGGACGACGGCAGTGAGCTCTGGCGTGCCCAGGTGTCCAGTGAAGTGCTGGCGCCGCCACAGACCAATGGCGACGTGGTGGTGGTGCAGACTCAGGACGACAAGCTCACTGCGCTGGATATCAGTACTGGCGAGCAACGCTGGATTTATGAATCCAGCCTGCCGGTGCTTACCGTTCGCGGTCACAGTACGCCAGTGGTCAGCCTGCGTAGCGTCTATGCCGGGTTAGCCAGCGGCCGGGTGGTGGCATTGGCCGCTGACAGCGGGTTGCCGCTGTGGGAGCAGCGCGTGGCTCAACCCCAGGGTCGTTCTGAACTGGAGCGGATGGTCGATATCGATGGTGATTTGCTGCTGCAGGATGACACTCTTTATGTAGTCAGCTTTCAGGGCGTTATGGCCGCATTGAATGCGGAGACCGGTGCCCCGCTCTGGCAGTATCCGGCATCCAGTCATGTGGGCCTCGGTGAAGGTTTTGGCAGCTTGTACGTCAGTCACGCCGACGGCACGGTAGAAGCGGTTGACCGCAACCGTGCGCAACCGCTGTGGACCAACGAGGACCTGCTGCGCCGCAACCTGACAGCGCCGGTTGCCTTCAGTAGCTTCGTTGCCGTGGCCGATTTTGAAGGTTATGTGCATTTGCTGGCTCAGACCGATGGCAGGTTGGTTGCGCGGATTCGGGTCGACAGCAAAGGCGTGCGTGCTGCGCCTATTGCCATTGGCGATACGCTTTATGTCTACGGTAACAGCGGCGACTTGGTAGCTCTGAAGCTGCAATAAAGCAAAACCGCTATACTGTTCCGGCCGCTGCCCGACTTCTCTGGCGCAGCGGCCTTTTTGTTTATTGCGCGGTGATCCGTGCGCGGAGTGATCATGGTTCCTGTTATCGCCTTGGTGGGGCGGCCGAATGTCGGCAAGTCCACCCTTTTTAATCGTCTGACCAAAAGTCGTGACGCGATCGTGGCCGATGTGGCCGGGCTGACTCGTGACCGGCAGTATGGTGAGGCGAGATGGCAGGGCAAGCCCTATATCCTGGTCGACACCGGCGGTATTACCGGCGAAGAAAAGGGTCTGGACATGGAGATGGCCGGGCAGTCGCTGCAGGCCATAGAAGAAGCCGATGCGGTGCTTTTTCTGGTGGATTCGCAGGTCGGCAGAACGGCGGGCGATGAGCTGATCGCCGAGCACTTGCGCAAGCGCAACAAGCATACCTATCTGATCGCGAACAAGATTGACGGCTCTGATCCGGATTCGATCCTGGGTGAGTTCTCCGCGTTGGGTCTGGGTGCGCCTATCGGTATCGCGGCATCCCATGGCCGCAATATCAACCCGATGCTTGAGCAGGTAATGGGCGAGCATGGCATCGCCAGTCTGATGGCCGAGCGTGCGGTAGAGGGCGAGAACGCCGAAGGCCGGCGTATCGTCGAAGCCATCGGCACCAAGATCGCCGTCATCGGCCGACCGAACGTGGGTAAGTCGACGCTGGTCAATCGCATGCTGGGTGAAGACCGGGTCATCGTATTCGATCAGGCTGGCACCACGCGTGACAGTATCTATATTCCCTACGAGCGTCATGAGAAGCCCTATACGCTGATCGATACCGCCGGTGTTCGTCGTCGTGGCAAGGTATTTGAGGCGGTCGAGAAATTTTCGGTGGTTAAGACCCTGCAAGCGATTCAGGATGCCAACGTAGTGATTTTCGTGGTCGATGCCCGCGATGGGATTGTCGATCAGGACCTGCATCTGCTGGGCTTTGCACTGGAGGCAGGGCGCGCGTTGGTGATTGCGGTCAATAAATGGGACGGCATGGACGAGCGTGAGAAGGACTACGTCAAGATCGAGCTCAAGCGTCGCCTGTTTTTCGCTGAATTCGCCGATCTGCATTTCATTTCCGCATTGCACGGCAGTGGCGTAGGTCTGTTGTACAAGTCGGTGGACAAGGCGTTTGCCAGCGCCATGACCAAAGTGCCGACCAACCGCATGACGCAGATCCTTGAGGATGCTGTCAGCGAGCACCAGCCGCCGATGGTCAATGGCCGGCGTATCAAGATGCGCTATGCGCACCTGGGTGGCTCCAATCCGCCGATCATCATCGTGCATGGCAATCAGTTGGAAAAGGTTCCCGGTTCCTATACGCGCTACCTGGAAAATACTTTCCGCAAGGTGCTCAAGTTGTCAGGCACGCCGATTCGCGTTGAGTATAAGTCGGGTGAGAATCCCTACGAGGATCGCAAGAACACCTTGACTGATCGGCAGGTGAACAAAAAACGCCGGTTGATGAGTCATCACAAGACCGCTGAAAAGAAGCGGCGCGATAAGCGCTGATAGTTGAGGGCTTACGAAAAAGGCTGCCGTGCAATGCACTGCAGCCTTTTTCTTTGCAGCAGATATTAACAGCTCCGGCCGCACCTGGCCGGCCGCACCTAGCCGGCCGCACCTAGCCTACCGCACCTAAGCGGCTTGTAACTCCGCCTGGCGCAGCGCTCTGTTCAACGCGCTGAACAGCGCCCGGAAGCTGGCAGTGGTCAGGTTTTCATCGATGCCAATGCCGTGCAGCGGGCGGCCGTTGTCCAGGCGGATCTCGATATAGGCCGCTGCCTTGGCGTTGCTGCCAGAGCCAATGGCGTGCTCGTGATAATCCATGATCTCCACTTTGACCGGTAAGCCCGCCACCAAGGCCTCCAGCGGACCCTTTCCAAGCCCGCGCCAGTGTTGGGTTTCGCCGCCGCTGAGTATTTCGACATCCACCGCACTGGTACCGTTCTCCTCCTGCAGGCGATGGCGCACCAGAGCGTAGGGACTGCTGGCCTGCAGATACTCTTGGTCGAGCAGGTCATGAATCTGCCGTGCGCTCATTTCCAGGCCCAGCCGGTCCGTTTCGCCCTGCACCACCTGGCTGAATTCGATCTGCATGCGTCTTGGCAGGCTGATGCCGTATTCCTGCTCCAGCAGGTAGGCGATGCCACCCTTGCCGGACTGGCTGTTGACGCGAATCACCGCTTCGTAGCTGCGGCCGATATCGGCAGGATCGATCGGCAAGTAAGGGACTTCCCAGAGTGCATCGCTCTTCTGCTGGGTAAAGCCTTTGCGAATCGCGTCCTGGTGCGAGCCGGAGAATGCGGTGTGGACCAGATCACCCACATAGGGATGACGTGGGTGCACTGGCAACTGATTGCATTCCTCCACGACCTTGCGCACGGCGTCGATATCGGAAAAGTCCAGCTGCGGGTGGATGCCCTGGGTGTACAGGTTCAAGGCCAGGGTCACCAGATCGACGTTACCGGTACGCTCGCCGTTGCCGAACAGGCAGCCTTCAACTCGATCAGCCCCGGCCAGTAATCCAAGCTCGGTCGCCGCCACGCCGGTGCCCCGATCGTTGTGGGTATGCAGACTTATCAGCACGCTGTCGCGGCGGCTTATATGGCGACCAAACCATTCGATCTGATCAGCATAGTGATTAGGTGTGGCCACTTCTACCGTAGCGGGCAGGTTGAGGATGACCTTGTGCTCTGGCGTTGGCTGCCACACATCCAGTACTGCGTCACAGACTTCGACGGCGAAATCCAGTTCGGTGGAGGTGAAAATCTCCGGTGAATACTGAAAGGTCCACTGCGTGTCCGGCTGCTGCTCGGCGTGCTCTTTGATCAGCTTGGCGGCATTCACGGCAATCTCTACCACGCCTTTTTTGTCCTGGTTAAAGACGATACGGCGGAAGCTGGGGGCGGTGGCGTTATAAACGTGAACGATGGCCTTTTTGGCGCCGCGTACTGACTCGAAGGTCCGGGCAATCAGGTCGGCCCGTGCCTGAGTCAGGACCTGGATAGTCACATCATCGGGGATATGGCCTTTTTCGATCAGCGTACGCACGAAGTCGAAGTCGGTCTGCGACGCGGACGGGAAGGCTACTTCGATCTGTTTGACGCCGATGTTGACCAGCGTCTGGAAAAAGCGCAGTTTGCGTGCCGGGTCCATGGGCTCAATCAATGACTGATTGCCATCGCGCAGGTCGGAGCTGCACCACACCGGGACTTCGGTGATGGTCTTCGACGGCCAAGTGCGGTCGGGGATGTCGACCGGTTGGAAGGCTCTGTATTTGCTTGAGGGGTCTTTGAGCATGCTCATGGGGTATGTCCTGTTCTATTCGGCGCCTCGTGAGCGCAGTTGTACTTTAAATAGGGTGTTGTTGCAGTAAAGTTAGTTGTTTGGGTTTTTTATTGCAATGCCGATTATAAAATCGCCACAAAATCCTGTTTACATGCGAATAGTGCAATTTATGTGCACTAATTTAGTAGGGTTTGGTGGTTTTTTGCGCCGGCCGACCGCTGCTAATGTGGTGCGCTCGGGGATTGTCGCTGTCAGCCTGGCAGGGTTCCGAAAGACGCCGTGAATCCGTCCCTGGAGGCTTGGAGATAACATCCCTGTTATCTACACTTTCTCCACCCTGCCAGGCTGAGTGCTATTTAGGGCCGCTTTAATGCATGTAGGCGCCGATAAAAATGGCGGGATCGACTCTGGCGTTGTTCAGGCTTACGTTCCAGTGCAGATGGGGCCCGGTGGCACGGCCGGTGGCGCCGACCTTGCCGAGTACTTCACCTCTGTCCAGTTCATCGCCCACCTTCACGCCGATCGATGACAGATGGCAGAACATGCTGATCAGGCCTTGGCCGTGGTCGACAAATACGGTTTGACCGTTGAAGAAGTAATCCCCCGTCAGGATCACTTTGCCTGCGGCGGGTGATTTAATCGGCGTGCCGCTGGGGGCGGCAAAATCCAGTCCGGAGTGCGGGTTGCGCTCTTCTCCGTTGAAAATGCGCCGCAGACCAAAGGCGCTGGATAACCGACCCTCGACCGGACGATCCAGCATCAGGTTGCTGGGCTGCCGTGGACTGAAGGTTTTGTAGGCGGCAATCTGCTCGTTCAGCTCGCGTTGAATGCGCTTGAGGTGTGCGGGGTCGGGCGTGACGTGTTGCTGGTTCTTGAGTGTGATGCGCTGGGCCGGGTACTCGCGGCTGCCCACGCTAAAGGCCAGCTTCTGGCCGTTATCCAGTTCCAGCTGTTCAGCCCCCGGCTTTACGGTCAGCGGAATGCCGGCTATCGCGATCCAGCGTTGGTTGTCTTCGCGTATGACCAGCACCGACTGGTCTTGATAACGCACCCGGGGCGCGCTGTCCTGTTCCGGCAACACGACTACGGCTATGCCGCCAGGTACTGGTTTGTTCAGCAGGCGGGTAATAAAGCCTTCGGCATGAACGGGCAGGCTCAGGCAGGCCATTAACAACAGGGCAATAAAGGCTTTCATTTAAGCGTCAATCCAGAAGTGGGAGGGTATGGGGTTGGTCCAGGTCGCTCTCGACTCTTAGTGCCAAACGGCCGTCGGCCAGGCGCGCTTCAACCCGCTGCCCGGGTTTGACGTCGGCGTGGCTGCGCAGTGCGCGACCCTGTTGATCGAGCAGAATGCTGTAACCGCGGCCCAGCGTTGCCAATGGGCTGACCAGGTGCAGGGTCTGGGCCAGATTGTCGAGCCGTTGCCGCCGCTGCTGCATGCCTTGGGCGATAGCCCTGGGCAGGCGCTGGTCAAACTGGTCCAGCCGCTGGCGCAGCAGGGCAAGGTGCCTACCCGGGTGCTGGGCCTGTAGCCGGGCGAGGAGGCGCTCGTGGCGCTGCCCCAATAGCGTCAGTTGCTGGCGTAGCGCGCGCTTGAGCCGCAGTTCGAAATCATCGAGTCGTTGTGCCTGCTGGGCTAGCCGCTCACCCGGATGGCGCAGGCGTCGGCGCAGGCTGTCCAAGCGCAGATGTTCACGTGCTAGGCGCTCACGCATGCGTTGTTGCAGTTGCCGGTGCACGCGCTCGACCTGCAGCAGCATCGCCTGCTGATCCGGGCTCAGGAGTTCGGCGGCGGCGGAGGGTGTGGGGGCGCGCACATCGGCGACAAAATCGCTGATGGAAATATCCGTTTCGTGCCCCACTGCGCTAATGGTCGGGGTTTGGCAGGCGGCCAGCGCCCGGGCGACCATCTCTTCATTGAAAGGCCACAAATCCTCCAGCGAGCCACCGCCGCGGGCAAGTATCAGTGCATCGAAGCCAGCCCGGTCAGCTAACTGCAACGCCTTGACGATCAGCGGCGCGGCTTCTCGCCCTTGCACGGGCGTAGGTACGATGATCAGTTCGATAAAGGGTGCGCGGCGGCCGAACACGCTGATAATGTCGCGCACGGCCGCGCCGCTCGGCGAGGTGATCACACCAATGCGCTTGGGATGTATCGGTAGCGGGCGTTTGCGTTCGGTGGCGAACAGGCCTTCGTCGGTAAGTTTGGCTTTCAGCGCGTCGAAAGCCTGGCGCAGCGCGCCGTCGCCGGCGCTTTCCATGCTGTCGACGATCAACTGGTAGTCGCCACGGCCTTCATACAGGCTGACGCGCCCGCGTACTCGGACTTGCAGGCCGTCACGCATGTCCATGCGCACGCGGCTGGCGTGTTGGCGGAAGAACGCGCAGCGGATCTGCGCTTTGCTGTCCTTCAGGCTGAAATATAGGTGCCCGGAGGAGGGTTTGGCCAGGTTGGAGAGCTCGCCTTCGACCCAAATCTGCGGGAATACATCTTCCAGGAGGCTGCGGGCGCGGGCATTGAGCTGGCTGACGCTAAGCACGTCGCGTTCGGCGGTCAATCGTTTAAACAGGGTCTCATCAGTCATGTGCCCATCTTAGCCTGCCTGGCAGTTTCAGAGAATAATTCCGTTGCAGAGCTGATAGCGATTGAGGCTGATGCCGGTGATAGGTATAATGCCTTGCTTCCATTTTCCCGCTCGGGAGCCCTGCTATGCTACGTGTAAGCCAAGAAGCCCTTACCTTTGATGATGTTCTGCTGGTGCCCGGATATTCTGAGGTCATGCCCAAGGACGTCAGTCTCAAGTCCCGGCTCACCCGGCGCATCGAACTCAATATCCCCCTGTTGTCCGCTGCAATGGACACCGTTACCGAAGCCCGTCTGGCGATTGCCATGGCGCAGGAAGGTGGCATGGGGATCATTCACAAGAATATGACCGTCGAGCAGCAGGCTGCCGAAGTTCGCAAGGTGAAAAAGTTTGAAGCCGGTGTGGTCAAGGATCCGATTACCATTGATGCCGACGCAACCGTGGGCGAACTGGTCGAGCTGACCCGCGTTAACAATATTTCCGGCGTGCCGGTTCTCTCTGCAGGCGAACTGGTCGGCATCGTGACCGCCCGCGATATCCGTTTTGAAATCCGTATGAATGCCAAGGTGCGCGAGGTCATGACCGGCAAAGAGAAGCTGGTTACGGTCAAGGAGGGCGTAAGTGCGGGCGCGGTGCGCGAGTTGTTACACCGCCATCGCATCGAGAAAGTGCTGATCGTTGATGACAACTTCGGCCTCAAGGGCATGATGACCGTCAAAGACATCGAAAAGTCCCGCGCCTACCCGAATGCCACCAAGGATGATCAGGGCCGTCTGCTGGTCGGCGCGGCGGTGGGTACTGGTGCGGATACAGCCGAGCGGATTGCCGCGCTTGCAGCAGCCGGTGTTGACGTGGTGGTAGTGGATACTGCGCACGGTCATTCACGTGGTGTGATCGAGCGGGTTCGCTGGGTCAAGGAAAACTATCCAGAGATTCAGGTCGTTGGCGGCAACATTGCTACGGCCGAAGCGGCTTTGGCGCTGGCCGAAGCCGGCGCGGATGCAGTCAAGGTAGGTATCGGTCCGGGCTCTATCTGCACCACGCGTATCGTTGCGGGTGTTGGTGTGCCGCAAATATCGGCAATTGCTGACGTGGCAACGGCGCTCAAGGGTATGAATGTGCCGGTGATTGCCGATGGCGGCATACGCTTCTCCGGTGATCTGGCCAAGGCCATTGCTGCTGGCGCTTCGGTGGTGATGATGGGCTCGATGTTCGCTGGCACCGAAGAGGCGCCGGGTGAGGTCGAGCTGTTCCAGGGCCGTTCCTACAAAGCTTATCGCGGTATGGGCTCGATGGGTGCCATGGCGCAGAGCCAGGGTTCATCGGATCGCTACTTCCAGGATTCCAGTGCAGGTGCCGAGAAGCTGGTGCCCGAGGGCATCGAAGGCCGGGTGCCTTACAAGGGGTCGCTGGCAGCCATCATCCATCAGTTGATGGGCGGCCTGCGGGCATCTATGGGCTATACCGGCAGCAGTGATATTCAGGAAATGCGCACCAAGCCGCAGTTCGTGCGTATCACCAGTGCGGGTATGAGCGAATCCCACGTCCATGACGTGCAGATCACCAAAGAATCGCCGAACTACCGCGTCGGTTGATTCAAGAATGCATCAGGCGCTGGCAGCCTGAGACTGAAGCTGGACGCACCTGCGCCAGCTTCTAGCTTTTCGCTGCCAGCTTACAGCTTCAAGCTCTGTCCGAAGGAAAGCTCCTATGCTCCATCAAGACATCCACGCCCACCGCATCCTGATTCTGGATTTCGGCTCGCAGTACACTCAATTGATCGCCCGCCGTGTGCGTGAAATTGGGGTTTATTGTGAGATTCGCGCCTGGGATATGGACGAGGCCGAGATCAGCGCCTTTGCCCCCAAGGGCATCATCCTCGCCGGTGGTCCTGAATCGGTGCCGCAGGCAGGTTCGCCGCGTGCTCCGAGTATCGTCTATGAACTGGGTGTGCCGGTGTTGGGCATCTGCTACGGCATGCAAACCATGGCCGAGCAGTTGGGCGGCAAGGTGCAGGGTTCGGAAAAGCATGAGTTCGGTTACGCGCGAGTGGACATTGTTGGCAAAAGCAGCTTCCTGTCCGGTATTGAGGATCATATCGACGATGATGGTCTGCTGAGCCTGGATGTATGGATGAGCCACGGCGACAAGGTCATCGATCTGCCCGAGGGTTTTCATCTTCTGGCCAGCACACCCAGCTGTGCGATTGCCGCGATGGGCGATGAAAGCCGCCACTTCTATGGTGTGCAGTTCCACCCGGAAGTCACTCACACCCGCCAGGGCCAACGCATTCTGTCGCGTTTCATTCTGGATCTGTGCGGTTGTGAAGCACTGTGGACGGCGTCGAACATCGTTGAAGACGCGGTGGCCAACGTGCGTGCCCAGGTCGGTGAGGCCAACGTATTGCTTGGCCTGTCTGGCGGCGTAGACTCTTCAGTGGTCGCAGCATTGCTGCATCAGGCGATTGGCGAGCAACTGACCTGTGTGTTTGTCGATAACGGCCTGCTGCGTCTGCATGAAGGCGAGCAGGTAATGGCCATGTTCGCCGAGAACATGGGCGTGAAAGTGATTCGCGTCAACGCCGAAGACAAGTTTCTCTCGCGGCTGCTGGGTGTGACTGACCCGGAAGAAAAGCGCAAGATTATCGGCCGTACCTTTATCGAAGTCTTCGATGAAGAAGCGACCAAACTCAAGGGCGTGAAATACCTGGCCCAGGGCACCATCTATCCGGATGTGATTGAGTCGGCAGGCTCGAAGAACGGCAAGGCGCATGTAATCAAATCGCACCACAATGTCGGCGGCTTACCAGACGACATGGCCTTCGAGCTGGTCGAGCCGTTGCGTGAATTATTCAAGGACGAGGTGCGCAAAATTGGTCTGGAGCTGGGTCTGCCCTATGACATGGTTTACCGTCATCCTTTCCCTGGTCCGGGTTTGGGTGTGCGCATTCTGGCGGAGGTCCGTAAGGACTATGCCGATATTCTGCGCCGCGCGGATTACATTTTTATCGAAGAGCTGCACAAGGCTGATCTGTACCAGAAAGTCAGCCAGGCCTTTGCCGTGTTCCTGCCGGTCAAGTCCGTAGGGGTAGTGGGCGATGGCCGCCGCTATGAGTGGGTTATCGCGCTGCGTGCGGTGGAAACTATCGACTTTATGACCGCACGCTGGGCGCATCTGCCTTACGAATTCCTAGAGATAGTGTCCAACCGCATCATTAACGAAATCCTTGGTGTGTCGCGGGTAACCTACGACATCTCCAGCAAGCCGCCAGCGACCATTGAGTGGGAGTGAGGTGGGCTGCTGAGCAATAAAAAACCGCCTGCATGGCGGTTTTTTTTTGCTCGCAACCTTATTTTACTTCGTAGCCTTGCAGACTCTCGGTGCTCCAGCGAATCAGTTGTTCTGCCAGTTCGTCTGCGGCCAATTTGAAACCGCTGACGACGCCTGCAATCTGCGGGTTGTCGAGGGGTTGTTCAACCAGAAAATGCTGCGCGGCGATCACACTGCGTGAATTCGGGTTGATCAGTCGCGCGTCCAATTCAATAACGGCCCTGGGTGATGAGCCATTGTAGCGCACCTGAAATTGGCGCAGATCGCTGCCCAAATGCACGTCAGAGCGCAGCGCATGCTCGTCGGTTGTGATCCCGGTCGCGGATACCTGTTGGGTAAAGGCTTTAGCGAGGTGTTCGCGCAGCAGAGCCGGCACCGGGTCGGTCCAGCGTGCCCCTTTGTAGGTGCTGACCTGGTCGCCATCGGGGTTGACCAGCATGCGTGGGCTGCTTAGTGCAAAGCCAGCTTGCGGGGTATTGATGCGCAATGAGGGTAATGACTGGGCTGCAGGTGACGCTTGCATTTGCGGGGCCGGTAATTGGTAAACCGATAGGGGCTCCGACTCAGGCAATACCGAGCATGCCGCCAGTGACATCGCGGCAACCGCGGCCATGGCGGTACGCGTCAGGAAATGGCGCTTGTTCACGGTTCAAACTCCTCGATACTGTCGCGGCCCAGCAGGAAGCGGGTCGGGTTGTCTTCCAAGCGGCGGGTGATGCTGCGTAGCGAGCCTAGGCTACCGCGCAGTTCGTTGATGGCTGGTTCTAGCTGACCCAAACCCTGCATGCCGGTGGCGAAGGCCTCACTATTGTCCGTCAGCATGCCCTCCAGGACGGCGCTGGTGCGGGCGATGGAAGCCAAAGCCTGTTCTGCCCCATCCAGCGTGCGGCTGCCCTGATCGTTGAGCAGGCTGTCGGCATTGGCCATCAGCTGCGTGGTTTGTTCCAGGGTCTGGCCGGCCTGGCGGCTGACGGTGGTCAGCTCGTTGATCAGCACGTCCAGATTGTCGCCCTGCTCAGCAATGCTGGTAGTGGCTTTCTCGATGGACTCCATAGTGCGGGTGAAACTGCCGACATTCTCGTCGGAGAGAATGCTCCGTGCGCTGGACATAAGCTGATTGATATTGGTCATCAGATCCTCGCCATCGGCCAGTAGTGCCGATATGGGCGAAGGCGATGCGACAATGATCGGGTCTTGATTGCCTTTGCCGATCAGCAACGGGCTGGAGGGTTCGCCATGACTGAGCTCGATGACTGAGGTTCCGGTGATGCCGGTGAATGATAGTCGGGCACGGGTGTCTTCCTTGATCGGGATGTTGGCTTCGACGCGAATGCGCGCCAGTACCCGGCGGGGGTCTTTTGGGTCCAGGCTCAGCGTGCTGATATCGCCGATCTTGATGCCGCTGTATTGCACTGCACTGCCGCGGGACAGGCCGGTGACGGCCTGGTTGAAGACCACGGTATAGTTCTTGTATTCCGTGCTGGTGCTGGTGTTGCTTAACCAGATGGCAAAGAATATGGCCGCCCCTGCGGCAATCAGGGTGAACAGGCCAATCAAAACGTGATGGGCTCGGGTTTCCATTAGCGACTGGACTCCAACGGGTGTTGACGGTTGACGGCTTGAGCCGCGGCGCGGCCGCGGGGGCCATGAAAGTAATCCTGGATCCACGGGTTATCGGTGGCTGCCACATTCTCCAGCGTGTCCGCTACCAGGACCCGACGATCCGATAATACGGCGATTCGGTCGCAGATGGCATACAGGGTATCCAGATCGTGGGTGACCAGGAACACGGTGAGGCCCATGGCATCGCGCAGCATTTTGATCAGGTCGTCGAACGCGGCCGCCCCGATGGGGTCAAGGCCCGCCGTGGGTTCGTCCAGAAACAGAATGTCCGGGTCAAGCGCCAGTGCCCGGGCCAGAGCGGCCCGTTTGACCATGCCGCCCGACAGTTCGGACGGATATTTGGCCCCGGCCAAGGCCGGTAGCCCGGCCAGGGCTAACTTCATTTTGGCTAAATGCTCCGCGTCTTCACGGCTGAGTCCCGAGTGTTCTATCAAGGGTAGTGCGATGTTCTCGGCGACGGTCAGTGAGGAAAACAGCGCGCCCCGCTGGAAAAGCACCCCGAAACGTCGCTCGTACTGCGAGCGCGCTTCATTGCTGAGTGCCTGCAGATCCTTGCCAAATACACGAACACTGCCGGCGTCCGGGCGATGCAGGCCGACAATGGAGCGCAGCAGTACCGATTTGCCGGTACCTGAGCCGCCGACCACGCCAAGAATTTCGCCTTGGTAAATATCCAGGTCAAGGTTCTCATGGATCGTTTGCGGGCCGAAGCGGTTCAGCAGGCCATTGACCTGAACCAGCGGTGCGGATGTGTCAGCCACTATATTCACCAGCCCATCTCCATATAAAACATCGCGGCCATGGCATCCACCAGAATGACAACGAATATCGACTGCACCACGCTCGAGGTAGTGTGCTCACCGACCGACTCGGCGCTGCCGCTGACCTTCAGCCCTTCCAGGCAGCCGATAATCGCAATCAGCAGGGCAAAAATTGGCGCCTTGGCGATGCCGAGGAAGAAATGCCGGGCTTCGACATTCTGCTGCAGCATACTGAGAAACATGGTGGGTGATATATCCAGCGCCAGGGCACAGACCAGGGCGCCGCCGAACAGGCCTGACAGCATCGCTACGAGTGTCAGAATCGGCAGAGCGATGAGCATGGCCAATACTCTGGGGAGCACCAGAATGTCCATTGGATTCAGGCCCAGGGCGCGTATGGCATCAATTTCTTCATTGGCTTTCATGGAGCCAATCTGTGCGGTGAAGGCGCTAGCGGTCCTGCCGGCCATCAAAATAGCCGTCAGCAGTACAGCAAACTCGCGCAGGAACGAAAAAGCCACCAGATCGACGGTATAGATGCTCGCGCCAAAGCTGTCCAATACGGTGGCACCGAGAAAGGCGATGACGGCTCCGACCATAAACGTCAGCAGTGCGACAATGGGCACCGCGTTCAGGGCGGTCTGCTCTATTTGTGCGACCACGGCGGTGACGCGCCACCTGCGCGGGCGTAGCAGGTTGGCTGCCAGGCTGGCCAGGGTCAGGCCGGTAAAGCCGAGCAGCTCAACCAGATGCCCCCAAAATACCGCTGTTGCCTTGCCGGTGCGCTCCAGCAGCTCGACCAGCAGGGAGCCACTGCGTGGTCGGTGTGCCTCTTTCTCATCGAGACTCTGCGCTATTCGTCGCAGCAGTATTCGACGCTCCTCGGGTAGCTGTCCTGGCTGGTCGGTTAACTGCTCCAGTTGCGCCCGGCCCAGCAGCTCTGCAAGTAATTGGGCGCCGGCGGTATCCAGCTTGTCCAGGCGCTCCATATCGACTTGAGTGATGGCTGTGGCATGCCGCTGGGCCGCTGCGGTCAGACGCCGTAACTGGCTGTAATGCTCAAGCAACCAATCCCCGGAGATGACTAGCAGTCCGGGGTTGTCTTTGCTGAAAGAGAAGAAGGGGTTTTGGTCGGTGACCGGCATGCTGGATGGTGTCCGGACAAGTTGCCCGCGACGCCGTCGCGGGCGGGGCTGAATCAGGGCTTGCGCTTGATACCGTAGCTTTCCGACAACGTGCCTGGCATATCCTGCATCTTGGGCGCGTAATCACGCGGTGGCTCCAGGCTGTCGAATACCGGTTCCGACGTGCTGCGCGTATTCACGGACGGGCCAACCTGATCTTCCAGTGCCGCCAAAAGACGCTGTCGAGTTATGTCGTCCGGTGACAGGTCCATGGCGCCCTGGGTCAGGTGCTCTTGAATATCCTTGTAGCTACGATTCAGGCGCGATACCAGGTTGGCGGTGGTTTTAAAATGACTCGACACCTCCTGCTGATATTCTTCGAAACGCAGTTGCAGGCTCTCAAGTTGGGCCTGAGTACCAGTCGTGCTGCCGCCGCTCACGCGTCGGGCCAGCTGAGTGAGAATAATGCCGATGACGATGCCCAGTGCCAGGGCAATCGCGGCTGCAATCCAGAGGTTTTCGCTTGCTTGCACCTTGGGTCCCTCAATGATGTCTGATTGGTCGAATACTTTGATATAGACGATACGCTTTAGCTCTAACGGTAACGGCATTTCAATCCCAAGGCTAGTGCCCTGCATGCTGCTTTGGTCAAATTGCCTGGGAGCCTGCCTACCGATGCGCTGTATCTGCTACCCTTTTGCGACGGCAGTTACAGGTTGCGACGACAGTTAAAGGTTAGCAGTCACGGGAGAAGCGTTAATGAGCAGCAGTACGGAAGAGCGTCTGATGATTGAGGGGCCGGCAGGAGTATTGGAGCTGCTGGTGACCCGAGTAAATAATCCGCGCGCCCTGGCAGTGGTTTGTCATCCAAATCCGGCGCAGGGCGGAACGATGACTAATAAGGTGGTGCATACGCTGATGCGTGCAGCGCGAGACCAGCATGCCTGTGTAGTACGCTTCAATTTTCGTGGCGTGGGCAAAAGTGCGGGGCAGCAAACGGGTGGTCTGGGCGAGATTGATGACTGCCTGGCGGTGGTTGAATGGGCGCAGAATGAGTTCGACCTGCCCCTGTGGTTGATGGGCTTCTCTTTCGGTGGCTATGTGGCCGCTGCCGCAGCAGGCCTAATGACTACCGCGCCCGCGCGCCTGCTGTTGGTGGCTCCTTCCGTAGAGCGCCATCCCTTTGCCGAGCTGATGCCGCTGGCGTGCCCTGCGGTGGTGATGATGGGCGAGGCGGACGAGGTGGTGGCGCCCTCGGCCGTATTCGGTTTGCTTGAGGGGCAGCCGGGAGTTGAGGTAAAGCGCTTTGCCGAGACCGGGCATTTCTTTCACGGCCGGCTCGTGGAGCTGAAAGAGTCCGTGGAAAACCTCCTTAACTTAGGTTGATTGCCAACCATCATGGTGGGCGGTAGAGTACCGCCCCCATTGACTTAGCCTAGGGTCACCCGCCTATGACACCCCTTGCACGCTATAAGGCTGATCTTCAGCGTCCAGATTTTGTCCGCGATCCCGCGCAGGAGCAGGCGGTGCGCCATCTCCAGCGCCTTTTTGATGAGTTGGTGGCGGCCGAATCGAGCAAGTCCAGCCTGTTCGGAAAACTGTTGGGAAGAAAGGCCGAACCGGTCAAGGGCTTGTATTTCTGGGGTGGGGTAGGGCGGGGCAAGACCTATTTGGTGGACACCTTCTTTGACGCGTTGCCGTTCGAACGCAAGATGCGCACGCACTTTCACCGCTTTATGCAGCGCGTGCATCATGAGCTGAAGGGGCTCAAAGGGGAAAAGAACCCGTTGACACTGATCGCCAGCCAGTTTGCCGAAGAGGCGCGGGTTATCTGTTTCGACGAGTTCTTTGTCTCGGATATCACCGATGCGATGATTCTGGGTACCTTGATGGAAGAGCTGTTCAAAAATGGTGTGACGCTGGTGGCCACATCCAACATTGTGCCCGACGGCCTGTATAAGAATGGCCTGCAGCGCGCTCGCTTCCTACCCGCGATTGCGCTGTTGAATAGCCACACCGAGGTGGTCAACGTAGACAACGGTGTGGACTATCGACTGCGGGCGCTGGAGCAGGCGGAGCTGTATTACTGGCCGCTGGACGAAGGTGCCAATGCCAGCCTGCAGCAGAGCTACGAGAGCCTGGTGCCGGATCTGGAAGAGTCGGTAGAGGGTGAAGTGCTGACTGTCGAAAATCGATCGGTTCGTTCCATTCGAGTCTGTGAGGACGTCGGCTGGTTCGAATTTCGCGAGCTGTGTGATGGCCCGCGTAGCCAGAATGATTACATCGAGCTGGCAAAAGTATTCCACGCAGTACTGCTGGCCAATGTCGAGCAAATGGACGCGTCCAAGGACGATATGGCCAGACGTTTTGTCAATATGGTTGACGAGTTCTATGACCGCAACGTCAAGCTGATCTTGTCCGCCGAGGTCGAATTAAAAGATCTGTATACCGGTGGGCGTCTGAGTTTCGAGTTTCAGCGTACGCTCAGTCGCTTGCTGGAGATGCAGTCGCACGAGTTCCTTGCCCGTGCGCACAAGCCCTGAAGTCGTTCCGTATGTCCGGATCTCAGTGGCTGGATTGTTGAAACTGGCGGCGATACTGATTCGGTGACAGGTCGGTATGCTGGCGAAAGAGTCGGGCAAAAAAACTCGCGTCGTCATAGCCCACATCGTAGCTGATGGTTTTTATGCTGCGCCTTGTCGTGCTCAAGAGGTTCTTTGCCGTCTCAATGCGCAGCCGCTGCAAATAATGCAGCGGCTTGTCACCGGTGGCGGATTGGAAGCGTCGCATGAAATTGCGGATGCTCATGCCATGCTGGCTGGCGACGTCCTCAAAGCGGAATTTGTCGGAAAAATGTTCCTCTAGCCAGTGCTGGATCTGCAATATTGCTACGTCCTGGTGCAGCTTTTGCCCACCAAAACCGATGATGCCAGGGGTATAGCTGCGCTGCACTTCATATAGGGTGTCGCGTGCCACCGCTTGCGCTACTTGGCTGCCACACAGCCGCTCAATCAGGTGAATGGCCAGGTCGCAGCCAGAGGTGACGCCGGCCGCGCAGTAGATATTGTCGGCATCGGTGATGTGTTTGTCCTTGCACAAAATCACATCGGGAAAGCGCTCGCTAAACTCTTCAAAAAAGCGCCAATAGGTGGTGGCTTCGCGGCCATTCAATAATCCGGCGGCGGCAATCCAGAACACTCCAGTAGCCTCTGCGCTGATCAACGTACCCCTGGCATGTTCTGCTTGTAACCAGGGAACCACATCGGGATAACGCTCAAGCATCTGATCGAAATCGCCCCAAAATGCCGGCAACATGATCAATTGCGGACGCAGAGCGCTGAGGGTGGCGTCTGTGGCAATGCGATCCTGGCTGAAGCTGGTGACTGGCAGGGTGTCGTGGGCGACGATGGAAGTACGGAACCCTGGTGTCAGGCCGTGGCCTCGGCGTCTGCCGTCGCGCAGGCTGGCCATGTGGAAAAAATCCTTGGCTTGCATAAGGGTGGAGGCGATGACGCCGTCAGTGGCGAGTATGGCCACCTGGCGCAGGGGCGTTGAGGGTGGAGTAATAGGTGTTGTCATATGGCTCATTATTATAGGCTGTTTCGGCCAGTATATGACTAAAGCATCTTAAGGTTTGGCGCAAGTGTCTTGTTTGGCTCGTTAGTCGTAGCAATATTGCTGAATGGTTAAGCGGCTGCCGCGAGGATGGCCCCGCGACAGTGCAAATCTGCGAACGTGAAATCAGGGTGCTGGGTTGGGTTGGCTCTGATGGATCTCGGCAATGGCTTCGAGGATGGCGTCGGTCAGCCCCATGTTCACGCTGCTCAAATTGCGATTGAGCTGATCCATGTTGGTGGCACCAATAATATTGCTGGTGACGAAGGGTTGTCGGGTGACGAACGCCAATGCCATTTGTGCCGGGTCCAGGCCGTGATCTCGGGCGAGCTGCACATAGCGAGCACAGGCCCTTTGCGCCTGAGGGTTAGTGTAACGACTGAAGCGGCTAAATAGTGTCAGCCGGCCTTTTTCCGGTCGCAGACCATTTAGATATTTACCGGTCAGTGTGCCGAAAGCCAATGGCGAGTAGGCCAGAAGACCCGTTTGCTCGCGTAGAGACATCTCTGCCAGGCCCACCTCATAACTGCGGTTGAGGAGATTGTAGGGGTTTTGAATCGATGCAATGCGTGGCCAGCCACGGCTCTCAGCCAGATGTAAAAAGCGACTGACGCCCCAGGGCGTTTCGTTAGACAGGCCGATATGGCGAATTTTGCCAGCTTTGACCATCTCATCGAGTACCTCGAGGGTATCTTCGATCGGGGTTATAAGCTCGTCGGGGTTGTGTTTGTAGCCAAGGTTGCCGAAAAAATTGGTGTTGCGATCCGGCCAATGCAGCTGATAAAGATCGATATAGTCGGTTTGCAGGCGTGTCAGGCTGGCGTCCAGCGCAGCGGTCAGGTGGTCGCGATTAAAGCGCGTCTTGCCGTCGCGGATGTGCGGTAGCCAGTCGCCGGGGCCAGCCACCTTACTGGCCAATATCCAGTTCTCGCGATGGCCTCGCTCAGCAAAGTAATTGCCGATAATGCGCTCGGTTTCGCCGTAGGTCGCCGCCACCGGCGGAACCGGGTACATCTCTGCGGCATCGATAAAGTTGACCCCCGCATCCTTGGCCCGATCAATTTGGGCAAAGGCGTCCTTCTGGGTGTTCTGTTCGCCCCAGGTCATGCTGCCGAGACAGAGTGCGCTGACCTTGAGTTTGCTGCGGCCGAGTGGGCGGTATTGCATGGGTTTACTCCCAGTGGATCGGTAAAGGACTGATTATTGACCATAAGCTGAGCTAAAGTAGCGGTAAATGTAAATAAGGGTTGTAATTTTTAGCTCCCTTGGCATAATGCCGCCACTTTCGACAGGATGCCTAGCCTGTCGTTGTTGTTTACAG
>TARA_R110002051_G_scaffold61354_5_pt1 | contig 64606 bp, 70 predicted proteins | sample TARA_R110002051 | Tara Oceans TARA_R110002051 (sample SAMEA4397023) | marine metagenome | biome: Polar Biome; feature: [MES] marine water layer (ENVO:01000295) within the mesopelagic zone...; material: water (ENVO:00002006), including particulate matter (ENVO:01000060) such as......
AGTACCTCGTCGCGGTTCAGTGGAGGAGGGTCGCATCAAGTTATTAGCGGTTCTTCCTCGCACGGTACCGGAGGACGTAGGTGAGGGTATCTTAGGAGTTTTCGACTTCTTGTTAACAACTCACGAGAACTTAGATTTAACAGTATTGTTAGAGGCTTCTTGGCCTCGCAAGTACCGTCAGGCTGCGAAGAAAATTGCCAAGTCATCGGGTAATCGTTTACGGGTATTAACGGGACCTGCTTACTTTGATTACAGTCGTCACGTACGAGATCACGATTGGGTTTATGTATGCAACACGCGCCACCATTACGGATCATTGTTATCGAGTCTAGTGAGTAGTGCGATCCCTTTAATTTGTCACGACGTTCCTCCAGTGGGCGCTCACATTCAGGATCAAATTAATGGTGTACTGATTCCGTGTGAGTTGAAGGACAGCAGTTATCCGATAGCGAGTGTCCGCTTGTCGGATGTTGGTGAGGCACTAGACAAGGCATTATCTGAGGACACTTTATTTTTGAAGACATTGCAGTTACAGTCCCGTGTTGTACTATCTCGTCGTCAGCAAGCGTTTGAGCGAATGATTACAAAAGAGTTTATAGAATGACCACACATCCCAAAAATGTTATTGTCAGCGGAACCCCGGGTGCTTGGGGTAATGTTTGCGCAAAGTTGCTCCTTCAGCAGGGTTGGTCCGTGCTATGGAAGGATCAGGACGTAGACATCATTAATGGCAGGGCTTACTTGGCCAATAACTGCCAGAACGTAGAGGTTTACAATATTCACCTAAGTGTAGAGAGTAAGCACGATATTTCTCAGTTTTCGTCTGATTTGCCTACATACTACGACATTCCTTACCCTGGCCCCGCGGAGTACATCGCTAAATTCGAGGGTCAGCCTGTGGTAATCTCGGGTACTTGCCTAGCTCCTCTTTTAGACATGTGGCAGGAGTGTTCTGACATCGTGATTGACATCCGAGCGACGCTTCAGGAGGACATAGCGGCTCTGCGGAGTCAATCACGCCATCCTTACTCAGATGAGCAGTTACAAAGTATTCGTGAACATCAGCTCGATAAGTACAATAACCACCTGAAATTATTCGCAAAGGTGTTTACAATTACTAATGCAGAAGTAAAGGATCAAAGATTCGATACGTTGTCTCGTTTTTTAAATTCCGTATTTTAAGGGTCACTCCTATGGCAGTGAGACAAGTACCATTTGGTGAGTACGGAGCGAAGACATTTCCAATTCCAGATAAGATAGAAGGAAAAACCATGAGTACATCAGAAAACCCGATTGAAGATAAGATGGAAGAGTCACTTAACCAAGCAGCGGGAGGATTGCCGGCAACACCTGCACCTCCTGAGGATGTTCAGGTACCAGTGCCAGCGTTGGCACCCGCACCGGTTAATGCGCCTGCACCTCCTACGACCGCTTCGGTAGCTCCTGGGATACCTAGTCAACCCTCGGGTATGGCAGCAGTGAACGTGGGCGACATAGCTGCGGCTCTCGATCCGTCTGCCCATACTCCTGCTGCTCAGCATGTTGAGGTGAACGATGCCTTTGACTATGACGTAGCATTTAACATGGCTTTTCTAGGCTCTGGACAAGGTGGAGCACGGCTAGCGACATCGTTCCACGGGTTAGGATATCGGCGAGTAGCACTTTTTAATACAGCTGAAAGCGACTTCCAGGGACTGCCTGAGGAGATTGAAAGACACACGCTGGAACTCGGTGGTGCGGCAAAAGACGCACGTTTTGCGGAGCAAGCACTCGTTGGTCACGAGGAGGAGATTTGGGATCTTCTTCAGCGCTCGTGGGGTAACGACGTTGATTATGGATTGATCTGTGTTGGCCTTGGTGGCGGCACAGGTTCAGGCACCAGCGGCAAGTTAGTGGAGATTGCTCGTCAGTATATGGAGAGTAAAGGCAAGCCACCTCGTGTTGGTGTGATTGCTTCGATCCCTGCTTACACTGAGGGCCAGCAAGTTTGCCGCAACGCAGTCACGGCATTTCAGCGATTGCTTGAGTTAAAGGTGAGCCCATTGATTCTGATTGACAATGCACGTATCCACCAGCTGTATCGTCCTGGCATGACTCAGCTGTACAACGTAGCTAATCAGACGGTAAGTCAGTTGTTCCACCTGTTCAACCAGCTTGCTGCTGTTCATAGCCCATTGATCACGTTTGATCGCAGTGAGTTAGCTCAGTTGCTAGATCATGGCATTTGTGTCATGGGTGCAGCCAGTTTACAGAACATCACATCACCTGCGGATATCTCCGCAGCTATTCGGGATCAGTTGACCAACAATGTTCTCGCCGAAGTCGACCTGAAGAAGGGCACCAAGGGTGCTTGCTTGTTTGTTGGTGATCAAAATCACCTAGACACGCTTAGTCTTGACTACTTCGATGCAGGGTTTACTCAGATGAATCGAACCTTAAAAGGTGGAACCTCGGTGGTTCATCGCGGCGTTTACATTGGGTCAAGCCCTGGGTTGCAGGCTTATGCTATGATCAGTGATCTACAACCACCTGTGGCCACATTGGCCAAGTTGGCGAAGGAAGCTAACATCTCGAAGGCTCAGCTCACTGGAGGGCTGGCCGAATTCCTAGGTGTAAACGACTGACGGTTAGTCAGGAAAGGAACTGATATGACGGATAAAGCAGATAAAGCAAGGCGAGCAGCGGAGAGGGAAGAGGCTGAGGCCCCTTACAAGCAGCAGGAGGCCGCCCATCGCACGTTGCAAGGTCAGCTGTTAGGTAACCTTAAAAACGCATCCGTAAGACTAAAAAGAGGAATAGCCAAGCCATAACGGCAGCTATAGCAATTAACCCATAGAAGGAGTAACGATGTTTACTAACGACCCACATGCCCAATCGGGAGACTTACCTGACCTTATGGCGCACATTGACGCGGAATACCGGTCATTGCCATCACGTCCTGAGACTTTCCAGGAGTTTGCTACGAGTTATCTTACGGAAAACAGACCGAGCGAGGTGTTCTCCGTGGACAACAATTATGGCATACTGTTGACCAATGGTCAGCGGGTAAAGCTTTGTCCTGACGGTATCGGCGGCGGCCGTACTGGGGACATGGCTAATCCAGGCCAGGAAATTGATATCACTCGAAGGAGATAACTGTGAATCCTTTATTTCGTGCCCTTGTTTCTTATGCTTTGCACGCAATGCCCAACCCGGACACGAATGGATTTGCCAAGTTCATTATTACGCTTATTGAGGACAGTCGGGCTGCTTACGCAGACGAAGGGTGGGATGCAGAGACACCTGACTGGTTCGAAGATTTGCACGCTCATCAGATTAACGAGGTGGGTGAAGATCAGTACGATAATCTCCAGGAGGAGTATCGGGGGCTGTTCCGAGATAACACCATGGAAGCGTTGCTCCCGATGGCGATTCATTGCCGTAGCGAGATCCTGATAGCGAATGCTCCGAGTTTGTCTTGTCGCTTGAAGGACATGCACGCTACTTTTCACCTCCTGTGGGAGGACGGACTACGAGCGGAATACAATTGTCGCCCCTTCTCTGGCTCAAAGCTTGATTTAACTGTCCCCTTGGTTACGAGGCTGGCACAGATTTTCGCTGACCAGTTTGGTGAGGTTGTTCTTTCCCCTGGGTTGGATGCGTTCCACGATCAGGTAGCAACACACTTTGACGTTGTTAAGTTCGATGAGCTAGTGGCAGTGATGTTTGAGTACGTCAACGCACTACCGGCAGAGCGGAGAGAGCCGTACAACCAGGTCATCGAAAAGGTGAGGTACCATCTCGACAAGAAGCACGAGATGTATTCCCCGACTGCGGCTAAGCTCCTACAGCAAGGCGCGCGAGACCCTGATGTACTGGAGTGGGCGGACAGTCCGGATTCCGGAGGGTTTGACTAGTGCAGTGCGATAGTACTTCAATTGTTACGGAATGGCCGGAGCATACTTCGGTAAGCCGTAAGCCGCTTGTTGGATTGATTACTACTGATGCTCCTCGGCTGGCTAAGCTCACTGCTCTGCGCTTGAGCGGCTGGGAGGTACATCAAAATCCGGAATTTACGTACTTGAAGCTATCAATTTCGAGTCGCATTAGTGTGATTGAGCGCTGGGTTGATGTTTTTAGTTGTATTGGGCAGCAGTATAATATGACTGTGAAGACTTTGAGCTTTACGGTACATATTCCACGTCCGGTTTGTACTTATCACACCTCGACGACCATTTATCTCCATCACTTGAATTGCATACCATGCTTAAACCATTCTCCTTAGAGCTTGACCCTTATTCACGTAGTCCGCTTCTCTGCGATTTAGACCCGTGGTATTACCCGGTTAAAGTTAATGGTGAGCTTATCAAGTTAGGCTTAGGAACTACGAGCAGTCACGATTATTTACTTGCCTGGCAAACTTACCGAGCAGGTGTACTGGGAGATTCCTTACTGGATCAACTAGTCCTGGAAGATAAAACGATGCGGGACTACGCTTCGAACTGCGGGTATTGGGCCCTAGGTGCAGCTCAGCGAGGTTTGCAGTCTTATCACGGCATTGAAGGGCGTGAAGTATTCATCGATCAAGGAATACAACTGTGGGAGGCTCACGCTCAGAGCACTGCGTGGTCGTTCACACATTCAAATGTGGCCGAGCTTGGCCCCCTTCCCTCGGTTGATATTTCGTTATGTATCGGGATACTCTATCATTTACCTGACTGGCAGAAAGTTCTTCGTTACGTATGTGATAATACGGACGAAGCGATTGTAGTGGAAACTAGAATTTCTGCCGCAGGGATGCAGCGCAAGTATCCTGGTGATTTAATGTTTAACCGCATAGCTGACGTAGGTGAGGGCTTGGTAGCATTACCCGCCCTTAGCGAGGTCACTGAAATACTCAAAGAGCACGGATGGGGTTGCGTTGAGGTATTGATAAACAAGGAAACTCCGGGAAGTTTAATTACGGATAGTGAGAAGTTTAACCAGGGTGCCACAGGACGCGTGGCATTAATCGCAAGGAAGTGACACGATGGCAAGCAGGATTCAGCAACTAGCCAAACTTGCAGCTGACCCGGGGACACCCCTTTTCCGTCCGGGTGAGGAAGACCGAGCACGTAGATCGGCGAACTCCCAAGGTCACACCCCTCAAGAGGTCCAGCTGCTCAACCAGCTGGGGACCTCACGTTGGGAAACACAACCAATGGCTTTCCCAAACGCCGCATTTGAATCCGACGGATCATACACTCCCGTGGCAGCCGCCCAGGAGGGCGTCATGTATGGCAAGGAGATACCTCGGGAACCTGACTGGACTAGTTTAGAGGGGCTATCCCGGCAGTCTGTACAGGCTACTAATAACCCGGCGTATAGAAGCTCGAACCCTAGCAGGAGTGCTGGATTGCCTCAGGCCAGCCCTATGAGGATACGCAATCGCACTCGCCCGCTTCTACCGGAAGGTCAGTCTTATTACTCCTCTCCTCTTCACGACATATATTCCTCCTACGACCGCTTGCCGTCCAGCCAGTGGGACGGGGTTGATATAGAACCTAATTCCATCCGGAGTCTAGCCGAGGAGTATTCCCACCCTTACGCCCAGCTGGAGCCCTTGACCGGTGACACCTTGGAGGGAGACGTCAACACTGGAGTGCGTAATATTGTTCCGTGGTGGAAGAATAAATTACGACCCGCTGAAATCACATGGGATAGACTTATGGGGCAGTCGGCGGCACCCAAGATCGAAGAAGATTGGCGTAGCCGCTTCAGCGACCTCCAGAAGTCGTGGGAAAACGATAGGGACCGCACCTGGCAGGCGGAGCGGGTGGGCCCGACCGGCCAGGCAGGCCAAAGAATACAGCCCGACGATCTAGTGGCAAGTGGCCACCCGAGGACGAGGCCATCATACTACCCTCGAGCCATGCCGGGCGCGTCACCCTACTACGGAGTGCGCCCTGAGCCCACTCTCGAGCAGATGCTTGCCAGTTCTCGAAAGTCGAGGGACCAGCTGACTAGCAAAACAGAGAGTATGGACGCATTCGACCGGGCAGAAGCAGCCGGCACGCGCCAGGTTCCCTGGCTGAAGCCGGCGCCGAACCGCTTTTCACGATTTATGCGCCAGGTTCCCTGGCTGAAGCCGGCGCCAGCAGCACCAGCAAGAGCAAGAGCACCAGCAAGAGCAGCACCACCACTAAAACAACTAGCGCCGCCAACACCCCCGGGAGCAGCAATCCCAACCCCAGGAAAGGACCTCTCATCCGCTGGAAATAGTATCCCACAACTAGCCAAACTTGCCGCAGAAAAAACAGCATTCTTGGCTTGGGGCGGTGGCGAATTGGGCTTACACCCCAAGGGTAAAGGCATCGGCGGAGCGTTGGGTTACACCAATTTGCTTGGGATGCTCCCTATACCTACGGGTCACTTGGACATTGGCGGCCCTAAGTACGGAATGCAGGTTGGCGTTGCAGCTGATCCTGGATCCGATTTTGGCCTAAGCCCAATGCTTGGTGCTCGTTTTGGTCATCCCCGTAAGAGCGGACTCACTCGTCAATTCCCTCGGGGTATCCCCGATATCATCTATGACAAGCTCCGTGGTCGTACGAAGCAAGACGCTATCCGGGCCAGTTATCCTGAGCTCTTTGAGGAAGAGGACGTTGAGGAGACTGAGGCTATAGACGGTGACGGCGATGGCAAAGTGCACGACGGGACCGAGGATGAGAGGGATGTTAAGGCCGCAGCAGCCTGGCCGTTTAGTAAGAAGAAAACGCTAGAGGATTTCGCGGGGAAAGATAAGGAAGATTCCGGCTCTGATCCTAGTCGGTGGCATTATTACGGAGATGACGACGGTTCTAACCCAGATCTTTGGGAATACCTGCCAGATGGCGATCCACGGGTTAAGGCTTTTCGTAAAAAGCGCAAGGAACACTAATGACACCTATTCAACAACTCGCAAAAGCTGCAATGGATAAGCAGGCTGGCAGCTACAAATCGAACTTAGGCCCAGAGCTGGCTAAGGGGATATCCAACTCACGCCCCCAGAATAAGCCCGGCTTTATACCTCCACTGCCTGCCAACCCACCGCCAGGCGCAGCTCAGGTTATCCGGAATTTACCTGCCTTTGAGAACGCGATGAAAGCGTTCCGCGGCATTGATATACTGCCCCCTGAAGTCCCCGCTAAAGCGCCAGCTAAGAAGCCTGCCCCCGCCCTAGAGAAGGCAGGCTCTACTGCGCTCGTACGTGCAATACAGCTGGGCTTGAAGGGTGGCAAACAGCTGTCACCTAAGTCAATCGGCAGAGCAGCCGCCGCCATGAAGCCAGGGCAGTTCCGGACTATCAAGCCGCTGGGGAGTGGCGTTTATAACAAGGCTGACTTGATCGTAGGTAACGTGGGGTCTCATGCGGGGGTCGGTGTACGTAAGCTTCCAACGCACAAATTTGTGAATCCAAAACAAAACTACAGGGGAATCCAAGCGGAGGTAGGCAGGCTCAACAAACTCCTACCCACGGAAACCGGAGTACCCGCTGTCGCTCCGTACTACCATGTCGGAAACAGGGGTGCCTTCCAGCAATTTACCGGAGATTTGGGAGTTAAGGGCACAAAGTCGTTCAAGCCGGCCCCTAGTATATGGAACAATCATGTCCCAAATAAAGTTCGGATTCAGCAGCTCAAAGCTATCCAGGACAACACGAGTACGACCCCTTCCTCCTTGAAAGAACTCCAACGTCGTGTAGCGTCTGGCGGCGCCCCTGAAACTCCTTACGTAGCTGATGCCGTCAAGCATATGTCTGATCTTCACTATGACAACGTGGGGCCGGGCGGGCAGATACATGACTTCGTCTCGCGGCTAGATCCGGGGATAGGTACGGTCCAACACCATCCTGGGGTGAATAAGCTCGACTGGGGGCAATACGCTCGACGAGACCGGCTTGTCAGACAACACCTGCGGCCCCCTAAAAATAATTGGCAGAAGATCAAGGGTATGTTGCAGAATCTGTTTGGCGTGAAGCCCAATCTGAACCTACCTGGAACAGAGGACTTTGGTAACATCGCGGCAACTAGAGAGGGTCGCAAGAACACGGCAATTCATAAGTGGTATGACGCTACTCCTCAAGCTCAAAGGAATCTCACGCCAGGAGCCCTTGACTCCTTGTCGGCCATGATTCCTAAGCACGCCGCCGATGCACCTCTCTCCTGGAATACAGGCGTGATAAGGGATGCTAAGTGGCTTAATAAGAAGCAAGAGAAAGCTCGTATTGGTCATAACACTGGTCAGTACTCCCGTGGTACCACTAATTGGCTCGACCATTTACTCCGTATGCCCGGCGGGAATGCTCCAACGATAGAGGCGCCCAGGGGCATAGGTTTGCCAGCAGACGTTCCAAAGGCGCATGGTAATTCCTTAACGAGTAATGATCCACGATCGCACATGACTTCTGCTGAGTTAGGTGCACATAACAAGGGTGCTTCAGCTGAAGACATGCCCTATCAGTTTGGTAAGACAGCACAACTAGGACGATTAGCTGCCATGGAGAAGATGGCTTCTCTGGGCATGCTACTCGGAGGTACCATAGGTGCAGGTATTGGCCGACATCGAGCCGGGGAAGGTGACGACGTTCGCAGAGCCACAGCACGCGGGGCAGTTCGTGGTGGATTCACAGGCTCCGGGGCAACGATAGGTGGAGGACTGGGCCTACTTGGCAGTCTTGCCCTGATGAAAGGTGAGCCCAGCACCACTAAGGGTATTATCTCGGCCTTACTTCCTTTGTTAGGCGCGGGTGTCGGCGGTTATGGAGGTTATCTTGCGGGTGATTCGCTCCTAGACGACGATGACAAGGCTACCGAGTTAGAGGACCTACGTCGGGATAATTCATCAGAGGAATACAAGGAATAGCAAAATGCCATATAAATCTGAAGCTCAACGTAGATACTTCAATGCCAACCGCGATAAGCTTAAGGGCGAGGGTGTCGACGTGGATGAATGGAATGCATCGTCCAAAGGTAAGAAGTTACCCGAGAAGGTAGGCGGATCGCCGGCTACCCGCTTGTTGGCCGGCGGGCACGTGGATATCCCTGTCACCGAGTTCGATTTTGATGGCATGGTCCCTCAGGGCGATGGCAGCAAGGAGTCGGAGCATTCAAGAGCAGAAGCAGTAAAGATAATTGCCGATATGTTTTCGACGGACAAGTACGATTGGCTTGACGAAACGTCGGAGAAGGCAGCCAACTTTGTCAGTGAAATCCAGCAGCTAGCCAAACTTGCGGCAAACGACGGTGACAACGACGGGTTAGTATATGACGGCACACCCCGAGAGCGTAAAATAAGTGTAAAGGATAAAGTGAAATCCACGAAGGTGGAGTTCGTTACTGGGTCATCCGCCAAAGCCCTTAAACGAAAACGAAAACGAAAAGTACATACTAAGAAGGCCGGATTACCCATGACCCCTGTTCGACAACTAGCTAAAGTGGAGAAGCGTGCCTCTGGTGCCATGCTCAAATCATTGGGGAAAGGGCTAGGCTGGGCAGCTCGTGAAATTGGAGGACCTGCGGCAGCGGCCAGTGCAGGGTATGCGATGTCCCCGTGGATCAATGACAAGGTTGGGATCACATCTAATCTTGGCAGAAACGCTACCCAGTTTACTCAACCGGGGATGATGGCCTTGCTTGCCTCGCCAAGATTTCGGAGATATTTGGGGCGTTCTCCTAATAGTTTGATCCCCGCGATTCTTGGGGGAGAGGGCAAGCTTTACTCCAAGCAGCTGGTTAATCTAGGAAATCAGGCAATGCACGCAGGGAAGACGAAAGACCAACTACAGGCATTTGCCAAAGGCATACCCAACTTCGGCTATCGGGATAGGAAAATTTTGGGCCCGGTGACAGCTACAGGCATGTTGGGAGTCCCTACGGCGCTTGGCTGGGGCACGGATTATTCAAAGCAGATGGCGGATAATTTCCAGAGCTGGATGGAGAACAACCCTGAAGTTTTCTCGAAATCCCACTGGGCGGAGTTACCTGGCAATATCGCCGCCGAAGGCGTCGACCGAGCGAAAAAGGAATTTAAAAAGCAACAGGAGGACCCGGATAGCACACTAAATAAAGGCATAGGCCAACTCCAGACTACCGCCCGGAGCTTCGGCGATGATGTCTTAAAGCGGGTAGCTCCTGTAGCAAATCCATTAATGGGCGGACTGGCCGGTGGCCTGGCCGGTAGCGGGCTTGGCATGCTGGCATCCTCAGCGCTGGGTAAGATACTCATGCCGGAAGGAAACGCAGACTACAAAAACATGGACGAAGACGAGTACAAGTCTCGTAGAAACAGAGCTCGACTCAAGACGCTATTGAATGTCGTAGGTGGTTATGGCGGAGCGGCCATTGGGTCTGGTCTGGGTGCTAAATACTTACCCGGAATAATAGCAAGACTTTTTGGTAGCAAGTCAAAAGCACCAAACTCCGGAGCCGGAGCACCCCCGGCAGCCTCGACAGCCCCGGCACCCCCGGCAGCCTCGACAGCCCCTGCGAAAGTCTACCCGGTTAACCCGGCAACACTACCAACATAATCCATAAAAAGCACCGTCAGCATCACACAAAGGCAGGAACACTAATGACACCTATTCAACAACTTGCAAAAGCTGCTGCAATTACTGAGAAGATAGCGGCGAACCCTAACCATCCAGCTAATCAGCCCGGTAATCAGTACTCGCAATATGATCCGCGAAACCCGTACCACCCAGATTATACGCCACCGGGTTACGTAAACCGTCCGAGGGGGGCATCGCCGCAACAGACAAAGTCGCAACAGACAGAGCCACTTTCGTCGTACGGTAGCCGTGGTGTTTCAGGCCCAGCGTCACAACCGCTACGGAGACTGTTTGGCATGACTGACTCGGAAAAGGCTGGTGAGTGGAAGAAACGAAAGAAGAAGAAAGAGAAGCAGGCGGCGTCAATGGGTCAACCGGGGGCAGTTGGATCAGCCCTGGCAGACACCATAGGCCGGGTTATCTCGGGCCTAACGATAACGCCCTCGCTTGTGGGAGGTAAATCCGCATTCAAAAATCCGCGTAAGAATAGAAAAAGTCACGAGGAATCCCTGGAGTTGTTATCCAAGGCTCGCCCGAATGCTTTGAGTGACACGAAACTACGGCTGGGGGCTCCAAATCTTTTCGACGACATGCTTTGGAAGGAAGAGGGAGAGGGTGAATCGTTACCTTGGTATAAGCAGTTAGGCGGTCGCATCGCGCATAACAAGAGAACGGGGCCACTTGGTAAGGTGCTTGGTTACCCTAGGGCACCCTTAAAGTGGCTGCTGACCAGCTTAACCCGGTCACCTCACTACGATCCCGCGACGGATGTAGCTCACAACATGTGGGATAACAAGGCAGTAACGGAGCACGAGTTGGGACACGCGATGGACTTCAACTCGCTAACCAACGACGGTAAGGTTCCTGAGACCATGCTGGGGCGTGCTGGGTCGGGCACAGCCCGTGATCTATACGAAGCGGCTTATAGCATTCCGATGGCTAACCTCTACCACGAAAACGAGGCAAATCGGGAGTCCGAAGAGGCTTTACGTGATGTATTGCCGAAAGAAGAGTTTCTGGAGCGTACGAAGGCTCGCGGTAAGGTACTGCCGTCTGGTTATGGCTCGTATATCGGCGGGGGTATCGGTAATCTTTTGGCCCCCGGTGCAGGCGGCCTCGCTGGAGGCATAGCCGGTGCGGCAGTAGGGAAGAACTGGGAAACGGATCAAAAAGAGAAAGGCAAAGGGTGGGAAGAGCATCACGAGAGTAAGAGCAAGAGTGAGAAGCAGCCACGAGATGGCGACGGGGATGGCAAAGTGAATGACGGAACCGATGAAGAGAAGGCTGCGTCATATATTCAACAGTTAGCCAAAGCAGCAGCTTGGTACGACTACTTGCCCAGTCTAAAGAACATAGGATCAGGTTGGGGTTACGGGAGGCAGGTATCCCGAGGACGGGCCATTGACGCAAAAGCAGAGAAAGTCCCAGGTACCCCGCAGCATAATAAACTTACGGGGGCAGATGACCCTAATAGCATGCTAAATCGCATGTACAAAGGGTTTCAACAGCGTAAGGGTATGGGGATAACTCGCTAACGCACTAATGCACTAAGACATGGCTTTATTAGGAAAGTAGTAAACTCGATGACATTAATTCAACAACTAGGTCGAATGGCCGCCAGGTTTGGGCCTCAGGCTACAGAGGTGCCTAAACCAACCCTCCCAGCCAGTAGGATGATAAATCCAACTCCTACCGGTGATTTGCCTAATATGTACGATCAGGAGCTGTACGAGTTGAATCGTCCTGAGAATCAGGGCGTAGGGGTGCCTCGATCAACAGATCGACTAGGCCCGACTAAGAGGAATAGCCCGAGACTAAACACCCTGCCCGGATTGACCCCGTCTAACCCGAACTATGTCCCGAAGAAGGTCCCGAACTATGGCCCACTGCCCGGATGGACCCCGCCTAACCCGAACCCGAGACTAAACACCCTGCCAGGATTGACCCCGTCTAACCCGAACTATGTCCCGAAGAAGGTGCCACACACAGCGTCGGCTCCGAGGTACTTGGGAGCTAGGAAGGGTTCGTCCGGGATTGGCCCGCGCTAAGGCACAACTTCAAGTAAATAAGTACCAGCAACAAGGTCAGGATTGACGATGACGTTAATTCAACAACTAGGTCGAATGGCCGCTCGTAGCATTAGTAAGCGAGCGGCGGATGTTCCTCCCGCGGACTTCGGTGGCACGCCCGCTGCTCCTCCAACTCCTGGGCCCACAACTCACCGCATAGGGTCACGTAACGCGCGTCCTGCAGTACCGTCGGCACCACTACCGGGAACACCTGGCGGGGCTCAACCTGGCACTTTATTTAGAGGTGCACCCCCTCAGTACAAGTTGTCAGATATGCCACAAATGCCTCGCGGTTACGCGGGCGGCCAAGGCCAGTATAACTGGAACACTGCTTTGACACACGGCTACCAGCACATGCAGGGTATAGGGCTAGACGCTGCCGGTGCTGTTAGTAAGCCGTATAACCTGGATAACGACCAGATGCGGGATCTGAGTCATTACGTATACCCTACTTACGGAGAGGGCTACAGGATGAAGGGAATAAGAGAGCGAGGGGAGCCTTATCCTTACGCTAACGAGCAAGCCTACAATGCAGCTAAGAAGCAGTTCACGGCACAGGGCAAGGAGAATCGGCAGAGGTTGGTAGACTACACGAGACGTATGTACCCTGAGTTTGCGCAACTTAATAAGCACCCGGAAGGTTATACGACTCCAGCGGGGCAGGACCCGCGTCCGTCAACGCGCGATGTTGCCTACTCGACTATCCCCCCTAATACTTTAAGGCGCTTACAAGCAGCGGCCCAACGCTCTTTGCAGGCAACTCAACCGTCTCGATCACAACGGCCATAATGCTGCCACCACCCACAGGACACTAATATGGCTCGTAACTATATGCAATTCTGTGTGGAGCTAACGAACCACTGTAATTTTAAGTGCGTCTACTGCCCACACTCCCTCTATGGCGAAGAAGATACGCCTAGTGGTAGCGTGTTCACGAGGCGTAAGGGGTTCATGGCTCCCGACCTGTTCCGCAAGACCATCACGGAAGCCAATCGCTGGGCCCAGAGTTACTCAATGGGATTTTTCGGTGAGCAGCAGATGCATCCTCAGTTTGATGAGTTGATTCAGGGTGTACCGAAGCGTAAGGATCGTAAGTTTCTGTTCTCCTTGAACACGAACTGGTCTCTTGTTACTAAAGATACCCTAGAGACATTGAAGTGTTTTGATCAGGTGAGGATCAGCATTGACGCATCTACCAAGGAAGTCTGGGAAGCACTTTGTCCGGGCAGCGATTTACTCACCAAGGACGGCGTGAAGGGTAACGGACGGTACGAAACACTCATTGAGAAGATAAAGTGGTTCTTACGACTTAAGGACAGGCCGAAGGTATTGTTGATTTACGTTCGTCAGACAGCCAACAAGCACGATGAAGACGTGTTCCGTAACGAGTGGAAGCATTACTTACGCCCCACGGACACTTTGGTGACTAAGGCAATCTTAACGTTTGGTGGAGTGGTATTTGATCCCTACATGCAAGAGAACGAGTGCCATGTGGTACAGGAGAATCGTTTCACTGTAGCTTGGGATGGCCGTTGCACCCCCTGTAGTCTTGATGTTAACATTGCCATGCAGGCGGGTAACTTAATCGATCAGTCAGTTGAGGAGATTGTGGCTGGCACCCAGTGGGCTGAGCGCTTACAGGGTATTAGGGATCGCGTAGGTATCTGTGCCAACTGCTTTGATGGGCAGAACTACGGTGGAAAACAAACAAAGGGAGTTGCTAGTTAATGTTCGTAGTCTTAACCGATTCCCGTTGTGGTTCTCACATGCTTAGGTCGCTACTTAACAGCCACCCGCAGCTGGAGTGCTATGATGAGATATTGGGAAACAATAAGGCCGACAAGAACTTCTGGAAGCTAGGTAAGCACGAGGGTTTCCTAGCAAGCTATTCGAACCTTATGGCAGGCGACAGGTTTGCTACACATGGCTACGACATTCCACGGCTGCTAGAGAAGATTAAGTCCGTACCTGTCATTCATCTAACTAGGGATGTGACAGAGAGGGCAAAGAGTCAGTTGGTGTACGGAAGTGTTTCAAAGAAGCGGGATATATTCAGATCGGCCAACTTGGAAGAACCGGCGAACATCAGCGCGAAGCACGAGAACTTTAACCACGAGGACATTGAGCAAACGTGCAATATGTTTCTCCGACGACAGAAGCAGTGTTTAGCATTGTTTGAAAACCAGGACGATTGGTTGCACATCACCTACGAGTGGTTGTGCGATAATTGCGAATTGAAAGAACTCTCGTATCAAAAATCATCGGTGCTTTGTGATCATTTACAGGTTCCAGTGACAGCACTGGCCTGTTCGTTGTATAAAATACGTAAGTACGTAACGACTATATAGTCAAAGGAAGACAAGATGCCAGATATAAATCTCGCCGAGATGTTTGCCCAGGGTCAGGGAAATGGATTTTCGCAGCGAACGCCGTTACGGCCTATGGCCCCAAACCCCGTAGCTCAAGCACTCCCGGCCGTCGGCGGTAAGCCCGGAGCAGGCACGGCAAGTGTAGGCGGTATCCAGGAGGCGATGGCCAAACGCGGATCAACCATAACGGGTAAGATCAGCAGGCGGAGCGTCCCAAAGGACAGAGAACTATTCGCTACTACACCTGAAGGTAAGAAAATTTATCGTCAAAACTGGCGGTGGGAATATATTGATGAGCATGGTACCGAACGGGAGCATGCTGACTTTGTAGATGAAGACGGAAATGAGGCAGATCCGGTTGGTGTTGGGTCACAGATAGCGGACTCAGTAATGGCCAAGTACAGTAAGCACGTGAAGACGGGGCAGGAAGGGTTCGTCTACGATCCCAATGGGAAGGGGAGATCGCTAGGCCCGGCTAAAGCGAGAGAAATCCAAAGGGCAGAATGGCAGCGGCAGCAAAGAATTAACCAGTTGCCAGCGGTTGATAACGAGGGTACGCCCCGTACAGGTACTTTCGTCCAAGGACAGCTTCAGGGACAGGAACCAACCCCCAATGCACCTTATTTTTCCGATGCGCGACCACCAGCAAGCTTTTCTGATGATAGTCCACTCCCGCAGCCGGGTCAGCGTAACACGTGGATCGACCCAAACTTCCTGAAGCAGCAGGGACAACAACCATCTGCACCAACACCACAAAGCACACCCACACCGCCTCCTCTGGGCGGATACCAGTCGGGCAGTAGTGTTCCTGGGATTGGGTATCCTACAGGTACAGGTATTCAGGAGGCGATGGCCAAACGCGGATCAACCAAAACAGCCGGAACTGTAGGCGGTGGCGTTATGGGATCGTTGCTGGGCGCTGGACTAGCGGGCGGCGGTAACATGCTGCATCAGCTTTATCGCCACTACAAGCCGGGGATTGACGCGAAGGACACGTTAGACGCTTTCACGAAAAATTTACCGCCAATGTTTGGGGACCCTGTTAATGCACACCTGACATCTGCGGGTAAAGCGCTCTACCCCAAGTTTAAGCCCAACAGTGGGCAGGCAGCGGGCTGGGCCGCGGGCGGGGCAAGCCTTGGCGGGATACTGGGAGCCCTGGATGGGCAGAACTCTGCATCACAGGAGGAACAGCGAGAGGAGACGGAGCGACTTAAAGAACAGCAAGCAATGCTGTGGCAGCAAATGCGACATAAAGCTGCCTCTCAAGACAATGAGGCCGCGCGGGTTTCATCCGCTGGCGAATCATCTGGTGTCAAATTCAAGCATGACGACGAAGGTCACCTAACGGGTGCAAGTGCTTTCGACTCTTTAGACGGTTACATGAAGAAGGCTGGACTCAATAGTTTTCAGACTCAATTTTTTACTAACTTAATCGAGAAGGGCATGAATGAGTCAATGATCCGTGCCACAGTGAAGACAGCTTCTGCTAAGTTTGGCGGAGAAGTTACGGAAGAGTTGAACGACGGTCTCGAGAAGTTAGCCATCTTCGGGTCCCTCGGCAAATGGTTTGCTAGAAAGATGCTACCTGCGGCGGTTAAGAATATGACCACTAAGGCGATACCTAAGGCGTTACCTAAGGTGATGCCGACCGCAAGTACGGCGATACCTAAGTTTAAGGGAGTGCCCCAAGTTCTAACGTCAAATCCAAGCAACCCGCTCGAGCTCGCCTATAAGTCAACGGCTAAGGCGTTGCCTAAGTTACCGGATGATATCGCGGAGGTGACGAGGCGTTACTTCAACAGGACTGCCAAAAGCCCGATTACTAAGCGTGTTGGAGATTACATTGGTAGCAATTCCCTTCAACGGCTGGGCCAACAAGGCAGCTATTCACAATTTGGAAGGGATTTACTTAAGGCTCCATTTGAGGGAGGGTTGAGAGGCGCGGGCAGTCGCGCCCTCACGGGCGGTGCCTACGGCGCGTTCGATCCGGATAGCTACTTTGAGAGGGATAATATCCTGAAAGGCGCGTTGACCGGGCTGCTAGGCGGACCAATGGGACAGCGGGCGATGCAACGATCCTTCGCTGGCCAGGGCGCAGGAGGCATGATGGGATTGACCTATAACGCCGCAACAGGCGGCGATCTAGGGCAGGGATTTGAGACAGGCGAGCAGCGCGGTCGAATGGCCGGACTACTTTCGCCAAGTAGGTTGGGGGCGGTGCCCGGATTTTCGAGGGCAGTAAGTAAAATTCCAACCTCGAAACAGTTGGGTCCCTTTACCCGCAATATCGGTAAAGTTACTGGGGTTACTAACCCCGCCACACCAACGGCTACTTCGCTCAAGCAATCCTTGAGAAACTTGGGTAATACGCCCATGTCCACGGGCGTGAGTCAAACCGGCAAGAATATACTAGGGCCAATGGATGCCCTTGATCCTGCGAATCAGTTGTTTCGAGGTCTTGGTTACGGCACCCGTGGGGCATTGAGCGCCGCCAAGAGCAATCCAAAGACGTCCCTGCTCGCTTCCGCCTTAATTCCGGCTGGCGGCTACACTGCCTACCAGGGAAACAAACTCAAGAACGACATGGAAGGCCTAGTGGCGGAAGGGAGAGAGGCGATCGACACCGCCAAGGAGCAGATGAAACCGGGCGCCATACAGTCCCAAATTCAGGCCGCTCTGGGCGATCCAGCCACTCAAAAGAAGATTGAAGAGTCGATTAGAAACTCCTTTCCTGAGCTGGGCGGCATGGCGGGCTTATGGGAGAGCATCCAAGGCATGGGCGGTAACGTGCTGGAGTGGGTTGGAGACACTCTGGGCGAACCGGCTGCGACGTTCTTGGCTAATAACTGGCAAGAGTTGTTGCTTGGCGGTATTGGAGTAGCCGGCGGTAAAATGCTTGGTGGAAACGCTGGAGCAGTGTTAGGTGGTATCGGACTTCCCTTAGCGAGCATGCTGGCACGGCAGAGCGGCTTGTTTGGTGAAGCGGCTACCATAGAACCACAGGCCGAAGGAGATGCAGCCGTTCAGCCTCCTGTTGTTAATCCCGGTGGCCCTACAGGGTCAACTCGAAATGAATTGGAGGCCTCCCAGGAACAACAGCCAGGACAGCCGCAGCAAACACCAGAAGCGCCGCTGCATCCACAGCGAGAGCAACAGCAACAGCAACAGCAACAGCAACAGCAACAGGTGACTCCGCAGGTGACTCCGCAAGAACAGTCCCAGATTTTCGATGAAAGCATGCGCTCAATCCTTCACGCCAATCCCTTTATATCTTCCGACATAGAGCTGGAGCAGGAGGTCAGGCAGGTCGTGCAGGAAGCTGCGAAAAATGGCGCCTCCGCAGAGGCTATAGTCACCGCCATCCAAGAATCAATTCGAGAGATGCAAGCCGAGCAAGCCGCACAACAACCACAACCATGATTTGATTAAGGAGATCACTGCGAAAGTGGGTAAGTAGACTCGTGTAGTAGGGTGAGAATATCGTCTCTTCTTAACCACAACGCGAGGTATTGGGCATCGAGCTTTCGAGTTCCGTGTCAGGAGGCCGCTGGAGGGCAATTTCCCTACATTCGGTGTCCCAGGTAATTGGAACTGCGGATAACATGGAAGTTTCGGCTCCTCCAGGCCCCCTTCACTTCCCCGCGGTAGAACTTAAGGACCTCTGGTGTTTTTCGCAGGACACTACGTCTGAGGAGCTACGTGCTCCAGGTGCAATTACCTAGCCCACTTTTTTTTTAAAGGACGTAGCGGATGCGAGTCGTTCCAGAGTCTCAGCTTGCCTATATCAACCCCCCTCGCACTGCCACGATGTCCATTGAGCGCATGTTAAAGCGGGCGACGGGTAACGCCGTCAGGTCTCCCAGCCGTCGTTACTCTGGGCACCACACGGTGTATGAGCCCCAGTGGGAGGACTATCACTGGTTCGTTTCTGTACGGCATCCTTACACGCGCGCAATTAGTATCTGGCGCCGGGTGATTGAGCACATGAATCTTCGTAACAGGCAATGGAAAGCCGTGCTGCTGCCAGACCAGCGAGGCTTTGAACAGGTGCTACTGAATGCCGCTCCGTATGTGAGGCATTATTGGCAGAACATGTCTTGCAAGCAGTTCACCGATGCTGCTCCCCGAGTTGACAGCGTGGTTCATCAGGAGACCCTGGCCGAGGACTTTAATAAACTGCCTCGCTTAAATTCCAGAATTAAAGATCAGCGCTTTCCGGTACATCATGTGAGCCGAGATAAGACAGCGTGGCATACGCACTTCACCCCTGCTTGCATTGACTTCGTTCAGGAAGTTTTTTCCCGGGACTTTGAGGAGTACGGTTACAATCGAGATTTCGAGGCAGTGAAGCAGGGAGAATACCGAGCTTGATCGTCAGTCATACAAAGAAGTCGGAAGACTTTGTCCGCTTCGGGTATACTCGGGAGGTGGATACCTAATTACACCTTCATGGATTGATCCTGGAGGGGAGCCGAAAACTAGAAGGTAGACGATGCTTATTGCAACTTCGTGGGATGACGGGCTTGAGTCAGATTGCAGGTTGATTGACATTCTGGAAAAGTACGGCGTCCGTTCGTCTTTCGCTATTACTCCTCTTCGTCATACGTCTGTCTGTGTTCTTAATGATGCGCGTGACGTTAAATACGGTTTTCTAATGCCCAAGAGCGGTCTACATGTCTACCAAGGGCATGAGGTCTGCAACCACACGGCTCACCATTGCGAAGTGGGCACGGTTCCTCCGGCGGAGTATCGCCGGGAGATACGGGAGGGAAAGGAAGCTCTGGAAACTATTTTCTGCCGCCCTATCCCGGGTATTGTTTGGCCTTACGGTGTGACCTCCGCCGCAGCGATTACGCTGGCTCTTCGTGCCGGGCATACCTACGGTCGCTTAACGTGGAATCCCGCCACCAGCTATTCTGAGCTATGGTCACTCGGCGACGGGAATGACGTTCTTTCTACCAGAGTCGGATACAGGAACAGGGGGGGGAATAGGGGGGGGATTCGTAAATATATTTCAATAGTACCCCGGCATTGGCGCACCGAGCTAAGCGAGCTGCTGGACTCGGGGCTATCGGAAGTAGCTCTTTCCGGCCACACTTACGAGTTTACTAGTGAGTCGGACTGGGATTGGATTGATCGTTTTTATCGTACGGCAGCGGAAGACGACCGTTGTCAGCTTGTCACATTGTCCGAGTTAGCGGAGCGAAGGAAACATGTTCGAGAAAGAGAAGTTTAGTTTTAACGCCACGGGGGTAGCGGTTATCCCCAACGTCCTTACACCTGAACAAATACAAGCGGCGCGGGAGTCGATATCCTCTCATTGGCCCTCGGGTGGTTTGTGGAAATTCCCTATTCTGCATTTAGGTCGGGTTTTCTGGGACATGATGACACGCCCGGCTTGTCTGGACTTTTGCACGGAGTTTGTCGGCGAGCACTTCCGCATGGATCACGCTTTCGGAGTTTCTGGTGAAGCCGCCGAGGCGCAAATGCATGGAGGTCCTTATTCCAGTCAAAACTCTTGTTTTTATCTACCATTGCCTGGGCAGCGTAAGGGGTTTGTGGGTCAGCTGAATCTAGGGTTTACTCTTTACGGTCAGGACGCAGAGACTGGTGGATTTTGTTACATTCCTGGCAGTCACAAGTCTACGGATATGCGAGCAGGGGCAGAGATCCTGAAGGAAGTATACAATTACGATTTCAATCATTCCTCGATTGTTGTACCTACGCTTAAGCCGGGAGACCTGCTAGTGTTTACGGAGGCTTTGATTCACGGCGACACTGGTTGGCGGTCACCAGCGACTCCGCGGATGCAGGCTTACTACAAGATGACACCGGGATTTATGTGCTGGAGAGACCCTCAGGAAAACGTGAAGTACAGGATTTATGCTAAAACTGACCTAGAGAAGAAGTTACTCAATCCGCCGTGGACGGGGCGGTATACTGAGGATGCTTTTACGATGGGTATTACAAATGAACGACGACAACCAACACTGGAGTGAGGCGACACATGCACACAGCCACAATTTTTAGAATTCTTGGCAATCAGTTGCCACCAAGGGATCAGGTAGGAAAACGCGACGAGATATTGCAGTACATGCTTAACGAGGAGCCCGAGCTTGAGGGAGCTCAGAAGTGGTACATTGTCAATCGCATTCAAGATATTATGCACCGCAGGTGTGTTTGTGAGATTCTTGATCGAGCTGACGCTCATTACATCACTATTCCTTTCGATAAGTCGATCCCGCCGGATCCCCGAGAGATTAGGCACAGGGGTATCGCTCTTAACGACGCCAGGAATATAGCGATCGAAGCGGGGCATGTCATGACGCCTTGGTCGGTTGTGCTTGATGGTGATTGTATTTTTACGGAAGAGGGGTGGGCTCCTGTGTTGGAAGCCATGACTAGAGGAGATACACCGCATGTTAGTATTCCTCACAAGCGAGAAGGCACAGAGGTTTTAGGTGAGCCTATGTTGGCTTTCCACCGGTCCTCCACGAAGAGGTTTGACCCGGAGCTCGCTTTCGGGTTTGGCGATAAGCTTCGTTTGCTCTATGAGTTGGGTCACGATCAGGTGGAGTATGAGGGACATTTGGGGATCACAGGCAACCAGACGCAATTGGCGGGATATACGGTACACAAAAGAACAGGGCACCCGCGTCTTGAGGAGGATCCCGCTGCCCGCGAGGAAGCTCGAGTTGTTTCTCTGAATTGGATGGCTGACCGCATGATCAAGTGGCCTCAAATGCAAATCAACACACCGCAGCTTCTTGCAAACTTCCACGAGCGAGTTGACGGGTTCTTTGATTATTCGGGATTGTATTCTTCGATGGCCTTTGACGTGCACGATGGCGCTCGCATCGTTGAGGTTGGCAGTTGGCAAGGCAAGTCAGCCATTTACTTAGCAAATCAGTTCAAGGCATTCGGCAAGCGAGCTCACATCCACTGTGTAGATACCTTTGATGGCGGCACTGATGAGTTCTTGAAATCTAAAATTCAAGAACTCGGTGGTCCGGATGCACTACATGGCCGGTTCATGAAGAATATCCAGCGGGCTGAGGTAGACTGGATGATCACGGTGCACCGTAAGCCGTCTATTCAGGTAGCCGCGGAGTATTTCAAGGATGAGTCGGTGTCCGCGGTTTTCATTGATGCGGATCACAGCTACGAGCAGGTGAAGGCCGACCTTGAAGCTTGGTATCCGAAGGTTAAGCCCGGAGGTCTTATCGCAGGCCATGACGTTGTATGGTCCGACCCTGTCAGCCAGAACGGCGTGATTAGAGCTATCCGGGAGTTCTTTGCGGACAAGCCGTTGGAGATTATGCCTACAGGTCGTGTCTGGAAGAGTGTTAAGTACGGCAACGGGGATCCGATGTTTCCGGATTCGCACAGCCCCCCTCGAAGGAGAAGACTATGGTGTTAACACCGGTCGCTGAGCACCTGCAACGTAAACGCTGGCTGATTCCCATTACGAACGCCTGTAACCTGTCGTGCGGTAACTGCGCCCAGCTATGTGGTCATTTTACTCCAGATAAGATATGGCACTTGTCGCTGAGCCAGTTAGATCAGGCAATTCAGCAGCTGAAGCCTTTTGCTCGGCCGTGCAACGAGGTTACTATCTTCGGTGGCGAACCTACGATTCATCCCCAGTGGGAGCAGGTCGTTGAGCTGGTGCATTCGCATGCTCCGATGCAGTTTCGGGTTAACACGAATGGGCGGCTCGGTCATTTCCCTTTTCAGCGGGATAAGAACATCACTTACTACGTGGATACTCATCCGGTAGACCAGCAGTTCCTGACGACAATGGTTGCATCCAAGGATTGCATTCCCTCCGAGAAGGATAACCCAGCCTATTTCTGGGAGTTAGCGCAGAAGGACTGTCCAATATGGGCCACAGAGGGGGCTATGGTTTACAAGGATAAAGCGTATTTCTGTGAGCATGCTGCGGCGATGGATCACTTGTTTTACGACGGGGCTAACGGGTGGGAGATAGAGGACGGCACTAACCCATTTGATCGTACAGAGGCCGAGATTGCGGAGCAGGCTCATAAGTTTTGTCAGCAGTGTGGCTGGTGCGTAAAGGAGTCGGGTAGGCAGCGTGTCGGAGACAAGACCGAGTGCACACAATCAAATTACGAGCTGTTTCCCAGCAAGAAGCTATTGAACTTGGTTACTCCGCCGACTGTAGTGGAGCGAGATTACGCCCGCGTCGAGAAGGCCATTGACATGCTTTTGCACGATTCATCGACGGACCAGCTCAAGGATTGGGAGTATGTTGCTACTTTGATTAGGAAGATGGGCCTTTATGGGGCTACAGAGGAGGTCTACGGGGCAGAGAAGGAGCACGGCACGTTCGACGAGACCGGTGTTTGGCAGGAGCCGACACAGTCAGCTAAGTTCTTGGTGTGGCTTGCAGATCAGAACATTACGAACTTTCTGGAGGTGGGCTCATGGAATGGTTGTTGGGCTTTGTTTATGGCTGTGTACCTGAGCAGGTTTGGGTTGAAGCAGGCCGTTTCTGTAGACATTGAAAATACTGTGCTACCCGCAGTTCGTCGTATAGGGCGGGAGAACGGGCTAACGTTCCAGCAGTGCGGCAGTGACGCTTACGCAGGGCAGTCGTTTGATTTCACGTTTATTGATGGAGGGCGGGAGCGCGAGGTAGTGACAGGGCACTACGAGAATGTAGGCAAGCACGCCCGAGTTTGTGCTTTTCACGATATCCACTGCCGCTTCGCTCCGGAGATTGGTAAGTTGTGGCACGAGAGGTTCAAGCACACGACCAGTTCGACAGAATACCTGGATCATGCCAAGGGGCACGGGTATGACGTGTTTGGCATCGGGGTATTAGTTCATGACCGCTAGGATTTTTGGCATGGGTTATCGCCGGAGTGGTTCCCGTTCCTTGGCTGAGGCATTATCATGTTTAGGTTTTCGATCCATCCACTGGCGTGCGGACGACGGCCGAACAACCGATCAGATTATTAAGTACAACAAGGAACTTCACTTACCGCTGCTATCCGGCTATGACGAATATGCTGCATTCTTTGACTACCCGATTTACACGGAGTATCATGAGCTACACCGCCATTATCCGGAGGCAAGGTTCATTTGCACTTACCGGGATCCTGTGGATATTGCGGAGAGCTGGCAGCGTAAGTGCGAAAGGCATCAGTGGGAAACCGGCATATGGGTGGACGGTATTTACCGACCTACCACGACGGAGTGCAAAGACATAGCGGAAGCGCATTACACCGCGATGGAGTTAATAGCGAGAAACAATGATAATTTCCTCACGATGGACGTGCGAGTCGGGTGGAAACCTTTGTGTGACTTTTTAGGCCTGAGGGTTCCTTTGCAAATGTTCCCTTGGGTAAAACATTAATAACTTGGTAAAATAGATCCGTGCTACGAATTGGCACGCTACTTGTCTTCTGAAAGGAAGGTGACTGTATCTGGGTTGGATCCGACGTGGTCACTCCAGGCGGCGTCGGATCTAAACTCAAAAAAGAGGATACGACATGGTAGGCGAAGATCTTTTAGACACGATGCAACACCAGGTTACAATTGCTTACCACTTGTGCAGGAAGCTGCACGAGCTCGATTACGAGTTACGGGATGTCGATGGTCCAGTGCGAATGGCCGAGCTGGGCGTCTTTACGGCAATGACCAGCAACTTCTTGGTGGATCTATTCCCCCAGCTACACCTCACATTGGTGGACGTGCATCCCTATCCGCAGATTCTTGATCTTGTCCGAAGGGAGCCAGACCGTGTAAAATTTTGTCATGGCACAACAACTGCCGTGGCTTTGCAGGTTCCAGACAATTCTCTGGATTTGATCTTCATCGACGCACAACATACCTACAAAAACGTGAGTGAAGACATCCAGACCTGGGCTCCAAAGTTAAAAGATACGGGCATTCTAGGAGGCCACGACTTATACGACCGGGTGTATCCCGGTGTTCGCAGGGCCGTGGAGGAGATTGGTGTGCCGTACGAGGCAGGGCCAGGGCATACTTGGTGGTTCACCGAGTGCCCTAAACATGCATGCACAAACGCTTAACAAGGAAATGACAGGATGGCTATAAGTCGGGACAACAATAGCGTAAAGCTGGCTTCTGCCACAATGCGCCTGTACGAGGTTAGGAAAGAGATCTCTAGTCGCGGGATGCCTCAGTTTAATAAGTCTGCGGTGGTTGGTTCTCACAGAGATGAGCTAATGAAGGTTGCTGCCCTCCTTCGCCAGGAAGCGATCGAGAAGCAAGATCTTCTGGAAAAGCTTGCAGTTGGGGGAAGGTATGGGGCTGTGTTGGGCGGCGTCAAGTGGCTTGGCAAGAAATTTTTGTCAGCACCAGCGGGGGCCGGTAAGGCACTTAAGTCAGCTCCAAAGGATATACTGAAGCTACCTTACACGCTGGCTCGTGACACTATTAAAGGGACAGGTCAAGTGCTTGGTTCAGCGACGCGCACTATTCGTAACCCCTCACAAACGTTTAAGAATTACCGGTCTCCTGGAGCGGCTGTTCAGCAGTCAATAAAAGACTACCCCGCCTCGCCAATAAGCCAAGTCGGTTCGGCCGCTAGAAACCTGCTGCGAGATACTGCGGGCGTATCTGCTAACTCGAAGACAAGTATTGTGGGTGACCTAGGTCGTACTTTCTGGAATCCAAGTATTCCGACCGCTGGGCGGACAGCTTCATCGCTCGGCACAGGGATGAAGATCGGAGGCCCTGTATTAGCAGCGAATGCGTTACTCGCAGGTAAAGGAGCAGTAACCAAGGCGGATGAGTTTATAGCTAACCAACCCATCACCGGTAATGAGAAGATCGATAGCTATCTTACTCCGGAATCCCGCCAGGCTTACAACCGCAAGCTTTATTATGAAACATTTCCCAAAACGCTTTGGAGCGGGCTTACGGGTAATAACCCCGTAGATAAGCAGCTTGTGAATGACGTGGCATCCCGTATTTGGAACTCGGTCTCTAACTCCAGGCATACAATCGGTGAAAAGTCTACTGAGGATATACCTTATTCTTTAAAGAATTTAGTGACAAAACAGGTAGGTGGTCGAATTGCAGACCTAGGCGACAAGGTGAAACATCAGCCCTTAGTCGAGACATTGCATGCTCTCTACGAGAGCGGCGACCTTAATATTGAAAACTTGCAAAACTCTGAGGTATACAAGGGCCTAGTAGCGTCGTTTACTTCGCTAAAGCCCTCAGACAAACTATCAAAAGAACAACTTGAGGCATACAAGCAGTGGCTGCTGGACTACTTAAAAGAGCTGCCATCACAGGCTTCCCGCCACTTGCCGGACCAGGTCTCGCGCTGGACTACGGGTAAGAACCCCGTAGATCCAGCTGCCCGCAGGTCACTCGAGAACTAACAGGGGGATAGCTATGATAAATGAAGAGCGACCACGAGTAGCGGCAGCGGCCATCCTGTACGTAACTTTGTTTGTAGGCGGCTTTATAGCGGGTAACGCTAAGCAGGCACCCGCACCGGACAATACCAAGCAAATAGAAATAAATGAAGAGGTCGATAAGACCCTTAATGACCTGTATCAGCACGTCATGATACTCGGCAGACAGATCACCACGCTCACGAACCGGGAACTGTGGGAAGAGAACCCCGATCTACAAAGGAGAATGTCGGAGGAGCGCGCTAAGTACGCTGATCCGCCATTTGCTGACCCCGGTCCAGTTATAGAGCAGAAGTAAGTTAGTAGGCGTTGGCCTTATAGTTTTATTCTTAGTGCTTACTCAGATATTGATTGCGAGATTAGTATGTAACGAAGTGCCCTTTCAGTGCACGCTGTTGGGGTTATTTCCTTTTTTTGTTTACGCGAAAGGACATGGATGTCATGAAGCGTACCTCATGGATGATTTACGAGTGCCTGGCACTCGTCATTGTGTTGATTACAGGTATTGATGTTTGGTGGAGCATCGCTCTGGCAGACACGCTGTATCAGAACGAGCTAAACCCGATTGCCTGCTGGGTGCTCGCGGCGGGGCAGCCAGAGAGCTCTGTTTCTTCTTATGCCGGGGTTGCATGGCTATGTGCGTTGAAGTGTGTTTCAACGTGGGTAGTCTTGTCTATTTGCAGGCATTTGGTCAGGCGTCGACCAAGCGTTGGGTGGTCTGTGCTATTCGGCGTGACTGCTTTCCAGCTATGGCTGGTCTGGTTTATCTTTCACGCTCCTTGACCCCCATTGGGGGACATGGTATCCTTCGAGTTCTTATCTCGAAGGATTTTTTTATGGAGAAACCATGGACGATTTAGATGGAGCGATCGGGATCACAGGGCATCGAGGCGGCAAGGGACCACCGGGCGAGCCCGCCGGTGAACCCGATACAGCGGGCGTTCCGGATCAACCAGTACCCGTGCCTAACGTAAATGATGACTATGAAGAAGATTTTGATTGGGAAGGAAAAGGTACACCAGGCGAGCCCGCCGTATGTAGTAAGCGGCAAGACCTGGAGGACGAGGCAGACATATGGCGCACCAACGAAGGCGTTGAAAACAATGTGATGTTGCTTGACGGTTTCGACGAGGCTTTGATGGGTCATATCGTGCTTGACGACCAATTTAAGGCTATCTACAGCGAGCAACGAATAATTAAGGCCTTCATGAGCGGTGCGGACCCCATGACGTATGAAGAGGCCAGGGAGTTTTACGAGTTCAACACGGTACGTACGATCTCGTACCTGGGAGCAGGGGCACCAATCATAATGCAAGAGGTTGGTGAAGAATGAAAGGTGTTATTTTAGCTGGAGGTTTGGGTACTCGGTTGTTACCGTTTACCCGCAATACCAATAAGCATCTGCTACCCGTCTGGGATAAGCCGATGATCCATTACCCAATTGAGAGTCTTTTAAAATCCGGAATTAAAGATATCATGATCGTTTCGAATGATCAGGATGCCTTCCGTGAGGCGTGTGCTGACGAGTACTCGTGCAAGTTCCAGTTTGCTCATCAGGAGGGTGAAGGCGGCATTGCTGCTGCTTTGTCCGTAGCCCGTGACTACGTTGGAGATGCCAACTGCTGCGTTATGCTCGGCGACAACATATACCAATTCAACGCTTCTGTAGCTGTGAGGAGCTTCAAGGAGTGGCAGGAATTCGGTTCGTGCACGCAGGGAGCCTTAATTGTCACAAAGGCGGCGACTACGGCGGAAGACTGCACTCGATTTGGCTGTGCTGTCAGTCAGTATCAAGATATCGAAGAGCTTATTGAGAAGCCTAGCTTCGATAAGGTTGTGGAGCTGACCTCGGAGGGGCATGATGTGCGAATTATCACGGGCACTTATTGTTACACCCCTGACGTTTTTGATATTTGCGCTAACCTCACACCATCAGGTCGGGGTGAGCTGGAGATCACGGACGTGAACAGCGAGTACCTACGTCGAGGTTGTCTGGAGGAGTTCCACACAGATGGTTGGTGGCAGGATGCCGGAACTTTCGAGAGCCTGTATCGGGCTACTGCACGTGTAAGGGAAGACGGAGCGAACCACGATGACGACTAACACAACAGAACCCGTAGACGAGTTTGATCCTGGGCCTATCGCCGAGCCTACAGTGCTGAACGATTGGGGAGCCTATATACTTCCCGTGATTCTCACGGTACCGATTCACAAGGATGGTCGTGGGTCTTTTGTAGTGCTGGGATCAGATGCACCGACGCGTCAAACTAATCTAAGCACATCGTATTTTAATGTCATTAGGGGCATGCATTGGCAGACGGGCGAGTCTGCGATCACTAAGCATGTTCGCTGTATTGGCGGTACGATTTTAGATGTTGTGGTGGACATGCGAGAGGGCAGTAGCACTTGGGGACGCTGGAAGTCCTTTACGTTAGCGGGCGGAGCGTCCAGCCTTTTGCCTGAGCAGCAGTCTTTAGTGGTGCCCAAGGGGTTTGCTCACGGCTTCCAGGCAGTGAGTGCCAATGTTACGGTTCTGTATGAGCAAGACGGCCTTTGGAATAAAGAGGACGAGCGCGGGTTTAACCCACTGGATCCTGAGGTAGGTATCGGGTGGGAGCCGTCGACTGTGCGCCATCGTTTATCGGAAAAGGACGCGGGTGCTCCGGGTATCTCTGTCTTTGCTTAATCGGAAGTATACATGGTGCTTAAGAAGATCATTGTAGGCTGGGCCCGCGGCGGGCTTGGTTACGTCACGGAGTTGTTGAAATCCTCCGGACGTGAGGTCGGAACCACGTTTGGTCCGGACACGACTTTAGAGAATCTGGCTGAGCGAGTTAGCATGGCGAAGGAGTATGAGGTGAGTCCGTATCTCATTCCTTTCCTAGGCCACAAACCTTTCTCTGAATGCCGGACATCGTTTGTGCTACGAGACCCCATGCGAGTGCTGAACAGCCTGTATTTCCATGGCATGTTTCACAACGAGCGTTCTTCGGACGTGTCGCGGGCCGCATTCGCGCACTTACCCGGATTTAGAGCTAAGTTCGCAGGTAAGCCCGGTCAGGCATCCTGTGCTTATATTTGGAACTGGTTTCGCACGGCCCAGAAGAATAGTCCGAAGCTGGAGATAATCCGTGTCGAGGAGGGTCCTGGAGCCATTCGGCGGTATTTCGGGTTGTCCGAGATCACCCAGTATGTGCCGCCCTACACAAATGTATCGTACTGCAAGCAGACCATCGTTCCATCGGTGTTACCGCCGGCATCACGAGACGGCATGGTTCGCTTGTTGACTGAGTTAGGTTATCGTGAGACTTACTGGGCTCCCCGGGGCGGTCACGCTCATTATGTCAATCCGGATTGGCACTGTTAATGGAAACAATCAACGTAGCTCGTTTTAAACCGTATCGCACGATGCGGTGGTATCGATCAAACTATTTATGGAACCCAGCTAATAACGGTTACCTGTCCAAGTACGGGATTAACGTAGTTGAGGAGGGGGCCCAGCCTGCGGATGTTCTTGCAATACCTTGCCCGCACATCCCGGGGAGAGAAGGCCTCATACACCAAGACGATAACCTCTGGATTACCCAGGGTCACCGCGGTTTGTTCGATTACCAGGACACCCCACTGATTTGCGATAGCTCCATTGACTACGCCTATCTCGATCCGCCTATGCGTGATCTCATTAGCCACCCGCAGGTACGCGCCTATCTAACTGGGGTGGCATTAAGGCATCCGGTCATGCAGCAGCGGAGAAGCTGGGGAGGCGAGTATTACGGAATGGTTTACAAAGAGCGCGAGCTCTATGACGCCGGCCCTGATGTTCGTCTTGAGCGCGACTCGCTGCCACGGGAGGTTCAGGCCAAGCTCAAGCCAATATCTCGGCCACCTACGCCGCCGTTCTCCGATCGCGTGTTTGAGCATATTGATGCGAGGGTCAAACCGCTAAACAAGCGGAACATTGATATTTTCTTCAGCGGGCGTACAACGTATTGGCCTCGTTCTCTACGTAGTCATCCCACGGCAGCCCGCCATCACTTAGAGGCTATCTGGCCTTCGTTGCCAGGTAAGGTGAAAGTCTTTAAGAGTTACCACGATTTCAAGGGCACTAAGAAGAACGGTAAGGCAGTTAAGGTTTTTCAGTATCCGTACGAGTATGTAGATGCGTTGATGGACACGAAGATCGTGATTAGTCCGTGGGGCTGGTCGCCCTGGTGTGTTCGTGATTTGGAGGCTTTGGCTTGTGGTTGTATAGTGATTAAGCCCGAGTGCAGTAACATGGTTATCTATCCAGACATTTATGATCCGAAAAAGCAGTTGATGGTCTGGGCTGACCTCATGTACGAGGGTCTTGGCGATCAAGTGGATTACTGCTTAAATCATCTAAGCGGGATGCAGGAGCGCGTTGACCGCGGAAGGAAGTTTGTGCTTGACGCTCTTTGGCCTAACGAAAAGATACATGCAATGTGGACAAGTCAGCTACGTGATATACTAGAAAACGCAGTTAATACAAACAGTTACAGCTCAGCTGGGCGCATACCCGGAAGGTGAAATATGATTCCTCCTCAAGCCCAGTGGTGCCATCAGATCGTTGTGACTTCAGCTTGCTGGCCTAAGCCTGCTTGCAGTAATTGCACCCGGCTGTTGGGGCACGAGACGAAGCGATATTACATGTCTCCCGAGCAATTCGAGAGCGTGCTTAAGGTGGCTGTACCCTTCTTGAAGCACAGTCATGCCGATGTAGGGATGAAGGTCAATCGTAACGACGACCGAGAGCCGCATCGTAAGAAAGTTCTGGGTATCTTTGGGGGAGAGCCGTTGATGCATCCAGAGTTCCCGACGCTAGTTGATATTATGTGTAAGTACGTTCCCCAGCCGCATCGTGGGCTCTGGACCAGCTACGATTGGGTAAACGGCGAGAGTAAGCTGTGGGGAGCTTACAAGCCGCAGGTGGAGCGACTGTTAGGCAAGAATCCTACAGGTTCTGTCTTGGACATGAGCACGGGCTATCTTAATTGGAACATGCACGAGGAAGATCAACCTTGTAGCCACTCTCCTGTGCTGGTGGCCGCTGACGACGTCGTGAAAGACAAGAAAGAGCGCTGGGACAAGATATCCAAATGCTGGATTCAGACGGAGTGGTCAGCGGCGTACGCCTTGGACTACAACGAGGAGGTCAAGTTCTACTTTTGTGAGGTTGCCAGCGCATTCGATCGGGTGTTTAACCTGGGCACTGGTCTCCCGGTCGAGGACGGCGTGTGGTCTCACCACTTATGGTTCGCGCCTGACAAGGAAGGCATACTGCAACCTCACGGACCTTATGCTAAGCAGATTTTGAGTACCTGCGGTAGATGTGGAGGGTCACTACGCTTGGAAGGTCGACGAGATAGGGAAAACGTGGATGACGTCAGTCCCTCGAATCTGATACCGTTGACGGTGGCTGGTAGCCCAATGATCCGCAAAGGCCAGTACAACAAGGTCGAGTCGGCCAAGGACTCGAAGCAGGATTCGGAGCCTTGGGAATACCAGAAGGATGGCCGAGCGAAGCAGATTGAGAATTTTAAGGGAGCAGTGGGCCACGCAGATTGGCTTAATACGTACGTGCCTAAGTCACGACCCAAGGGAGATAATGAATGGAACAGCTAAGCCCAACTCCCTGGCCTACGGAACCGCATTCCGTGGGGAAGTCCCTGTGTCATTGGTTTCCGCCCGCGAGTATTGAGCCGTTTAACCACGTGATTCGCGCGTTACCGGAGAATCCTACTTATGTGGAGTTCGGTACGTTTCTGGGGGCCGGGACTACCCTTAAGGCTTTGCGGTTGCGAGATGACTTGCAGGCCCTTTGCCTAGATCACTGGGGGATTACGGGCACGTCGGCTGCACGGTGGAATCCCCGCGGGGCGAAGAACGGCAGGCATCTTTGTGATTTCATGGTAGGCAAAGGCACTGCGTTGCAACATTGTCAAAATAACTTGTGGGCATACCGAGATCGTGTAAAATTATTCAAGGGTTCCACTACTCACCGAACCGTCGATATTTTGGCTAACCAGGGAATCCAGCCGGACTGTGTGTTGTTGGATGACGATCACTCCTACGAGGGATTCATGCCTCGTCTTTTTCGTTGTCGGTATCGATGGCCAAACGCTGTTATCATCTGCGATGATCACACCAGCAGTTGGCCGGGCGTGGTTAAGGGCGTGAAGGAGGCCCTAGCCCGAGGCTTCTACACAAAGGAAGAGCTTTACCAGGTGGGCCCACGAATGGTTGCGTTTAAACGGGATAAAACAGATGGATGATAAGCAAATAGCGAAGTTACGATCAGCGTGTACGGATTTCCCCGAGGAATCCCCTGAGCGCAAGTCTCGATCAAAGTGGTTTAATGTTGACGTGCAGGGTCATGTTTTTCGCCAGTTATTAGCCAAGGACAGTTCTGGGCCTTTTTTGGAGCTGGGAACATGGACAGGGGCGGGTAGCACGCTTTACGTAGCTAATACGTTTAAGAAGCTGGACGTGATCTGCGTGGATACCTGGGAGGGCAGCGAGGAGCATCACAGGATTGAGGCTTACAACAAGGTTCGAGTTAATCTATGGGATCATTTCTGCTCGAACTTGTGGCAGGATCGCTCCCGTGTTTACCCGCTACGTATGCCCACGGTGGAAGGACTACGCGCTGTCTTCGATGCCGGAATTGAGCCCGAAGTTATTTACGTCGACGCCGCTCACGACGAGAAGTCCGTTTACGAGGACGTATCGACAGCCCTCTTGTTGTTTCCCAAAGCTAAAATCTGCGGTGATGACTATACTCCTCAAGCGGGAGGCCACCCTGGCGTAGCCAATGCCCTCCACCGGTGCATCACGGAGGGGCTGTTCACCCGCCAGGAATTTAAACATCGCAACCGCTGCTGGCACCTAACACGGAATCTTGTTTAATGATTGAAAAGTTAAAACTGCCTACCATCCTGCGCCAAATCAAGCAGGTGGAAGAGCCATTTACATTTAGCCGGTGGGGTGACGGCGAGTGGCGTGCGGTTCTTCGCCGCAATAAGAATGGTGGGAAAAATTGCGATGGTCATCAGTTCTTTTCGGGGATGGGCGCGCAGTTAGCTAACGTGTTGATTGGCCGTCCGGAGTATCTGCTGGGTATGCAGAACTTAGCTATGCGTATCTATGGTAAGCCTATTCAGGCTTTCCTAGCGAAGCATGAGCTTACCGACCTTAGGTGGTACACGTCGGATGTGTTTCACTACGGAGCGATCTATGGAAATATGCAGGACATATTGGACACGGTAAACTCTCGCAAGGTTCTCCTTGTGGGTCCGCCACATCTGAAGAAGCTAAAGAATAACGGCTTGAAGTATTGGGACTTTATAGAAATACCACCACGTAATAACTATCTAGTTATGGATGAGACATACCGCTCGGTGCTAGCCAAGGTCGAGAGCGAGACAGAGCCCCTGCTCATCAGCCTGTCTGCAAGCATGCCCGCAGAAATTCTATGTGATAAGCTATATGATCGCATAGGTAAACAACATACGATCATTGACTTTGGTTCTTTGTGGGATCCACTTGTCGGGGTTAAGTCCCGAAGTTACATGAAGAACAAAAAGACACGCCCCCGAAGAGGAAAGTCGAAATGACACAACGCAATTCATACGATATCAGGACTGATCGAGCGTTCCTCCCGAGGGAGCCGAAGATGATCCCATTGCCGCAGTTGTACGCCAAGATGAAGGATCGGAGTCATCATTGGTCTACTTGTTACCCCGCCTGGAACTTGCAGTATTATTGTTGCTTGGGGTCGCTAAAGCATGATCGTCCGAATGTTCTTGTCGAGACTGGAACCAACCACGGGTGTAGCGCAGCTTTGCTAGCCCAGACCTTGGTGGAGACTAAACTGGAGGGCCATCTTCACACCTTCGAGTTGGATCAGGTCCGCGCGAATCGAGCAAAGAAGTTGTTCGTGGAGCTAGGGCTCCAGGATCGTATTACGGTGTATGTAGGGGACTGCCATAAGCTTGTTCCTCAGGTGATTACACCGGAAACCCCCGTAGACTTTGCGTTCATTGACGCCAACCATGCGACTGCGGCGTGCGTCGCCGAGGCGGAGATGCTCGTTTCCAACGTGAAGCTCGGTGAGGGCAAGTTCTATTTCGATAACACTTGGTGTGGTCCGGTGGACGCGGCCTTATGCCAATTGAAGGAGAAGTACGGGACATCGGGCTGGGTAGACTTCCCGAATGTTTCAAGGGTTCCTAATGGCCAGGCGATCTGGCAGCCCTGGCAACGCACACAGCCAATTGACTGGCATGATTCTAAGAAGGAGAGAGCTAGTGAGTAAGCGAGTATTATTGACGGGAGTGGGCGGATTTATTGGTGCTCATACGGTTCAGTGGATTTTACAGAAGACTGATTGGGACTTGGTGGGCATTGAGAGTTGGAGGCCACAGCACGTTAACAGCGCTAAACGCCTTCAGGACGTTCTCGCTCCGCTGACGGCAGAGCAACGAGGTCGCTTTGAAGTACACAGATGGGATCTTACCCATGAGTTCACGGAGCCTGTCTGTAGACAGATATTTACTAAAGATATCGACGTTATTATTAGCATGGCTAGCGACAGCCGTGTGACCCACAGTGTTACTCACCCAGGGGAAACCTGGTTCAATAACTGCCAGATTGCTTATAACATGCTGGAGTTAGCTCGCAAGCATCCTCCTGAGATGTTCATCCAAGTGTCCACTGATGAGGTGTACGGGGACGCGGGCTGGGACGGCCCAGGGCACCACGAATGGGACACTATTCTTCCTAGCAATCCTTACTCTGCCAGCAAGGCAGCCCAAGAAGCCTTATCAATTAGCTACTGGAGAACGTATAATGTGCCGGTAGTGATAACGAACACAATGAACGTTATCGGCGAGATGCAGGATCCTGAAAAATTCTTACCGCTCGCAATAAAAAGAATTCAAGCGGGGGAGCCTATGACCTTATTCGGCGAAAAGGATGGCAAGACAACATCCCGTCGAGTATGGCTAGACGCCAAGAATATGGCGGCAGCTTTAGTCCACATTTGTAATACAATTAAACCTACCCTATGCACAGAGCCAGAGTCTCGTCCTAATAGGTTTCATGTCATTGGTGAAACCGAGTTAAGCGTTGGGGAGCTCGCTCAGCGGGTTGCCGACAGTCTAGACAGACCATTATTAAAGAAGATAGTCCAGGGCGATAAGATTCGTCCGGGGTACGATCGAAGATACGCTTTAGTAGACAACAACCTCAAGGAGTCGGGATTTCGACCGCCCTTTGAGTTCAACCAGACCTTAGACCGAATCATTAAGTGGGTTTTAGCTAACCCGCACTGGGTTTACGAGTAACACTACCGTTTTTTATACCAAGCATGTACGTCATGGAGGACAGTGATGGGTAATCTTAAGTTTAGTGAGCAGGATGTAGAGGCACTCTACGAGCGTGCCGTAGCGCATAATGGCAATCTTTCCGCGACTGCCCGAGACGCGGGCTTAAACCGTGGTTGTGTATATCGCCTGTTAAAGAAGAGAGGCTACTTAGCCCGGCTTCGAGAGGTATGCGGCTCTTCGGTTTCAAGCAATCTTAGGTATAAGTGCGTTAGTTCAAACAAGGAGAAGCTTGACGTACGCCCGACCACCATAGGACTGGCGGTTGAGTACATCGGCACAAAGATTACAACTGAGGAAGAGTTATTAAAAGATGCAGGTATCGACATGGAGCTCTACGAAATAGAGCGATGTGTCGTCAACAACTGGGAAGTCGCTGGAGCGAAGAAGCACCAGGATGAGGACGACTCTGTCTGGAAGACAGGCTTGCGCCAGGTCAAAATTACGCTTCGTCGTAAGCGTAATGACTTGGTAGTTGTCGAGAGAATACTGGCTCGACTGGAGGAGGCCTCTCCTATGATGCTTCCCATCAAGTATCCAAAATCCAAGAAGGGGACGCCTCGGAGAGCCCTGGAGGTTTCCATTATGGATCCACATTATGGAATGATGTGCTTTCAGGGAGACAGCGATCATAACTGGGATCTTGAGAAGTGCGAAGAGCTATGCATGTGGTCTATTGACACACTGCTAGAGGACGCTGAGAAGTACGGACCTTTCGAGGAGATCGTATTCCCGTTTGGTAATGACTTCCTGCACCACGATAACCTGGAGCACACAACCACGCGTGGCACGAACCAGCCCGAGGGACTTTCTTATCTCTATGTCTACGAGAGAGCTATTCGGCTTGCTGTGACGATGATAGAGAGACTAGCGGAGGTTGCTCCGGTGAAAGTCATCCAGGTCTCCGGTAACCACGACCAGGTGTCGGCATTTACGCTAGGACACGTTCTAAACGCGTATTACCGTAATGATCCCAATGTTTCAGTGGATGTGAGCCCATCTCCATACAAATTCTGGAGATTCGGGACAAATCTTCTAGGGCTGGATCACGGGCATCACGTAAAACCGCCACGTTTAGCGGCTTTAATGGCCCACGAGTGCAAGGATGTGTGGGCTGAGACTACTTTCCGTGAGTGGCACCTGGGAGATCAGCATAGGAAGGGCAGTGCCAAGCCGATTACAATGGAAGAGCAGGGGGTCAGTGTCGAGTACCTACCAGCGCTTACTCCTCCGAACGCCTGGCACAGGCTTAAGGCGTTTAACTGGCAACAGCGAGGAGCTATGGCGTTCATTTGGGATGCAGACAAAGGCCCTCAGGCTCGCTTGCAGGTGAATCTAGATAGTTACACTGGCAAGCCTACAGGGATGTAATCAGCCAATGGTAACCTTCGGGTTACCGAATCAGCCACTAACCAAGGAGGGTGACATGGCAAGCAGGTACGGTAAGAAGTTCGACCGAGTTCTTCGGCAACTTCGAAAAGAATGCCCTATAGCTACACCAATAAAAGTCATTACGAAGGATCTTAGCAACCACAAGCTATGTGGGTGCTGCTACGCTTATCTAACGCCCCAAGGGAAGATCGACCACTTCGTTATAGAGGTGGATCGAAACATGGGTATCCTGACGGCTGTGGACACGCTCTTGCACGAGTGGGCCCACGCAATGGATAAGGAGACTTATGGAATCCCCATGGAGCCACACAGGAATACCTGGGGTGAGATGTACGCTCGAGCTTGGAGGTGCTATTCAAATCTAGACCCAGATAGTTGACAGCGGATACTTGCGTTGGTAGGTTCTTGTCGAGTTGTGGTTTGTTTTTGAGCCCGGCGGCAGAGGACTCCGAAGTTCAAGGATGACAATCTTTCTCAGCTAGCGGGCTCTACGCTTTACGGCAAAGACAACCCACACCGGAGGACCACTTCATAACTGGAGAGGTCCTCTTTTTTTGTATTGACGATGTCACCCCTTTGGGGTACAACTTCAGGCAACTGTTAAATTCTAGAATTTAAAAGAAAGATTTGTTCGTGAAACCGCCGATTGTATCTGCCATTTTACCTTTTTCAAACTCCGCTCGTCTTAACCTGGCCCGCAAGGCGGTGAACAACTTCATCCGACAAAACTACACTCCGTATGAGTTGATTGTGGTTAATGGCACAGATGTAGATGTACTCACGAACACCGAGATGAATACTGCGGGCATGCGCGACCAGGGGTGTAATCTTATTGAAATAAGAGTACCTGAAGGCCTTAATGCAGCGACAATGCGTAATCACGGCATCAGGGCTTCTCACGGGGAATGGTTAGCCCCTGTTGATGATGACGATTGGTGTCACCCAGAGCGCCTTCTATTTCAGATGGCACACCGGTCAAACGAGCTGGCTCCGACATTGCTGCGACACCAGCTGCGAGTAGACGTGTCTCCGTTACTGGCAATGGAGGGGGAGGAAGATGCAAAATTCAAACCGTTGTTGTACCTGGTAGACAAGCCCACGACTGGCGTCAGTTCCACGATAGTATTTCCGCGGGAGGACAAGACAGGCTTCGAGTGGCTCTACGACGAAGATCTAGATACAGGCGAGCATGAAGAATTACTTGCTCGGATGCAGCAACGGCAGATGACGCCTGTTGTTTGCAATAACGCACACAATACTTTTGTAGCAGGGATGCAGTGGCCGATTCTTTCAATTGCTGTCTTTCACGGAATGAATGAGATGTCATTTGATCAGTTTTTTGCGGGGATGCCCCGTCCGGTCGATCGCAGTGTTGTTCCTCCTGGTCTTGTTACTTCAGACATTAGTCAGCTTAGAGCTGTACTGGAGTCGTACAACTTCAGGATAACTTAAACGTTTTGTGGAGGCATGGATGGTAAATGGCTTGGTACAACGAGGATGACCCGGAAACTTTAAACTTTATTGTGGTAGGAAACCGCAAGTGCGGACACAGCTTACTGCAAGCGTCACTGTCTGCTCACCCCGAGATTATTTGTCACGGGGATGTTCTTCACGCTGATGAAACAGTGAGGAAGCGGGAGCACGAGGAATACTTTGGCAATTCGGGTAAGGTTCCGGATTGGTACATTCCTAGCTACCTCAGCATGGAGCAGTACTTGAACAATAAGATATTTGATAACACGATGTTCGGCGAAAAGGCTGTGGGCGTTAAGGCGGATTACAGGCAGTTCGTGGATCAGGATTTATGGGATTACACGATTAGTAAATGTCGTCAGGGTGACTTCTGCCTAGTCCACGTGAACCGTAACCCCGTGGCGTGTTTTGTAGAGTTGATGATTGCAGGGGAGTGGTCCCAGCCGGATACTATCATGAAAGCGTCTCGGCACAGTGTGATAATTGACGCGGAGATGTTAACGGGGTTTGTCCGGGATCACCTGGCTAACTCGTTAAAAGTTGAACGCCTATGTGAGGATCGTGCTGTGATACCGTATCATGAGCTGCTCCTAGATTTTCGGGGAACCCTCGAGAAGTTATTTGAGTATTTTGGAATTAGGTACAGTTCAGCCTGTATTCCGAACTTTAACGGAATTGAGCAGAGGGCTGTCCGTAGCGTAGTTAGTAACTGGTCACAGTTGCTGCGCGAGGTACCCTCAGATGTACGTGAGCAGTTGGAAGATCCTGTACTGCTATAGTGGAAGATTGTGATGACGAACGACGCGATTGAGGGCGAAGGCCTGGGATTAACTCCCCGTGAAATACAAGTAGTGACCTTGGTTGGTCGAGATAGAAAGTACAAGGAGATTGCAGATGAACTGGGTTTAGGCTATGAAACGGTGAAGACCTATGCTGCTCGAATTCGCAGGAAACTAGGACTAGGTTCAAAAGTTGCCTTGGCTTTATGGGCTAAAGAGAAGGGATTGATAGATGAGCATTAATAAGATTGGGACATTTTGCACGCTTTTCAATGCAGATAATTGGGAGCAGTACAAATCAGAGATCACAGCAAGCTTGCTGATCGAAACACCGCAGGAGGCAACTGTAGAGTTCGGGGGACCTCCTACGAGCTACCCGTGCCTGGTTGCGGCTATTTCTCAACCCCGGGAGCCGGACAAGGCTAATAACTTTTGTTATTACAAGCTGCCCTGTTGCTTTGTTTATCCCGCGGACGCCCAGCGGTTGCTTGACGCTGCGGTCTCCGTTAGTGATTCGATAATCGTGGAGGACGAAGACGGCCCTACCCCTCATGATTTTGACGAGATGTACGCGGAGTGGGAAGAAGACCATCATAGGAATAAGGGTAAAGGGAGACCTAAACTGACGGAGGGCGGGCTTCCTCGGGTATTGCAGGTTGTGGAGCCCCTCATGATGGAAGACGACGAGGCTGACCTGACTGTGCTTGTGCTAGCGATGCTTAAGGAGCTGGAGGGTCTTGGGGCAATCAAGATTGATCGCTTACTCGACCAGCTAGAGCCGGTACAGACGGCGTTGCATGACCACGCAAGCAAGGAATACCCAGACCCGAAGGACTTGAAGCAGTTTGTTTCTGAATTGTGGGAGGCCGTGAATGCTGGCTAACCTGGGAACTCCTCCGTGGTATTTCATGGAAGTCCCACGTACGGGCACGTCTACGATTGAACGCACCCTTAAGCATTATTTTCCCGAGGCAAAGGCAGCCTATCAAAAGCATTGGCCGTTGCTGCCCCCGGAGCAGTTTGTTAGCAATGCTCACAGCATCATCTCAGTGCGCAATCCGTTTAGCAGAGCTGTTAGTTGTTGGCAGTACTTCACCAAGCCAGGGGCGTACACCTTTGAACAGTGGGTTAAGGAGCGGTTGGACGACGGGTTCTTTGATATGTTCATTGAGGCGAGGCCCCAGGCGTTCTGGTATACGCTCCAGGACAAGTGGGACACGGTTATACAGCAAGAACACCTACAGGATCATTTCCACAAGTTGGTGCAGGAGCTTTGCGAAGACCCCGACACATTCACGTTGCATCGGTACAACGATATTAACGGCCAATGGGTTAATCGAGTAAAGTCTCGGACCTCTCGAAAGCTGCCGTGGCAGGATTATTACACTGAATCAACGATAGCTATGGTACTACAGCTGTATTCCGTCGATTTTGACCTGTTAGGGCACGTTTACAGTCAGAAATTGCCAGAATACACCCCTTAAAATCCTATTATGTACTAGCTTTGGGGGACAAGACCACATATACTTCAAGCATGCCGGTAGCTCGGCGACACACAGAAGGCTGGGCAGGGAGGATTCCTTGCTCAGCTTTTTTTATTGAGGGGCAACACAGGTGACAAATTATCGTAAAAAGAGGGCGACGAAAGTACCTGCAATCATTTATTTCAAACGTTCTTTGGACGACAAGGACCACAAGCAGTCTTGTGTTTATGCCGAGTGCAGTAGGGGCGGAACGATTGTTGGTCCCGTTTGGGGGCACACCGATCAAGCGGTGAGAAAGGTTGTGGCGGCCTTAACCCGCAGGTGCGAATGCCCTGCTAAGTTTCACCAGCCTCAGGAGTATATTGGGAAGCGACGGGTTAAGTCAGCTTGATGGCCCCCCTAGTTGTCGGTTAGAATTAGCGAGTGACTTTGCCGCGAGCATCGGCAGGTTAGGAGTCGGCTTGTTGCTAGGAAAGCAGTGGGCTGACGGGATGGTTACTTAGTGAGAAACGGGTAACCGGTGGAGTATCGTTCGTGCTTTTTAGACCGGTATTAGGTGCATCCTTAGCGGGCTGCATCGCAGGGCCTGGCGTAGGGGATTCCAGGAAGTCACTTTATTCTCCAACCAAGGATGTGAAAGAGAGTGGGAAGGTATGCAGGTATGGCTAAGTTAACCGATCCCGTTGCCCGAGCGGAAGTCGATGTACAAAAAGTACAGGACCGCTTGAAGCTATTACAGGAGGCTCCCGCCCCCGCTAAGCCGTCGTCGGACTGGTGCAGGCAGGATGAGATTATAGGGTTGTTGGCGTCGGTGACCCAGAGCATGGTTCAGGCCTGCCGGAGCCGGAGCACGGAGTATACAATCATCGTGTCTCGCATGAGCGCAATTGAAGAGAATGTCAAAGACATCCGGGAAGACGTATCCGGCTTGTGCAAGATTGTCAGAGATGGCAACGGGCAGCCTTCAATGGTTCAGCGACTGGCAACTCTAGAGACGGTCACCGACGTGCAGAATCGGGACATCATTAAAGTAGAGACACATGCGAATGCAATCATTGCAGCTAGGGCTCTCAGCAAGGCACAAGTAGTGGCGGGCCTCACGGGCATGATCGTAACCGCCTTGCTCTCATCCCTGGCGCTGGCAGCTACGTTAATGAAATAGGACGATCATGAGTATACTCACGAACGATTACCTACCTGACCACCTCGTGCTTTGGCACGATGTACAGGACGTAGAGAAGCGGGCTTCTGTCAAGATGTCAGGTCTTCTACAGGCTACTAGCTCCGGGCATCTTCTTGTAGGAGTGCCTACCGCCCTAGTGCGAGGCGTCTTTGATGCTATGGACGAGCCTGGAATCTCTCTGCCGACTTCTGTCGATGGCGAGGCATTGCGAGCAGGTATTGTTGTAATGACTCCCGAAGAGCTAGAGAAGCTGGGCGGGCCCTCCTCAATTAGCGAGCGAGGCAAACAGTATCCCTACCAGCTCGGCTCACTTGTCCAGACAACAGCTAGAAATTGGCCGGGAGTGACTGCTTGCTGGCAGCTAGAGATCCGGTCCCCTGCCCTGTCGAAGCTGCGCCGGACGTATGGATTGCCGGCAAAACTACCGGGTAACAACGATTTAAGTATTGTCGTCGCATGCAGAAAGGCTGGAGTTCTTGGCACGAATGCAACAAGTAAGTCAACTATTGAGCGGTCGTCGACTCAGCTGCCGGACTGGACTCGTCCGTGAGTTGGTCCTTTGACGCGATGGCGTCGAAGATTTCCTGGCGGTGCACTTTGATTTCTTTTGGTGCCTCAATGCCGAGTCTAACCTTGTCGCCTCGTATTTCCACAACGGTGATTACTATGTTTTCGTCAATCGTGATAGATTCGCCGGGTTTGCGGCTTAGTACAAGCATTTGATTATCCTTCCGTGAAATGAATGCTAAACGATATGAAATACACTATACTCTTTTCGGGGACAAGTCAATAAGGGAAAATCATGGGACCGCTAGACCAAAGACTACCAGCTGAGGATTCTTACGTCGTATTGAGTCAACGCCTCAAGCAGGCCAGCGACGACTGGTATATCGGAAAATCGGACATAGCCGGCCAGGGTGTGTTTGCGGGTAAGGACTATGATCCTGGTGACAGCATCGGTCTCGCGATGACTGACGGCGACGAAGATGAGTTCGGAGCTAAAATCTGGAATTTAACAGAGCTGGCCCGCTACTGTAATCATCAGAACGCCAACAACGTCGAGATCCGCAAGAATGAAGATGGTGATCGGTTTCAGCTGGTGGCTATCGAGCCGATTGGGCAGGACGAGGAGCTTGTTTCAAACTACTGGCAGGTCGCTAAAGCTAAAGGCCCGCACTCCACTATGTTATGGGAAGGTAAGCCGGTTCCCACTAGCGACCTCCAGGATTATACGGAGAAGGGCGCGTCGGCGATGATTTGGCTTTTCACGGATGAGGAACTCGAGAAGCAGGCGGACCTTGCTACATTGCTGGACGGCTTACGTGAAAAATCACAGCTGGCGGGATCGCGTGGGCGTGCTCACAAGTATGGTCGACCGGAGCCGGAAGGCCGTGACTACGATCGGCTTCTTCTCACAGATGACCCGAAAGAACAAGAGCAATACAAGCGGCAGTTGGAGCAGTTGATTGCTGGCGGAGGTTATACACGACGGGATCGTCCTGGTGGTTTTTTGACCGCCGCGAGTCCGGACGAGGACATCAGCGTATACCCAACAAGCAAGCTTGATGATATTCACAAGGCTTGGGAGCTTATCGAGGGAGGCATGTCGAAGGACGAGGCATGGGCGCAAGTGGAGAAGGAGAAGGATGTCTACGTCCAGAGTGCCGTGCCTGCTGCTTCACGTGATCTTGTGAGGAAGCATGGTCTTCTTTCCTCGCAGGCTCTCCTGAACAACCCAGAGGCTCTCGAGGCTTTCCTAGGTGACCGTGCGGGGACGGATTGGGAAGAGGACGAGGAGGAATTTAAGCAACGTATAGCGGAGAAGCTCAAGGATACACTCTGGGGTGATTCCATAAAGGGTCCCAGCGTGTTCTTCGGTGACCCCGACCCTGAGAAGATCACAGACGCTCATCCCATGCGTAAGCTCAAGGCTGAGACGCTCCGAGTAAATCTCAGCAAGCTGATGCGGGACTATCCAAAGACACGTATCGCAGGCACAGAGCTTCAGCCGTATGATCCTGAGGGGCCGGAACATCAAGGGGATTTACGGCACTACGATATAGACATGGATAAGGTCAGAGAGTACGCCGCTACAGACCCGAAGGAGTTGTGGAAGCATTACGACAATCCCGAAGGTACACGTTATGCGAGCGACGTCCCCCATGCCCAAATAATCACACCTTCTGGTAGCATTGATCCTAAGTACATAGACTTCGGGGGTAACGAGGAAAATTAAGCATGAGGATTCTAGAGATAGGCCCGGGGACAGCTAACGGAAAATCTTGGATATGGCCTGACGCTGACACGGTGGACACTGCGGCGAAGGGGGCAACGTGCAATTGCAGATGGGGCCAAGAACCTTTTCCGTTCGAGGATAATACTTATGACTTAGTGTTTGCGTCTCATGTGCTGGAGCACGTTCCGTGGTATCGTACAGATGCTGCGTTACAGGAAGCTCACCGCATTCTGAAGCCCGGCGGCGAGATTGAGATCTATGTTCCTGACTTTGCGTGGATTGTTCAATGCTATAAAAACAAAAAGAAGGGTGATAACTGGGATGTGTACGGCACAGGTAAGCACTGGATGACGTGGGTAAATGGTAGACTATTTACTTACGGCGAAGACGCGGTAGAGCTGAAGTCAAAGAAGAGGCCGCTGGTGCAGACCCAGCACAAGGCAACGTTCGACGCAGACTACTTGTGGTGGCGACTAGATCGCAATAAGTTTAAGAGTGCTCATATTCCACCAAAAAGGCGACACGGCACGGCACACCCTGAGGAATTAAGGATGGTAGCAACTAAATGAAAAAGCTAGAGATTGGCCCCCACGCAACGAGACGAACACCTGATGGCGAGACGCCGGAGAGCTGGGATACCGCGGATAGCTCGTACCAGGCAACTTACCGGTTTCACTGGGGGCGTGACAAAATTCCAATTGATAATGACCAGTACGACTGGGTACACGCTTCCCACGTGTTAGAGCACTTACCGTGGTGGCAAACTATAGATGCTTTAAAAGAGGTACATCGAATTCTTAAACCCGGAGGCGGGGTTACGATCTGGGTTCCTGATGCTTTGGGCATTATCAAGATGCACGAGCAGAATCCGGAGATGTTTTTGAAGCTGGAGTCTGATTGGAACTGCGGAGGGCTGAACCCGGAAAAAGATGCCTGGAAGTATTTGAACGGTAGGGTTTTCTGGGGAGCTCGGCCAGGGGAGCGGGGCCAGGAGCAGCACTTTCATCGAGCCATGTTCGGCTACGAGTCCCTGTGTCATGTCTTAACTCGCGCGGGCTTCGTGGCAACGAGGCCTCTCGAGAGAACTATTTCAACTGACCCGGGGCATGGGTGGATGGAAGTTGGAGTGGGGGCTGCTAAATGACCATACACTTCAAGAGTTACGAAGAGTTCCATAAAGACATAGTAGCCTGGGAACGACAACTCCCGGAGTTTGATGCAGTCTGCGGCGTCCCCCGTAGCGGCCTGATACCGGCTGCGTACCTGGCTACTCGGCGTAACATTCGCATGGTGGATCTTTGCCGTTTACTGGAGGACCCCGCGGATATCATCGCCCGCTCACCGCTACGGGATGTTAACCCCGTCATGCGCCAGGCCAAGCCTTACAGGAATCGGCTGTTGATTGTGGATGATACGTCCAGTGACGATAGCGTTACGTTTACTGGCTTGCGGGAAAAGCTGGCAAACGTGGAGGACTTAGAGATTACCTTTGCCGCAGTTTACCGGGCATCTGCCAAGTCGAAGGTAGACCTCTACTATGAAGAGATCCCCCAGCCTCGCATGTTTGGATGGAACTGGTTTCGGCACTGGAACCTCAGGTCTTCGATGTTAGACATGGATGGCGTTCTTTGTGAGGACTGGCAAAGCCGACCTGAGTTGGATGTTGATCCTGAGTTTGAAGAGCACGTTGAGAACGTCAAGCCTCTATACCTCCCCGATGTACCCGTGCAGGCAATTGTAACAAGCCGCATCGAGAGGTACCGGGTGCTTACCGAGCAGTGGTTGAAGCGGCATAACGTTTGCTACAACTGGCTAATCATGCATCCGGCGGTCACGCCGGAGCTTAGGCGGAAGATGGGAGATCATGCCGAGCGTAAGGCCATAGCATACACGAAGGGGTTTAACAGCAAGAAAACTACACTATTCATTGAGAGTGACGAACGGCAGGCCCGCAAGATTGCCGCTATCTCAAAAAGGCCTGTACTGTGCACTGATGTAATGAAAATGTTCTAAGGAAGTATCTGTGCTTATTGAATACCTGGAGGAGGACTTTAGGTTTGCCACAAAATCGCAAGTTGCGGCGTATCCGTTAGACGAGTTACGCTTTAAACCACACATGAGTGGTTACGACTTATCGCAGATGCTCGACCAGATAGATGGGCGAGTCTTGACAAGCGGGGAGGCAGGCAAGAGCCTCTTAGCTGCCATTCAAGCGCCGGGAGGCACCGCGCTATGCCTGGCAAACCATCTGATGCCGGAGGGTTGTAGCAGCGGATTCCCCCCTGAATTAATATTATATGTTACTGAATTCTTTGATGATTCTTTGATCGCGGAATTACGAGTCATGCCCCACGTAAGGGAAGTATTGTGCGGCCGTGATCCTCGCCCATTCCCTACGAGTCTCTATGATTGTCCTGGCTGTTGTGTTGTCCTTGCGGACGAGCACTCGGAATGGCCGCGGGACTTAACAGTGGATAAGCCGTGCTCGGTAATTGATTATGATCCCGAAAAAAAGCTTTCGCTAAACGAAGGCGAATATTTTATGAACTCTAACATATGGGTTAACCGTGGGAATTGAATTGCCAGTTAAAACACCTGAGTGGCTAGAAGAGCTCGTTCGCCGGCTTGGGGAACTGTTGCGTCCGCTAGGGTTCATAGGGGAACTAGGGTTTCGGTACCTGAGTCCAGATGCCGGAGCGAACACTACTCAGCGGTGGTTGCTGGCCGTCTATGTCGTGCCTCACGAGCTTGCCGGTGGTAAACAGGACGGGTCATTAGTTATGTCCGGGTTTTGCATAAACATTAAGAAGCTGATTTCTCTTTTTTCTGAAATTTCAACACTGGAGTGGCGAGTGCCAAAAAGCTATACTGATGGGCTCGCTGGTCCGGAAGTATGGCTGGAGGGACTTTATGCCGAAGGAATACCGGTTCAGTTGCATATCTATGCAGAACCGCCCTCTGACGAGTCTCCTACATTAGTCCTAGATGTGACTACTAACACGCTTCGGTCTAAGTGAGCTGTGTGTCACTAGAGCTATAATTATTTAGGAGTAACGGCTAATGCTTTCAGCAGGAGCGGAGACGGCGTCTCGTCTCACGGAATTTAATAATGAAACAACCACAACCCAAGAAGCAAAGGTACCTGACGACGTCAAACAGGCGTTTGAGTTAAACGACAAATACTTCGCGAAAGAGATCCAGAAATTCCAAGCGTTAGATAAGTTTGCCAGGTTCGACCAGGAAAAGGGTCGACGGGAGACGTGGCCTGAGACGGTCAATCGTACGATGGATTTCTTCTACCGCCATTGCGAGTTAAAGGGATATCAGGTTCCTGAGAGCACCTGGGCTGAGTTGCAGTCCGGCCTGCTTAACTTAAGATCTTCTCCGTCGATGCGTTGTGTCCAGATGGCTGGGCCTTCCCTTGATCGTTGTCACGTCGGTGTTTACAACTGCTCATTCCAGTTCTTACAAAGCACCCAGGACATGGCGGAAGAGCTATACATCCTGATGCAAGGCACGGGTGTCGGTTTCTCGGTAGAGCATGAGTTCTCTGTTGAGAAGTTTCCACGGGTGGAGCGGCAGAAGCCCTCGAAGAAGCTACACCATGTTATCGCGGACACGACTGAGGGTTGGTGTGCGGCTTATCAGCTAGGCTTAGATACTTGGTGGAGCGGCGGCGACATTGAGTTTGATTACAGTCAGATCAGAGAGTCGGGCGCTCCCTTAAAGATTAAGGGCGGTAAGGCTTCTGGCCCGGGACCGTTGAAAGACTTGATGAGTTTTGCTCGGAAGAGAATCCTGGCACGCCAAGGCGAGACGCTAACAAGTGTCGATCTTTTCGACATCAATTGCTATGCCCACCGGATTGTACGCATGGGCGGTGTTCGCCGAGCAAGCGGTATCTCCCTATCTGACTTGGGTGACCAGCACATGCGAGACTGCAAGCAGGGTGAGTTTTGGACGCATAACGAGCAGAGGAACCAGGCAAACAACTCAGCTGTCTACGACGAGAAGCCCGACGCTGTTACTTGGATGGAGGAGTGGTTGTCTCTGGCGAAGTCTGGCTCTGGCGAGCGAGGAATTTTCAACCGTGGTGCTTTACAGGCTCAGTTCCCTGCGCGGCGTAAGACGGAGGGGATTATCTTCGGGACCAACCCTTGCGGAGAGATTATTCTCCGACATAAGCAGTTTTGCAATCTTTCGATTGCAGTACTTCGGCCCACGGACACTTACGAAGAGATCGAAACAAAGGTTATTCAGGCCACGATTTGGGGCACGCTACAATCCACGATGACCGATTTCAACTACATCGGTAAAGAATGGAAGGACAATAGCGAGGAAGAGCGCTTGTTGGGTGTCGATTTACTTGGGTTTTTGGACCATCCGTTGTTTCAGGACAACGAGACAGCCGCAGCCATGTGCCAGAAGTTACAAAAAGTAGTTAATGCCGTGAATCGGGAATGGGCGGAGAATCTAGGTATCCCTGCCTCGGCAGCTACGACCTGCATTAAGCCGTCGGGTGACAGCAGCGTGTTCTTCGACACGGCTGCCGGGTTTAAGGGGCATCACGGCGAGTATTACGTCCGTCGTACCCGCTCCAATAGCACTAACCCAGTTGCCCTTATGCTTAGGGATGCCGGTGTTCCGTGCCACCAGGACTACGATGGTAGCGGTCTTGTACTGGAGTGGCCGATGAAGTCGCCAGAAACAGGCGTGATGCTCGAGAGTCAGGCAGCCATTAGTCAGCTGGAAAAGTGGAAGGTCTTCAAACTTCACTGGACTGAGCATAATCCTAGTGTCACAATTTATGTACGCCCTGACGAGTGGCTCGATGTTGGCAAGTGGGTTTATGACAACTGGGAGAACGTAGGCGGTCTAAGTTTCCTGCCGTACGACGGCGGCGTGTACCACCTGGCCCCCTATGAGGCGATCGACAAGGCGGAGTACGACAAGCGATTATCCGAATTCCCTTCCATTGATTGGGCTTCCCTCGTCAATTACGAGAAAGATGATATGACGGATTTGCACCAGCAGGTAGCTTGCACAGGGGGCGGTTGTGATATTTAGGGAAGATAATAATTGATTATGGCTTAGTTACTTTTGAATAACATTTCAGGTACCCAACAACGGAGGAAGGCAGTTAAGGCTAGTTAGAGAATGGAAACAGTTGATTAGCAAGGAGGCTAATGATGACTAGTTTACTAGCCGCGATTTTAATCGCGGCAGGCGCAGGTCCGGAGCTAACAGTGACGGATACGGTAGATATTATTGAAATAAATTATGTCTACCACGAGGGCACGGACAGGGTACGGTTATCTCAAGTTATATTTTGGGAGTTTAAGCGTTACCGTAGCTCGTTTCACGTCGTGGATTACAGGATGATACGTGCCGTGGGTAGCTGTCCTCGCTACGACTATAAGCTTCGAAGATGGGTCCTGCGGTGGTATGATGCAAACAATAAGTGCATGCGGCAGGTCTTTTCTGGTAGTTTTAGAAAGACACATACCCAGTACGACCCCGAGCAACGGGATATAGATGATTGGGCAATACAGCACAGGCGGAGATTAACCCCTCCGCGATAACTCTAAAGCAGGAGTATTAGCAATGGGTTGGAAAGAGTTACACGAAGAGACAACGGTGGTGGACTTACACACGCACCCCGCTATGAAGAGTCTTTTGTTTCACCGCGGCATAGGCGGAGGCAAGCGCCGTTTCTTATCCAAGTTGTTCGAGGGGGCTTTCTGGCCCTTTAGCGAGCGCATTACCTTCCCTAAGCTGGAGAAGGGCGGCGTGAATGTAATGTTGTCTACGGCTTACGTCCTCGAGCGCGAGTGGGTAAACGACATTAAGCTCATCAAGTGGCTTTTTCGTGCGTTTCCTGGCGTAAGGAAGCGCGTGATCGACCCGACGTATTTCCGGGCAACGGACGATATGTTGGATGAGATGGAAGTCGAGATAGCCGGGTATAACGCGAGGCGGCCGGATGACGCTAAGAACGTCGTTCTGGCAAAGAGCCCCGCGGAGATGGACGCAGCGATTGCCGCTGGCTACACGGCTATAGTGCACTCGATTGAGGGAGCTCATAGTCTTCAGCATGTGGATGCAGGTAAGTCCTCTCACGTGGAAGACGGTGCAGCTTGGCACGCATCTAAGCGAGAGCTCCTTAAGAACCTGGAGCACTTCTATGATCGCGGTGTAGCTTATCTCACCTTAGCTCACTTCTATCCAAATCAAGTAGTTAGCCCCGTATTCCCTTACCCGGAGTATGGCCTTAAGCAGATGAACTGGAAGGAAGCGCTAGGCCGTTGGGATATGAACAAGGGCCTAACGAAGGTGGGTGTTGAGGTAGTCGAGAAGATGCTGGACTTAGGTATGCTAATCGACATATCCCACTGCACACCTACGGCCAAGAAACAAGTCTTTGATATTGTGGACCACCATAGGAAAGACAGTTGTGTACTCGCTACACACACGGGAGCCTACGGCGTGAACCCCGACATGTACAACTTGGCCGATCACGAGATTAAGTGGCTAGCTGACCACAATTGTGCTGCGGGCGTCATTTTTATGAATTACTGGATATCACCGGTAGATTCTAAGATGGGGCTTAAGTACATAGATCAAACTCTGCGTTACATGATAGATGTAGGGGGCGAGGACGTTGTAGGGCTAGGTACGGATTTTGACGGGTTCACAGATCCGCCAGATGAGATTACTAATATTAGCGAGCTACCCCGGTTCACTAAGTATATGCTTGCGACGAATTACTATTCTGACGAGCTTATGAAGAAGATACTGGGCGGTAACGCTCTTAGAACTCTGAGGAAGGGTTGGGGAGGCTAAGTGTAATACTTCAACAAGTGATCATAAGCATGACCAACCCGTACAAACCACCAAAATTTAATGGCGAACAGGATGAAACGCGGGACAACAGCTGGATGTGGGACAAACGCTGGATAGGGCGCGAATGCTTTGGCTGGTTCATCCTGCTTTTAGCCGCTTTCTACAGCCTAGACACACTGATAAGTTTTATCCGGCGCTACTACACGGAGCTCAGACTATGACTAATAACGACAGCGACTGGCGGTGGAGTAAGACTCCTAAGATAATTTTGTATTTCTTCCTAAGCCTTGCTGCTGGGGTGATAGCCAGTCGTGGTTGTATGTAAGTAACAGATTTTACCTAATAAACAATAAACGGAGAACTAACTATGCCAGTTTCAATTACGGAAAAAGCAGCAGCGGAAGTTACAAAAGTCAAGGCAGACCAGAAGCTCGACGACCTAACGTTCTTGCGAGTAGGCGTCGTTGGCGGGGGCTGTAGTGGATTTAGTTATTCGCTCAAGTTTGAGGCCGGGTTCGATAAAGCCGCCGACAACAGATATACACACCACGGTGTTGATGTAGTTGTTGATAAGAAGAGTGCGCTGTATCTAGACGGCACCGTCATCGATTGGCACGAAGACCTGGACAAACGCGGATTCACCTTCACCAACCCCAACGCAGTAAAATCATGTGGTTGCGGAAGTTCGTTCCAAGCTTAGGGCCCTACTACTGATTGTCGTTAGGCTATCCGCCAGATTGAGTTATCGGTTACACTAGTAAATGCCCTACTATAGAGTACAGGAGAGGTCATGGACCTGGAATTGAACATGGAACAGCTGCTGGACGTACAATGTGCTTGCGATTTCGCAGGTTGCGTTGACACGCTAGTGGAGAAGTCAGCCGATGCTGCGTTCGATTTACGTCAAGCCGTTTCCGGAATTTACACTGAGTCGGACATTGGTGTTTATTGGAACCCGGCATGGGAGAAGTCCGCGATACACGTTCGCCCTGAGTTGAATCAGAAAGAGGCTGACTGGTGCCTGGACGCTATGACGGCGAAGGTTGGATCGGACCATGTTCGTCGACAACCGCTGGACGAGTCCGAGCTGGGGGACTGGTGGGTTAAGGTTGCTTACTCCCCAACTGTTCGAAAAGTTCTCAATGCTTTGCAGTTTTTACCCTCATCTAGCAAGGATACCGTAGGTGGTCGACCCGTTGCATCAACGATCGCTACGGGGCTACTCGGTGCCGGGATCGGTTACGGCGGAGGTTGGCTGTACGACAAGGTGGTTCCTGACAGGTATAGGAAAAAGGGTAGGGCTTCCCGCTGGGGGGCTTTGCTGGGCGGCATGGTTGGGGCGGGTATTGGGGCCACTCCCGGGTTTATCAATCAGCACGAGGGACGGGAGTTTAATGACCCAACTCTTTGGCGGGGACAGCCCGAGGACGGCTGGAGGGACGGATTACCGTCGGTCAAAGAGGCAGCAGCGATCGAGTCTTTCCTAGAGAAAGAGGCATATACGGCATATCCCTCGGGAATTTCCTCTACAATAGGAGGGCCGTCTTTTGATCAGATGCCTTTGATTAGAACGGATACACTAGGAAGAGTTATTTACGAGACAGGCGTGGGCCCACAAACAGCTGCAATGACTATGGGAGCTGTTTACGGCGCAGGTCAAATGCCGGATCCTAGAGCTACACCGGGCGTAGTTACGCCACATCAAACGGGGTTGCTGGGTCTTGCAATGGGCGCAGCAGGTGGTGGTGTTAAAGGTTACGTTACCGGTTATGCTGTAGGAAAAGGATTAGGCCTGCTAACAGGACTGCCGGCAGGGGCACAGCAGACGTTTGCACGGACGGGAGCTACTTTTGGCGTGTTGAACACGTTGGTTCCTCGATTATTTCGCTAACTTTTACATGGGAGAAACTAATGGGAATTTATGACGAGCTTAAAGACGCAGTGAATCAAATTGTTGTACATTACAAAGAAGCGACCTCGGACGGGAAACTTTCCTTCGGTGAGATTTTTATGCTGGGAGGGAAGGCTACAGCCTCATTCGTCCAGCTTTTTGAACAGTTCACCGAGAATGCGACAGGCGAAGAAAAGAAAGCTGCTGTGCTGGCAGCTCTAGACGTATTCTTTGATGAAGTAATTGCTCCTATCGACATCAAGGGCATTCCGAACTTCATCGAGCCAGTTGTAGATTCGTCGCTTAAGAAACTGAGCGTAACACTGGCTAGCGCTGGCATTGACGCTCTTGTAGCAATATTCAATAAGTCTGGCTGGGGTAAAGAGACACAACCAGGGCACCCTCAGGCAATAACCGCCCCTGACTACACTATTTATTAAATTCCAGAATTTAGGAGTAGAGCATGGCATTTTTGCTAGGCCAAGATCACAACGTCGTCTTTTTTGGACCACGATCAAACCCGAAAGCGGTTCGTTGGTGGGCAGAGAGAGGGCAACTGCACTGGGAAGATTCCCGAGATAACGGTTATGCTTCTGTAGGGATCAGAGAATTCCTAGAACGCCTCAAGGGCATTAATGATATGATCAGTAATGGCAAGAGGAAGGATAACGAAAACTTCATGCACGCCGATGAGTTACAGCGTCATCAGCGTTTTATTGAGGACTCTGTCGAGCTTGTAAGGATTGCCAAGGAACAAGGCGATCCGGACGATGTGCGGGTTCGCAAGGTCAAGGCAGCTGAACTAAAGAAGATTGGGATGGTTGTGCCATCTAATCTAAACATCAATTGGTAGGAGAGCAGGGATGCAACCTCGAGAAGCATTTAAGATCGGGTTTATGGCTCGGTGTGTTGAAGAAAGACTATCGTCTGAAAAGACGGCTGAACTTATGCAGAAGGCGGGTGAGGCGGGTATTCTCGATCTCGCAAAAAGCTTAGGTTTCGGAGCGGCGGGGCTAGCCTTAGCAGCCCCACCAGCTATAGGCGGACTTGCAGCTTACTTCAGCAACAAAGCCACAGACAGCGACGCATCTGACATCGAAGAAATCAAGCAAAAGGAACTAGTTGACTCTTACCGGAGAATGTCCGCGCAGCTTACTCGAGCTAAGAAGCTGAGAGACGGCAGGGCGGACCGAAAGCGGACGGGTCAAGTGTTCCTATAAGGGATAAACATGACAAATAGTTTGGTTAAATTTACTAGTAGGAAAGACGGAAACGGACGAGGTGAGCTTTTCTGGGGAAGGGCGGGGGTTGACGGTCTTCCCTTTCGAGGGCAGGCGGCTCCGTCTTACCGCGATGAAGAATTCGAAGAACGTGTTGTACGTGTAGCTGATCCTAAGAACGGGACCTTCTACACGGGCGACGAGGAGCAAAATACTGCCTACTTGAAGACCATGGATGGGATTGCCAATGGGTGGTTTCACATGGTTTTTATTGACCGTTGGCGCGACGAGGGAGATTCTGAGCACCGAATATACATTGAATGGGTAGAGTATTTCCTCGAAGATGGAAGTCCTGTTCAGCATGAGAAACTATTAAGTTAATACAGGGATGTAATCATGGACGACAATACGGCACAGAAACTTTTAGATACTATCCGGTGCGAGAAGGAAAAGTCTGCGGGTTACTCGTGGCTTGATCCCTGGACGTACGGCGGCGGCAGCGGGTTCCACGCTAGTCCAGCAACTAAAGCAAGGGCAGCAAAACTCACCGGGCTGAGCAAAGCTCAAGCGGGCAAAGACCGTACAAGCACTATTATCAACGCGCTATTGCTGGCGGGCGGCGGTGCGGCGGCATTACGGGGAGGCATAGGCCTTTCGCGGATGTTTGGCGGGGACTCTCCCGTACCTAGCCGCACGATAGACATGCCGGTTAGCTATCCCGCAGACGAAGAGGAGGAGAAGTTCGCAGGGTGGTTAAGTGACTTGAGCCCGCACCCTGGCCACCGCGATGAAGAAGACCTCAACTCAGGTGCGTCACTTGATTATGACGACAGACCTGGGGCAGAGACGTGGATGGATGCCATCCCCGAGGATATGAGAGGCGACAGCTGGGAAGAAGACCGAGCCGCGGAGATCAAAGAGATACAACGGATGATCGAAAGTCAAGCAAGAAAAACTGAGAAGCAATCAGGTGCCACGAAGGAGGCCGAAACAACGGTTATTGATAGAATTTTAAATGGTATCGGGATGGGGCCGAAGCAGGACCCGCAAGCGACTTCTCCCTATGGCGTAGCCGGTATGCTACCCGCGTTACTGCTTGGGACGCCTCTGGCTGCGTACGCAGGTTGGAAAGGGGTAGACTCCATCTTCAACAAGCAACGGAAGAAAAAAACGGAGAACGATCTATCCGAAGCCAAGGAGCAGTACGAGCAGGCGTTAATGGGATCTTACAAGCATGCGTCGGACAGTTCGTCGCCTGTTAATTGCCTGGATAAGGCGTTCGATGAGTTAGAGAAATCAGCTGGGATTAACCCGATGGACTGGTTTCCGAACGCCAGCGGGATGGGCAAGGGGCTGGCAGCGACTTATGCATTACTTACCGCTCCGGCCGCGTACATGTACGTAAATGATAAGATGAAGAAAACCAGCAAACGTTCAATCCTAGAGAAAGCGATGAAGGAGCGGGCACGTAGACGGGCGAAACAGCAGCCTGCCGAGTTGTACGCGATCCCTGCACCGCAAGATAAAGAAGAAGAGGAAAAGGACTTTAGTTGATGGATCTCCCGCTCACGCCAAACTTGCTTGGGCCGACCCCGTCGTTATTGCCTTCGGCCCTCGACCCTCAGCTACCTCCGGCTCCTATTATCGAGGAGAACCTGGAGGATAGTCTGCGTGAGTTTGGCGATACATCTAAGACTCGTGCAAACATATACGCTAATGTGCTGCAAGCAGCCCAGTCGCTTGAGCCTATTTCGAATGAGCGGCATACTTTACGTTTGTCGAACGTGGACTACCAGGACTCAGATTACGTCAGTAAACGGGATCAGAAGGCTGCCATCCTTAATGGCTTGACCCGCGGGCGTAGGCTGCGGGGTACTTGGGAGCTACTGGATAATGAAACGGGCGGCGTGCTGGATAGCAAGAAGTCTGTGCTGATGACTGTTCCTCACATGACTGAGAGAGGCACGTTCATCAACAAGGGAACCGAGTACACTCTTAAAAATCAACAGCGGCTGCTCCCGGGAGTTTATACTCGTGTCAAAGACAACGGTGAGATCGAGTCGCACGCTAACGTGCTCCCCGGCAAAGGGATCTCCCATCGGTATTTTCTAGACCCAGAGAAGGGCGTCTTTAGAATGCGAGTAGGTCAGGGCACGGTTGGATTGATGCCGCTGCTTAAGGCAATGGGCGCTAATTCGAAGCAGATTAAAGAAGCTTGGGGACCAGACCTCTACCAGACCAATTATAACGCTGACGATGGTGCCGAGTACAAGAAGCTCAAGTCAAAGTTCCTGTCGGAAAAAGAACTGAGCCTAGAAGAGCCGGAGCAGCGAGAAGCCTTGGTTAACAAGTTCGCCAATATGGAGCTTGATCCCCAGGTAACCCAGCGAACGCTAGGCACACCTCACCGGGGATTAACGCTGGACGCTGTACTGGATATTACCAAGAAGCTCGTGGCAGTTTCGAGGGATGAGGCTAAGCCTGACGATCGAGATGCTTTGGCGTTTCAAAAGTTTGTAGGCCCGGAAGACTTGCTGGCTGAGCGTATCCGCAGGGACAAGGGCGGCTTACGTCGTAACCTCCTGTGGAAGATGTCCGGCAAGGGCGACTTATCCCGCATGCCATCTTCTGCCCTGAACAAGCAGCTACAGGCAGCCCTGATGACCTCCGGCCTGGGGCAGGCGATCGAGGAGATTAACCCAGCGGAGCTTTACGACAAGACAACAGCTGTGAGCCGACTAGGGGAAGGCGGTATTCCTTCGACGGATGCGATTCCTAAGGAAGCTCGCAGTGTACAGCCCTCTATGCTCGGCTATATCGATCCGATACGGACTCCAGAATCCGGCAAGGTGGGTGTTGATTCTTACATGGCTCGCGGTGCCCGTAAAGGCAAAGACGGTAAGCTTTATGCGCAGTTCCGTGACGTAAAGACCGGTGAGCTAGTGTACAGGTCTCCGCAGGATGTTGCTGACGTGGTTGTGGCATTTCCGGGATCCATGGACAAACCAGGCAAGCGGGTTGCGGCTATGCGGCAGGGCAAGATGCGATACGTACGCAAGTCGGAGGTGGATTTGATTCTGCCGGAGATGGAGGAGGCGTTCAACCCGTTATCGAACATTATTCCCATGAAGAGTCAGGTGAAGGGTCAGCGGCTAGTCATGGCCTCTCGAATGACGACCCAGGCCCTTCCGATTATCGATGCCGAGGCTCCTTTGGTACAGTCCGCAATTCCGGGCACCGAGGGGCGGCAGAGCTACGAGGAGTTGTACTCGAAGTCGATGGGAACGCTGAGGGCTGCACAAGGCGGCGTTGTTGACAAGGTAGACGACGACGGCATTCATGTTCGGTATCGTGACGGCTCTAAGGAGACTCACGAGCTATATCAGAACTTCCCTTTCAACCGAAAGACGTTCATCCACCAGACGGCTAACGTGAAGCCCGGTGACCGGTTCAAACCAGACGATTTGCTAGCTTACTCAAACTTCACTGACAAGGGCGGGGCTACGGCGTTGGGTCGCAATGCCCGTACTGCCTACCTCGCTTGGCAGGGCAAGAACTTTGAAGATGCCGTAGTTGTCTCCGAAGGTTATGCTAAGAAGATGAGTTCGGAACACATGTATCAACATGATTTGGAGGTCGACGATAAAACAAGGGCGGGTAAAAATAGCTTTGTGCAGCTATTCCCCGGGAAGTTCGACAAAGCGACTCTAGCCAAGATGGATGGTAACGGGGTTATTAAACCCGGGACCGAAGTCAAATACGGCGATCCTTTGATTCTCGGAGCCACGCAGAAAGAAACTGCTCACAACAAGGTGCACAAGAAAGGCCAAGCAGGTTTTACCGATGCAACAGTCACTTGGAATCATCACGACAGCGGGACAGTCACAGATGTGGTCATGGGCAAAAAGGGGCCGACTGTCGTTGTTAAGGCATCCAGCCCCATGCAAGTCGGTGACAAGCTATCAGGACGTTACGGGGACAAAGGAGTCATTGCTGACATCATCCCTGATGGTGAAATGCCGCATGCCGGTGATGGTAAGCCCTTCGAGGTGTTGCTTAATCCGCTCGGTGTAATCACACGAACTAACCCGGCTCAGATAGCGGAACTGCTGCTGGGCAAGATTGCGGCTAAGACGGGCAAACCGATCAAGGTACAGGACTTTGACTCTAGCAAGGATATGTCTGCGTGGGTCTTAGAGCAGCTGGGCAGGGAGGGTCTCTCGGACCTAGAAGATGTTCTCGATCCTTCTAAGGACAGGAAGATAAAGGGCATCGCCACTGGCAATCGTTTCTTTATGAAGCTACATCACACCGCCGAGGGCAAAGGGCAAAGCCGCGGTGGCGGTTCGTACACAATGGATGGTACTCCTGCGAAAGGCGGCGAGGACGGCTCAAAACGTATTGGCATGCTGGACACTAATGCTTTGTTGTCCCACGGGGCTACGGAGACGCTTCGAGATGTCAGTTCTGTTCGCGGACAGAAGAACGACGATTACTGGATGCAGTTCATGGCGGGTTACAACCCCGCAGCTGCCAAGGTTCCAATGGTTTACCAGAAGTTCGTCAACCAACTACGAGCGGCAGGCGTCAACGTAGTTAAGAGCGGTAGCCAGACTAATATCATGGCTTTGACGGATAAAGACGTTGACGCGCTAGCGGGTAATCGGGAGTTGCGGTCGGCGGAGGGCGTGGACTGGGGGACTTCTATGAAGGAGATACCCGGAGGATTGTTCGATAAGGCGAAAACAGGCGGCCACGGGGGTACTCGTTGGTCATATTTAAAGCTGCACGAGCCCATGCCTAACCCTGTGATGGAAGAACCTATTAGGCGGCTGCTAGGATTGACCCAAAAACAGTTTCAGGGGGTAATAAGCGGCGAACACCAGCTTGGTAAGTATGGAAGCGGTCCTGGAGCCCTTAAACGGGGGCTTGCAGACATGAATGTAGACGTCGAGCTCAAGAAGACTCGCGATGTCCTTAATGCAGGCCGGAAGTCAGAGCGAGATTCTGCGGTTAAGAAGCTTGGGTACCTGAAGTCTGCAAAAAAGCTAGGTTTAAAGCCAGAAGACTACATTTTGACTAAAGTTCCGGTACTTCCTCCCATGTTTCGCCCTGTCAGCATGATGAGTAACGACATGCCCCTCATAAACGACGCTAACTTCCTATACAAAGAGTTGTTTGAGGCAAATAAGAACTTGGTTGCTATTCAGAAGGAGTTGGGGGCAGATGCCTCGGGGGCTGAGAGGCTTTCGACGTATAAGGCGTTCAAAGCTGTGACTGGGTTGGGTGATCCAATCAATCAAAAGACTAAAGATAAGAATGTTAAAGGATTGTTGAAGACAGTATTCGGGTCGAGCCCTAAATTTGGTACGCTTCAACGTAAACTGATCTCTACGACTGTGGATAACGTCGGTCGAGCAGTAATTACACCGAATCCTGATCTCGATATGGACTCGGTTGGCCTACCCGAGGAGCAGGCGTTCAAAGCTTACGATAAGTTCGTAACTCGTCGACTTGTCCGCCAGGGAATGAGTATGCGTGCGGCTCGCCTTGAGATTAAAGACAAGTCCAAGCTCGCTCGTAACATACTAATTGAGGAGATGGATCACCGCCCCGTTTATATTAGCCGTGCCCCTGTTTTGCATAAGTACGGTATACTGGCGATGAAGCCACGACTGACCAAGAATAAAACATTGGAAGTTAGTCCTTTGATTGTTAAAGGGTTCAATGCCGACTTTGATGGGGATGCGATGAATTATCATGTTCCCAGCACCGAAGGCGCGAGAAAAGAGGCTATTGAGCGACTTTTACCTAGCCGTAATCTGTTTAGTCTGTCAGACTTTAAGTCTGTGATGCACGCCCCGATGAATGAGTACGTAGGAGGATTGTGGCATGCAACCAAAGGCAAGAGCGACCGGTCTAAGAAGATTTTTAGGACTATAGCTGATGCCCGTAAGGCTTACGAGCAAGGCGACATTAATATTAACGATCCTGTTCAAATACTAGAATCATAACTGCACGAGCAGATAAGGAGATCTCGATGAGTATCAACCCACATTTATTGCACCAGGCTCGTGGCCAGGTTAAACAGGCTTTCGTAGCCGCAGGCGATCCTTCGATGGCTGGCGGAGACCCTGCCGCTATGGGCGGAGCACCTCCAATGGACCCAGCGATGGGCGGAGCACCTCCAATGGACCCAGCCATGGGTGGAGCCCCTCCGATGATGGACCCAGCCATGGGTGGAGCACCTCCAATGGATCCGGCTATGGGCGGAGACCCGATGGCTGGCGGAGACCCGATGGCAGTTATTCAACCAATGATCGATCAGGCGGTACAGGCCGCATTGTCTGCCCAAGGCGGCGGAGCAGCCGGTGGTACCGGACCAGCGATCAAACCTAAGATTGACGTCAACGTTGAGTTGATGCAGATCAAGAAACTACTTGCTCGTCTGGCTGATGCGATGGGCGTTCAGATTCCTGCGGCAGAGATGGTTGCTACTCCGGAAGATCTTGGTCAGATGGCTGAGGGCGGAACGGGAGCACCGGCGGCGGCTGACGGCGGCGCAACGGGCGGAGGATTAGGCTCCATCGAACCTATCAAGGCTGCGGCGGAGGACTGGGAAGCCGGAGTGGCGTTTACGCCTCCCCCTGAGTATTCATTCCAGAACGCTCAAGCAACTGCCAGCAATAATGCTAACATGGCCGCAGCTATGTTAATCCGCAGTAAAACTTGAATAAGGTAACCGGTATATGTTCAGAGTCGATATTTTGGAACGGGTGGGCGTTCCACCAATGCAACTAGAGGCTTCTCAGGTGGTCATCCGGATGCCGGACGGTACTCCTGTTAGCGTGGCTGCATTGTTTGGAGGAGCTGAAAGCGTGTTGGTCTCCCACTGTGAAGATCCTAAATTTAATGAAAACCTAGCTAAGCTGGGAATCAACCAAACCGTTATTACAACGAAAATTGACGTAAGGAGTTAATCGTGGCAAACAATCCATTGGAATCCGCAGACAAGAAATATTATGCATCAAGGACACCGCTTGACTTAGGAGGAACACGGGAGGGGTGTAAAAATCCAACCCAAGCTTTCTCGTACAGGCAGAAGGCGAATGATGTAACTGCTTCTTCGAACAAGTACTATGCTTCTCCCGAGCCCGCTCCCGTGGTGTCTCAGCAGATGCGAGAGAAGAAGCCGAAACTCGTACGGTTAGACGTGCCCGCCGCAGGTGCTACCACGCCTCTCTTAGTAGATGTTGTTGCAGCGTTCCAGGGTGGAGCTACCTCGATCGAGGTGACGGGCAACTCTGCTGAGATTGTAAAGGCGCGAGCCACAATCGACTTGGCGGTTGGTCGCAGTGTCTTGCTGCGCCCGCAGGCGGACGTCGTTACGTTCATCACACTTCTCGATGCAGTCGTTGAGGAGAAGCCAAAGGCCGTCAAGAAGAAGGCTACCAAAAAGAAGACCACCAAGAAGAAGTCGAAAGTCAAAAAAGAAAACGGCACAACACCCGACGAGCTTGCAGAGTTGATCTCACCTTCCGCTAAAGCTAGTAAAGCCGAGTGGACTGAGGACGACGTAGCTAAGGCTTTTGGTGTTAGTGACGACGATGATGATGACAGCGACGATTAAGGACAGCAAGGATGCTCAGCGGTACCCTCGGACAACTCCTGATTAACGACACCCTTCCTGACGAGCTTCGCGATTACAATCGTGTGCTCGACAAGAAGGGCATGCATGCGTTGTTACAAGAAGTCGCACGCAAACATCCGGACAAGTACCGCGAAGTTAGCTTTAAGCTAAATCAGATTGGACTGCGCGCGGCGCAAGACCAGGGCGGCATGTCCTTTGGGGCTAAGCATCTACGGAGGAGCAAGGTTGCGAACGAAACCCGTGAGCGTATCTTGGCTAAACTCCAGCCTATACTTGCCGATGACTCACTGACGGATAAGCAGCGAGAAGACAAGATTGTTAGGGTTGTCGGCGCGGAGAGCGGACCGCAGCAGAAGGCCATCCTTAAAGAAGCGATCGAGAACAAGAATCCGCTAGCTATGCAGGTTTTGTCGGGCAGCCGTGGCAAGCCAATGAACCTAGCAAGTTTGCTGGGATCGGACATGCTGTACTCGGACCACCGTGACGAGGTCATTCCAATACCCGTACTGCGTAGCTATAGCGAAGGCTTATCTCCTGAAGAGTATTGGGCCGGAACGTACGGTGCCCGTAGAGGTATCATCGCTACAAAGTTTGCGACACAGGACGCAGGGTTTTTGTCGAAGCAGCTCAATCAAGCCGGACATCGGCTAGTCGTGATGGACGAGGACGACGAGCATGACCCGGAAGCACCCGCTCGCGGAATGGTTGTGGACACGGATGATATGGATAACGAAGGGGCTTTACTAGCACGCGACGTTGGCCCGTATAAAAGAAACACTCCGCTTACTCCTAAGATCCTCAAGGAAATAAAGCGTAAGGGTAAGAACAAGATTTTAATACGATCCCCTTTGGTAGGAGGTTCTCCGGAGGGCGGCGTCTATGCTCGCGACGTTGGGATTCGAGAGACCGGCAAGCTCCCGGGACGCGGCGAGCAGGTCGGGTTGCAGGCGGCTCAAGCACTTAGCGAACCGATTAGCCAGGGGCAGCTTTCGGCCAAGCACTCTGGAGGTGTCGCCGGGCAGGAGAAGGCGGTTAGCGGGTTTGAATATATCAACCAGTTGATTCAAACACCTAAGAAGATGAAAGGTGGAGCGGCTCACGCTACCGTCGACGGTAAAGTTCAGCGAGTTGAAGGAGCCCCCGCAGGCGGTTATCATGTAACAATCAACGATGAGCAGCATTACATTAATGACGGTTATGAGCTTAAAGTTAAGAAGGGCGACGAGATCGAGGCTGGCGATGTATTAAGTGAAGGCATTCCCAACCCCGCGATCATCACGAAATACAAAGGTGTAGGGGAAGGTCGTCGTTACTTCGTCAAGGAGTTTAAGAAGGCCATGGGCGAGAGTGGGATGCAAGGGCATCGCCGTAATATTGAAATATTAGCCCGTGGACTTATTAACCACGTACAGCTAACAGAAGAGACGGATGACCACGCCCCTGACGACATCATCCCTTACTCTACTCTTGAGCACACATATAAACCCCGAGCAGGGCACGAGCGCCTCGACCCTAAAAAGGCTATCGGTCAGTATATGGAAAGCCCTGTACTGCATTACACGATTGGGACTAAAATACGACCTTCAATGCTGGCAGACTTTAAAGAGTTCGGAGTTGATAAGATTCCGGTGCATAAAGATCCACCGCCTTTCCAGCCGCATATGGTTCGAGGCATGTTCCAGCTCCAGCACGATCCGGACTGGATGACACAAATGTACGGATCTGGATTAAAGAAGAGCTTGCTTCAATCCACGGCTCGAGGTTCTACTAGTAAGGACAGAGGTACAAGTTTTGTTCCAAGTCTGGCGCTTGGCTCGGACTTTGGGCAGGTTGCAGATCGTGCGGTTATACAGCCTCAGGCAGCCTACGAGTTGCCACAAGTGGAGGCGACGCCCGCCCTGGGGGCAACAGTGGACGACGAGGTTCCCGTAAAGGCAGCCCCGTCAATGTTTTTTGGCGGCAAATTCAACGTAGGGACTAAGTAGCCATGGATCAGGCAGTTAAACCCCCAAAACCCGGAGAGGTACCTGGCGAAGGCAGGGATGTAGCTCCAACCAATCTCATGCCAGCTGTGAAGACGGTTCCCGGCGGAGAAAAACCACCGTCGTTACGTACGACTAATGCGCCGACGGCTAACGACTTTCTACCTCCAAACTATCAGCCACTTCCAAAGGGCACTGCACCGCAATTTACTCCGGACCAAATGCAGCAATTCAGGCAGAACGCCCAGAACGTGAACGATAGGGGGATGCGGATGATGGGCATAAATCCGCTGTCTGATCCACTTCACCCTGACTATAGTGGTGCCCGCCCAGCCAGAGCACAAACAAATAATCCTGCTCCTGCTTCCACACCGCCTGCTTCGGGCGGGGCTTCGCAGCCAGCGGAAGATCCGCAAGCAGTCGTTCCTGGGTCTACCACAGGAACACCCAGGATACTGGGCAGGTCCCTAGAGCCTACTAACATTATGCCTTCTGCCACGCAGAAAGTTCCATCGGCGTTGGAGGCTTTACAGAAGTATCAATCTACGTTATCCGCTCCCCTACCAGATAATGTGCCGGATAATCCGTACGCGGGCAACGGACAATCTCGAGTCCCTCGGACACCTACGCCAACACCAGCACCAACACCAACACCAACACC
>TARA_R110002051_G_scaffold90269_3_pt1 | contig 64520 bp, 52 predicted proteins | sample TARA_R110002051 | Tara Oceans TARA_R110002051 (sample SAMEA4397023) | marine metagenome | biome: Polar Biome; feature: [MES] marine water layer (ENVO:01000295) within the mesopelagic zone...; material: water (ENVO:00002006), including particulate matter (ENVO:01000060) such as......
TGAGCAGACCACAGCCGTCGCCGGTCTTGCCGTCGGCGTTGATGCCGCCACGGTGTGTCATGCACGTCAGGGCTTCAATGGCCGTCAGCAACAGGTGGTGGCTCGGCTCGCCCTGCATGTGGGCGATCAGGCCGAAACCACAGTTATCCTTGAACTGATCAGGCTGATATAAACCTGCTTTCATAGGCACACTCTCAAAATGCTATAGGATTCAAGCGCTTACAAGATTCAAACGAGACTGGATCTGGCTCGGCGCCGGACAAAAGGGGAGTAATTGTACACAGCGGCACGATCGCCCACAATTTTTTTGTGGGCGATCGTGCCGCAAAATCATATCCAAATGTCGTAAATAGGAAAATTTTCCTCAACTACAAGGCGGCCAGGCCTCCCCTGCGAATCCACGCCAGCCCCGTTATCGGCGCCGGCGCGAACCGGATCACTCAGCGTAGCGATTGCTGAATCGCGCCCATACCGCGCGGCCACGGGCTCTGCTTGCGCAAGACCTCTGGCAGCTTGCTGATCCCTTGTTGCGCCTGCTGGCGGGATCCATACAGCCCCTGGGTCACAACAAACCATGGCCGGCCTTCGTGCTCGGTCTCGAAGTAACCCAGATTCTCCAGTCCAGACTGCTGTTGAATGAAGCTCAAAGCGGCGTCCCGACTGCGTGTTCCGAGCAACTGCAAAACATAAGCGTCGGAACTCGCCTGACGGTACCAGTCGGTAGAACGAATCGTCTGCCCAGTCGGTGCTGCAGGGGCCGGCGTTGCCGCTGGCGCAGGCGCAGGCGGCGCGGGGACTAATGCAGGCGCTTCCTCGACGGGAGCCGGCGCTGGGGCAGCTGTTTCCGTTTGCAGATCTACTACTTCAGCCGGCACTGGGGCCACAGACACCTGGTCGTCTGCAGCCGGGGGCGTGGCTTGGGTAGCAGCCTCGGTCACCACCGCAGTGGCAGGCTCAGGGGAGACGACATCAGGCTCCAAGGTTACCGCATTCAACTCGGTCAGCTCGGCCAGTTGGCGGTCCTGCTCCGTATGAACCGTATTGACCGGCTCCGGCAATTGCAACACGGTGCGCGAAGGCTGCTGGTCAGCCTTGTCGCCACCCATCCACCAAGCCACGCTGATACCTGCGGCAACCAGCAACACCGCGACGATAGAACGTACTGGCAGCACGCCAGCCGAGCGTCGGGCAGGGCGCGCAGATGGCACCTCCATTGCTTCTTCCATCACCTGTCTGGCAACCGTATTGATGCGCCCAGGCCAACCGCTGCTGCGGCGATGTATCTGCTGCAATTGCTCTTCATCCAGCAGTGCCAGCTCACCTCCAGCCGCCTCCAGCCGCTGGGCAAGGTAATCGCGGGTTTCGTCGAGAGAATAAGCTTCCAGCTCGATTCGGTGTACCCATTGTTCAGTCACACCCTCGGTATCCACTTGCGGCAACAGCAGGGCAATATTTTCATCCGCAAAGAGAAATATTCTGATGGGCGAATCAGCCCCGCCACTGAGGCCCATATCGGCCAGATCCTGCAACGCCTGTAGTTCCAAGAGCTGAGCGTCGTCGATAATCAGATATAACTGGACGCCGGTCTGCTTCAACTGCTCAGCCCGCTCCAACAAAGCGCCCGGCGAGCGACCCTTGGCATTCACCGCTTGGCAAAGATAACCGGTCAGCGCCAACTCATCAGCAAACTCGCGCGCCGTAGCCACCACACATTGGGTTGTATCCTTATTGCTACTGGCGACCAGCACCTGGCGCAGCAGCGTTTTACCACTGCCCTCGGGACCTGTGACCAGCAGCAGGCGATCGCCAAAACGCGCTAGGTGGTGCAACTGAGCCAATACTGTTTTGCGTTGCGGGGTGAAAAACCGAAATCCCGGTGTCCGAGCAGCAAAGGGGTCATGACTCAACTGATAGTGGTCAAGAAACTCATCGAGCTCACCTGAGGCGCTGAAATTAATATCCCGTTCCACTGTCATGACTGGCCCGCTGCGAGTGTTGCCTGTAAGGAAGCAGAATCGAATTCTGCGCTGACGACGGCATGCCCCAACGCCTTGACCAGAACCAGGCGCAGCTGTCCGTCGAGTACTTTTTTGTCTACTGCCATCAGACCCATAAAGTCTGCAGCCGTCATCTCCGCTGGCGGCTCGGTCGGCAGACCCGCCGCAGCGATCAGAGTTGTTGCGCGATCAACCTCGGCCTGGGTAATCCAGCCTTGCCGACAGGACATCCTCAGCGCCATCACCATGCCCGCCCCCACCGCTTCACCATGCAGCCACTGGCCGTAGCCCTGATGCGCTTCAATAGCATGGCCGAAGGTGTGTCCCAGATTCAGAATCGCCCGAATTCCGCCTTCACGTTCATCAGCAGCAACCACTTCGGCCTTGATCCGGCAAGAGCGCGCGATCGCTTCGGTAGTCAGGCGCGGATCGAGCGCTCGCAGCCCTTCAATATTATTTTCCAACCAGCCCAAGAACTGACTATCCCGGATTAACCCGTATTTAATCACCTCGGCCAAACCGGCACTCACTTCTCTTGCCGGCAGCGTCAGCAAGCTGTCGGTATCGATCAGCACCGCCTTTGGCTGATAGAAGGCGCCGAGCATGTTCTTGCCTGCAGGATGGTTGATACCCGTCTTGCCACCCACTGAAGAGTCCACTTGTGACAGCAGCGTGGTCGGCATCTGAATGAAATCCACACCCCGTTGATAACAAGCGGCGGCAAACCCCGTCATATCGCCTATCACCCCACCGCCCAGCGCGATCAACGTCGTCTTGCGGTCGTGACGGGCGGCGAGCAACGCGTCGAATACCTGCTGCAAGGTAGCCCATGTCTTGAACGCTTCCCCGGTAGGCAATACAACGCTCAGGACCTGATAGCCAGCCAGCACTTGACGGAGCGCATCCAGATATAACGGAGCAACAGTGTCATCCGTCACAATACAAACCTGCTTGCCACCGATGTGCCCAGTAAGCAGCTCGGGCTGGGCGAGCAGATTGCTGCCAATGTAGATGGGGTAACTGCGATCACCCAGTTCAACGCTTAGATGTTGCATCAATTTCTCTCCGATACGACTCCGGCAAGAATACAACAGCCACGCAACTTGTGCTCAGCCAGAATCTCGGCGCATGAATGGAATTGGGTAGCGGTGCGACTATTCGTTAGTGCCCTGCAGGCGACTCAGAATCGTGTTGACGACCACTTTCGGGCCGCGCTGATCGGTGTCGATGGTGACGTCGGCTATTTCACTGTATAGCGGATCGCGACGCGCCATGAGATCGCGCAACACCTTTTCGGGATCGGCATTAAGCAGCAGCGGACGTTGTCTGTCCTTGGAGGTGCGCTGCAGTTGCTGATCCACACTGGTACGCAAATACACGACCAGGCCGTGGGCACTTAGAGCTCTGCGATTGGCCTCACGCATTACCACGCCACCACCGGTCGCGAGAATAATGCCATGCTCTTGCACCAGCTCGGCAATCATCGCCTCTTCACGCTCGCGAAACCCCTCTTCCCCTTCGACATCAAAGATCCAGGGTATATCAGCGCCGGTACGCGCTTCAATTTCCCGGTCTGAGTCCTTGAAAGGGTATTTGAGTTCTTTGGCAAGCAGACGCCCGATGGTGCTTTTCCCAGCACCCATCGGGCCGATCAGAAACACATTACGCAAGGTGATTACCTAGCAACCGTAATAGCTCCATTATTGATGATACGAGGGGTCAGGAAGATTAACAGCTCTGACTTGGTTTCGGAGGTAATGTCGCGGCGGAATGCCCGCCCGAGAATAGGAAGATCACCCAAGAACGGAACTTTCTCCTGGGCTTGCTGAGACTCGCTGGAAAAGACCCCACCGATCACAATAGTTTCGCCATCACCCACCAAAATCTTGGCATTCACCTCATTCTTACGAATAGTTGGCACGCCATTAACATCATTAGTGAAATCCGGTTCATCCTTCGTCACGATAACTTCCATAATCACTTGATTGTCCGGCGTAATCTGCGGCGTCACCTCAAGGGAAAGCACTGCTTCAGCAAAGGCTGTGGTGGTGGCACCGCTGGAGCTAGCCTCTTGATAGGGAATCTCCGAGCCTTTAAGGATTTTGGCGGTTTCCTTGTCTGATGTGACCACTTTCGGCTGCGAGATGATTTCACCGTTGCCAGTACTTTCCATCGCTGACAGCTGCAGATCCAGAATAGTGTTGTTGGTGATAAAACCTATGCCAATACCGGAGGTTGAAGACAAGAGTCCCATATCTACGAAAGGAGAGTTAAACGGTCTTTGAGTTTGGCCTTGAAAACCTGCTGTTGAAGCATCTTCGACACTATCATCAACATCCGTTTCCCCATCCTTCCCGAACAAAGAGAAACGATCACCCATACGTATGTTCCCCCCCCAACGCACCCCAAGAGCCTTATCAAAACCGACGTTAGCCTCGACGATGCGCGCTTCGATCATGACCTGGCGAACCGGAATATCCAGCTGTACAACGATGCGGCGTAGCTCATCCAGCTTCTGTTGAGTTTCCAATGCAATGATGCTGTTGGTGCGATCATCAACAGTAATCGAGCCACGCTGCTCCCCCCTGTCACCCGCTGTTACGGAAGCAAAGAGGCTGGCAATGTCTGCGGCACGCGCATAGTTGACCTGAATCAGTTCGCGACGCAGTGGCGCCAATTCAGCAATCTGCATTTGCGACTCCAGCTCCTGACGCTCGCGAGCTGCGATTTCATCAGCTGGTGCTACCAGCAGCACATTGCCGATCTTGCGCTGGTCAAGACCCTTGGTTTTTAGCACCAGGTCCAGCGCTTGATCCCAAGGCACATTCTGTAGTCGCAGAGTAATGCTCCCTTGCACGGTGTCACTGGCGACCAAGTTCAAGTCAGTAAAGTCGGCGATTAACTGCAGCACCGAGCGGACTTCAATATCCTGGAAGTTCAGCGACAGCTTCTCCCCAGTATAGGCAAATGCCTCGGAGCGGCGCTGCTCCACTTCAGTTTGTGTCAACGGCTTGAAGCTGACGATCAAACGACTATCAGCCTGATACACCAGATGCTCATAAAAGCCGGAAGGTTCGATATTGATGACGCTATCGCCACCACTGGTACTCGCGTTAACGAAGTTAACCGGGGTCGCGAAATCCTTGACGTCCAGGCGCACTCGCAACGAATCAGGCAACTGCGTATCGGGGAAAGTCAGTCTGACCCGGCCGCCCTGCTCCTGAACATCGACCTTCACTGAAGGATCAGACAAATCGACAATAACATTGCCCTCACCCTGTTCGCCGCGGCGAAAATCCAGACTGGTGATGGACCTGCCACGTGCTGCCATAGGGCTGGACACGGCCGGCTCAGAGGTCGCACGCCAATCGCTCGGCGCTGCCTGAGGAACAGCCTGCGCAGCCGCGGGACGCGGCGGTGCGCTTTGCGTGTAACCGGGTGCACTGCCAGACCCGACCATGACATACAAATCATTGCCGTCTACCCGTGTGGCGTAGGGCACCAGATCAGTAAGATTGATAATCAATCGGGTGCGGTCGTTGGCCTCCACCACTGTGATGCTGCGCGCGTTACCCAAGCCCAATTCGCGGCTGCGCTCGCCCAGCTGATTCTTCACCCCAGGCAAATCAATGGCGATACGCGCTGGCTGGTCGATGGTGTAGCCTTTTGGCGCTGATGTCACTGGCTCGTCAAAGGACAGTTTCAACTCCACCCGCTCCCCAGGCAAAGAAGCAACATCCAGCTTTTCAAGATTTGCGGCTAACGCCAACGGGCTGAGCAGCGCCATGATGGCAGCAAGCGTAAATTTTCTGGTTAAAGGCATTTGATTGCGTTCCACGCGTGACTGTTTGCAGTTCATTTTATCTCTCCCTGGTTGACTTATCCGCGCTCAGGCAAGCTGAGCGTTCGCGGGCGCTCCAACCAACCACCTTCACCGTCCGGGACGATTTCGACCACGTCGACACGGCCTTCTTCAATACTGGTGATACGACCGTGATTGCGGCCCAGATAGTCACCCATTCTCACCCTGTGCACACTACCGGCACCGCGGATCAATGCCTGCATACCGTCCTGATTACTCAAGACGCCAACCATCTCGAATCCTTCAATATTGAAGCCTTCAAGAAACTGTTTAACTCGATCTTCATCCGGCTTCAAATCCTGCGATCCACGCTCGCGCTGGGTCAAGTCAATCCTGATTGGCGGCTGGAACGGGCTACGTAGTGAAGTAGCACTGTAGGTAAAGGCCTCATAGGGCGCGAAGCGGGGCAATGGCTCGATTTCGCCCGCAGGCCGAGCGCGGGTTTCTTCCATAAAAGCCTGCAGATCGTTAAAACTGCCTCCGCTACAACCCGCCAATAGCATTGGCAAGGCGAGGGCGACGCTCAACACGCGCTTGTACATGATCATTGTTGGCCCCCTGCTTCGTTGTAGCGATAAGTTTTAGCGAGAATATCCATTTTCAGCAGGTCGGGATTGCCTTCGGTAACTGGATCAATATCAAAATCATGCAGCGTGACGATCCGCGGCAAACCCGAGACGCTGCTGACGAAGGTGGCTATATCATGGTAGCTACCCTGAACCACAATTTTGATCGGAAGCTCTATATAAAACTGCTGAGCCGATTCGGGCTGCAAAGTAATGGACTCGAACTCCAAGCCGCTATTGAGGCCCATCTGCGTAATGTCCTCAAGCAGACCTGGCACTTCGGTGTCGCTGGGCAGTTGCTTCAACAGTGCCCCAAACCGCTCTTCGATTTCGACCAACTGGTCCTTGTAGGCTTCTAGATTGGCGGCGCGAAAAGATTTATCGGTGAAGTCCTTGCGCAGGGCCACTTCTCTGGCTTCGGTCTGCTCGAGGCTGGCTTTCATATCTTTCAAATGAAATTGATAGCCGGCGAACAAGAGTGCGATGAACAGCAACAGGCCGACGATAAACTTCAACGCCCCTGGCCATACCCCGACGTTATTGAAGTCGATATTATTGATATCGATCTTGCGAAAACTATCCTTGATTTGAGACATACTCATTGCTGCTGCGCTCCCTCAGCAGAAGCTTTCGGCTCAGTTTGGCGCACTGAAAGCTCGAAAACGTTAGCCTGATCCACCCCGCCAGAGGTAACCGCTCTTACTGCAGTCAGATTCGGCGAAGTCATCCACTCAGACGCATCCATCTGACGCATCAGATTGGAAACCCGGCTATTGGACTCGGCACCACCTTTGATATTAACAGTCGAGCCGCGCATATTGACCGAGGTAAAGAACACACCATCAGGCAAGGTCCGCGCCATCTCGTCGAACACACGCACGATGATCGGACGATTACCCTGCAGATCCTGAATGATTTTCATCCGGTCTAGCAGTTGGGTACGACGTGCCTGCAACTGCTCGATTTCTTTGATGCGGGCTTCCAACAGGGTAATTTCATCCTGCAGGAATTTATTCCGGGCGTTCTGGTGGTCAATTTTACCCGCATAGAAGCGGTCGCCCATAAATACCAGCGCCCCCGCAAGAATAACGACCAAAGCCAGAACGGTTAGAAACTCTTTCTTGCGCTCTTCCCTGAGCTGCTCGCGCCAGGGTAATAGGTTAATGCGAGCCATTAGTCGAAACTCCTCATTGCCAGACCGCAGGCAATCATCAATGCCGGAGCATCATTACTGAGCGCCACTGCATTGACCTTGTTTGACAGGGTCATGTTTGCAAAGGGGTTGGCGACCAGAGTGGTAGTGCCGATCTTTTGCTGTATCAGATTGTCCAGACCCGGAATCGAGGCCGTACCGCCAGCGAGGAGGATATAATCCACATCGTTATACTGGCCACCGGCGAAGAAGAACTGCAGCGACCGTGACACCTGCTGAACGACGGCATCTTTGAACGGCCCCAACACTTCACTTTCGTAGTCATCCGGCAGGCCGCCCTGTTTCTTGGCCAAGCCCGCTTCTTCCTGGGACAAGCCGTAGCGTCGCTGAATTTCGTCAGTAAGCTGCTTGCCGCCGAACAACTGTTCACGAGTGTAGATGATCCGACCCTTGCTCAGAACGCTGAGGGTCATCATGGTCGCGCCAATGTCGATCACCGCAACGGTCATCTCATCGCGGTCACCATCGAGTTGATCGATCACCAGATCACAAGCCCGTTCCATCGCATAGGCTTCGACCTCGACCACCCGCGCACTCAGGCCGGCAAGGGCAAGCGCAGCTTCGCGAATGTCGACGTTCTCACGACGGCAGGCGGCCAGCAGCACTTCAGCTTTTTCCGGGTTGCGCGGGGAGGATCCCTGGACTTCAAAATCAATGGCAACCTCATCCAGCGGATAGGGAATGTACTGATCAGCTTCAAGCTTGATCTGCTCTTCCATTTCCTCCGGATCAAGATCCGCATCCATTTCGATGGTCTTGGTGATCACTGCGGAACCGGCGACGGCGACCGCAGCTTGCTTGAGGGAGGATCGGGAGCGGGCCAGGACTTTCTCCAATGCCTGACCGACACCTTCAAGCTCGACGATGTTTTTTTCTACCACCGCACTAGGTGGGAGAGGTTCAACCGCATAGGCCTCGACCTTATAACGGTTACCCGAGCGACTGAGTTCGAGCAGCTTCACCGTAGTGGAGCTGATATCAATGCCCAGTAGCGTGTTCGCTTTTTTCTTTATGAGCCCTAGCACAGCCAATTTCCTATCAGCATCCGACACTTACGGACGGTTTATGTTTTCCTACATTAAATAACAGTCCTTGTACAAGCGCAAATAGCTAAAACAAAAAAAATGCGCTTATAATGCAGACTGTTAACCCGTTCTCATTGCACCACACAGCTAACCAATTCATTTGTCAGGGAATTTGCCTGTCCCTTATGCGCTTTCTAAAAATTTTATTCTGGTCCATTCTCGCTCTGATAAGCGCCCCCATCATGGGCCTCAGCGCTATCGCGCTCTATTTAAGCCCCAGCTTGCCGGACGTCGAGACCCTTCGCGACGTGCAATTACAGACCCCATTGCGGATATATAGCACAGATAGCAAATTGATAGCAGAATTCGGTGAAATGCGCCGTATACCTATTAGTTACGACCAAGTGCCGGAAAACTTTATTAATGCCATCCTGGCCGCCGAGGACGATAACTTCCTCAACCACCACGGCGTAGACCCGATGAGCCTTATGCGGGCGGTATCCGAACTGGTTCAAACCGGCAGTATTCAAACCGGTGGCAGCACTATCACCATGCAGGTCGCAAAAAATTATTTCCTGACCAGCGACCGGGTTTTTTCGCGCAAGCTGAATGAAATACTGCTGGCCCTGCAAATTGAACGCAGCCTGAGCAAGCGCGAGATTTTTGAACTCTACGTTAACAAGATCTACCTCGGCAACAGAGCTTACGGAATTGAAGCGGCAGCGCAAGTTTACTACGGCACCTCGATTGACCAGCTCCCGCTGTCTGATCTAGCGATGATTGCCGGCCTGCCAAAGGCGCCGTCCCGATACAACCCTATCTCCAACCCGGAGCGAACCCTGCTACGCCGTGACTGGATTCTTGGCCGCATGCTGAGCCTGGGATTCATTGACCAGGACGAGTACGACCTGGCTGTAGCCAACCCCATCACCGCGACCAACCATGGTTCCAACCCTGAACTGGAAGCACCTTATGTAGCCGAAATGGCGCGTCTGGAGATGCTAAGCAAATTCGGCGAGGATGCTTATATCAACGGCTATCACGTATATACCACCGTCGATAGCAAGCTACAGACGCTAGCCAATACCTCGCTGCGCGGTGGCCTGATGAGCTACGATCAGCGTCATGGCTATCGCGGCCCGGAAGCTCAGCATCCCGATAGCAACCCTGCAGACTGGCCCGACCTGTTGCGCAGCTATCGAGGCATGGGGGGCTTGCTGCCCGCTATCGTCACCAGCGTTGGAACAGACAAGGTGACCATCCAACTGCGCGGCGGCGCCATGGGTGAGATCAGCTGGGACGCCATGCGCTGGGCGCGCCCTTACCTCAACGCCAACAGCATGGGCCCAAATCCGCGTCAGCCCGCAGATGTGCTGGCGGTCGGCGATATCATTCGCGTAGTCGGTTTGGAAGATATCCAGTTTCGTCTTAGCCAAGTACCTACCGCACAGAGCGCTCTGGTTGCGCTGTCACCCCAAGATGGAAGCGTGCAGGCACTGATCGGCGGTTTTTCCTTCGTGCAGAGCAACTACAATCGCGTTACCCAGGCGCGCCGCCAACCCGGATCGAGCTTCAAGCCCTTCCTTTACGCTGCGGCGCTCGACAACGGCTATAGCCCGGCGAGCATGGTCAATGACGCCCCCCTGGTGTTCGTCGATGAGTATCTCGACTCCGCTTGGCGCCCACAGAATTCAGGCGGTGATTTTCTCGGCCCGATCCGACTCAGAGAGGCCCTGTATCGATCACGCAACCTGGTATCCATTCGTCTGATGCAGGACCTCGGCGTCGACAAGGCACTGAGCTATATAGAACACTTCGGTTTTAGCCGTGCTGATCTGCCACGTAATTTGTCCGCCTCGTTGGGCACCCCTGAACTGACACCGCTGCAAATAGCCCAGGGGTACACCACCATCGCCAATGGTGGCTATGCAGTTAAGCCCTATCTGATCGAACGTATCGAGGATCATCGCGGGCAGATTCTTGAGGTCTCTACTGCGGCAGTGACACCGGGCGCCAAGAAGATCCATGAGGAACGACTGGCGCGCTACGCCCAGGCCGCCAATTTTGCCGATCCGAACTTCAACCTTCCCGAACTGCCTGAGGCTGAGCAGGTCATCGACCCGCGCACCACCTACCAGCTCACCAGCATGCTGCAGGATGTGATCACCCGAGGCACAGCCTCGCGCGCACGGGAGCTGCAACGCGGAGATCTGGCGGGCAAGACCGGTACCACTAATGATCAGAAAGACGCCTGGTTCGCGGGCTACAACGGCGATTTTGTCACCATTTCCTGGGTCGGCTTTGACCAGCCCAGCACTTTGGGTCGGCGCGAGTACGGCGGTACTGCCGCGCTACCGATCTGGATGGAATTCATGGCCGGCGCGCTGAAAGACCGGCCTGAACATAGCCAAGCAATGCCAGAGGGGCTGACGACGGTGCGGATTGACCCTGCTACCGGCCGTACCGCGCGCCCTGGCAGCTCAAATGGCTTTTTCGAAGTCTTCAAGGAAGAAGATGCACCACCGCCCTGGGACGAAATAGAAAGCGGCGCCTACCCGTCTGGCGGCAGCGACGCTATACCTCAAGGACTGTTCTGAGCCAGGTGCATCACCTGCTGCCGTAACCAGAGGTTGACCGGATCCTGGTCAACCTCCTCATGCCAGTACATGCTCAAACCGATAGATGGCAAAGGTAGCGGCATCGGCAGCAATCGATTGCCCAGCGGCAGACTGACCAGCTCGGCATGCCGCCGGGACATGGTCAGCAACAGATCGCTCTGGGCGACCACCATGGCGGCCGCCTGATAATTCTGGCAACGCTGGACAATCCGTCGTTCAAGCCCAAGATGCCCCAATGCCAGATCTTCGAACGATAAACCCCGACGCCACGACGCCACCGCAATGTGTTCAGCCGCCAGATAGCGTTCGGCACTCAGGCTACCGCTAAAGTCCGGCCCGGCGACCACGCAAAGGGGTTCTGCAAGCAACTGCGTCTGCCTCAGCACGGGCTCGACTGGACGCGCAATCTGTATAGTCAGATCCACCCGCCCAGAGGCCATTTCCAGCTTCAGATCCTGCCAGCGGACGCCGGCCGTTTTCACCCGGCAGAACGGCGCGGCGCGTCGCAAGTGCAGTAACAACTCGGGCAAGAGCAACGGCTCCAGCTGCTCCGGCAAGTTCAGGGTAAACATCCGGCTATCGCGTTGCGGATCAAACGACTGCAGGCGACCCAGGCTTTGTTGCAACCGCTCCAGTCCATCGAGGATGTCCGGTGCCAGCCGCACGGCCAATGCGCTGGGCGAGACGCCGCGTCCGTCACGCACAAACAGCGGGTCATTGAAATGCGCGCGTAGCCGGGCCAGGGCATGGCTGACCGCGGACTGGCTGACATGCAAGACGGTAGCCGCACGGGTCAGGCTGCGCTCGCGGTAGATGACCTCAAAGGTCCGGAACAGATTGAGATCGATCCGTGAAAGGGCAGGACTGACATGTTCGTCGCTCATGAAACCTCAAGGATGCACAATTAACCAGCCATTTAAGCTGATTTATAACGCCATTGCATGAATTAGATTCATTATACCGAATGAATAATGATCGCTTCACCCAAACCCGTCATCGCCCTACCCTTGGCTGACAAAAAACAGCTAGCGGATGCCACCAGGAGTACTTCGATGGGCGACGACGTCACGCACGAGCAACACTATCTTCAGCAACTCCAGACGCTGCAGCAACAGGCCTGGCCGGCCTCCAGCGCGCGCGAACCGGTATATCCGCTCGGCGAGAAACCGCTGACCGAGTACCTGCGACATTGGGCCCAGACCACGCCGGACAAACCCGCTGTACGGTTCTACGGCTATGACCTCAGCTACGCCGAACTGGATGATCTGAGCGACCGTTTTGCCGCGCTGTTGATCGAGCAGGAGGTACGCCCCGGCGACCGGGTTGCGGTGTTCATGCCCAATTGTCCGCAACTGCATATCGCCTTTTACGGCATCCTCAAGGCTGCCGCCATTCACGCCCCGGTCAGTCCGATGGCGATGCCGATGGAACTGAGCTACCAACTCAAGGACAGCGGCGCCAGCGTCATTATCTGCTTCGATCAGTTGCTACCAGTGTTTCGCGAGATTGGTGAGCAGACCCAAGTGCGGCTGGCAATCGCCACCAGCCTTTCGGAAATCTGCCCCAAAGAGCCGTCCATCCCGGCACCTGATCTGCTACGCACGCCCAAACTGCCGGTCATCGATTATATCGATATGCTGCCCTCGCTCAAAGGCATCCAGCCCGCCAATGAACTGCCCGCCCCTGCTCTAGACGATATCGCCGCGCTGAACTACACCGGCGGGACCACCGGCCTGCCAAAAGGCTGCATTCATACCCATGGCGACATGCTTTATACCTGCGCGAGCTTTGTCCCAGCCGCACTGGGTTTGGACACTGAGCGCGTCAGCCTGAACTTCATGCCGGAGTTCTGGATTGCTGGCGAGAACGCCGGGTTGTTATTCCCAGTGTTCACCGGCACCACGCTGGTGCTGCTGGCCCGCTGGGATGCCCTGACGTTCATGAGCGCGGTGCAGCATTACCGGGTCAACCACGCCGGTCTACTAGTCGACAGCGCGTCGGAAGTGCTCGACCATCCGCAGGTCAACGACTTCGATTTCAGCTCGCTGCAGATCACCAGCTGCGTGTCCTTTATCAAGAAGCTGACCCCGGAATACCGTCAGCGCTGGCGCCAGCTGACCGGCTGTACGCTGTTTGAAACCAGCTTTGGTATGACCGAAACCCACACCTGCGATACCTTTACCGCCGGCCTGCAGGACGACGACTTCGACCTCAAATCCGCGCCGACCTTTGTCGGCTTGCCAGTGCCAGGCACCGAGTTCAAGGTCTGCGACTTTGCCACCGGCGAGTTGCTGCCATTGGGCAGCGAAGGCGAGCTCTGTGTGCGTTCACCATCGCTGCTCAAGGGTTACTGGAACAGGCCCGAGGCCAGCGCCGAAGCATTGCGTGACGGCTGGCTGCATACCGGCGATAGCGGCGTGATTACCGAGCAAGGCTTTATCCGCTACCTCGGCCGGCGCAAGGAAATGCTCAAGGTCAACGGCATGAGCGTGTTTCCCAGCGAGCTGGAAGCCATGCTCGGTCAGCATCCAGCCATTCTCGCGTCGGCGGTGATCGGCCGCCAGGACGACAAGCGCGGCGAATGTCCGGTGGCCTTTGTAGTGAGTAAACCAGGGAGCGCCCTGGAGGCACAGGAGCTGGTCCACTGGTGCAAGCAGGCCATGGCTATTTACAAGGTACCGGAGGTGCGGCTGGTGGACTCTCTGCCCATGACCGCCACCGGAAAAGTGAAAAAGAACGAACTGCAAGGCTGGCTTTGATGACCTTCAAGAAAATACTGATCGCCAACCGCGGCGAAATTGCTATTCGCCTGGCCCGCGCCGCAGCTGAACTGGATATTCTCAGCGTCGCGGTTTTTGCTGAAGACGACGCTCAATCATTGCATGTGCGCAAGGCCGACCAGTCCGTCGCCTTGAGCGGGTGCGGCGCTAGCGCTTATCTAGATGCCGAGCAGTTGATCAAGCTGGCACTTGAATACCAGTGCGATGCGATTCATCCGGGTTACGGCTTTCTCAGCGAGAATGCCCGCTTCGCCAAGCTCTGCGATGCGGCCGACATCTGCTTTATCGGCCCGGCGGCAAAGGTGCTGGAGACCTTTGGCGACAAAGCCAGCGCACGCCGTCTGGCGCTTGAGCAGCAGGTACCGCTGGTGCAGGGCACCAATCAGGCGACCAGCCTGGAGCAGGCGCAGGCCTTTATGCAGGAGCTCGGGAGCGGTTGTGCCATCATGCTCAAGGCTCTGGCCGGGGGTGGCGGACGGGGCATGCGTGCGGTGTTGGATACAGCCGACCTGCAAGACGCCTTCGCCCGCTGCAGCTCCGAAGCCAAGGCCGCCTTCGGCAATGGCGATCTCTATGCCGAACGCTTGATCCGCCGAGCGCGACATATCGAAGTACAAATCATCGGTGATGGCCATCAGGTCAGTCACCTGTGGGAACGCGACTGCACCCTGCAGCGGCGCAACCAGAAGCTGCTGGAAATCGCCCCGGCGCCTGGGTTGGACCCGGCAATACGCCAGCGCATGCTCGACGCCGCGGTCAAGCTGGCCCGTGCAGTCGCCTATCGCGGGCTGTGCACCGTGGAGTTTCTGCTGGACGAGGACACCGGCGACTTCGTGTTTATGGAAGCCAACCCACGCATTCAGGTCGAGCATACCGTCACCGAGGCCATCACCGGCATCGACCTCGCGCAAACGCAAATACGCCTCGCAGCGGGTGCCACTCTCGACCAGCTACAACTCACCCAGGAGCAGATCCCCGCCGCCCAGGGCCACGCCGTACAACTGCGCATCAACCTGGAGAGCATGAGCAGCGACGGCAGCGCCAAGCCCGCAGGCGGCACGCTGGGCGCCTATGAACCGCCCAGCGGGCCTGGCGTGCGCGTTGATGGCTACGGTTACAGCGGCTACACCACCAGCCCGAGCTTTGACTCGCTGCTGGCCAAGTTGATCGTGCACGCCAACGCCGAGTATCCGGCAGTGCTGCGCCGCGCCTATCGCGCGCTCTGCGAATTCCGCCTGGAAGGTGTCAGCAGCAACCTGCATTTTTTGCAGAATCTGCTGACTCACCCGCAGGTGCAAAGCAATCAGGTGACCACAGGCTTTATTGAAAATCATGCTGCGGAACTGATCGCAGCGCGCCAAAGGGAAGAACGGGCTCACCCCCACCTGTATTTCCAGCACATCGGGCAAGCGCAGGCAGTGCAGACAACAGCGGTCGATGCGCCGCCCGGAACAGAACCGCTGAATGCGCCAGTCCAGGGAGTGTTGGTCAGCCTCGACGTGCAGCCCGGAGACAGCATTGCTGCGGGTCAGCAGGTGGCGGTAATGGAAGCCATGAAGATGGAGTTTGTGGTCAAGGCCGAGCGCAGCGGTATCGTCCGGGTGCTAACCTGCAGCCCGGGCGACAACCTGTTTGAAGGCAACCCGCTGCTGTTTCTCGAGCCCGCTGAAGTGCAAGGCGGCGATGCGCTAAATGAGGAACAGGTCGATATCGCGCATATCCGCGCCGATCTGGCTGAACTGCTTGAGCTGCACGCCAATCTGACTGACGAGCGCCGCCCCGACGCGGTGGCCAAGCGGCGCAAGACCGGACAGCGTAGCGCACGGGAAAACCTCGCCGATCTGCTCGACAACGGCAGCTTTATGGAATACGGCGGCCTCGCGCTGGCGGCTCAACGTACCCGCCGCAGCCACGAAGATCTGCTGAAGATGAGCCCGGCAGACGGGCTCATCACCGGCATCGGCACCGTCAACGCCGAGCTGTTCGGCGCCGAGACCGCGCGCTGCATGGCCATGAGTTACGACTACACGGTATTCGCCGGCACCCAGGGTGCGATGAACCACAAGAAAACCGACCGTATGCTCGAACTGGCCGAGCAGTGGCGGCTGCCGCTGGTGTTCTTCACCGAAGGCGGCGGCGGTAGGCCCGGCGATATCGATCAGGTCGGCGTGGCCGGACTCGACTGCACCACCTTTATGCGCATGGCCCGCCTGAGCGGTCAGGTACCCCTGGTTGGCGTGGTCTCCGGGCGCTGTTTTGCCGGCAACGCGGCTTTGCTCGGCTGCTGCGACGTAATCATTGCCACCGAGAATGCCACCGTTGGCATGGCCGGCCCGGCGATGATCGAGGGCGGCGGCCTGGGCAGCTATACGCCCGAGCAGGTTGGGCCGATGAGCATACACGGACCCAATGGCGTGATCGATGTACTAGTCAAGGATGAAGCCGAAGCCACCCGGGTAGCCAAGCAATACCTGGCCTATTTCCAGGGTGATCTGCCAACTGGTGACAGCAAAGACCAGCGTCAGCTACGCCACCTGATTCCAGAAAACCGCCTGCGTGTCTACGACATCCGCCAGGTAATCGAGACGCTGGCTGACACCGGCTCGGTCCTGGAGCTGCGCCGGCAGTTCGCGCCGGGACTGATTACCGCGCTGATCCGTATCAACGGTAAGGTCTTCGGCCTGATCGCCAACAACCCGATGCATCTGGGCGGTGCCATTGATGCCGCGGCTGGCGACAAGGCAGCGCGCTTTATGCAGCTGTGCCAGGCGCATGGCTTGCCGATAGTATCGCTGTGCGACACGCCCGGCTTTATGGTCGGGCCGGATTCCGAACGCCAGGCGACCGTGCGCCATGTCTCGCGCATGTTCGTCACCGCCGCGAGCCTGAAAGTGCCGTTCTTCACCGTAGTGCTACGCAAGGGCTACGGCCTGGGTGCTCAGGCCATGGCGGCGGGCAGTTTTATGGCGCCCATGTTCACCATCGGCTGGCCCAGCAGCGAGTTTGGCGCTATGGGGCTGGAAGGCGCGGTCAGGCTGGGTTACGCCAAGGAGCTGGCAGCCATTGAGGATGAAGGTGAACGCCAGTTGCAGTTCGACAAGTGGGTGGCCGAACTCTATCGCCGCGGCAAGGGCGTGAGTATGGCCAGCTTCCTGGAAATTGACGCGGTGATCGACCCGATGGAAACCCGTGACTGGCTGCTACGTGGCCTAAGCTCCGCGCCACCGGAATCCCTGACCAAGGGCCTGCGACCTTTTGTGGACACCTGGTAGTCAGGCTTCGGACATCTGCAGCTGCAGCCGCTGAGCGTTTTCCAACGCCAGCGACTGATGGCTGACAATGACCAGAATACCCTGTGCTTGCCGGCGTAACAGCGTAACCAACACTTGCTCACGGGTGGCTGCATCCAACCCGGCAAAGGGCTCGTCCAGCAACAGCACCGGGCGCTGCGCCAGCAGCAGACGCGCCAGTGCAATGCGCCGCGCCTGCCCGCCTGAGACCTGTGCTCCGTACTCGCCCAGCGTGGTGCTGAGCTGCGCCGGCCGGCCGCGCACCCAATCCGCCAGAGCAACATCCTCCAGCACCTCCCAGAGCTGCTGCTCTGTCGCCTCTGGCTGGCCAAGACGCAGGTTTTCGGCCAACGTCATATCGAATATATCCAGCTGCTGCGGCAAATATCCAATCACTGAGCGCCATTGCCAATGCTCGTACGCTTCGCCGTTCAACAGTCGCTCACCGGTGAAAGGCAGTGGCTCACCGGCCAGCACATCAAGCAACGTTGACTTGCCGCAGCCGGATGGGCCACTCAGTAGCAGCACCTCACCAGCCCTCAGCTGCAGATCGACTCGCTGAGGACCACTCAAGGCGCCGCCGTGCCGGGCACTCAGATCTTTGAGGCTCAGGCTCGGCAGTTCCGTCAGAGGCGCAGCCCCTTCTTCGATCCGGCTTGCAGGTGAGCGGGTCAGTTGGTTGAGCCTGTCCCGCGCGGCCTGACTCAAACCCAGTGCAATAAAGCTCTGCGCCAGCGGCAACAGCACCTCTGTCAAACCCAACAGACCCAGCACCGCAGCCAACAGCAGGGGCAAGCTCAACTCGCCGGCTTGCACCAGTAAACCGCCTTGCCAGAGCAGCCCCAACAGACTTAGAGCCAGCCCCAGTTGCTGACCCGCAGCTATCAGACTGCCCAATTGCTGCTGACGCAAGCGCTGTTGATTGAAAACATGATCTTCGCTGTCAAACACCGCTTGCCGCACCGACCAGCGCTGCCACAACAGCAGCGGCGTCAGCAGCTGCAGGTTATCCAGCAACAGAATACGCCGCTGCTCGGCGAGACTGACGTCCGCTCGCGCCAGACGTGCCGCATGCCGGCCCGCCAGCAAGGGCAAGATTAACCAGGCCAGTAGCAAGCCCGGTAGTGCAGCCAACGACAGCACAGGCGCCAGCAGATAACAGCCGCCCAACAGCAGCAAGACCAATAGTGACGCCCAGAACCAGGGCGCGACCACGCGCAATGGGAAGAAATCGAGCAAATCAATATCCGCTACCAGGCGGTGCATAGTGCTGGTAGAACGCGTTAATGCAGCATGACCGCGCGCCGTCACGCGAGCGAACAAGCTGATGCGCAGATCCTTCAGCAAGCCCAGCGCCGCATGGTGCGATGTAAGCCGCTCTGCGTAGCGCCCACCGGTGCGTACTATGGCGCACAGGCGGATCAGTGCCGCCGGACGAAAATAATCAAAGCCGTAAGCGGCTGTAGTTGCCAAACCGGCCAGGGCTGCCGCGCTGATGAACCAGCCAGATATTGCCAGCAAGGAAATGGCTGCGAACAGTGTGCAGGAGCCCAGAAACAACGCCAGATGCCACTCACCCAGCCGGCTGCGCAGCAGGCCTCGCAGACGCAGAGGCTGCGCTTGCCGGCTCATGCTGTTACCTGCATTGCGCTTGGCGTATCCAGATTGACTACTCTATCGGCCCAGTCCAATCCTTCCAGTTCATGACTGACCAACAGCAGGGTACGCCCGTGGCTAAGGCGCTCAAGCAGCCTGTTGATATGTGCTGCCGTTTGCGGGTCGAGATGCGCAGTCGGCTCGTCCAGCAACCAGACCGGAGTATCACGCAACAACAGCTGCGCCAGCGCCAGGCGGCTCAGTTGACCACCGGACAAGCCCAGCCCCCGCTCGCCCAGGGGCGTCTGCAGCTGCAGCGGCAATTGCCGGATCAGCGGCCAGAGTGCGACTTGATCCAGTACCGTCACCAGTTGCTCATCGCCCGCTTCAGGTGCCGCCAGGCGCAGATTCTCGGCCAGAGTGCCGTGCAGCAGTTGCGGCTGCTGCGCCAGATAACCCAGCTGTTGATGCCAGTCTGCGCGTCGTAACATCATCAGCGACTGCTGATTAATCCGTATCTCACCGCTGTAGGGCAGAAAGCCCAGCACCGCCTGCAGCAGGCTGGACTTACCACTGCCGCTGACGCCTCGCAGGACAACCCGCTCTCCGGCAGCCAACTGCAGAGTGAAAGGTGCCAGACGCTGGGCTATTTCCACCTGGTGAAACCCCAGTGCCGGCGCAGCAGCCAACTGCAATGGCCGCTCCCCCGGATGCTGCCAAACCTGCAATTCAAGCAGCGGCAGCAACTCGGACAGCGCCGCTTCAGCTTCCGCCTTGGCATGGTAGTCAGAGCCCAGTTGGCGCAGCGGGTTATAAAACTCCGGCGCCAGCAGCAGAATAAAGAGCGCGCCCTGATAAGCCACCGGAACGCTACCCTTGGCCCAAGGTAGAATCCCCAGCAAGCCCAGGCCCAGGTAGAGCGCTACCAAAGCAATTGCCAGCGCAGAGAAGAATTCCAGTACGGCGCCAGACAAAAAGGCCATGCGCAATACCCGCATGGTACCGGCACGATAATGCTCTGCCGCCTGCGCCACCTCAGCCTCCGCTTGCGGCACCGCTTGCAGTTGCTGCAACGTCTTCAGACCGCGCAACAGATCCATAAAGCGGCCGCTCATACGCGCCAGGGCGACGAACTGCTTCTGGCTGGCAGCCGCCGCCGCCTTGCCTAGCAGAATCATGAACAGCGGCACCAGCGGCGCAGTCAGCAGCATCAGGGTCGCCGCCAGCGGGCTGTAGTAGAAAATACAGACCAGCAGCGTGAGCGGCACCAGCAGCACCAGATAGCGCTGCACGTGATACCGACTGATATAGCCGTCCAGCGCATCCACCTGCTCCAGCAAGCGGCTAGCAAGCACTGCATCAGCGCCCAATGCCTGCCGGCCCGGACCCAGCGCAGCCAACTGCGCCAGTAGCTGTTGGCGCAAGCCGGTGCGGGCCTGCACGCTGGCCTTCTGGCACAGCCGTTCACGGGCGTATTGCAGCAGCGGACGCAGCAACAGACAGATCAACAGCCAGGGCAGAAGTGCTAACAACAGGTTGAGGTTCAACGCAGCAGAGCCCTGCTGTTGCCAGTCGACCAGCCAATCGGAGAACAAGCGCGCAAGCAGCCAGCTCTGCCATACCAGCAACAAAGCGGCGACATAGGCCAGCAACAAAGCGTTATTCAAAAGCTGTTTGTGCGGCGCCAGCACCTGAGCAAGCCAGTACTGTACGCCGCCGGGGGTGGCCTCAGTCGGTCTGATCTTCTTCACCAACATAGCCATTGAGTTCCAACCACATCGCATTCACGATCGCGAAAGCAGCGGCCAGCGAGACACCAAGAATCCAGGTGAAATACCACATTGCGTTCTCCTTAATACAGGCTGTGAGAGTTGTCACGGATGTGCTGCTCGTTCAAGCGGCCGCGCATCACGAAGTAGCCCCAGGCGGTGTAGGCCAGAATCAGCGGCACAAACACACAGACCACTGCTAACATGATGTACAAGGTGGTTTCACTGGCAGTGGAATCCCACATGGTCAGACTGTGATTGGGTATCAGCGAAGACGGCATGACAAAGGGGAACATGCTCACACCAGTGGTTACCAGCACCATCGCCATCGCCAGCGCCGAGCTGACAAAGGCCGGTGCGTGCCAGCGCAAGCGGCTGAACAACGAACACAGCACGAAGCAGATAACCCCCAGCGCCGGCACCAGCCATAGCAGCGGTTGCTTGCCATAGTTGTTGAACCAGGCACCAGACACTACCTCTACCACCTTATCGGTGGTGCGGTTGCCGCCATTGGTATCAATCACACTGACCACCTGATAGCCGTCAATACCAAGCCACAGCCAGACACCGCCGAGTACAAAGAGCAGCGCACAGATCAGCGCCAGCAGGCTGGAAATACGCTCGCTGCGCGCCTTGATCTGCCCTTCACTCTTGAGCTGCAGGTAGGTTGCGCCATGGTTGACGAACATCAGCAGACTGAGCACCCCGGCCAGCAGCGCAAAGGGATTGAGCAGGCCCAACAGATTTCCGGTGTATTCCAGCCGCAACAAATTGTCGAACTGAAAAGGCACACCCAGCAGCAGGTTACCGAAGGCAACACCAAACACCAGCGCTGGCACCACAGAACCCAGCGTCAGCAGCCAGTCCCAGCGGCTGCGCCACTGTTCATTGTCGATCTTGGAGCGGTATTCCAGCGCCAGGGGTCGCAGGAACAGCGCAAACAGGGTCAACATCATGGCCAGGTAAAAACCACTGAACGCAGCAGCGTAGACCGTCGGCCAGGCCGCAAAGAGCGCACCGCCAGCGGTCACCAGCCAGACCTGATTGCCGTCCCAGTGCGGCGCAATGGCGTTGATCATCACCCGCCGCTCATCGTTGTTCTTGCCGACCACCTTGAGCAGCGCCGCCACCCCCATGTCGAACCCATCGGTAACCGCAAAGCCGATCAATAGCACACCAATCAGCAACCACCAGATAAACCGCAGCGCTTCATAATCCATGATCAGGCCTCCTGTGCAATGGTGGTTTCAAGGTCATAGCGACCGGTATGCAGGCTTGACGGCCCCTTGCGTGCGTACTTGGTCATCAACCACATTTCGATGACAACGAAGATGGTATAAAGCACCGCGATGGAAATCAGGGTGAACCAGATCTCGCCCGCAGCAAGATTGGATGCGGCCATGTGCGTCGGCAGAATCTCACCAATCGCCCAGGGCTGGCGGCCGTACTCGGCAACAAACCAGCCGGTCTCACTGGCAATCCACGGCAAGGGCAGACTGAACAGGGCAAACCTGAGCAGCCATCTTGGCTTGTCAACGGTGCGCCGAGCGCTGTGCCAGAAGGCGAAAGCAAACAGCACTAACATCAATACGCCGCAGCCCACCATGATGCGGAAAGCCCAGAATAGTGGCCAGACCTCGGGGATTGTAGCTTCCACAGTCAGCGCGATTTCTTCGGGCGTGGCATTGAGCACGTCATCGGTAAAACCACTCAAAAGCAAACCATAGCCGAGGTCATCACGCACCTCGTTGAACGCAGCAACAGTGGCCTCGGACTTGTCTCCGGCACGAATGCGTTGCATCAGGTCATAGGCTTCCTGCCCACGGATGATCCGCTGCAGGTTACCCTCCTTGATCTCACGCAGACCGGACACTTCCTCATCCAGAGAGCGGGTCGCTATCAGACCGAGTGCGGCGGGGATCTTGATGGCGTAATCAGTGTGTTGCGTTTCCTTATTGGGAAAGCCAATCAGGGTAAAAGCCGCCGGTGCCGGCTGGGTTTCCCACTCGGCCTCGATCGCCGCCAGCTTGACCTGCTGCACTTCGCCCAACTCATAACCGGATTCGTCACCCAGAATGATCACCGAAAGCACGCTGGCCAGACCAAAGGCCGAGGCAATCGCAAAGCTGCGCCGGGCAAAAGCCAGATCGCGTCCCTTGAGTAGATACCAGCTGGAAATCGCCAACACGAAGATGGAGCCCGTTACATAACCGGCTGACACCGTATGTACGAACTTGACCTGCGCCACCGGGTTAAGCAGCACTTCGGCGAAACTGGTCATTTCCATACGCATGGTTTCGATATTGAACTCGGAGCCGATTGGATACTGCATCCAACCGTTGGCGATCAATATCCACAACGCGGACAGGTTGGTTGCCAGCGCCATCAGCCAGGTGATTGTCAGGTGCTTCACCTTGCTCATACGCTCCCAGCCAAAAAAGAACAGACCAAACAACGTCGATTCAAGGAAGAAAGCCATCAGGGCTTCAATGGCTAGCGGCGCGCCGAAAATATCGCCAACGTAATGTGAGTAATATGACCAGTTGGTACCGAACTGAAACTCCATCGCCAGGCCGGTGGTCACGCCCAGAGCGAAGTTGATACCGAACAGCTTGCCCCAGAACTGGGTCATGTCACGGTAAATTTGCTTGCCGGTCATCACGTAGACCGACTCCATGATCGCCAGCAAAACCGACAAACCCAGGGTCAGTGGTACGAATAGAAAGTGAACCATTGCCGTGAAGGCAAACTGCATGCGGGAGAGCTCTACAATGTCCATCTGCGTACTCCGCTCGGAGGATGGTGAAACGCGGGTCATTCGAATCAACTACGCGGCAGGGGCCATAGCCGGGACCTGCCATGCTAGTGTGACGCACTTTAGGCGTGCTCGGGATTAGGCGAATTGACGCATGTCAAGGCGGCGCATCAATCGCTGTGCACGCGGCCTGTTGGGCGTGCAAAAAAAGGGGGGTTATGGGCGCCGGGCAAGCATTGCTGCTCGCGCAGCAGGCGGTTGAAAACCTGGGCGACGCAGGCAAGACATAGTAAAAATGGCCAAAAAAGCAGAGTGCAGGCGTTATAAATGAGCTTTTCGCTTTGCTCAGCCCTTCGAGTCCGCGCTCAAGCACGTTCCGTGAGGCCATTTCTAACGCAGCAGATAGTGCTTCACAAACCTGTCAGCGCGATCACCCGGTCCGCCCTGGGCAACAACACAGCGTCATGACCCAGAAACAGTGCCGTTCGGTTTGCCAGCCAGGGTTCCAGGCGCTTACTCACCCGCTCTCGCGTGGCCGCATCCAGGCCACTGAAGGGCTCGTCCAGAACAACCAATGGCGCGTCCTTGAGCAGCACTCGAGCCAAAGCCAATCGTCGCCCTTCACCGCCAGACAATTGTTTGCCCGACTCGCCGATCCAAGTATTGATCCCGGCAGGCAAGGCACTGACCAGCTCAGACAGATCGACCATTTCCAGCACCTGCCAGAGCTGCTCGTCGGTTGCGGAAGGCTTGGCCAGCAACAAGTTAGCGGCGATGCTGTCATGCAGCAATTCGGTTTGTTGTGTCAGGTAGCCGACTTGCGCGCGCCATTGGCTCAGCGACAGCTGGTCCAGCGGAGTGCCGCCCAGCGGAGTGCCGCCCAGCGAGGTGCCGTCCGACAATGCGCCGCCCGCAATCAAGCGCCCCGAATCAGGATCGATCAGGCGTACAGCTAATGCCGCCAGAGTCGATTTGCCGCAACCGGACGGACCGACTATTGCCAAGCGCTCCCCCTGGCTCAGTGTCAGATTCAGCTGCTGCAGGCCCGCATACCGCACGCCGACGTTTTGCCAATGCAACGTTAGCTCGACTGGCGGGGTGGCAGGGTGATCCGGATCTACAAGCGCTGTGCTCATCGCCGTCTGCTGGTTCAAGCGTCTGGCTGCCGTGCGGGTGCCACCGAATTGAGCGAAGGCCGCAGGCAGCCCAGCGAAACCCTCACTTAGCGCCATCAGTGCCAGCGGGATCATGACCATCACCGGGCCGGACAAAAGTCCAGCAATATAGGCCTGGATGGCGCCAAACAGACCCACCATCACTGCGCCCATTATGCCCAGGGTCGCGAGCGCCTGACCAAAGGCAATCCGGCCCTGCAGCGCCAGTTGATCGTCCACCATCTGCTGACTGCCGGCCAACAACTGCTGGCGATGCAACGCCAGGGTGCCGGCTGCGGTCAACTCCGCCAGACCTTGTAGCTGCTCTACTGCAAGCACGCGCAGGCCATCCAGTTGCTCTACTCGCCGGGCGCTGTAGTGCAAACCCAACAACGCCATACCCAGTGTCAGGGCCAACAACAGCGCCAGCAGCACAGCACCAATCAAACCGGCCAGCGACAGATGGAAAACCGCGATCAACCCGCAGACCAGCACTATGCCGAGCAAGGCCACCAGCGGCGGCGCCAGCAAGCGCAGGTAAAGGGTATCCAGGGTGTCGATATCTGCGGTCAGGCGGTTAAGCCACTGGGCCGCACGCAGCCGACTCAGGGTCGCGCCGTCCAGCGCCGCCAGCGCGGCGAAATGCCGCCCGCGCAGATCCGCGAGCAGACTCAGCACTGTGTTGTGATTGAACACCCGCTCGAAATAGCGCGCTACGGTGCGTGTCAGGGCGAAAAAGCGAATACCGCCGCCCGGCATATATACATCGAACATGACGCGCTGCCCCGCCGCCCATAGCAGCGCCGTAACGCCGGTGGCTGTGATAAACCAGCCCGACAGCGCCAGGAGGCCCACCGCGCTGAATAGTGTCAATGCCAGCAGCAACGCACCAAGCCATAAGCGGCCGCGGCGCTGCATAATCAGTTTTAACCAGGGTTTTAGCTCATCCATCTACGAGCCTCCCCTTGACCAGTTCAATACGCCGTTCAGCCAGCGCCATCAGTGCCGGATGATGCGTAGCAATGATCAGCGTCCGGCCGCTGCCCGCCAGGCCGCGCAGGGCTTCTATCACCTCGGCCTCGCTCTGTTGATCGAGACTCGCGGTCGGCTCATCCAACAGCACCAACTCGGCGTCAGACAACCAGACTCGCGCCAGTGCCAAGCGCTGCGCCTGCCCACCGGACAGCCCGCGCCCGCCTTCGCCCAGCGGCGTCTCCAGGCCCCGTGGTTGAGTTGCCAGTAGCGGGCCAAGACCGACGGCGTCAATAGCACGCAACATCCCAGCCGCATCGGCTTGCGGCGCGGTCAGGTGCAGATTGTCGGCCCAACTGCCCTGGATCAGAAACGGCCGCTGCCCCAGCCAGGCAATGGCCTGCTGACCGGGCGCCTGACCGAACAAGCTGAGGCTACCATCATCAGGTTGCACGAAGCCGGCGATGCAATGCAGCAAGCTGGACTTGCCTGACCCCGAAGGGCCCACCAGCGCCACTACCTGACCACGGGCAATCTCCAAAGTGATGCCTTCCAGCACACGACCACGCCCTGGATAAGCCAGCGCCAGGTTCTGAATATGGATGTTATTGGCATCTGCGCCAGGAGTGAGGCTACCCGTCTGGACGCGGTTGGCCGCCGATTCGAGTTGCAGCGCGCAAAGGCCGTCCGCCGCTCCCAACGCCGCAGCGCGGTCATGGTAGGACTGCGCCAGACTGCGCAGCGGCTGAAAGAACTCTGGCGCCAAGAGCAGAATGAACAAACCGGAAAACAATGTCAGCTGCGCTGCCGGACCGTACTGGATATAGCCCAACAGACCAAAGCCGATATACATCGCCGCCACGGCAATGGCGACGGAGGCAAAGAACTCAAGCACCGCCGAGGATAGAAAAGCCACTCGCAGGGTGCGCATGGTCACCGCACGATAGCGCTCGGCTGCGAGCGCTACCGAGTGCGTTGCCGCCCCGACTTGACCGAACAATTGCAAACTGGTCAAGCTGCGCACCCGATCGAGAAAATGCCCAGCCAGACGGCCGGCTTCGAGCACATGCTGCTGGCTGATCTTCTCCGCACTCATACCCACCAGCGCCATGAACAGCGGAATCAACGGCGCAGCAAACAGCAGGAACAACGCGGCCAGCCAGTCGAGCCAGAACACCAGCAGCAGGATCGCAAGGGGAGACAATAACGCGAGCCATTGCTGCGGCAGGTAGCGGGCGTAATAACCATCCAGCGCCTCGACCTGCTCGACCCATTGGTTGGTCAGGCTCGCACTGGAGCGGTCTGCCAAGCGTACCGGGCCCAGTTCAGCCCAGTAAGACGCCAGTTGTTCGCGCACCTGCTGGCGTACCCGGGCGCTGGCACGCTGACCACAGCGTTCCTGAGCGGCCTGCGCCAAGGCTCGCAGCAGGATGACCAGCGCCAGCCCGGCGCCGGGCCACAACAGGTTGAAATACGGCACCTGCTCAACCACTAGCGCATGAACCAGCCAGGCAATCAAACCCATCTGGGCCATGATGGCTAGCGTCTGCGCCAACCCCAGGAGTACCGCAGCGTGGTGCCAGGATCGGACCACCAGGCCCTGCTGCCGCAACCAATCGCGGCTGCGGCGTCCAGACTCAGTGATAGCCTTCACCCACGCGGACCTTGCCGCGGAACACCCAATAAGTCCAGGCCGTGTAGCCGAGGATAATTGGAATCACGAAGAGCATCCCGATCAGCAGGAACAACTGCGACTCCGGCGCCGAGGCCGCATCCCACACGGTGAAATTCGGCGGAATAACGTAGGGCCAGCGAGTCCAGAGCAGACCGAAATAGGTCGCCGCAAACATCGCCATCGTCGCCAGAAAGGGTATCGCCTGCCTGCGCTTGCGTAGGCCGCGCCAGATCTGGAAGGCAAAGAACAGTGCCAGCACCGGGAAAACCCAGATCCAGCGAATCACCGCGAACCAGCGTTCATAGGCAGCTGGATCGACCCACGGCGTCCAGATACTAATAATGGCAAATACCGCCAGCACCGCGCCGAGCAACCAGGGCGCCAGACCGTAGGCCCAGTCCTGAATATAGCCCTCGGTTTTCATAATCAGCCAAGTACAGCCGAGCAGCGCATAACCTGCCATCAGTCCCAGCCCGGTCATCACGGTGAACGGGGTCAGCCAGTCAAAGGCACCACCCGCGTATGCCAACCCCTCGGTTTCATAGCCCTGAATATAGGAACCGACCACCACGCCCTGGGCAAAGGCGGCGAGAAAGGAACCACCAGCAAAGGCCCAATTCCACAGATAGCGCGAGCTCTTCGCCTTGAAGCGGAACTCGAACGCCACACCACGAAAAATCAGACCCGCAAGCATCAGGAACACGCCAATATACAAGGCTGGCAACAGGATCGAATAAACCAGCGGAAAAGCACCCAGCAAGCCCGCCCCGCCAAGCACCAGCCAGGTTTCGTTGCCATCCCATACCGGCGCCACCGAGTTCATCATCACATCGCGCGCGTCTTCGTCCGGCGCAAAGGGGAACAACATACCCACGCCCAGATCAAAGCCGTCCATCAATACATACATGATCACCGCGAAGGCGATGATACCCGCCCAGATCATCGACAGGTCGAAGATTTCCATTTCCATATTCAGGACCCCTTCTGTTCAAGTGGTACATCACTGCCCGAGAGTGGACGCGCCGGCCGGTGTACTTCATCCACATCGGAGGCCCGCTCGCCGATCTCCAGACCGTCCTGCAATACCCGCATCAGGTAATACAGACCCGCACTGAAAATCATCGCGTAGACCAGGATATAACCGAGCAAAGTAAACAGCGCCATACCACCAGTCAGCGAGGGCGTTACACCTTCGGCGTGACTCATCAGCCCGTAGACCAGCCACGGCGCACGCCCTGCCTCCGTCACGATCCAGCCGGCCAGCACCGCGATAAAGGGCGTAATACTCATTAGCCGCAGCCCTTGCAGGAACCAGGGCGTCTGCCAATAGCGCTGCTTGCGGCGCAACAACAGACCGACAAAGCCGAAGGCAATCATTAACAGACCCAGCCCAACCATGATGCGGAAGGCCCAGAACACCAGCGCTACCGGCGGCTGCTCGTCTACGGGCACGGCATTGAGGCCGGGCACTTCGCCCTCCGGATCGTGGGTGAGAATCAGGCTGGCCAGCTTGGGAATAGCAATTTCGAAGCGGTTACTCTGAGTCTCCTGATCAGGCCAGGCAAACAACAGCAACGGTACAGCGGTCGAGGTCTCCCAATTGCCTTCCATCGCTGCAACTTTGGTCGGCTGGTATTCCAGCGTGTTGATGCCATGAAAGTCGCCTACCACCGCCTGGGTCGGGGCCACGATCAGAATCAGCCACAGGCAAATGGACAGCGCCTTGCGGTTAATCTCCACCTCACGCCCACGCAACAAATACCAGGCGCTTACCCCCGCGACCACAAAAGCACCGGTCAGGAACGAAGCCAGGCCCATATGCGCAAAGCGGTACGGGAAGGAAGGATTAAAGATTGCTTCCGACCAGGAGGTAACGAAAAATACGCCATCGCGCAGCTCCACACCGGCCGGCGTATGCATCCAGCTATTGGCGGAGAGAATCCAGAAAGACGAAATGAAGGTGCCCAGTGCGACCATACAGGCCGCGAACAGATGCACTCCCTTAGGGACCCGATTGCGTCCGAACAGCAACACCCCGAGGAACGCCGCCTCCAGGAAAAACGCAGTGATCACCTCGTAGCTGAGAACCGGCCCGAGAAAGTTGGCCGCCGCATAGGAATAGTTGCTCCAGTTGGTACCGAACTGGAAGGACATGACGATACCCGACACCACCCCCATGCCAAACACCACCGCGAACACCTGCACCCAGAAAGCGGACAGGCGCTCCCATACCGGATTCCCGGTTTTGAAGAAGAGTATTTCCAGAAAGGCAATAAAGGACGCCAGACCGATGGTAAATACCGGAAAGATCGCGTGAAACGACACCACAAACGCAAACTGGATGCGCGACAGCAAGAGAGGGTCCAGTTCCATGAGCAAAGCTCCTTGATGGAAATAGTTTATGCCGCTTGTGCGGTATACAGATAGCGGGTCAGTAGAGGTTAGTCAAAAAGGACGAAGCTGTGACTGTATTGAGGCAGGAAATGTTCCAGGTCACAGTGTGCCCCGACGCAACGGCCAGGGCCAGGTGGTGGATTGCCGCAGCGCGAGTCCGCGTTAAACCAATACCCACAGCGTCACTGCCAATGGCAGCAATACAGCGGTAGTGATGCCCATCAAACTCATCCCAAGGGCGGCGAACGCGCCCGCTTCCTCGCTCCTTTCCAGTGACAGCGCAGTACCTATGGCATGCGCACAGATACCCATGGCCAAGCCCCACGCCGCCTCGGAACGGACACCGACAATGCGCAACAGCCAGGGCCCGAATACCGCAGCTATAACCGCAGTGATCATTACGAACACCGCCGCCAACGCAGCAATGCCGCCAGTTTGTTCAGCTACCAACATGGCAATGGGCGTGGTCACCGACTTTGGCGCCATGGTCATAACCAGTGAATGCTCAATGCCCAAGCCCCAGGCGATCAAGATGGTCGCGAGGGTCGCAAATGTGCCGCCGACCAATAGCGTGATCAATACCGGGGACAGAAACTCGCGAATGCGTCGCAGGTTGACATACAGCGGCACCGCCAGAGCGACCGTCGCCGGACCGATCAACACCATCAAGGGCGTCACACTTTGCTGGTAAGCGCTCAGCTCTCCACCGAGCAGAAGAATAATGCCGATGAGCAATAGAATGGACACCAGCACCGGATGGAACACCGGTATACCGCTGCGCTCGTAGAGCATTACCCCGGTTTGATAAGCCGCCAGCGTGACGCCGACCCAAAATAGCGGGTGATCCATCACGGCCTGCCAGGCTAATAATAAACTGCCGCTCATGGCTGGGACTCCTCAACCTGTTTGCGACGCATCAGGCGTTCCATTATCCAGCCGCATAACGGCAGTGCCAGAAACAGCGAAACGAACAAGGTGACGGCCATCGCCAAGCCATAACGCGCCATTTCCGCGCCGTAGGCCATCACGCCCACAGCCGGCGGCACCAGAATCAGCGGCAGATATTTCAGCAATCCACCGGCAGCATGCTCAAGCGGCTCGCCGACTTCGCCGCGTAACACTAGATAGATCAGCAGCAACACCATGCCAATGATCGGGCCTGGCAAAAAGGGCAGGAACAGGACGTTCAAACCGGTACCAAGCAACTGAAAAACGATGAGCCAAGTCAATCCGCGTAACAGCATAGGTCAATCCACTTACTAGCAGGTAACCTGCAAGGTTAAACACTGAATCTCCCAGTGCCTAGCCCTAGCGTGCGCGACCCGATAAAAAAGCCGGGCATTTGCCCGGCTCGCTTCAGTCCTGCCTGCCCCCTGCCGCTCAGTACCCGCGCAAGCTGGCAAAACGATCAGCGTGGTAACGGTAGTCGCCGAACAACAACTGCGCCGCCCGTGCCCGCTTCATGAACAAACCCACGTCAAACTCGTCAGTCATACCCATCCCGCCGTGCATCTGCACCGCTTCGTTGGTCGCCAGCTCCGCCACTTCGCAGCTCTTGGCCTTGGCCAGGCTGACCAGTTGGGAGGCATCGTCCGCGCCTTGATCCAGTGCCACCAGCGCCTTGAGCACTACCGACTTGACCAGCTCCAGCTCGCTGAACAGATGCGCACAGCGGTGTTGCAAGCCTTGAAAGGAACCCAGCACAACGCCAAACTGCTTGCGCTCCTGCAGATACTTCACCGTGACTTCGAAGGCCTCGGAGGCAATACCCAGCAGTTCTGCGGAGAGTTGCGCGTTCGCCACATCCAGCACCCTATCGAGAATCTCAAAGCCCTGGCCCTGCTCGCCCAACAGCGCACTGGCGTCCACCTGCACATTATCCAGACGCACAATGGCAGCATTGCGGCTGTCGACCATGATGGTCCGCTCAACACTGACTCCTGCCGCTTGGCGATCGACCAGAAACAGGCTGATGCCCGCTCTGTCCTGCTCTGCACCGCTGGTGCGGGCAGAAACAATCAGTTTGTCTGCCACATGACCATCAATAACCAGGGACTTCTGTCCGTTGAGCACAAAACCGCCACCCTGGGACGTCACCGTGGTGGCAACGCGCGCAGGATTGTGCCGCGGCGCTTCATCCACCGCCAGTGCAGTCAGCAGTTGCCCTCCGGCGATGGCTGGCAACAGCGTCTGTTTCTGCTGATCAGAGCCGGCAAGTTGCAGCGCACAAACACCGATCACCGCCGTCGACAGCAACGGCGCCACGCTGAGATTGCGCCCAGCCTGCTCGAATACCTGGCCCATGCCGACATTCCCGAAGGCCGAACCGCCAAACTCTTCGAGCATCAATGTGCCGACAAAACCCATTTCCACCATGCTCTGCCACAACTCGCGGGAAAAGCCGGTTTCATCACGATGATCACGCAACTGGCGCAACTGACTGATCGGCGCATTTTCGCTGAGGAAGCCTTTCGCGGCGTCCTTGAGCATTTGCTGTTCTTCATTAAGTACCAAAGCTGCCATTGTCTTTACCTCGATTCGGTCACTGGAGCCCAAGAATGTTGCGGGCAATCACGTTGAGCTGGATTTCCGAGGTACCGCCCTCGATCGAGTTGCCCTTGGAGCGCAGCCAGGCACGCGGCACGGCTCCCTCTTTCCAGGCTGCACCTTCCCAGACCAGCGCGTCACTGCCGCGCAGCGCAACCAGCAACTCCTGACGGCGTTTGTTCACTTCGGTACCGTAATATTTGAGCATCGCCGATGCGGCGCCTACACCCTGCCCAGCCTTGGCTTCGTCCAGCACCCGCTCAGAGGTCAGCTCAAACGCCCGTGCGTCTAGCTCCCAGCGCGTCACTTCGCTGCGCAGGTATCCATCAGCCAGCTTGCCGTTGTCCAGACCAATGGCCTCGACCGCAACCTGCGGCAGGGTTTTCTGGCCTGCGGCGGTCTTGCCCATGCCGCCAATCATCTCGCGCTCGTGGGTCAGCAGGTACTTGGCAATGGTCCAGCCTGCATTGATTTCACCAACCACCTGATCTTTCTCAACGCGCACGTTGTCGAGGAAGGATTCGCAGAACGGCGAGCTGCCCGAGATCAGCTTGATCGGCCGCGTGGACACACCCGGGGTAGCCATATCAAACAGCACCAGGGTAATACCCAACTGCTTCTTGGCCTCAGGATTGGTACGCACCAGGCAGAACATCCAGTCCGCCTTGTCAGCATAGGAGGTCCAGATTTTCTGGCCGTTGACAATAAAATGGTCGCCCTGATCCACCGCCTTGGTTTGCAAACCAGCCAGATCTGAGCCCGCGCCTGGCTCGCTGTAACCCTGGCACCAGCGGATCTCGCCCCGTACGATCGGCGGTAAATGTTGGCGTTTGAGCTGCTCTGAGCCAAACTTGAGAATCGCCGGGCCGATCATCCAGACACCAAAACTGGACAGTGCCGGCCGTGCTTGGATGCGCGCCAGTTCCTCGCGCAAGACCTTGCACTCGGCATTCGACAGCCCCCCGCCACCGTATTCCTGCGGCCAATCCGGCGCGGTCCAGCCCTTGTCCGCCATGCGCTCGAGCCACAGGCGCTGGTCTTCGCTCTTGAACTTGAAGTTGCGGCCACCCCAGCACTGATCATCGTCAGCAGTAAAGGGCGTGCGCATGCTCTGCGGGCAGTTCTCTTCCAGCCAGGCCCGGGTTTCCTCGCGGAACGCGTGCAGATCGGTCACGGGAAAATCTCCTCAATTGATCGGCTAATGGGACAAAAACGCAGAATACCCTAGTGGCGGGGGCTACGGCCTTTCACTTGACCTGCGGAATGGTGACCCATCAGTCAGGAGAATAGATTAGCTGTTTCGCCGGTTTGCTTACGGCCTGCCTTCCTCGAATGCAGCTACCCAGCATGGCAAAGGCCTGGACTTACTGCCTGCGTCTGCACCTGCGCAATAATCCTGTACTGCAAATCACAACCGCCTGGGCGCAGAAACATCAAAACGCCATTATTTTAATTGTACAATAAATACATTATGTATAAGATTGGTACGCATATTTGGCGCCAAATTATTGTATTGGCTCTGAGCGCACCGCATGAATACACAGGATCCGATTTTTTATGTTCCAACAACTCACGATCGCTCAACGCCTGGGGCTTGGCTTCGGCCTGATATTGTCACTGATGATCTTGATCACGCTAATCGGAATTAACCGCGTCGGCGTGATAGACAACACGCTCACCTCCGTAAGTGACAACGCCACCGTAAAGCAACGCTACGCAATCAACTTTCGTGGCAGCGTGCACGACCGCGCTATCGCTATTCGCGACCTTGTACTAGCACCCAACAACCAGGCCGTCTCTCGTCAGCTACAACAGATCGACCAGCTAAAGGCTTTCTATCAGGATTCGGCCGTCGCCATGGACGCGCTCTTTACCTCCAGCGGAGCCGTTGCCGAAGAGCAAAGACTGCTGGCCGCGATCAAGGACATCGAACGCAGCGCCCTGAGGCTCACCAGCCAACTGATCGACCTGCGACAAGCAAATCAATCCGCAGCAGCCCGGACCTTGCTGATAGCTGAGGTTTCGCCCGCCTATACAGACTGGTTGGCCCGGGTAAACGCGTTTATCGACTTTCAGGAACAGGTCATCGGTGATGAAATCGGCACCGTACGGGCCGTCGCTGGCGGCTTCCAGCTACTTATCCTGGCCTTCACCGGCATCGCAGTGCTGCTCGGCGTGCTGGTGTCGGTACTCATCATCCGCCAGATGCGCTCGACGCTGGGGGCCGAGCCCCATGAAGTTGCAGAAGTTATACGTCGATTGGCCAATGGCGAGTTGAATCAACGCATAGACACCCGCTATCCAAACAGCGTCATGGGTGCAACCGCCGACATGATTCAGCATCTGTCCGAGACTATTGCTCAGGTGCGTAGCGCCGCAGTGGAACTTAGCGTGTCGTCGGCTCAACTACTCGCCACCTCGGAAAACAACAACCAGCAGATTCACCTGCAATCCCGCGAAGCTGAACAGATGGCTACGGCGATCAACCAGATGGCAGCGACCGTCAATGAAGTAGCCGGCTACGCGGCCAGCGCCGCCTCCGCCACGCGCAATGCCGACACTGAAGTGGAAACCGGCAGCCGCATTGTTACCGCCACAGCCGGTGCTATTCAGAACCTGGCCCGCACATTGGAAACTGCAGCGGATACCGTTCAACAAGTATCCCGTGATAGCGCCAGCATCGAGAAAATCACTGCAGTCATCAACGCCATCGCCGAACAGACCAATCTGCTGGCGCTGAATGCCGCAATCGAAGCGGCGCGGGCCGGAGAACATGGCCGAGGCTTTGCCGTGGTCGCCGACGAAGTTCGTTCATTGGCCAACCGGACCCAGGATTCAACCCGTGAGATCCGCGAGATGATCGGTACCCTGCAGCACGGCGCAGGCAACGCCGCCAGTGTCATGGAAACCAGCCGCGAACTGGCACAGAAGACCGTTGAACAGATCCTGCTGGCCGAGGGCGCCTTGCAGCAGATCAGCAACGAGGTGGGCGCGATCAACGATATGAACGCGCAGATTGCCAGCGCGTCGGAGGAGCAAAGTGCGGTAGCCGAGGAGGTCAACCAGAACATCAACCGCATTCACGATGCCACAGTGGAAACCTCTGCGGGCTCCAATCAGGTTGCATCTTCCAGCAAGGTGCTGGCCAAGCTGGCTGATCAACTGAAGCAACAGGTCAGCTTTTTCTCACTCTGAAAGTCGATCTGGAAAGGCGCGCTAGCGTCAGTCCACAATAATCTTCGGCACCTGCTGGGCGCTGCTCCGGCCCAACTGCGTCAGCCGCCCTGCAGCACGCAGCGCGATGTCGCTATTAGACGCGCCCAATCCACGCTGAAATGAAGCTGCATTTGGCATATCTATCGAGGCCGCCTCCTGGTTGCGTCGCGCGAGCCAAATACCGATGATGAGGAAAAGAGCAATCGCCGTCTGCGGACCCACTTGAGGATGCCCTGCACCCATGCCCGATTCCATAACAACGGCCAATACGGTCTTTGAATGCGCCATCACTCCTCGCTACACCGACCTGGATACCTGGCGTCACGTCAACAACTCACGCATTTATCAGCTGCATCAGGAGGCCCGCATCCTCGCGCATATCGCCCGCTTCGGTGCCGATGCCTGGTTTTCCGACGACGTCCGGCTGCGGCCGCTGCGCAGCATCACCCAGTACCGGCAAGTCACCTGGTACGGTAGTGACGTGCAGGCCCGCGTGCAGGTGCTCAGCTGCGAGCAGGATACCTACCGGGTGCGTAGCGACTTGTCACAGAACGGTCAGCATGTAGGATCGCAGGAGTGTATGATGGGCGCCTTCGTCAAAGGCCAACGGGTCGATCTGCCGGAGGATGTCCGCGAGCAGTTGCAGCACGCAGCGACCGGCACCGCCGAGCCGCTGCCGGCCAATGACTATGTCGAGCTAGCCAAGGCTGTTGAGCAGTGGCCCATGCGCCAGCAGCTCAGCGGCCGTTATGCTGATCTGGATGCCGATAGCCAACGCAGTGAAGCGGCACTTGCCCGTTATATGGAACAGGCACGCTTTGGCGCGATACGGGGTATAGACCTGGGCGACCTGGGCATTCTGATTGCCGCAGCCGATATCAGCTTTCTGCACTATCGCCCCGGTTGGGCGCCGGTGGAACTGGGATCGGGCATTACCCGGATGGGCAACACCTCATTCATCTTCACCGGTTGCGCTACCAGCGAGCATGGTCTGCAGGCAGTCGCCAACAGTGTGATGGTGGTCATCAATCAGGCGAGTGGCCGCCCGGCGCCACTAACCAACGCCATTCGCGAGCAACTGGGAAAATTGAAAGTGTAGGTTCACTCAGTTTTTTATCTGCCGCCCCTCCCTCCGGTGCCACCGTTGTCCGGGCACTGCCTGGGCACAGGCCTCGCACCCTGCAAAACCTGCGGTTTGGGCATCAAGGGACTTTTGCCCAGATTGCACGGTCTCATTCGGCAACCTCCCCGGTTTGAGCCGGGCGCGCGCTTCTTCTAAGATGCAGACGCAACCAACCCCAGGAGCCCCAGTGCCGCTACCTAGCGAATCCCCTTCACCAGCCTCTACGGCCTACAGTGGCGCTCAACTGCGCGGTTTCGCTCTGAGTCTGGCTGTCTGGCTGGCCCTCTGGGCCTTGCTTAGCAGCAACGAGGGATGGCTGCTCGGACTACCTCTGGCGCTGTTGGCAGCCTGGGCCGGGGTGCGTGCGAGCCTGCACGTCGGGCCAGTTCAGTTGCGATATCTACCCGCCTTTCTTGGCTTTTTTATCGCGGAGCTCTTTATCGGCGGCTGGGATGTCGCCCGCCGCGCCTGGCATCCACGCCTACCGATCAAGCCACAATGGGTTCGTTACCAGATGAGTTGTACTGAGCCCCGCGTTCAGCTGCTGCTGTCGGCCATGGTCGGTTTGCTGCCTGGAACCTTGGCTTCACACTTCGAAGGTCAGACACTCCACCTGCATGCGCTGGACCATCAGCAGAACTGGCGCAACACGGTAGGGCGTCTTGAACGACATCTAGGCCGCCTGTTGCAAGGCCCACAGTCATGATGTGGCTGGCCTGCATACTGCTGCTGAGCGTTGGCGCCGGGTTGTGGCGGCTGTGGCGCGGACCCACGCGCGCCGACCGGCTGATGGCCGTGCAACTGTTTGGCACCAGCGGCGCAGCGATCCTAATGCTGCTGGCGCAAGCACAGGATCAGCCCGCACTGCTGGACGCGGCGCTAGTATTGGCGCTCCTCGCGGCGGTGGTATGTGGGGCTCTGGTACAGTTGCTGCGGAGGCACCATGAGTGACTGGCTGATGTGGTTAAGCTGGCCGTTGCTGATCGGCGGCACTTTCTTTTTCATCGCCGGCACCCTCGGGGTGCTGCGCTTCCCTGACGTTTATAGCCGTCTGCATGCCGTCACCAAGGCAGATACTCTGGGGCTCGGACTGTTAGCCTTCGGGCTGGCGTTGCGTAGTGACGGCTGGCAGCCGGGACTGCAGATGCTGTTGGTCTGGGTCCTGGTGATGGCGTCGGGCGCCACAGCCTGCCAATTGCTCGCCCGCTACCAGCGTGAAATCGAGGCCGATAAGCCACGGGAGCCACATGATCAGCCCTGAACTGGTTTTTGATCTGTCGCTGGTTCTGCTGCTGGTTGGGCTGGCTACGGCGGCGATACACGCATCCCAACTGTATACCGCCGTGGTGTCATTTATTGTCTTCGGGCTGATGCTGGCCCTGACCTGGGCGCGGCTCGGCGCAATGGATCTGGCATTGGCTGAAGCGGCCATCGGCGCCGGGCTGATCGGGGTGCTGCTGCTTGGCGCCCTGGGCCGCAGTGCAGCCGAATCCGCCAATCCGATACGCCCAGCGCAGCGCATTGCTGGCCTGGTGTTGGGTCTGCTGGTGCTGGTGTTGCTGGGTCAGGCGGTCATGCCTCTGCCCGGGGGCCAATCATCGCTGCCGGGTGAGGTCATGCGTGCGCTGGACGACAGCGGCGCCAGTCACCCGGTCACCGCCGTGCTGCTGAACTTTCGCGCCTGGGACACCCTATTGGAGCTAATCGTACTCTTGTTAGCTCTGCTCGGTGTGCGTCAGCTGCGCCCCCACACGCCTGCGCTACCGGCTGCCTGGCCGCTGCTGCGTGCCTGGAGTCGGGTGCTCGCCCCGCTGACCGTCATGGTCGGCGGCTACCTGCTCTGGCGTGGCAGCCATGCGCCCGGCGGCGCATTCCAGGCCGGTGCCATTCTCGCCGCCGGCGCGGTGATACTACGCCTGGGCGGGATACTGCCTCACATCGGCTGGCAGCATTGGTGGTTACGGGCACTGGTATTACTCGGCGTAGCGCTGTTCAGCCTGGTCGCTGCAGCCAGCGCCTGGCTGGGCGATGGCTGGCTGGTATATCCGCAGCAGTGGAGTGGTGGGCTGATCCTGATGATCGAAATTGCCGCGACGCTGTCAATTGCAGCGGCTCTAATGCTGCTGGTCATCGGTGATACCGAGGAACTGGCAGCATGACCAGCGTATTGCTGTATCTGCTGGCGGGAGTGGTTCTGTGGCTACTTGGCCTGCACGGGCTGCTTTACCAGCGCCATGCGCTGCGACGTATCATTGCGGTCAACGTCATGGGCAGCGGGGTCTTTATGGTCATGGTCGCGCTGGCCAGCCGCGTGCAACCGATTGATCCGGTACTGCAGGCGCTGGTGGTAACCGGCTTGGTGGTGGCTGCCAGTGCCAGCGCCTTTGCGCTGCGGCTGGCCACCACCAGCGCAGATCGCCCAGAGCAGGGGCCGCAATGAATTTTGCTCTGCTCAGCCTGCTGATTCCGCTGGTGGCGAGTCTGCTGTTGTTACTGTTGCGTTCGCGCGCGGGTGCATTGGTCATTATCGCAAATGCTCTGAGCCTGGCGGCAGCGGGCTTGGCCCTCCATTCGGTAGTCGAGCAAGGTAGCCAACAACTGGCGTTGGGTGGCTGGGACACACCACTGGGCATTCGCTTCGAACTCAGCCCACTGACTGCGGTACTGCTGGTCTTTACCGCGCTGATCCACCTGTTGGTGGCGGTCTATGCCGAACGCAGCCGGCATAGCCAGACCCGCGACACTGACTTCTGGCCGTTGTCTTGCCTGCTGCATGCCAGTCTCGCGGCGCTGTGGCTTTCCCGCGATCTGTTCAACTGGTACGTCACACTGGAACTGCTTGGGCTGGTCGCGGTGGCCATGGTGATTCTGTCCGGGCGCAAGGCGCATGCGCCAGCGCTGCGCTATCTGCTGCTCTCCCTCGCGGCATCACTATGTTATCTGCTCGGCGTCGCGCTGCTGTATGGCGAATACGGCGTGCTGGACCTTGAGCTATTGGCAGAGGTGACCGCCAACACCCCAACCACACGCATGGCCCTGACACTGATTACCCTGGGCCTGATGCTCAAGGCGGCCTTCTGGCCGCTGCATATGTGGCTACCCGCCGCCCATGCGGCCGCTCCCACTGCGGTCAGTGCGCTGCTCTCGTCGCTGGTGGTCAAGGGGCCGCTGTTTATTCTCTGGCTACTGTGGAGCCGCATTGCGCCAGTCGATTTCGCCCAGCAGGCGGGTCTGTTGTTTGCGCTGGCTGGCATAGTCGCGCTACTGGCCGGCGGTTGGTCGGCCCTGCGCACGCCCTGGCTGAAGGTGCTGGTGGCCTATTCCACCGTGGCGCAGCTGGGCTATGCACTGCTGGCGCTGGGACTGTTGTTGCACTGGCAGCAGGCTGAGCTATCCACCGCGTTGTGGCTGTTCGTATTGGCCCACGGGCTGGCCAAAGTCAGTATGTTCCTGGCTGCCGGCGAAATGCAGGCAACCCTCGGCAGCAAGCGGGTGAGCTCGCTCAAGGGTGCCAGCCAGACCATGCCGCTCGCGATGTTCGCCTTTGCGGTGGCCGGCGGCAGCTTGATCGGTCTGCCGCCCAGCGGCGGCTTTGTTGCCAAATGGGTACTGCTGCAACCCCTGTTCGTTGAGCCAGCCAACTGGCCCTGGGCCTTCGGCGTGCTGCTCGGCACGCTGGCCAGCGCCGCCTATGTGTTTCGCGTGGTGGCCATTGCCTTTGATCGCGCCGCGCCCACCCAACCCGACTACGACCCGGACGCCTTTGCCCAATGGCTGGCGATGCTGCCAGCGCTGGTGGTGTGGGCCATGGCGCTGTTCAGCGAGCCGCTGATCATCTGGTTTGCGCAGGTGGGTCTGTGAACCTGTCCTGGACCAACCTGCTACCGCTGCTGATCATCCTCAGCTCGGTGATCCCGGGACTAATCATTTTCACCCTGCGCGAGGATCAGGTACGCCTGCGCGTGACCCTCAACCTGACCGGCGCGCTGCTCAAGCTAGGCCTGGTCGCACTCATGCTGTTCGGCGTAAGCCAGGGGCTGGAGTTCCGGTTCAGCGTACCCTTCCTACCCGGCGGCGGGCTGGTGCTGCAGGGCGATGCGCTGGCACTGCAGTTTATTGCCCTGTCTGCGGTGCTCTGGCTGGCAACCACCGTTTACGCCATTGGCTATCTGGAAGATTCGCCCCTGCGCTCACGCTTCTTTGGTTATTTCAGCCTGTGCGTCAGCGCCACCGTCGGCGTGGCCCTAGCGGGCAATCTGGTGACCTTTCTGCTGTTCTACGAGCTGTTGACGCTGGCGACCTTCCCGCTGGTGGTGCACCGCGGAACGCGCGAAGCCTTGCGTGCCGGTCGCATCTACCTGAGTTACACCCTGGGTGGCGGCGCACTGTTGTTGATGGGCGTGGCGCTGCTGCACAGCCTGACCGGCAGCCCGGACTTTATCGCTGGGGGTTATCTCAAGCCTCTGCTGCTGCAGCACGATGCCAGCCTGATGCTGGCTTTCGGGCTGATCATTGCCGGGCTGGGCGTCAAGGCAGCGCTGCTGCCGCTGCACGGCTGGCTGCCCCAGGCGATGGTCGCACCGGCACCAGTCAGCGCCTTGCTGCATGCGGTGGCAGTGGTCAAGGCCGGGGCTTTTGGCATAGTGCGGGTGGTCTACGACGTCTATGGGGTAGAGCCGATGCAAGCGCTGGGGTTGAGCCTGCCGCTGATGGCACTGGCAGCCGCGACCATTCTCTACGGCTCGTTCAAGGCTTTGCAGCAGCGCGAAATCAAGAAACGCCTGGCCTACTCAACGATTAGCCAGGTGTCTTACATCACTCTGGGGGTGGCGATGCTGGGGCCTATTGCTGGCGTGGGTGCGCTGGTACATTTGGTCCATCAGGGGCTGATGAAAGTCACCCTGTTCTATTGTGCTGGCAACTTCGCCGAAACCCTGGGCATACACCATATCCGCGAAATGGACGGCGTTGGTCGGCGCATGCCGCTGACCATGACCGCTTTCACCCTGGGTGCGCTGGGCATGATCGGCGTGCCGCCGACTGCCGGCTTTATCAGCAAATGGTACCTGGGCTATGGCGCACTGGATGCGGGGCATGACTGGGTGCTGCTGGTCTTTGTGCTCTCCGGTCTGTTGAACGCCGCTTATTTCTTGCCGCTGTTGTACCGCGGCTGGTTTGCCAAGGCGCCCAGACAGTGGCCGGCTGAAGCCAACCTGGGCACCGGCAAACCCGGTTGGGGCGAGACTCACTGGATGCTGCTCGCACCGGTACTCGTTACGGCAGCGCTGGCGCTACTGGTGGGCATCTTCGCGGGCACCACATTGAGCCCGCTATCCTGGAGTCAACTGATCATCAACCGGGAGTTCGGCCTATGAGCCCCCTGGTGTGGCTGACCGTGCCCTTCTTACCCCTGTTGGCCGGCGTGTTGCTTTGGCTCAGGCCGCAGCAGGTGGCACCCTGGTACTGGCTGGCCTGCGTCCCGGCGCTACTGCTGAGTATCTGGCCCACCCCTGCGCTGGAGCTGGCGATGCTCTGGCCCGGCGCAACCTGGGGCGCCGATGATCTGCTCGCGCGCGCCTGGCTGGGATTCAGCGCGGTCTTGTGGGCATGCGCAAGCCGCTTTGCCGTGGCCGACTTGAGCGACGGCCGACATGTGCGCCGCTTTTGGCTGTTCTGGCTGCTGTCTCTAACCGGCAATCTGCTGCTGGTGATCGCCCAGGATGCGGCCAGCTTCTATATCGGCTTTACCTTGATGAGCCTCAGCGCCTACGGCCTGGTGGTGCATCTACGCGGCCCGGCGCCCCGTCAGGCGGGCCGCATCTATCTGCAGTTAGCGGTGCTCGGCGAGATGCTGATCTACGCCGGCATGCTGCTGCGCATGCATGAGACCGGTGGCCTGCTCGGCTTTGCGGACTGGCAAAACATCCCTACCAGCGGCCTGACCGCAGGCCTACTGTTGATAGGTTTTGGCCTCAAGGCCGGGTTCTGGCCACTGCACGTCTGGCTCCCGCTGGCGCATCCGGCTGCCCCGGCGGCGGCCAGCGCGGTGCTCTCGGGTGCGATGATCAAGGCCGGCATTCTTGGCATCTGGCGTTTTCTACCGGCGGAGGATGCGCTGCTACAGCAGTGGGCCCTCTGGCTGCTGGCGATCGGCGCCATCAGTGCCATCTATGGTGTTCTACTTGGGTTACTGCAACACCAAGCCAAGGCCACACTGGCCTATTCTTCTGTCAGCCAAATGGGCTACCTGCTGATCATTCTCGCCCTTGGCTGGCAGCAACCCGAAGCGCGCCCAGCCGCTGCACTGATGCTGGCGTTGTATGGCGTACACCACGGCCTGGCCAAGGGCGCGCTATTTATGGGTGCCGGTTTGAGTACCCACGTACGGCTCAAGGTCTGGCACTGGGTACTGATGGCGATACCCGCGCTGGCACTCGCCGGCCTGCCTTTAAGCAGCGGCGCGGCGCTCAAGGTATTGCTCAAGAACAGCGTAGAGAACAGCCTGCCTGGCATCTGGTTGACGCTGCTCAGCATCGGTTCGCTGGCCACGCTTCTCGTCGTGGCGCGCGCGCTCTGGCTAATGCGCCAATCACAGAAGACGCAAGAGCTACCCGCGCCGTTAGCCAGCCAGGTGTTGCCCTGGGCGTTGCTGTGCCTGATACCCATCGCACTGCCCTGGCTGTGGCCAGAGATGCGCGAAGCCCTGCAACAAAGCCTGTCTGGCTACGCACTTTGGGCCGCCGTCTGGCCGTTGGCACTGGGTCTGGCATTGAGCGTCATGGCCATCAAGCTCCAGTGGCGGATACCCGCACCCCTGAGCCATCTACCCAACCCCGCCAGGGTTGTCTCGATTGGCTTTAAACGCTGGATGTCCAGGCCACCCAAACAGGCTCCAGTCCCAGCGAGCAACGCGCAACGCTGGCGTAATCTGGAACGGCGCTGGAATCGCTTTTTTCAACCAGAGGCGGTGGCTGCCAGCGCCTGGCTGATAGGTGCGCTCCTACTGCTGGGGTGGCTATCCTGAGGTCGCCTTTCAGCCGCCAGCCGCAGCTCCCCGGGGAATAATGGCTGGACGGGGCAACCCCAAAACGTTAGGGTAGCCGCCACCGGATCGACCCTTACAGCGTTTTTTGCGCTTGACTGCGTGCGTTGATCTGGCCGCTGTACCCCGGCGCTCCAGCGCCGAACTCTTGCACTATCAGGCCGTTAACGGCGGCCTTTATCTCGCTACAGACATTCCTAGAAAGATGTTCTGTTTTTGCTTACGTCCTGCGGTGGCCGCTCCGTACCCGGAATTCTGGCCCCTGCGAAGGATGATCGGGCTGCATAGCCTATGGGTACTCAATGAACGAACACAGTTTCTATCAGTTCTCGACACTGACCGTCCTCGCCTTGCTGGTTGCCTTTTACGGCGGCACTTATCTGCTCACCTTGCTGATCAAAAAGAAGAAAGAAAATACCGACGCCTTCATGGTCTCCAATCACCAGATTGGCTTTGGCCTGGGCGCCGCCAGCATGACTGCGACCTGGATCTGGGCGGCCTCGTTCTATGGCGCTGCGACCTCGGGTTATACCTATGGCATCTCTGGCCCCTTGCATTACGGGCTGTGGGGCGCACTGATGATTCTGTTTATCTATCCCTTCGGCCGGCGCTTTCGCGAATTGGCGCCCAATGCGCATACCCTGGGTGAGCTGATTCACGCTCGGCATGGCTCTTCCAGTCAGTTGATCCTCGCCTCCTCTAACGTGCTGGGCAGCATCATCAGTCTGATGGTCAACTTCACCGCCTCGGGCGCACTGGTCTCGGTACTCTCGCCACTGTCCTTTCAGGCTGGGGTGGTCATTGCCGGGATCGGCGTGTTGTCCTACACCTTGTGGTCGGGCTTTCGCGCCTCGGTACTGACTGACTTTGCCCAGTTGATGGCGATGATGGCGGTGGCGATCCTGATCATCCCTGCGGTGCTGTTCGCCCTCGGCGGACCGGGTACGCTCTCCGACGGCATGAGCCTGCTGACACCGGAACAGGCCAACCTGTTCTCGATGGACGCCATCCTCAATCAGGGTGCGCCGTTCTTCGTTGCGGTACTGGCCTATGCGATTGGCAACCAGACCATTTCCCAACGGCTGTTTGCCGTGCGTCAAGACCACATCAAACCGACCTTTATCACCGCCACCATCGGCTACGGCGCGATCGTTATCGGCCTGGGTATGATTGGCTTGATGGCCTTGATGACCGGCATGGAGCCCATCGATGGCGACATGAACAACCTGATCCCACAAATGGTCTCGATGTATCTACCACCGGTATTTATCGGGCTGTTCTTCATTCTGGTGATCGGCTCGCTGTCCTCGACCGCCGACTCGGACCTGTCCGCCATGTCAGCGATTGTCATGGCCGACGTGTACGGCAAGAACATCGCCAAAAACAAACCCGACCCAACCAAGATGCTGTTTATCGGCCGGCTGACCATGATTGTCGCGACGCTGATCGGCGTGATCCTCGCCAGCTTTTCAATGGACATTCTAATCATGCTGGTGTTTGTCGGCGCACTCTGGGGCGCGATTGTGTTTCCGGTAATCGCCAGCTGTTTCTGGGACCGGGTAACTAACGCGGCCTTTACCTCGGCGGTGATCGCCGGCTTGCTGATGTTCTGCGTTGCCCGCTTTGAATTGCTGCCGATGATCAGCGTGATCGCCGTGCTGTTCGAACTGCTGGCTGCGGTAGGTGGCGGCGTGGTGCTTGGCCTGATGGCCTTCGGATTCTGCGGTCGCCGCGTCGGTTTGATCGTCGGCGCTGTCTGCGCCATCGCCCTGGCATTCTTCGCCGTCGGCTTCCTCCGGGACTACACGGTACTGCTGGCCTCGCTGATGGCCTACGGCGTCAGCACCATCGTTTGCGTCGGCGTCAGTCTGCTGAGTTCGAGCAAATTCGACTTTGCGCAGATCGATCAGAAAGTCATCAACTACGATCCAATCGAGCCTGTCACCCAGGCCTGATCCAACCCACTGGCTGGTGCGCCTGGGTGCGCCAGCCAAGCAACAGGAGTGAACATGCAAACATTCATGCTGGCCTTATATGTACTGATCTGGCCATTGGTGTCACTGGCCGTACTGGCGGTCATTGGCTCCGCCACCCTGAAGGATATTCGCGCTGCCCGACGCGCAAAGCGCGAGCTGGTTTAACAGCTCACGCCAGCACGGTTGGGGTTGAGGAAAAGGTCTGGTTATTTGCCCGCCAGTTACATCTCCGCTAACCTTTGAGCAGCTCCTTATGGAAACGTTAGGGCTCCTGAATCTGCGGCAAAGGGCCCAGATCCAGGAACTCCATCCTGGCGCATTCTGAAACATCTGCTGGTCTAATCGCCAAGTGCCACAGCGTCCATTAAGCTGGCTTTTCCGCCCCTTTGCCCAACCTCCCCCAATGAAAATAGCCGAACAGCAATACCTGCACGCGCTGCCAAAGCGGGTTGGGTAACTGCCGCAGCCGTCCATCGATAAAGACCAGCTCGATCACGTGAATGATCAGGGTGATGGCCGCCGCCTTAATAAGCAAACCGCCCCCCACTGCCATGGACGGAAACAGCGCCGTCACCAGCGCAGCCACCCAAAGCAACGCCAGCAATACCTTGCCTAGAGTAAAAAACGTCATGTCATCTTCCTTGTGCGAATGATCGCATCAGTTATACAAAAAGGTAGGTCCCGGATGCTCTCGGCCATCGTCCTCACCCACCTCCACCGCCACAAGGTCATTGAGACGGCTATTCAAGCCTTCGATTAACTGACGGTGTTCGTGGGGTTCGTTAGCCAGATTGATCAGCTCGTCCGGATCGCTGTGCAGGTCATAGAGCTCCAGATCGTTGTGGGCGATCAAGCTCTCGATATCAGCCGGGGTATGGTGGTTACTCGGTGCGAAATAGCGCGCGAACTTGTAGCGCCCGTCATGAATACCGCGGAACAATGCTCGATTATCACGTGAAGGGCCCAGCCGCCCCTGGCGCAGCGATTCCCGGATGAGTGTCCAGGGCGTGACCTTATCGGCGTTAAGCATGACCGACTCGGTAAACTCCGGATCCAGATACATGCTCACACCGTAGTTGAACAGATGGCCACGCTCGTCACGCGCTGAACGCTGACCGGCCCCGCCCAGGCTGCTGACCAGGCTCACGCCGACTAAATCCGGAAAACGCTCAGTCTGCTGCGCGGCCGACATGCCTGCCAGCTCCAGCAGCGTCGGCACTATGTCGACCGTCGAGCCCAGTGCTGGCGTTTCGCGGGCGTACTGGATATCCGGATGGCTGACGATGAAATTGACCCGGGTATTTTCCTTGTACATGTGCGGGCCTTTCTGCCGCAGCTTGTGCGCCCCGGCCATTTCACCATGGTCGGCGGTGAGAATAACGATGGTGTCCTGGTCCCGGCCGCTAGCCTGCAACGCCCCCAGTACCTGGGCAATCGACTGGTCGACATCGCGAATGCAGTTGAAGTAGTAGCTCTGCAGGCCCTGCCAAAGCTGCTCATCATGTGGGTCGATATGGCCGTAAACCTGATTGCAGATATGTACATCGGTCTGATGCGCCCAGGGCTTGGTGCCTAGATCTTCGCTATAGAAACTCGCGGGCAGCGGCACATCCCACTGTTTGGCATACACGCCTGTCGCCGGGCCGGGCGAAATTGGCCCGAGGTAATTCTCGCGCAAACGGCTGCGTTGCTGAGCCGGGCCTGAGCTGTAAAACATGATGTCGTGCGGGTTAACGAAATTCACCGCCATAAACCAGGGCTTCTCGTCATCCTTATGTTCATGCAGCCAACTGACCGTATCGCTGGCCGTGACCTTGTCAAAGATAAAACCGCTCATGTGCGAGCCGTGCGGATCGCCGTTAAGGTTGTAATCAGCAAAGCCGAACGCTAGTAGTGCATCGGTGGTGGTCTTTACCTCGCCGTAGGTCAGGTCAGAGGCTTCAGCGATATGCGACAGATGCCACTTGCCCTTGTAGGCGGTGTGGTAACCCAGGTCACTGAGCATGTGCCCCAGCGTTGGTAACGATGAAGACAACTCCCTGAACGGCGGCAGCCCAAGATTGGCGACAATGCCGGTCTTCTGGGTATGCTGGCCGGTAAAAATCACCGACCGCGATGGCGAACAGGGCGTGGTATTGACATGGAAATTGCCCATGCTCACGCCACGCTGCATCAAGGCTTCATGGCCCGGCAAATGCAGCACGCGGGGCAAATCGGCCATGGCGCGCTCCTGGTCGGTGACGATCAGCAGAATGTTCAGCTTGCGGCCGGCGCTGCGCGAACCAATGGCTGCGCTGCTGGCGTAAGGCACCGTGGCATTCGGACTACCGGTTTGCGCGACCAATGAAGGCGTCAAGCTGGTAGCCGATACGACACCTGCCCATTTCAATAAATCACGGCGCTTCATCCACGGCTCCTTGCACCTCGTGGTGCTCTTATTATGACTATTTGAAGTACATCAACAGGCTGACAACTAGCTCAGAATAATTCCAATGCATTTTATTCAAAGAATTGATGCGGTTTTCGCATCGAGTCAGTTAGCCGTTTCAGTTCTTTGGGTGGGGGGTGGCAGATAAATAGGGTTGAAACCTTACCGGGCCAATAAGGTTTGAAAAATCATTTATTCATATGCGAGGGAGTAAACAGATGAAATTACTATAAAGGCATATAGCTAGTATTTAGAAATATTCAGCAACTATTTGTATGTATTCAAAAATAAAATTAGCAGGCACTAGGATATTTATTTGCATCACTCCAGCTTCGCCGCACAGTGCCTTTTCAGCCTCTTGATTTGCTCGCTGTAATCTGCTCTTTATGCTCCTAAGGAAGACAGTTAGCTCTCAAGGATCCGACATGAAGAAGGTATTTGCGGTCGTTCTCACCTACAACCGAAAGGACCTGCTCGAGCGCAGCCTGGATGCCATTTACGCCCAGACTCGGCGTTGCGACGGGGTCATTGTCATTGATAACGCCAGCAGTGATGGAACTGAATCCATGCTGCTGGAAGCAGGTTATCCCGGCCTGCAACTCTATGTTCTGTCCCACAACCTGGGTGCCTCCGGCGGTTTCAACGTCGGCTTTCGCATGGCCTTCCAGGAAGGAGCAGACCTTGTCTGGATGATGGACGATGATGTAATTGCCGCGCCCGATGCACTGCAACGGCTACTGGAGGCCGACGCGCTGCTAGAGAGCAGGACTGAAGAACGCGCATTCCTGCTGTCCACAGCCTTTACCGAGAACGGGCTGGTGACCAATTCGCCCAGCATCGATAACCGCCGCAATAAAATAGATTACGAAAACTGGCCATTGACGCTTGAGCTCGGAATTCTGCCGGTCCGTCGCGCGACCTTCGTCTCCATTCTGGTACCTCGTGCCACGCTAGAGGAATACGGCCTACCCATCGCGTCCATGTTCATCTGGGGAGAGGATACCGAATTCACTCTGCGCGTCACCAGCAAGGTGCCCGGCTATATTGTGGGGAACAGCAAGGTACAGCATCTGCGGCAGGAAAACGGTGCGATCAGCATCATGGCCGAAAACAGTCCCTCGCGGCTGCAATACCATCGGCACTACTTTCGCAATGAGATCTTTGTGGCGCGCAAGTATTACCGCACTCGTCGCCTGATCATGTCCGTGTTCAATCAGTTGGTATTGATTTTCAGATTACTGCGCATGCGCAAGACGACAAAAGCTCGGATTGTGTTTCAGGGGTTGCTTGAAAGCTGGCGGTTCTTCCCAACGGCCGAGTCGGCTGCCGCGCCGGTTGAGGATCTGGGCGTGACCGTACGCTCGCCGACGTCCTATTTAAAACCCAAGGAAGTCGAGCAGAGGGATTTTGCGCTCGACTCCCTGCAGCTGACCTCAGAAGAGCTTGTCGACTCGCTCACTGATCAAGGGCCAGGTCGCATCCTTGTCTGATAGGGTACTGACCGGCAAAGGCCAGGCGATCGCCAGACGCTCATCGTTATAGCGCAAACCACGCTCCGCCTGGGGCGTGTAGGGCGCCGAGACCAGATAACTGACTTCGGTATCGTCCATCAAGGTCTGAAACGCATGCGCAAAACCCGGCGGCACATAGAGCTGATGTCGATTGCGATCACTCAATTCGAATGCCTCATGCTGTAGATAACTGGGTGAGTCCTCTCGCAGATCGACAATCACATCCACGATAGCGCCTCTGATACAGCGAATGAGCTTGGCTTCGGCGTAAGGCTGAATCTGATAGTGCAACCCCCGTAACGTACCGCGCTGGACAGATATCGAGGTATTCTGCTGCACATAATCACCCTGCATACCGTGCTGAAGAAATTCCTCGCGGCACATACTGCGCGCAAAAGAGCCGCGCTCGTCGCCGCGCGGCTCAAGCTCGATCAACCAGGCATCCTTTAGAGTGGTCTCTCGGTAGATCATGGAAAACTCCTTTTCGTAGACAAGAGCAAAGCGACTCAGGCGAACAGCTGTTCCTGCTCGGCATACAGAGCATCAACCAGACGACCTGACGGAATGCTGACATCGTCGAAGGTCAGTGGCCTGTCCTTTGCTACAGGCCTTAGCACCGTACACCCCAGGGCCAAGCCAACTGGCAGCAGCTTGTCGCTACGCACCACTGTCATATTCTCCGCCACGCCGTAGACCTCATATCCGCCGAAGTCTTCGATCACCTCGCCTGGCGAAAGATCTTTCTTGGCCAGCGCAATAACACCTACCTTAGGCCCGCCGAGTGGCGTCAGCACTGCGTCATTGAACAACACCGCCCGGGCGACCGAGTTCGGCACCTCGAAATGGCACAGATGATAAGGCGTATAAAAGCAGTAATAAGGCCCCTTGCCGAGCTTGTAGAGTTCCAGATAATGACGCTGCCGGGGGTTATCCAAAGTGCCCAGAACAAAGATCCCAGGCCCGGGTCGCGCACCGACCACGTAATCTACCAATCCAGGGCCCGTGGGGTCCAAATACGGCTCGAACGCTACGATTGTGTCTTCTATGGGCACCAACGGCGCACCGGGATCACCTCCCGAAAAGTCCGGCCCCAGCATCCCACGTCGCGCCACTTGCATACCGGTTCCATTGGCAACAATGGCCTGCTCGAAGGAAATCTTGGTGCCATCGGCAAAGGAAGCGACCATCGCTGGCTTTTGCCCCCAGCGTTTGGCAAAACTTTCCTGCGTCGTCGGATTCCGGTAGGGATCATGCAACCCTTTGATATTGCCGCACAACACCGGCTTCAGGCCGAGACCAGCAACGAATCTGTACTGGTTCATCTGCACGCCAGGTTGATCCCCGTCGGAAAAGCTGTAGATCACTCCGGCGGCCTCGGCACGCGTTTTGAGAATGGGCCCTATGGTGCCGTCCAGCTCCGCGTTCATCTGCACGACATGCTTGCCGCTCTCCAGTGCCGCCAGAATGGCTCGCGCAGCAAACTCGATTGATCCGGTCACCTCGATAATTGCATCCAGTCCCTCGGCTCTGGCCAGCGCTTGAGCATCCTCAGTGACCGCCGGACGACCAGCGGCAATGGCATTCTCCAATTGCGCCTGGGTATCGCAACAGAGCGGATCGACCCCAACCTGGCCATAAAGCGCAATGGCTGGCGCCAAGTGTCGGTTCGCTACCGCGCACAGCTGCATTCCTTGAGTGGCGGTCATGATCTGCAGGGCAATACCGCTAGCCTGAAAACCTGCACCAATCATGCCCACGCGAATGGGCCGCCCTTCTGCCTGACGCTTGGCCAAGGCGTTATCGACAATGATCATTGTATTTCTCCGAATGCCGCGCTGACGTTCTCAGTTCCAGAGCTTCCAGGGCGCCCCTGCGGACCAGGTCTCTTCCAGCACCACCTTGTCGCGCAGCGAATCCATGCTTTGCCAATACCCCTTGTGGTGATAACTGCCCAACTTGCCCGCGTCGACCAAGCGATTCATGGGCTCGTTTTCCCAAACCGTCTGGTCGTCGTCAATCAAGTCGAACACTTTTGGTTCACAGACAAAAAAGCCACCGTTGATCAGGCCGCCATCAGCGGCGCCCTTTTCACGGAAGCCCTCCACGTGAGTCATTTCTTCGTTCAGGCGCAACGCGCCATAACGGCCGGGCTGCGTCACCGCCGTTAAGGTGCACCAATGCCCCGACTGCCGGTGAGCCTCTACCAACGCAGTGATATCCACATCACTCACACCGTCACCATAGGTCAAACAGAAGGGCCCGTCAGAAAGGTATTGCTGAGCGCGCTTGAGGCGCCCCCCGGTCATGGTCTCGCCACCGGTATCAAGCACGGTGACCTTCCACTGTTCCTTCAGCTTGTCATGCCATTCGATACTGCCGCTCTGCAGATCAATGGTGTAATCGCTGCGGATACCCCGGTAGTTGAGAAAGTAATCCTTGATGAAATCGACCTTGTAACCACCCAGCACAACAAATTCATCGAACCCGTGATGCGCATACATTTTCATGATGTGCCAGATGATCGGCATTCCACCCACCTCTACCATCGGCTTGGGTCTGACTGCTGTCTCTTCACTCAATCGGGTGCCAAAACCACCTGCAAAAATCGCTACTTTCATATAGCTACACTCCTTGGCTGCTACGCGGTGGAGAAGATAGAACGGTTATTGCTTAAGCCAGACCAGATCCTCTGACAGCCGCTGTTGTGCAATATGACTTTGCAGCACATGCAGGCGCATCAGCGGTGATGAGCGAAAGTCAGCGTCGTTGAACTTCATGCGCGTGAGACCTTCGACCAGACGCTCGATCGAGTCGGACAAGCTCATCAACGGTTGATGATCCGGCGCCAGACGGGCGAACAGGCTGAAATCGACTTTGTAGGAACGGCTGTCGACTGGCGCATCGGTATTAATACTGACCGTAGTGCCAGGCACTGCGTCAGCCACCGCCGCCGCCAGATCACGCACTTGATGATTGCGCGAATCGGACCCGGTGTTGACGGTCAGAAACCGGCCACCGGTATCGGCTTTACGCTGCACAGCCCAGTCGATCGCACGCGCCATGTCCGCAACATCGATCAAAGGTCGCCACGGTGAGCCATCACTGAGCACCGTAATCCGGCCTTCGCTTAGTGCACAGGCAACGAAATCATTGAGCACCAGATCCAGCCGCAGGCGGTCGGACATGCCGCAAGCGGTAGCAAAGCGCAGGCAGGTGATTACCATGTCGCTCTCTATTTCAGCCAGCGCCTGTTCGGAGCCGATCTTGGACTTGGCGTAAGCGGTCATAGGTGCAACCGGATCGGTCTCGCGGCGCGGCGCGCCGTCGGCTACGCCATACACGCTGCAACTGGAAGCGAAAACGAAATTGCCAACACCTGCCGCAGCACAGGCACGAGCAATAGCCAGGGTGGCATCCTGATTGATCTCCCGAGTCACGGCTGCGAAGCGGTTGCCCATCGGATCATTGGATACGGCAGCCAGTTGCACGACAGCATCGTAGCCTTGCAGCATGTCTGCCGCTATGGAGCGCACATCACCAAAGAATTGTTGACTCAGATAACGCTCGGGTGCACTGATAGCACCGGTCAGGCAGTGCGCAAAATACGCATTGTCGTACCCGTCGATCTGCGCCTGGGGATGACGCTGAGCCAATTCCCGTACCACCGAAGGTCCTACGTATCCTAGATTACCCAGCACTAGCATTTTCATGCAGCCTTCCTTGAGCAGTTCATATTTTGAAACATCTTATAAATGAATCTAACAATCCATTTAGGTCAAGAGCTATCTTATGAACAAAGCAATTTCCGACGAAAGGCATAGAATGCATGAATAACTTACAGCAGTTACGTCATTTTGCCGCCTTGGCAGAGCATGGCAACTTCGCCCGCGCCGCCGAAGCGGTGCATCTTAGCCAACCCGCTTTAAGCCGCAGCATACAAGCGCTGGAATCGAGTCTGGATTGCCGCCTGCTTGACCGCCACAGCCGCGGCATCAGCCTGACAGCGCATGGCCAGTTGGTACTCGAGCATGCGCAACGGCTATTGGCAGGCAGCCACGCATTGAAAAATGCTGTGAGCCAACTAGGTAATCTGGAAGCAGGCGAACTATTGCTGGGTAGCGGGCCCTATCCTGCGGCTCGCCTGGTGCCCCAAGCGATGGGCAAGCTTGCCCGAGCCTATCCACGGGTACGGATGACCTTGCTGATCGATAATTGGAGGGGGCTGCGTACGCGTCTGTTGAATGACGACCTGGAACTCTTTGTTGCGGATATCCGCGATCTGGAGCACGACCCGCTGCTGCATATCGAAGCACTCAGCCGGCACAAGGGCGTAATCTGCTGCCGACCTGATCACCCGCTGACCAAGCGCTCCACACTCAAGCTTGAAGAGCTGTTCGCCTACCCACTCGCCGCGACCCAGTTGCCACACAAAATAGCCCACGAACTGAATAGCCTTAGCGGGCGAGAACAGCCGATCAGTATTCAGTGCGATAATTTTATGGTGCTCAAGGCGCTGGTCGCGCAGAGCGACGTACTCGCCATGGCTTTCTGGGACGTGGTGGCAGAGGACGTAGCTGCAGGTAGGTTAAGTATCTTGCCGCTAGAGATTGGCATCTTCCAACAGACCTCCGCCTATGGGCTGGTAAGCCGAGCGGGCCATACGCTCTCACCAGCAGCGCAGATGCTGCGCAGGCATGTGCTGGAAGATGAGCGCGTGGCAGAAGAGCGGCACTCCGTGCCGCAAAACGTCTAATCCGAACTCAGAAAATCAACATCAACAAACCGATGACAACGGCCAGGCCGATCAGAAAAATGATACCGACTGTACTGGCAAGAAACTTCAACATAATCAAACTCCTGGTTTTTAATGGCTCTTCATTAGGACTCGCTATAAGACCCATCGTTCCCCAGCTCCGGAACGGCAGTACGGGCACTGGCGATGCCACTGTTGCGCCAGGCTTGCATTCACCGGCAGATTGATTATGGTAGAGCTACTACTACAGGAACACGCACCACAGACATGAATTACCCCCTGATTGCACACAGAACACCTCAGGACTTCCTCATTTAAGCCGGGGCGCGTTCGCGTACCCGGCTGCGCCACTCCCGTATTGTCCTATCAGAATCAGACACTCCAGAACCTGCGCTCAGCCACTAGGGCACGCAGCCTGAGCGCCTGCCTGAATCAAGCCGTAACAGACTAAAGAAGAAGCCACACCATGAATACCATGCCCCAGATCACCCTGACCAAACTGGACGTTCAGCGTCTCGACAAACTGCTGGATCCGATGAAATACCCGGTGGATATACTGGAAACACTGGAAAACGAAATCGCCCGCGCACGCATCGTCAGCCATAAGCGCATCCAGCCCAACGTCATAACCATGAACTCCACCGTGCGCCTACTGGATGAGACTACTGCGCGTGAATTTCTGGTAACGCTGGTGTACCCACACAACGCTGGCAATCCTGATACCGTCTCCGTTCTCGCCCCGGTCGGCACGGCTATCCTCGGGCTCAAGATTGGTCAGAGTATTGAATGGACGTCACCCCAATGCCGGCCGCTGAAGCTGAAAGTATTGGATATCCCTTACCAGCCTGAGGCCCACCAGGAATATGATCTCTAAGCGGGCTAGGGCTAACGCAAAGTGACTGACTCGGTCTGCGCCAGCAGGGGCTCCGTTGTCAGCGTCTTGACTCCAAGCAGCAGCGCCCTGTCATCCGCAAGCCTTTGCGGGGAATGATTCGGCGCCGCCCTGCCAATTGGCTCCAGCAGGGCAGAACCAAGAGCCAGATCGAACGGGCAGCCCCCTCAGCCAAGCTATAGACCTTTGCCGAGCATCTGCCCGTTTACGGTCTTGCCATATAAATTCACCCCGTCATTGGCGTGGTATTTATCGCGGGTTTTTTCCACCGATCCATCAACCAACCGCGGATCCTGTGGCCGTTCATGGCTATTCATGAAAGCCGCCACGTGCCAGGCGTCTTCATTCGACAAGGTGCCGCCCTTGCCCAACGGCATGCTCTCCTTGATAAAGGCAGCGGCGGTGTTAATCCGATGCATGCCAGCGCCCCAGTTGAACGAATCCGCGCCCCACAGCGGCGGGAAAACAAAGTCTTCGCCCGACTTCTGTCCCTCGCCACTTTCTCCATGACAGACCGCGCACTGTGCCGCGTAGATCTGCTCGCCCTTTACAAGGTCATATCCCCCCTCGGGCTCAGGTACTTCCGGATAGGCACGCCCCGGCAACTCCTGGCCGGTCGGTGCGCCCGTAGCAAGCCAGTACGAATACGCCGACAGCGCTGCAATAATGGGCCCATCAGCTGCCGGTGCTTTCCCATTCATGCTGAATTGAAAGCAACCTTGTACGCGATCAGCGTAGCTATTCACTTTATCGTTCTTGCTCCGGTACGCCGGGTACATGGTGTATGCCCCCCAGAGCGGCGCGGAGTTGGCTTTGCGCCCTTGATCAAGGTGGCAGTTGGCGCAGCTGAGACCGTTGCCTACGTGTTCCGGGGCTCGATTTTTAGTATCAACAAATAGCGCCCGCCCTTCCTGAACCAGCTTTCCATAGGCGTTGTCTGGCAGCTCACTTTCTAGCGGGGGCTGGAAATAATGCTCGCTCGCCAGTTCCGCCGCAGCGGTAGGGATCTGCGATTGATCTTCCATGGCAATGTCATCGGCATAAGCGGGCATCGCCAGCGCGAGCAGCAGAAAGGCGCTTGAATAAGCTTTCATCTTCCAGCTCCTGTTTCGGTCAAGCTGGCAAAGTAGTCCGAGACCGCCTTGATCTCGGCGTCGCTCAGCTTGCGGGCAATGTGCCCCATCAAGTCGTTGGGATCGTTCTTGCGAGTACCCTGGCGCCAGGCATTAAGCTGCGCGGACAGATACTGGGTCGACTGCCCAGCCAGCGGAGGAAAGACATCGCCGACGCCAACCCCGCTCGGTCCGTGGCAGGCGACGCACTCAGGAATATTGCGTTCCCAGGCGCCGCGCAATGCCAGGGTCTCGCCAAGCCCCTCAACCAAAGCTGCGCGGCCGATTCGTTCGACTGCCGGCCCTGGTTTGTCGGCCAGCATAGCCGAAACGGCCTGTGATTCTTCAGCGCTCAAGGCGGCCGCGATAGGCTGCATGATCGGGTTAGCGCGCTTACCAGAAGCGAAATCGGCCAGCTGCTTTTTCATGTATTCGGCGGACAGGCCACTAAGCCGAGGAAATCCCGCTGCAGCCAGCCCCTCGCCATCTGCTCCATGACAGGTGACACATGCCATCGCAGCGGGATTGGCTCCGCCTTTTATATACACAGATGCCGGATCGACGGCGTGGGCCTGGACTGTTGCTACCGCAAAGAGCAACCCGAAGAACCCGCGAAAGACGTTCATAAAAGCCTCTTGTTATTTGTTTTAACTTCAGTGCCCACACCCGCTCTACCGCCTATTAGCCAAGGTTCAACTGATAAAGACTGGGTAATTTATTTGGCATGCAGGAGTGCAGACTTGACCCTATAACTTGTAGCATAGCCCTTTCGCCCAGACGGCGCTTAGCAGTCACCGACCCGCAGCATGCCCCTGGTTGGCCAGCCCTACCTAACAGGCTACCCTAGCCGCCCATTTTTCACCCATCGACCGTTACAGTGAGTCACGGTCTGCATTGATTCAGGATGATGAACGACTATAACTTCAAGCTCGCAAACTACTGGCGTAACTCCCTAGCCGATGCCGAAAATGGCAACGGTGCCTTATCCACCAGCCAAGCCGAAAAGCTAACGGCCTTAACCCCTGAGGCCTTAACTACAGGCTGCGTACCAGCAGAGCAGGTGAGTCCGTTATTCGCCAACGAACCCGCTGAATTGCCCAGCGTTGAAATCACCCTGCGCCCCTGGGTTTACCAGTCACGCCTGGAGCACCGCAAAGCCCGCAACGGTGTACCTGCGGTAATAACTCCGGTTGTCTGCCGAGTATTAGTTACCCGCGATGGTCGTCTTTATCCAACCGCACAAACGCTGATGCCCCGCGACATTCTCGAACCACTGGACCGCGACAGCTTCGCCATTGGCACCCAAGCCGACCTGGACACGTTCTTGTCCGCCGAAAACGTCTCGCAGTTCGATTCTTCCGCCGAAGGGGCAGAACTAAGCGCCGACGAGCAGCGCGCCATGTGGAATACCTATCTGCAGTTCTGCATGAAGATGTTCCGCCAGGTCAGCAGTGGTTGGGATGGGGCGGAGAATGGCTTCGAACTAGCCGATTTCGGCTATCTGTTCAAGGAAGAACAAGCGGACGGCTTCAGTCGCAATATCGTCTGTCTGTATGACCACTTGCGTGACAGCAAGCCCAAGGCCCCGCTATTCGAGCGCTTCGCACAGCGCGAGCCTAGCCCCGACGAACCCTGCTTGCCGGGCAACAGCCAGTTCGCCACGCGCCTTGGCCATGCCGGGGACCTATATGCTTTGGCGCCTGCCCAGCGTGATGGCTTGGCTCACCTGCTCGTCGCTCAGGCGGGGGATGTACTGGCCGTAAACGGGCCGCCGGGTACCGGTAAAACCACTTTGCTGCTTTCGGTTGTCGCATCGCTCTGGGCCAAGGCCGCCGCAGCCGGTGGGGAGCCACCGGTCATCGTCGCCAGCTCCACCAACAACCAGGCTGTGACCAACATTATCAAAGCCTTTGGCAAGGACTTCTCAGAAGGTAGCGGCCCCTTTGCCGGGCGCTGGCTGCCAGATATCAAAAGCTTTGGCGCTTACTTTCCCAAATCCTCGGCCGAAGCAGACATGGCGCGCAGCTACCAGACCAAAAGCTTTTTCACTGGGCTCGAGTCGCAAGACTATCTGGACAAGGCGCAACAAGCCTATCTCGCCCACGCCGCTTGCGCTTTCCCGGAAGATCCAAGCCCAAGCGTCCACGGCACGGTCAAACAGCTCCAGGCCGCAATCCGCTCAAGGCAGCAGCAACTGACCAACATCGAGCATGCCTGGACCGAATTGACCAGCGCCCGCAAGGCTGTCCAGGAGCGGCTCGGCGACGATCCGCAGGCAGGCATTGCGCGTCTCGACGAACAGCACCTTGACCAGGCCAAGCAACTTGCAAACGCGCAAGCGCGTCTGAACATATTTAAGCACCACCTGGCCCATGAACCGCTGCTCTACACGCTATTTGGCTGGCTAGGTCCGGTCGCGGCCAAACGTCTGCGCCTGGCGAAACTACACCTCGACGAAATCGACTCCGAACTGCAAGACGCCACCAGCGTTGGCGAAATCGAAACCCGACTGACAACCACTGTCGCGCAAGCCAGCAAAACCCAGAAAACACTCGAAGCCCAGCTGCAGCAAGCGCGAGAACGGCTGCAGACCGAGCAACGTCAGCTATTGAATTGGCAGACCGCGATCGCTGCTCTGCCGACCCCGGCCGACAAGCCTGCTGCGCAGATCACCCTCAACGACTGCGACGGCTGGGCGGACACTTCTCTGCGGTTTGAAATCTTCCTGCTAACCACCCACTACTGGGAAGGCCGCTGGCTCATGGAGGTCGCCGAAAGCCTACCAGAGATTCTCAAAAGCCGTGGCAAAACGGGGCGCAAGACCTTGGAAAAGAACTGGCGGCGCTGGATGAAGCTCACACCCTGCGTGGTCGCCACCTTCTTCAGGTTACCGAAGGAACTGCACTGCAAGCGGCACGATGGTAATAGCTTCGTCGATGATTACGCACTGAATTTAATTGATCTGCTAATCGTCGATGAAGCCGGCCAAGTTCTGCCTGAAGTCGCCGCAGCATCGTTCGCACTCGCCAAGCAGGCCCTGGTGATCGGCGACACCGAGCAGATCGAGCCCATCTGGTCGATCCCCGCTGCGGTTGATATCGGCAACCTGATGAGCGCCGGCCTGCTCTCGCACGACAACGTCGATGACGACTACGCTGCCTTTTGCACTAGCGGCCGTAGCGCGGCCAACGGCAGCGTCATGGCCATCGCCCAGGCTACCAGCCGGTATCACTATGATCCTGACCTCGCGCGGGGCATGTATCTGTACGAGCACCGCCGCTGCTACGACTCGATCATCGAGTACTGCAATGCCCTCTGCTACAAGGGCAAACTGCAACCGCGACGAGGTCCAAAACCGAACGGGGGTTTGCCAGGCCTGGGCTACCTGCATGTGGACGGCATGTGTCAGCAGAGCAATGGCGGTAGCCGTCAGAACCTGCTGGAGGCGCAGACGATCGCTGCGTGGATTCAAGCAAATCAAGCCGAGCTGAAAGATCACTACAACAAAGAGCTATGGGAAATCATTGGCGTGATCACGCCGTTCGGCGCACAGACGCAAGCCATCGTCCAGGCCTGCGCAGCACTAGGCATCAACACCGGTAAAGGCGATGGCCAGATGACTGTCGGCACGGTTCACTCCTTCCAGGGTGCCGAGCGGCCGGTGGTGATCTTCTCGGCGGTCTATTCCAAACATGCCGACGGTGCGTTCATCGACCGCAAGGACAGCATGCTTAACGTGGCCGTCTCTCGGGCCAAAGACAGCTTCCTGGTATTCGGCGACATGGACTTGTTCAGCCAGTTGCCCATCAGCAAGCCGCGCGGTCGACTGTCCCAGTTCCTGTTCTCGGATTCGGCGAACGAACTGATTTTCGATTATCAACCCAGGCAAGACTTACAAACGCCGAGTACTGGGCTGAGTTACCTGCATGACGTTGAAGAGCATGATCAGTTTCTAATGCAAACGCTGGAAACGGCTCGCCATCAGGTTCAGATCGTGACGCCCTGGGTGGTGTTGCGCTGGATGCAGGAAAGCGGTGCCCTGGAACTCATGGGCAATACCGTGCAACGTGGCGTCCAGGTGGTGGTGTATACCGACCTGGGTTTCAACACGGGCATCAAGCGCACCCAGCCTGAGGGTGACCCCCAGAGAATTGCCGAATTCAAGCAGGCGATCGCCACGCTGAAAGCATCTAATGTTCAGGTGTGCGTGGTCAACAAGGTGCATAGCAAAATCGTTATGGCCGATGAAGAGCTGCTGTGTATCGGCTCATTCAACTGGCTGAGCGCGCAACGCTACGGCGACTATGTGCACCATGAAACATCCATGGTCTATCGTGGCCCGGATGTAAACGGAGAACTTGCAATCAACCGCACTAGTTTAGCTCAACGGGTGACGCACGGGCCGCCCTGATGTTGAGGCCGCATCAGGGCTGACAGCGCACTGTTCAACTGCGATTAAACATGGGGGCTGACCATAGAAGATGCCCGCTAATCCTCAATGCAGATCGCCCGGCGCTGCACCGCCTTGGCGGTCTTGCCGATCAACATAGCGATGAGGATCGTTAACAGCCCCAAGAGTGTTACGCCGAGCCACTTGAAGAAGGGCAGCTGCAACTGCTCGTACATGAGAAAAGTCGCAATGGTGATCGCGGCCATGGGGAAAGAGTAAGCCCACCATGACAGGAAGAACTCCAGCCGTAGAAACCTTTTCACCTGGGTCAACAACATCAACGTCAGGAAGATTGCCACGTAGTAAAGAATGCGACCAAAGGAATCGATCTCTCCGACAAGCTGGAACCACGAGATAAAACCCACCGCTGGTGGTGCGATCAGGATGAACAGTGTCGGCAATAGCTTGGCCGGCAGCGGCTGATGAAAGAACATCCGGTAAAAAATGATGGTCAGCAGCACCAGCCAGAACACCAGCCCGATACTGAAGAAAAACCACGAGATTTCCGCAGATGCATGCCGTACGCCTGCAATGGGCACCAGAATATTGCCGACGATGGGGATAAACCAGGCCGGATTAATGTGGGTAATCTCAAAGTGGGTCTGGTGTAGCCAGGCCGATAGGACATAAAGCGTAAAGCCAAGATGCAGTGCTGCGCCAATAGCCCAACACATCAGGGAAAGCTCGTTAGTGTAAGGCAGAAGAGCAACGCTTATTAAAATCAGGCCAATGGAGATGGTAGGGAAAAAGTTCAGCTTCACCGGATGGGCCAACTCGGCTTTTACCTGCTCGGGATACTTCAGGATCTTGCTCAGGTAGAGCACCAAGAGAATGACAAACGCAGCAATGGTCACCCCGAGCAGAATCGGGCTCGGGCTCACTGACAGTCCCAGCAAGGTTTCCGCACGGTGCCAGGCGATGCTGAAACCGCTCATCCCCATCACCACCGCGAACCACGAGATCGGAAAATTCTGCAATCGGGAAGGCTGTATCTTGGTCATCCGTTCACCTCCAGTTCCTGGAATCGACCCGAGTTGTCCAGAGGCCACCCGACCAACTCAAGCCTACACACTCATAACGTGAACGTGCGCATCTCGGGGTTCAGTGTCTGACCGGGCGTGACGTCGTTCGTTAATCGATAAATCCCATGTCCAAGCTACTCCACTACAGAGTGTCCTTCAGTGACAAAGTCACTTTCATTCCCTGGCAGCGACCTCCAGGGATTAAAAACCGGACAGCTGTATTTTCCTGCTGACGAAGAAACAGTTCACCAACTAAATTTACATTGAGGACCAGACCCGTTGCGGGCTTAAAGCCAAACTTGCCAGAGCGCGGCGCGTTATCCTAGCCATACCCCCCTACCCAAGCTCGTGCAGGTAAAAGGTGAAACTGTGAGCAAAAAAAAGGCCCTCTCTTTCGAGAGGGCCTTTCAAAATGGTGCCGGCACCAAGAGTCGAACTCGGGACCTACTGATTACAAGTCAGTGTTATAGCTTCATAAACGCTGGCCAATCAAGCGTGACGAGATCCATTTTAACCACTCATGATTTTGTTATATATAGGTTTTTAGCCCGTAACGCCCAAAACAGGCGATGTATAGCCAAGAAATAAAAACTGGCAAACTCCTACCCGAATCCCACCCCAAGCGCTAAACTCCTACCCGAAACCTACCCAAAAGGATCGGCTATGACCAGTGACCGCGGCGCATTGAAAGAGCACTTTCTGAAGCGGCTGAAATATGACCCTGCGAAGGGCCGTCAGGAATTCTTCGATCCGCCTCTCTATGGCCAAGGGACTTTTGGCGTACGCGTCAACAAAAAATCAATTGCTTATATCCTCTGTTATAGCTTTCACGGCAAATCACGTCGACTCACGCTGGGGTCCTACCCCAAGATGTCACTAGCGGATGCCCGAGCCAAATCCAGACATGCGGCCCAACTGGTAGAGCAAGGTGTCGATCCGGGTAAGAAAAAAACGCTCGAACTGTTCGAGTACCGCACAAGCCCCTCCGTAGCTGATGCAGTGGATACTTACCTCCAGTGGGCCAAAACCAGTAAAAAATCCTGGAAAGAAGACGAGCGAATGCTCAAAAAAGATTTTGTCAAATCGATCGGGGACATGAAGCTGCAAGATGTCAAGCGCAGGCAGATTCTGGCTCTACTGGATGACAAAGCCAAAACCGCGCCGGTCGCAGCGAATCGCCTACAAGCAGTAGTTCGGGCGCTGTTCAATTTCTGCGTAGAGCGCGACATCATCGAAGCCACACCGCTGGTGAAGATGAAAAAAATAGCGAAAGAAACGCCGAGAGAGCGAGCTCTCAACAAGCATGAAATTGTGTGGTTTTTAAAACGGCTAGCGAGCCCTTCAATCACCGTATCCACTCGTTTCGCGCTACTGCTGTCCTTGATGCTTGCGCAACGCTCGGGGACCATCGCTGCCATGCGCTGGGTAGATTTGGATTTTGACCAAGGGATCTGGGACAGGTCCGGCAGTTTCGAGAAAAACAACAACCCAATTGCGATCCCCCTATCGGCTCCTGTGAGAAAGATCCTGGAGCACCTCCATCACCTTCAAGCGGTAAAACTCAAAAAGCGCGGCAATACCGAAGAGCCGAGCCCCTGGGTTCTGCCTGGCAGAGATAGGGCACTCCACCAAACTCAGCCTTCTCTGAACCGAGCAATGCGGAGGTTTTATGACACCTACGTCGCTAACTCTGAGCTAGTAAAATCGGAAGGTTTGCTTCGCATCGCTGAAGGATACCCAAGGCCCACTGCTCACGATTTGCGCCGAACGGCTACAACTCACATGTCCGGGCGAGGTCTAGGCAAAGATGTCCGAGGCCGAATCTTGAATCACGCCAATTTGAGCGTGGACGCGATTTACGACAGGTATGCCTATTTCGACGAAAAAGCGACTGCCTTGAACGACTGGCACGCCTACTTGCTCGATCTGTTCAAAGAGGCCTTTGGCCACAAGAATTGGATCAAGGTTTACGGCCAAGAAGCGCCTCAGGTTAATAAAAGCAAAGCGAAACCCGCTGAGATCGAGCCCAATACGCCTCGCACCATCATGGTCGGAGGCCGGGAAGTCGTATTGTCAGAGCCTAAGATCAGTTGAAAGCTGCCAGAACGCATCAGCAACCGCTTTCACACCCCATACGAACCGGAATGTGAACGATGCTGCACTTTCCATTCACTTCATTAAGAAAAGTGCAGCATCCTGCACTTTGATCACGCGGCTACTCTCAATGAGGGTTATGCTGAGCGGGCTGCTCGACATCAAACGCAAGAACTCATAGCGGCATACGAAAACCACAACAGCAATACATTCCGAGATGGACGTTAGGAGTTGGGGGACGGCACCGGTGAAATTTGAAAAGATTCCCGCTGGCTTTGAAGCGGGCTGCCGCATTAAGGCTGAAAACCGAGCTCGAAAAATTGCGCTGCTGGCGTCAATGACGGCAGAAGATAAAGCGCGTTTCAACCGAGACAACACCGATTGGTTTGAAAAAATAGCTGCGGATTTTGGCGGCCACACCTCAGGAAACGCGCCACGTGGCGCCCACTGATTGATACTGCTACCAGCTGTCCGATCATTTCGCGGAGGAAATCATCCACCACGTTCAACACTCGGAAGCGGCGGCCATTAGCCAACTGATCAGAGACAAAATCCATAGACCAAGGCTCGTTGACGGCCCTAGGGACTTCAAGTGGTTGCCGAAGACGCTGCAGCTTCTTACGTCGCCTGGTGCGGACCTGCAGTTTTCCTCGGTATATATCCGGTACGTTCGCTTGCGGTTGATCAC
>TARA_R110002051_G_scaffold98111_1_pt1 | contig 63959 bp, 68 predicted proteins | sample TARA_R110002051 | Tara Oceans TARA_R110002051 (sample SAMEA4397023) | marine metagenome | biome: Polar Biome; feature: [MES] marine water layer (ENVO:01000295) within the mesopelagic zone...; material: water (ENVO:00002006), including particulate matter (ENVO:01000060) such as......
CTCGGTGCGTTCCGTGGCGATTTCCTCGGCTTCGTCGAGGATGCGCTCCTGATCCATTTTCAGGACCCGTACGGAACCGCGAGACGTGGCGGTTTCAAATTGAGCGGTAATGCGGACAGGCTCACGCGACTGGCGGCTATCGGCTTCTTCGATCGAGGCCTGCACGAGAAGGGCGGCGCCGTTGCCCTTGAGGGATGACGTTTCGAGGTCGTCTTCGCCCTTGAGCTGTTTGTAGAGGTCTTCGAGGGCCTTCTGGCGCTCTTCCCACTCCACCGTTTCTTTCTGGAATGCGTCAGTACGCTCTTCCAGCAGTGAACGGGACAGCGCATCCTTGGCGCGCAGCTCCTGAACCCAGCGTTCGTATTTTGCGAGTTCGCGGCCATCGGGGTTTCCGGACAGGGCACTGCCGCCGCCGCTCAACACGAAGGAGCCGGTTGCAAAAACAGTCCATCCTGCCAGTGCCGCAAGGCCGGCAGCAAAAATCGCCTGCTGCCATGGAGACACAGAGATGTAGCGGACTGTTCCGCCGCTGCGATGGTAGATTTGACGCTCAGGGAAGGCTTTATTGAAGGCCGCCTTCAGATTCGCGCTCCACTTCGCCATTCACGCCACCCGTAGAACCGGAAAATCACGCCCCCGCTGCAGTAGTCACTACAGCAGGTTTCCCAAACCCTTGGAGATAATACATACCGATTTCGATACGAGGTGTAACCCCTTGGGCACAGAATTCATGTAAATTTTCGCCCATGAGGGTAAAAGGCTTGTTAAACATGGAAAAAATACATGCATCAGGTGAAATTTCAGGCATCCGATTTGATGACATTGAGTACATCTTCGGCATGTCCTTTCACGCGGACTTTTTTCCAGATTCGCATTACCTTTTTGTCAGGTCCGATCAGGAAGGTTGAGCGCTCGATTCCCATATACGTGCGCCCATAATTCTTCTTCTCGACCCAGACGCCATAGGCCTCACAAACCTTGCCGTCCTCGTCCGAGGCGAGCGTCACGCCGAGATCGTGTTTCGCCGCAAATTTTTCATGTTTTGCCAGCGTATCGCGGGAAACCCCCACAATCTTGGCGCCGGCCTTTTCGAACGCGTCTGCGAGGTCTGTGAAGTCTTTCGCTTCGGTCGTGCAGCCAGGCGTGTCGTCTTTCGGATAGAAGTAAAGAACCAGCAGCTGATCCTTGTAGTCTCCGAGTTTTATCGGCCCTTGTGTTGAGTCCATGCTGAAATTTGGAGCGCGTCCGCCTTCTTTGGGCCCGATTGCCATGTAATCCTCCTATGGTGCGCTTCGGCTGTACTGCTTATACCAGACACAGCGCTGAACGGCGTGTATGACTGGATCCGACTTGTACGGAGCGCGCCCTTGGTCCGCCAGACCGCCTCACTGATTTTTCTCGAAATCCTCGGCGGCTTGATCCTGCTTGTTTTTGTAGCAGCAGGTCTGCTTGCCGCCCGGCTTTATTCCGGTCCGATGGACCTGTCGATGTTCAAGGACGACCTGGAACGCGCGATGACAGAAGCGCGCGATGGCCGGGAAGTCCGTCTGGACGGGGTACAGCTCGAATGGTCTGCCGAAGACAAACGCCTGCACATCTCCGGGTCGCGTCTGCAGATGTTGGATGTGAAAGGCAATGTCAGTGCCGAGGCCCGACACGCCAATATCGTCCTGTCCGGGTCTTCTCTGGTTCTTGGCGATATCGAGGTCCTTCGGCTCGATCTTGAAGACGGCTGGGTCAATATCGATCAGGAAACGCCATCCACCTGGTTTATCGGCGGGGAACCGCTGCCTGAAATTCCGGTCGGCAAATTGCCTGAAACCCCGCAAGAATGGCTGCAGCGGGCCAATGAGGTGCTTCCGCCCATGCTGGAGGCGTTGAAGCAGGGCGAACAGAACTACGCGCTCGAATATCTGGGCTTTACCGGATTTGAGTTCCGCGTCCGGGACAGCGTTCAGCAACCCGTTTTCGATATCACAGACGCCAAGGGACGGGTTTCGCGGGAAGAAGACGGCATTCTGGTCAGTGTGGCCGGTACGGGCGCTGGCGCCGGTCTGCCCGGTGGGCTTGCCGCTACCGTCCGATCCTACACATTGGAAGACAAGCTGCACGCAGAGTTCGCCGTTGCTGATTGGCCGCTGGCGGACCTGGCGGCGCGCTTCGGAGCGCAGGTGGATGCTTTCGAAGGATTGCCGGCCAATGCCGATGCAACGCTCGACTATACCCGCGCCACCGGCATCAATGAGATCGCCTTCCACTCCAATATGGGGGAAGGCCACATGCCGTTTGCCGGGGGGCTCGACGTGCAGGGGCTGGACGTCACGGCAACTTACCTCGCCAATGACGACACGATGCGGGTGGATGTGACGGGCGACAAAGTGGGCCCGGCCAGCGGTCAGGCGAGCCTGACTCTTAAAAACATCCTGCAAGGCCAGTCCGCGCACGACTTCGAACTGTCGAGCGAGGAACTCACCCTGGATTTCACGCCGGTGTTTGAACGCCCTGTCACTCTGACAGGTCTTCAGGCGTCAGGCTTGATGAGCGTCGCTGACCGTCAAATCGATGATCTCGCCCTTGTGTTCAAGGAGGAGGAAGCGGGCTTCCTTGTGACGGGCAACATCGGCCTTACGCAGGACAAGCAAGAAGGCGAACCCCCAATCCTCGGCCACATCGCTCTGGAAACCAGCGGAGATGTGACCAAGGATACAGTGATGGCGTTCTGGCCCGTCGGGCTGGGTAAGGGGGGGCGGAACTTTGCCCGCGAGCATATCGAAGCTGGGGCGCTCACAGACATTAAGGGACATATCGACCTGAAGCGCGACAGTTTCGGCGATGATGGTTATCTGCGTGACTCCGATCTGGAGCTCACCTTCGCGGCGGAAGATGCCTGGGTGAAGTTCTTGTCGGACCTGCCGCCGGTCGAAAAGGGCCGGGGTAAGGGCCGCCTCACCGGCAATTCCTTCCGTGTCACGCTGGATTCCGGCGAATATGGCGGCTGGGACCTGGACGAAGGCGCCTTTATCATGCCGGCGTTCAATGTGCGCGGCGAAGACTTCCGGGTGTTTGCGCGCGGACACGGACCGATCTCTCTGGTCATGAAGACGCTGGTCGACTCGCGTCTCAAAATTGATTTCGATCCGGCGCGCCTGTCCGGCGATGGCGAGATGACATTCGAGATGTTCCGTCCTGCGCTGGACGATGTTCCTTTTGAGGATATCCGCTTCACGGCGATCGGAACGGTTGCCGAGGCAGGCCTAAAGGACGCGGCGCTGGGGTTCGACCTGACGGACGGATCCGCGAAAGTGAATGTCGATCAGGACGGAATGACCATTTCCGGTTTCGGCGATCTGGGGCCATCTCCGGTCCAGTTCACCTGGCGCGATGCCTTCAATGATGGTGACCAGCCTTCGCTGCTGTCGGCAACCAGTATTGTTACGCCCGACTTCCTGAACGAATTCGGTGTGCTGGGGCGGGCGTACCTGTCCGGCGAAATCCCCATCGAGGTTCAGGCGGAAATCGGAGAGGGATCCCGCATCATAGCCGACACGGCCCTGGACCTGACGGAATCCCGCCTGGATCTGTCGGAAATCGGCTGGGTGAAGGGGCGCAACAAGTCGGCCAAGGCTTCAGTACACTATGAAGGGCTCGACGACGGCTACACGGCCACGATCGTGTTCCACGCCGACGATGCCTATCTTGATGGCGATTTCACCCTGGGTGGGGATTCAAAGCTGGTTTCCGCGACGCTGCGCCGGGCATACCTGAAAAACAAGGCCGATGTCGGCGGCACCGTGACCCGAAAAGACGGTGCACTGAATTTCGGTCTGTCTGGAACGTATCTGGACCTCTCCGGTGCGATGCCGGGCGTAGGGGCGATTGGCGACGCCGATGATGCGGGCAGCAAAACGCCTATTCGCGTTTCGGCGAATGTCGACACACTGACCCTTCGGCCGGGCCTCGACATGACCGAGGCGAAATTTTCGATGGCGACCGGTGCGGCGGGTATCGAGACCTTCAAAGCCACCGGCCTCGCCGCAGACGGATCCCCCTTCGAAGCGCGTTTCGACACCAATGGCGGTCAGGCGGCGACCTTCCACGTTTCCAGCGGGGATGCGGGCTTTATCGCCAGTGCGTTCCTGGGCATCGACTATCTCGACGGCGGCCAACTCGAAATGGATGGTGTACTGGCGAACGACAACAAGCCATCGAAGTTCGACATCTCCATCACCGATACGCGGCTCAACAACGCGCCTTTCCTGACACAAATCCTGTCACTCGCTTCGCTGCGGGGGCTGGCAGATACGCTCGGCGGAGAGGGCGTGCTGTTTTCCCGGCTGGATATTCCTTTGACCGTGGCGGGCGACCGTTACGTCGTGAACGGTGCCAAGGCGCAGGGGCCAGCCCTTGGCCTGACCACAAATGGCTATTTCGATTCCAAGGACGGCAAGATCGAGTTCGATGGCGTGCTGGTGCCGAGTTTCGGCATGAACTCCGCCCTCGGAACGATCCCGATCCTCGGTGATCTGGTCGTCGGCCGTGATGGTGAAGGCGTATTCTCCCTGACCTACGGTATCCGGGGAACGATGGAGAAGGCGAACGTGTCGGTGAACCCGCTTTCGGCGCTGGCGCCGGGCGTGATCCGCCGGATCTTCGAAAACCCGTCGGATACACGCATCCCGGAAGCCAAACCCCGCCCGCCGGATGAGCCGATCCCGTCTGAACTGCCGCCCATTCCGGACGAAGAGTTCTAGTCTCAGACAGGCTTCACCAGCGCGTGGCGCTTCTTGCCGGCGGATAGTTTGATCTTGCCGTCGGCGAGATCAGACTCCGCAATCGTTGCGTTCTGGTCCTTCACCTGCTGATCATTGACCTTCGCAGCACCCTGCTTGATCAGGCGGCGCGCTTCGCCGTTGCTCTCGGTCAACCCCGCTGCCGTAAAGGCCGCGGCAACCAGATACTCACTAAACAGTTCTGTGGACGGAATTTCGACGGTTGGCAGGGCCGCAGCCGTTCCGCCCCCGGCGAACACGGCAGAGGCGGCCGCTTCAGCCTCCTTCGCCGCCGCTTCGCCATGCAGCAGCGCGGTTGCCGCATTGGCCAGCGCGATCTTGGCCTTGTTGATCTCGGCGCCGTCGAGTTTCTCAAGCGCTTCGATCTCGTCCAGCGGCAATTCAGTGAACAGGCGCAGGAAGCGGCCGACGTCGGCATCTTCTGTGTTGCGCCAGAATTGCCAGTATTCGTAGGGGCTCTTGCGGTCCGCATTCAGCCAGACCGCGCCATCGGCCGTCTTGCCCATCTTGCCGCCGGAAGCGGTAGTGATGAGGTGCGCGGTGATGCCGAACACGTCGCCGCCGGCGGCCTTGTGCACCAGGTCCACCCCGCCGACGATATTGCCCCACTGGTCGGATCCGCCGAGCTGGATGCGGCAATTCTGACGCTGGAACAGCTCGAGGAAGTCGTAGGACTGCATCAGCAGGTAGTTGAATTCGAGGAAAGTGTAGGGCTGCTCATTGGCCAAGCGCCGGGCGACCGTATCCTGCTTCACCATCGTATTGATCGTGAAGTGCACGCCCACTTCGCGCAGCAGTTCGATGTAGCCGAGCTTGCTCAGCCAGTCATCATTATTGACCATAATGGCGTCGGATGGGCCGTCGCCAAAAGTCAGGAACGGTTCGAACGCCTTCTTGATGCCGGCAATGTTCGCTTCGATCTGCTCATTGGTGAGCAGCGGGCGGGACTTTTCCTTGTCAGTCGGGTCGCCCACTTTCGTGGTGCCTCCGCCCATCAGGACGATAGGCTTGCCGCCAGCTTTCTGGAGGTGGCGAAGCATCATGATTTGAAGGAGCGATCCGACGTGCAGGCTGTCCGCTGTTGCGTCGAAGCCGATATAGGCAATCGGGACACCTGCCTGGCAATAGGCGTCAAGCTCGGCCTCATGGGTCACCTGCTTGATGAAGCCGCGCGTCTGCAGCGTCTTCAGGAATTCCGACTTGTATTCGCTCATCTTCTCGTGTCTCCGTGAAGGCAGGGCGCGTAGCACGGAAAGGGAGCCGCTTGAACACTGCGAATTCAGATTCCGCATCAGATTCCGGGCCAGAATGGGTGGCCGGCTTCATGTCAGGCACGTCGCTGGACGCTGTGGATGCAGCCCTGATCCTGACAGATGGCCGGCAAGTGTTCGAATTCGGCGCCACGGCCGAGCGCAAATACCTGCCCGAAGAACGCGGTATCCTGCAGCGGGCGACGGAACTGGCGCGGACATGGAACTGGACCGGTCCCCAACCGGATGAGGCGTTCGAAGCAGCCAAATCGGTGATCACCCATACGCATGCTGAAACCATGCAGCAGCTTCTGGCGGACTGGACCGGTCCCACGCCAGTGTTGGCAGGCGTGCACGGGCAGACCGTGCTGCACCGCCGGCCCATGCCGGGCAAACCGGGTGCGACGCTTCAGTTGATTGATGCCCCTGCCATGCAAACCGCGCTGGGCGTGCCGCTGGCATACGACTTCAGGACAGCTGACGTTGCCGTAGGTGGGCAGGGCGCACCGCTGGCCCCGGCCTATCATGCGGCCTTGTTGCAGCGGCTGGGAGATGGGACCGCCTGCGTGCTGAACCTCGGCGGCGTGGCGAACATCACGGCCAGGCTGGCTGACGGCTCGCTGATCGCCTTCGACACGGGCCCCGCCAATGGCCCGATCGACGAATGGGTTGAAGGGCATGGGCGCGGCACGCATGATTTCGGCGGAACGCTGGCGAAGACCGGAACTGCAGACGAGGCGCTGCTGGAACAATTGCTGCAGCATCACTGGTTCAGCGAGGCGCCGCCTAAATCTCTGGATCGGTATGATTTCTCCGCTGCCATGGTCAAAGGCATGTCGGTGGAAGACGGCGCGGCGACATTGACCGAATTTTCAGCACGCGCCGTCGCGGCAGGCATTGCGCAGCTGCCGGAAATCCCGTCGCGTGTGATCGCCTGTGGCGGCGGACGTCACAACCCGGCGCTGATGGATGCGCTGGCGCGGGCGTTGCCTTGTGCGGTGCTCAGTGCGGAAGAGGCCGGTTGGCGCGGAGACAGCATCGAGGCCGAAGCCTTTGCCTTTCTCGCTGCGCGCACGGCCCGTGGCCTGCCCATCAGCTGGCCCGGCACGACGGGCGTGCCGGAGCCAATGACGGGCGGAATTGTATTGGCCTAGTCGCTTTCTTCGGCCTCAATACGAAGCTTCTCTTCAGCGGCGGCAAGGCGGCGCAGGAGGTATTCCTCACAGGTGCCGATCAGGTCTTCGCGGCGATCCTGATAGAAATGGTTCGCCCCTTTTACCGTGGTGCGTTCGATTTCTTCGCCTTTCTGGACGCGCACCTTGGTGAGGGCACGTTCCACGTCTTCCGGAGAAGACACTGCATCGCTGTCACCGGACACGATCAGGCCGGACGCCGGGCACGGGGCCAGGAAGGACAGGTCGTAGTGGTTGGCCGGCGGGGAGATGGCAAGGAAGCCATCGATCTCCGGGCGCCGCATCAGCAGCTGAAGCGTGATCCAGGCCCCAAATGAGTAGCCTGCGCACCAGACATAGCGCGGGCTTTCCGACAGGTTTTCAATGTAATCAAGGACATACGCCGCATCTTCCAGCTCGCCGATGCCTTGGTCATATTGGCCCTGGCTGCGGCCGACGCCGCGGGAGTTGTAGCGCAGCACGCCGAAGCCGTGCTTTTCGAACATCTGGTACAGCATGATCGAGATCGGGTCCTGCATCGTGCCACCGGCTTTCGGGTGGGGATGGAGGATCAGCGCAATCGGGGCGCCTTCAAACGGCGGCTCTGTGTAGCGCGCTTCGATACGGCCTTGTGGGCCGGGAATGATGAGTTCTGCCATGGCATCCTCGGAAATTCGGGTTAAGCGCGCGGTGATAATCCAAACGCGCACCGAAAAGCAAATTTTTCTGCAGGTGCCGTGAGGGCGCTACCGGCTTGGGCTTTCCAAGGGCGCCCCGAGCAGGAAGTTGTTCTCCGGTGTTGCGCGCTGAAATGCATGGACGGTTCGCTCGGCATAAGCGCCGGTTTCGGCAAAGGGGTCTCTGTTCGCCAGGTCGGTGGCGTCTTCCAGTGTGCTGCAGGACAGCACGATAATGGCCGTTCCGTCGTCGCAAGGCCCGCACAGGACCAGTTTGCCGGAATCCTGCAACGCGTGCAGCCAGGCGACATGAGCCTCAACATTGGCCCGGGTGGTTCGGTCAGGTTGGGCGCCAGCGAGTTTCACGATGAAATGTGCCATGAGAGATCCTTGCTTTTCCGGATATCTGGGGCGCCTCGCTGGCCCGCTCAATATGCTTCTCCTGGGATAGGACTGTATCGGCACGTGCACATGCGGATCAGGCGCGCTATATCCGGCCCATGATCTATGCTGACCACAATGCGACCAGCCCGCTGCGCCCGGAAGCGGGCGAGGCGATGCGCGCCGTCTATGATATGGGGGCGGTGAATCCGTCCTCCGTGCACACGGCTGGGCGTGCAGCGCGGGGCGTCGTGGAGCGGGCGCGCGCCACGCTGGGCGGCGCCATTGGAAGCCGGGCGGAAGACATCGTCTTCACGTCAGGCGGCACCGAATCCGACAGCCTCGCCGTGCATGGCGCAGTGGCAGGCCTTGAGGGCAAATGCACCCTGATTGTCTCGGCGCTGGAACACGAGGCCGTCGGCAAGGCGGCGGCGCACTCCGGTGTGCCGATGGAAACAGCCTATCTCACCTCCGCCGGGACCGTTGATCTGGAAGATCTCGCAAGCCGTCTGAAGTCATGGGATCATGCTGCCAAAGGCATGCCTGTGCTGTGCCTGATGCTCGCGAACAATGAGACAGGCATCCTCCAGCCGGTCGCGGAAGCCGCCGCGCTGGTACGCGAAGCAGGCGGGCTGACGATCTGCGATGCCGTGCAGGGACTCGGCAAAGTGCCGGTGAATGTCGGCCTTCTCGGCGTCGACTATCTCGCGGTCAGCGCTCACAAGATCGGCGGGCCGCAAGGGGCAGGTGCCCTTTGGCACCGGCCGGGCGCTCCGTTGAAAGCCGTCCAGTATGGCGGTGGACAGGAGCGGGGCCTGCGCTCGGGCACGGAGAATGTCGCGGCGATTGCAGGCTTTGGCGCCGCTGTGGAAGCTGCCATCCGCGACCTGCCGAAATATCAGGCCCTTGGGCCGCGCCGCGATGCCATGGAGGCCCGTCTCGAAGCCGAAGGCGGTGTGATCGTCACCGGCAAGGCTTCGCCCCGTCTCGCGGGCGTGTCAAACTTCGCAAAGCCCGGTTTTGCGGCGGAAACGCAGGTTATGGCCATGGATCTCGCCGGTGTCTGCGTGTCTGCAGGCGCGGCCTGCTCTTCCGGCAAGGTCAAGCGCAGCCTCGTCCTGATGGCGATGGGCGCGGACGACACCCTTGCAGAATCGGCAATACGCACCAGCTTTGGATGGTGTACACTGCCGTCGGACTTTGACGGCGTCGCTGATGCGTGGCTGAAGGCGGCCGAACGCATCATCGCGAAGGAAAAAGCGTAATGGACTGCTGCGGCGGAACAGACGAACACGAAGACGATTGCACCGAAGTGATCGTCAAAGAGGGTATCGACACGAAAACGGTCGAGGCCGCGAAGGCGCTCGAATCCGAGAACTATTCGGCCGGGTTCTCCACCACGATCGAGACCGAGTATTCGCCCAAGGGCCTGTCGGAAGACACGATCCGCTTCATCTCGGCCAAGAAGGAAGAGCCGGACTGGCTGCTGGAATGGCGTCTCGCTGCGTATCGCCGCTGGCTGACCATGACCGAGCCGACCTGGGCAAAGGTCCGCTACGAGCCGATCAACTACCAGGATTACTATTACTACGCCGCGCCTAAATCCGGGGCGAAGTATGAGTCGATTGACGACGTTCCGAAGGAAATCCTCGAGACCTACGAAAAGCTCGGCATTCCATTGCGCGAGGCCGAAGTGCTGCTCGGCGTCGAAGGGGCGGCGGAAACGGCTGCGACGGCCCGTGAGGCCCCGCGCGTTGCTGTCGATGCGGTGTTCGACTCCGTTTCGGTCGCGACCACGTTCCGCAAGGAACTGGAAAAGGCCGGCGTGATCTTCATGTCGATTTCAGAGGCGGTGAAAGACCATCCGGAACTGGTGAAGAAATACCTCGGCACAGTCGTTCCGCAGTCTGACAATTACTTCGCGACCCTGAACAGCGCCGTCTTCTCCGATGGCACATTCGTCTATGTGCCGAAGGGCGTGCGCTGCCCGATGGAGCTGTCGACCTATTTCCGCATGAACGCGGAGAACACCGGCCAGTTTGAACGTACCCTGATCATCTGCGATGAGGGCGCCTATGTCTCATATCTGGAAGGCTGCACCGCGCCGATGCGCGACGAGAACCAGCTCCACGCCGCGGTGGTGGAACTGGTCGCCCTCGACGATGCCGAGATCAAATACTCGACCGTCCAGAATTGGTGGCCGGGCGATGAAGAGGGCAAGGGCGGCATCTACAATTTCGTGACCAAGCGCGGCGATTGCCGCGGTGCGCGCTCGAAAATCTCCTGGACGCAGGTCGAGACCGGCTCCGCTGTCACCTGGAAATACCCGTCCTGCATCCTGCGCGGCGATGACAGCGTGGGCGAGTTCTACTCCATCGCCGTCACCAATGGCCGCCAGCAGGCCGACACCGGCACCAAGATGATCCACCTCGGCAAGCGCACGAAGAGCCGGATTATTTCCAAGGGTATTTCGGCCGGCAAGTCCGACAACACCTATCGCGGCCTCGTCTCGATCAACAAGCGCGCCGAGAAGTCCCGCAACTTCACCCAGTGCGACAGCCTGCTGATCGGCGGCCGCTGCGGCGCCCACACGGTGCCCTATGTGGAGAACCGCCGCGCCGATGCGCAGCTGGAGCATGAGGCGACGACCACCAAGCTCTCCGAAGATCAGCTCTTCTACGCCCGCCAGCGCGGCCTCGGCGAGGAGCAGGCCGTGGCCCTCCTGGTCAACGGCTTCGTCCGCGAAGTCCTGCAGGAACTGCCGATGGAGTTCGCTGTGGAAGCCCAGAAGCTGCTGGAAGTGAGCCTCGAAGGCAGTGTTGGTTGAGGGAACAATTCTAACCGTAACGTGCAATTCCTGCGGTGCGGTCGTTCCTATGGTCTCCTTCATTGGAGATAGCGATTTTCAAACGACGAGCCTCGTATCAGCAGGTAGTGATACCAGCCTTTTCATTGTGATCGGAGAGGTGCAATCGGATGAGTGGCACAGAGAGTCTTCCCGGACTTATGACACTGTCGAGCACCGACTGCGCCGACAGCTCAATCGGAATGACATCTACATACTCCGAATGAGCAGAGTAGAAGTTCCTGATCGGGCTCCTGCTGGGGCTAGTTTTGCCGAATTTCGTCGACAATACCAACCACCCTCGGTGATCTACGCGTGCCCATCTTGCCCCGATGGTGATGCCGTGAAAGCGGATGAATTTACCCGAGAGGAATTCGAACGATCCGGAGGGACCATCCTTTCAGTAGATGGAATAGAATTGCGTTCTGAATAACCTAAGGGCCTGCAGTTACGGGCAGGCTTAATTCTGGCCGGAGACACAATAGGCCGCCCAGGCCATTGGTCCGAGTGAGTTTCAGCATTTCTCTCCCTCAGAATAGCCCCCATTCCTGACCTAAGGGCTTTCCCTCAGGCCCTGTCGGCCCTACATCCGCCCCATGTTGAAGATTGAGAACCTGACCGCCACTGTCGGCGACGACGCCAAGCAGATCATCAATGGGCTGACCCTTGAGGTACCCGCCGGTGAGGTGCACGCCATTATGGGCCCGAACGGGGCGGGTAAATCCACGCTGTCCTACGTTCTGACAGGCCGGAGCGGCTATGAAGTCACCGGTGGCACGGCCACGCTGAACGGTGAAGACCTTCTGGACATGGATCCGGAAGAGCGCGCCGCAAAGGGCATGTTCCTTTCCTTCCAGTATCCGGTCGAGATTCCCGGTGTGCCGGTGATGACCTTCGTGCGCACGGCCATGAACTCCCAGCGCAAGCTGCGCGGCGAGGACGAGATTTCCGCGCCGGATTTCATCAAGAAGTCCCGCGAGATCGCGCAAAAGCTGAAGCTGGATGCAGAGATGCTGAAACGCCCGGTGAATGTCGGCTTCTCCGGCGGTGAGAAGAAGCGGCTCGAAATCTATCAGATGATGATGCTGGATCCGTCCTTCCTGATCCTCGACGAGACCGATTCCGGCCTCGACATCGACGCGCTGAAGACGGTCGCCGAGGGCGTCAACGCGATGCGCAGCCCGGAGCGCGGCATGCTGGTCATCACGCACTATCAGCGCCTGCTGGACTATATCAAACCGGACAAGGTGCACGTGCTGGCGGCTGGCCGCATCGTGAAGACCGGCGGTCCGGACCTGGCCCACCGCCTGGAAGCCGAGGGTTATGACGGCATTCTCGGGGAGGCAGTGTGACCACAGCGCTACGCGACCTGATCGCCAATCCCAACGCGGCAGAGCTGGAGCTGATCGCGCGCTACGGCATGTTGCCGGAAGATGCGCGGCGCGAGCGGGCATTCGAAGCCTTCGCCGAGGGCGGCTTGCCGCATCGCCGCGTGGAAGGCTGGCACTGGACCGACTTCAAGGCGGCGCTTCCCGTTATCGAAAGCCCGTCAGACCCCGGCCCCTCCGAAGACCCGCTGCCGACCGAAGGCGCGCTGCTGTTCAGTTTCACGCCCTCCGGGTTCACCTGGCCGGAAGACCTGCCGGAAGGCATTCGCGTTCTGGCGAAGCCTGAAGCGCAGGCCTTCGGGGCGTCTGAAGGCATGCCCCTCGGGGCACTCGCCGCTGCGCTGGCAGGCGGGAAGACCAAGCCCGGCACGCTGATGATCGAAGTGACGGGAGAGGCGCTGCCGCGCCTGCATTTCCGCTTCTCCGGTGCTGGCGAGGCAAACTTCGCCCGTGTCCAGATCATCCTGCGCCCCGGTGCGAAACTGAACGTGAGCGAGTCCTATCTTGGCGGCGCAGGGCTCACAGCCTCGCTTATGGAATTCTCCCTTCAGGCGGGCGCTTCGTGTTCCCGCACGGTGTACCAGCGTACGGGCAAAGCCGAAGTTCTGGCGGCATCGGCCGCCGTTCAGCTGGATGAAGGTGCTGACTACCGCCAGACGACATTGGCGTTCGGCGGAAAGCTTACGCGCCTTGAGACCCGGCTGACGCATCAGGAAACCGGCGCCAGGGCGACGCTCAATGCGGCCTATCTTTGCGCGGCGGGGCATCATGCCGATATTACCACCGAAGTGCGCCATGGCGCGCCGGCCTGCGTCACACGCCAGCAGACCAAGGGCGCTGTGCTCGACGGTGGACGCGGCGTCTTTCAGGGCAAGTTTTTCGTGCCGCGCAATGTCGGCCAGAAGACCGATGCGGACATGCAGCACAATGCGTTGCTGCTGGAAGAGGGCGCCGAAGTCTTCGCCAAGCCGGAGCTTGAAATCTACGCGGATGACGTGGAATGCGCCCATGGCAACACGTCTGGCGCGCTGGACCCGGACCAGATGTTCTACATGCGCCAGCGCGGCATTGCCGAGGAAGAGGCGCGCGCCTTGCTGACAGAGGCTTTCATCGCCGAGGCCTTGGAAGAGGCAGGCGAACTGGAAGACGTGCTGCGGGAGCAGGCGCGGGAATGGCTGGCAAAATGAGCACCGTGCTGGATATCGACGCGATCCGGGCAGAGTTCCCGATCCTCAGCCGTGAGGTGAACGGGTATCCGCTTGTCTACCTGGACAATGCGGCGAGCGCCCAAAAGCCGAATGTGGTGATCGATGCGGTCGCGAACCAGTCGCGCGCGGCCTATGCCAATGTGCACCGGGGCATCCACACCCTGTCGAACGAGGCGACCGAAGCCTATGAGGCCGCCCGCGAAGCGGCGCGGGAATATCTGAACGCACCGGCGCACGAGAACATCATCTTCACCAAGGGCTCGACCGAAGGCATCAACCTTGTCGCGTCGGCCCTGGCGGCCGAGATCCGGTCCGGCGATGAGATCGTCCTGTCGGTGATGGAGCATCACTCGAACATCATCCCCTGGCACTTCCTGCGCGAACGGCACGGCGCCGTGCTGCGCTGGGTGGAGCTGACGGAGGACGGGTCGCTGGATATGGCGGCCTTTGCCGACGCAATCGGGCCGAAAACGAAATTCGTCGCCATGACTCACATGTCCAACGTGCTGGGCACGGTGACGGACATGGCCGAGATTGTGCGCCTCGCGCACGACGCAGGCGCGCAGGTTCTGGCAGATGGCAGCCAGGCGGCTGTGCATGTGCCGGTGGATGTGCAGGCGCTGGGCGTCGACTGGTATGTCATGACCGGTCACAAACTGTACGGGCCGACCGGGATCGGTGTGCTTTACGGCACCGCTGAAGCGCTGGACCGGGCGCGGCCCTATCAGGGCGGCGGCGAGATGATCGAGATCGTCACCCGCGACCGCGTCACCTACAACACCGCGCCGCACAAATTCGAGGCTGGCACGCCGCCGATCCTGGAAGCGATTGGTCTTGGCGCAGCCCTGCGCTGGATACGCAGTCATCCTTCAGACGCAGTGCATGCACATGAGATGGTCCTGTATGATCATGCCGTAGACGGGCTTCGCGGCATCAATGGGCTGCGGATTCATGGCGAAGCGCCGGGCAAGGGGGCGGTGCTGACTTTCAGCCTCGAAGGCGCGCATCCCCATGATATTGCTCAGATTCTTGACCGCTACGGCGTCGCGATCCGGGCCGGGCACCATTGTGCGCAGCCGCTGATGGAATCGCTAGGAGTCCCCTCGACAGCCCGCGCCTCCTTCGCCATCTACAACACACTCGCCGAGGTCGATGCCTTCATTGAAGCGCTCGCCAAGGCCCGGAAAATGCTGGTATAGGTGCCTCAATGGCCGATGACATGACCTCCCGCGATGTGGACGCTGCCGCTGAAACTGCAGCGCCTTCAGCAATTCCGCAGGATGAGCTGAACCGTATTACTGACGACCTGATCGCCTCCTTCAAGACCGTGTACGACCCCGAAATTCCGGTCGACATCTATGAATTGGGCCTGATCTACAAGGTCGATATCGATGATGACCGGAAGGTCGATATCGAAATGACACTTACTGCGCCGGGCTGCCCGGTGGCTGGTGAGATGCCGGGCTGGGTGGAAACAGCTGCCCGCACGGTTGAAGGCGTGACGGATGTGGAGGTGCAGTTGACCTTCGATCCCCCTTGGGACCCGTCGCGTATGTCCGACGAAGCGCGCCTCGCGCTGAACATGCTGTAATTGAATGGAGCGGGGTGCGCCCCTATCTCTCCCTCATGGCCAGACGACCGAGACCCAAGCCCGTAAAGCTTTCTGACGCCGCTGCAGCGCGCGTCAAAGAGATCATGGAAGAACGCGGCGCAGGTTACCTGCGCGTCGGCGTGAAGAATGGCGGTTGTGCCGGCATGGAGTACGTCATGGACTATGCCATGGCACCGGAGCCGCTGGATGAGGTGGTCGAGGACAATGGTGTCACCATCCTGATCGACGCCAAGGCGGTCCTGTTCCTTCTTGGCAGCGAAGTGGACTACGAAGTTACACCGCTGCATGAAAAGTTCGTTTTCAACAATCCGAACCAGACAGATGCCTGTGGCTGCGGTGAGAGTGTGACGATCGTGCCGGCCGCCAACGCGTGATGAGCGAGTGTCCGGCAAGGACGACGCCATGATCGTACAGGGCTTTGACCCGATCGCCGCGCCTGAGGCGCGTCTTCTGATCCTTGGAAGCATGCCAGGCGTCGCCTCACTTGAAGCAGGACAGTATTACGCCCATGGCCGGAATGCCTTCTGGCCAATCATGGAACAGCTGTTTGGGGCAGGGCCGGAGAAACCCTATCCTGAACGCCAGGCAATCCTGATGGAGAGTGGTGTTGCGGTATGGGACGTACTGCAGTTCTGCCGTCGTAAAGGCAGCCTCGACGCAAATATCAAGGCGGAAGTCCCGAATGATTTTGCGAGCTTCTTTGCGGCCCAACCCGGCATTGACCGGATCCTCCTGAACGGCGGCAAGGCTGCGAAAAGTTTCGGGAAATACGCCGCGATGCATGCGCCTCCGTCGGCCAACCAAATCGCCGTGCCATCGACCAGCCCGGCTTATGCCTCCATGAGTTTCGCTAGGAAATGCGAATTGTGGCGAGCGGCGGCGTTTGGCCTGGCGTCCTAGGCCTTTTTGAAAGCGGCGAGGTCCGACATGGTCGGGCTGGCTTCCATACCTTTCGGCGGATCAGGGATGAGTGTGGCGCGCTTGACTGGCATGCCGCGGCCTTCCGCAACCAGTTCAGCCGTGCGTTGTTCCACGACTGTGGTCAGACGGTCCATGAACTCTTCTTTCGGCAGATCCCATGGGATGGGCTCAAGGAATTCGATGATCGCTGTGCCGGGGCGCTTTTCCTTTTCCTGCTGCTGCCAGTAGACGCCGATATTGGTGGCGACCGGCACGACCGGTGCCTGCATGGCCTGCGCCATGTGCCAGACTCCCGGCTTGTAGCGGAAATGATAGTCAACCGGAGCCAGATGCCCCTCCGGATAGATCAGAACCCGTCGGCCGTCCTGCTTGGCCTGCTCCATGCCTTCCCGCAAAGACGCCGCCTTGCGTTCGCCCCCGCCGCATGTGTCGATGACGATCGCGCCCAGTTTGCGCAGGATGCCGCCGACAAGCGGAAACTTCTCCAGATGATCGCCCGTCACGAAGGCGAGATTATCGACCTCCGGATAAACGAGATAACCGTCGCCCCAGCTCTGGTGCTTTGCGGCAAGTACAAACGCACCATCCGGAAGCTGGTTCCGGCCGCGCACTTCCTTGCGGATGCCTGCGACGAGCAGGAGGTTCAGGTTCATGGCCCGCGTGTAGCTGCGGATGATCGCCCGTACCGGGGTGTGCCCCGGCAGAATGAGGAATGGCACGGAGGCCAGCACATAGAGAACAGAGAGGAGATAATAGACAAATGTGAACAGGGGTGCGCGCATGGCGGGGATCCTTTTGTCTTTATTGAACGGAAAGGGCCTATTCAGATTTCAGGACGGCCACGACGGCCCGGGCCATCGCGTCGGCATGCTGTACAAGCAGGCCGGGCAGCCGGTTGTAGATCTTGTTTTGTCCGGCTTGCATAACCACACCGAGCGCCATTGCCGCTTTCAGTGCGGGATCACCTTTCGGGATAATGCCTTGCGACATGAGGCCGTCGATGATCCGCTCCGTAATGGATACCGGATCGTCTTCGCGCCGTTTGTCGTAGGGCAGGTAGCGGTTGAGAGAGACGAGGTGGAACGAGAACAGGAGAAAGTCTTCGTCTGCCAGTTCGCAATACGCCTTTACGGCGGCATGGACTTTTTCTTCCAGCGAGCCGTCGCCGGACAACGCCTCTTGCATCATCTGGCCGAGACGATTGTGGGTTTCCATAAACAGGCTGAGCGCCAGCTGGTCCTTGCCTTTGTAATGGCGGTAAAGTGCACCTTCGGAAACACCTGCCTTTTCGGCGATTTCCCGCGTTGTTGCGGCATCGACACCTTCGTGGACGAAGAGTTTCAATGCGGCACGCTCGATTTTCGGGCGAGCATTGCGTGCACGCGCTTTTTTGGCAGGGGGCTTGGACGCCGTCGTATTTCTTGTCATAGGAGACTCCTCACTCGCCTCTCCGGATAACATACGCGTAAAAATAGAGCAAGTGAACATTCACTTACATAGTAGTGCTGTTTTTTTTGCCATTTTTCCACTTTTTGTGCGGATTTCCGCATCTTTACGTTTAATCTGTCATGCAATTTGCATACACAATGAGTGATTGGTCACAGAATTAAGTGGCCGGCTGAATTGGGTTGGTCTGGGCGAAGTGATGATTGGAAGTAAACCTGTGCGAGTGTCGGTGCTGCGGGATCGTTATCCCACGTCGTTTTCCAGCCCGCGTCACTCAAGACATGATATTCGGCGCCGGTTGTTCGTTCCGTTCAACAAGCTGCGCGCCAAGCTCGATGGCTTCACAGTGATGCAGCCTTTCGACGGATCTGACCTTGTTCATGTGGTCAACCGTATCCCGTTTGGCGCGCGCAGGATGATTTGTTCTTTTGAGAGCCATATCCCGCGTCAGTTCGGATTGCCCAGTGATGCCATCCTGACGAAGATGATGCTCAAGGAGATCACCAGCAACAGGTGCCGCCGTCTCGTTGGAATGTCTCACTTCGCCATGCGGACAGCGCTGGCCATGCATGAAGGCACCCCGGCCTACGACGTCATCAAGGCAAAGATGATGGTGCAGCATCCGAATGTGGAACTTGGTCAGAAAGGCGATCGCCTGAAAGGTGATGATGCGTCCTCGCTGGTTTTGACTTTTGTGGGCGGCCATTTTGTCCGTAAGGGAGGATGCGTTGCAGTGCGGATCGCGGAAAAGGCGCTCGAGCAGGGGCTGCCGATCCACGTGAACGTCATTTCGTCGCTTCAGGCCGGGGAAAGCGTGTGGAGCGACCCCACAGACCCGGATTTCCTGAAACCGTATACAGACCTTCTCTCTCTTCCGAACGTGACTCATTTTGCAGGTCTGCCGAATGCTGAAGCGCGTGAGATAATGGGCAAGTCGCACTTCACGTTGCTGCCGACATTTGAAGATACATTTGGTTTTTCGGCCATTGAATCCATGGCGGAATACACACCCGTTATCGCTACCAATGTTTGCGCGCTTCCGGAGGTGATCTATCCAGGCCGGAACGGTCATCTGCTTCATCTTGAGCGAGACGAGATGGGCGAATGGGTCCGTCCGGACAAAAGCGAACGGCACACTGAAGCCTATACCCAGATCTATCGCGATACGATCGAGATGCTTGCCGACGAAGCGGTCGAGTATCTTAAAACTCTGATTGGCAAACCAGATATTCTGGCCGCAATGCGTGCTGACGCGCGATATACGGCGGAAGAGATGTTCAGCGCAGACGTGGCAGGCAAGCGCTGGGATAATCTCTACGAGCGTGTTTCGCGTGAGTCGACACAAACACCGGCTGTTTGCGATCCGGTGCTTGATCGGTCGTCACCGGAATCTCCCGCTTATCTGTTTGAAGGCAAGCCAGCCGGAACACGTTAGCTGTCTGCCGGCAGTGCACTCCGCTCCGGCCGTGCCGTTGGCGTTGAGGTCAAGCTGATTTGCGTCGAGGGATGATGTGAGGCTTTCTGGCAGAAAACTGCCGGAGGACGCCCAATGCGAAATATCCTGACACTACCAATCCTTACTCTGACCGCTTGCATGGGGATGCCAGTTGAGGCGGGCCAGACGGCGCCGGCACCAGACGGGCAAACCACCAATCCAGCTCTGCCGTGCGACGATGATGTTTACCACCAGTTCGATTTCTGGATCGGGGAGTGGGACGTTTATGACCAGAAGGGAAATCTGGCCGGTACAAATTCGATTCAGACAGCCGAGCAAGGATGTCTCCTGATCGAGCATTGGACCAATACGGCCGGAGGCACCGGTCAGAGTTACAATTTCTACGACCCGGGCACGGGCGAGTGGCGGCAGGTCTGGGTAAATGCTGGCGGTGTCATCGATTATTCAGGCGGACTCACCAAAACCGGGTCGATGCTTTTGAAAGGCGAGATCCGAAACCGCGGTGCAAGCGATGCGGCGCCGTTCACAGGAGAGTGGACGCTGAATTCTGACGGTTCGGTGACCCAGCATTTCCAGCAGCAAGACCCCGAAACGGGAGAATGGTCTGACTGGTTTGTCGGGCGGTATGTACGTCAGGCCGACGGGGCAGGTCAGCCCTGAAGGTCGATGCGGTAGCTTTCGATGACGGTATTGGCGAGTAGCTTCTCGCACATCTCCTTGACGCGGGCATTGGCGTCCGCTTCGCTCAGGCCGTCTTCGAGGTCGAGTTCGATGACCTTCCCGATGCGGGCGCTTTCGACTTCCTTGTAACCCATACGCGCCAATGTATCGGCAACCGCCTTGCCCTGCGGGTCCAGCACGCCGTTTTTCAGGGCAACATGCACAATGGCTTTCATCCGGTGGTCTCCTGGCAGGGGTACGAGTCGCGCTCCATCTAGCGCAATTGCCTGGCTATTGGAACATTCTCGGCAGTATCGGGTCAGTCAGGTCTATTTGCCGCCGTTGAAGCTGACGACATTGTCGGTTTCACCGGACTCCCGGATGATTCCGAGGCGGCGAGCCACTTCCGCATACGCTTCGGTTACACCGCCCAGATCACGCCGGAAGCGGTCCTTGTCCAGTTTGTCTCCGGTCTCAAAGTCCCACAGGCGGCAGGAATCGGGGCTGATCTCGTCGGCCAGCAGGATGCGGGGGATCTCTGCGTCGCCCTCGAAATAACGGCCAAACTCCAATTTGAAGTCGATCAGCCGGATGCCAACGGCCGCGAAAAGGCCGGACATGAAATCGTTCACGCGCAACGCAAGGGAGACCAGGTCGTCATATTCCTGGGGTCCAGCCCAGCCGAAGGCCGCGATATGTTCTTCGGTCACCAGCGGATCGTGCAGCGCATCGTCCTTGTAGTAGAATTCGACGATTGGGCGGGGCAGGACCTGCCCTTCCTCAATGCCAAGGCGTTTGGCGAGCGATCCGGCGGCCACATTCCGCACGACCACTTCCAGCGGAATGATCTCGACTTTCTTGATCAGCTGCTCGCGCATGTTGAGGCGGCGGATGAAGTGGGTCGGGATGCCAACACCGGCGAGGCGGGTCATCATGAATTCGCTGATACGGTTGTTCAGCACGCCCTTACCATCCAGAACGGCGCGTTTCTGGGCGTCAAAAGCCGTCGTATCATCCTTGAAATACTGAATGAGAGTACCCGGTTCCGGACCCTCATAAAGAATCTTGGCTTTGCCTTCGTAAACGACACGCCGCTTGTTCATGGATAAACCCCTTTCATGGGCCCCCTTGATGGGGCCGGGACGGCCACACCAGGCAGGAATTGCCATCGCCCCACTGCTAGCGGCCCGTGTTACGCCAATCCGTCGCGCAAAACAAATATTGCGCACACCTTGCCGGGGACTCTATATCCCGCCATGGTCTACATATTGGAAAGGTCCTGTGATGAGCACATTCAATGATCGGGAGCGCGCGGAAGAAGCGCGGTTTGCGCTCACCGAGGAGCAATTGTTCAAGGTTATGAACCGCCGCAACAAGCTGCTTGGCTTGTGGGCTGCCGGTGTCATGGGCATGGGCGAAGACGACGCGGAAGCCTACGCAAAGACGGTGGTCCTGTCGGATCTGGAAGAAGCCGGCGACGAGGACGTGTTCCGTAAGGTGCGCGGCGATCTGGACAAGGCCGACACCGGCACCAGCGATGCGGAAATCCGCGAGCAGATGGCGGTCCTGCTGCCGGAAGCGCGTTCGCAGGTCGTCGACGAATAGCAGAATATCTGTTTTGCACTCGAAACAGGCGGCGCGGCTCCCGACGGGGCGGCGCCGTTCCTGTTTTCTGGACTCAGCCGGAGGAAGCCGGGAATTGCGACCCCGGCTGGAAAACGTCTGCACAGCGGCGTGTATTCTCACCAAGCGGCGTAAACGAGATGCAGGAATAATAGGCCGAACCGCGATCGCCAAAGTCCGGCGCCCCGTGCCATTGCTGCAGTTCTTTCTTGCCGGTCCAGTTGCTGATCACGAGCCGTCCGGGGTTTTCCGGCAGGTGCGTGTCGTTTGCCGGGGTCTGATAGATCAGCTTTCCATCGACATACCAGCTGATGCCTTCGGGCTTCCAGTCAAAGGCGTACAGGTGATCTTTCTCCGATGCGTCGAAGGGAAGTTTGATCCGCGCGCTGCTGCCAGTCTTGCCATTGTGGAAGTAATTCAGCTCGACGATGCTGGTGTCCTTGCCAACGAACTCGATGTCGATCTCGTCGTGTGGTTTGCCAAAATAGGGGCCGGTATAAGTGAAGAATGCCGAGACCAGGCCAGAGCCCTTGGCCGGGCGCATAATGGTTTCATACCGGCCGTAGCCATATGTGCCGAGCATTTGCACTTCAGCGAGCGCATAAGGCTTTCTCGGGTCTCCGGTGGGGGTCACGTCCAGACGCAGCCCGTCGGGGCTGATGGAAACGTTTTCACGCACCCAGTCACCCCCTTGGAAGCCTTTGTCGTTGCTGTGCTCGGAGATGTAGAATCGTTCCGGCGGAAGACCGTTTCCGAGCACGGAGATAAAGGCACCGTCAGATTCCAGCAGCGGTGCGTCCGGCTGCAAGGTGTAGGGACCTTCCCTGAGGGCGGGGATTTTCTTTTGTTTGTTAACCGTCCGGTCGGGGGTCCAGGGGACCACCGGGGCCATGTCCGCCACGCGCGGCGCAGGAAGGCGATTTCCCGTCGGAGCAGGCTTGCCCGACTGGGACGCGATAGCCGAGAAAATGGCAACGCAAAACGCAAACGCCAGCACGCCCACGGCAACAACGTTCCGGGGCTGCCAGTCCTGCAAGAATTTCTTCAGGCTGCGATCTGTAGTGTCTGTTGCCATTCAATGGTCCGATCTCAATTCGGGCCATCGCAAGAAACGGGCCATTAACCCTGTTTCAATGCCGCCATATTGCGCATCATGAACAGAGGAATGGAGCCGGCTGGCGTAATTGCCCAATCAAGTGGCTGATCGTGCGCCTCGGCGGGAACGTCGTCGATCTGCTGGGCAGCGTAGGCCACCGCACAGGCGAACGCCCGTCCTTCGGATCTTAATGTTTGAAGCGCCTGATCGTAATGGCCTTTACCATAGCCGAGACGATTGCCCTTGGCATCGAACGCCAGCAGCGGGGTCAGGATCAGCGTTGGGTGTGCTTCCGGAGCGTCCTCGGTGGGTTCGCTGAGGCCAAACGGACGGCGTTCCAACGGTTCGCCAAGACTCCACAGGCGCCAGGAAATTCCACCTTCAGGCAGCATGCGCGGGAGGCACAATTCCGCTCCGGCATCGGCCAGCCGCTTCATCAGCGGCATCGGGTCCAGTTCTTCATTGATCGGGACGTAGCCTGAGACGACAGGGCCATAGCGCTCCAGCAATTTCATTGGAAACAGATCAGCGATCTTTTCCGCAGCGTCCGGGTCCCGCGCAGCTGCTTCGGCGCGAATGGTGCGCATCCTGTGGCGCAGCTGGATCTTGTCTGGTGGAGGCGATGTCATGCGGCCAGCTTTAGACAGGTCCGGACGGGGCGTCACGTCCTCTTGAACGGTTGGCGGACCTGAAAGTGTGCACAAGAACCGCGAACGCCGCAGGGCATATTCACTCCCGTCAACCTAGAGACTAGGTGGGTGCCAGGTGAGACAGGGCCACGGCCCCATCCAGATTGCCAGCTCCCTGACGGTAAGTAAGGTCGCCGGAGATCAGTCCCTTCGCGCGCGCCGCAGCCCTTGTGCGGTTCCAGATGTAGGCGTGAATGCGCCCGATTGTAAGCGGGATTATTCTGAAGTGACTGCAATGTCGAAAGCGAGCAGGAGCGTGCGCTGCTGCGGATTAAAGTTGTCGTCGGAGATGATCCAGACGCGGGCGACATCCTTTTCGAGGTTCTCGACGGTGATGCCTTCATAATTGTCGACAGCCAGCGGGCGGGTGAGGACGACTTTCTTCTCGCCGTGTTGCCAGCTCAGCACATTGCGGTTGCCGCGTATGGGATCGTAGCTGCGGAATAGCCAGAAAGTCTCGTCCGCGCCGCCAATTCGCGCGGTATCAAATCCGACAAAAGCGTAACCAGCCGGATTTGGCGCGACTTCGTCTGTCCAGCCGGCTTCCTGAAGATTTGCCACCGCGCCGATCGGTGAGTGGCCTTTTTCGACCGTCTCGTAGCCAAACAGGATATGGCCTTCAGGGGTGACCGTGAGGGCTTCGGCCCCACGATTCTCGTCGATGAGACGCCCGGCATACGTGTCCGGCAGCGGGCTGATTGAGGCTTCGCCCGCGGCTGCCCCGCAATCATCCAGGTTGAAGGCTGAGATGCGGTGCGTGCGCTCAAAACTAACGATGGCAAGACCATTCCGGACTGCCAGACCCTCAGCATCGCCCAATGACTTGCCTTGAAGCAAATTCCCGTCGGCGCCCCGCATGTAGGCCAGTTTGCCTGTTCCATCCGGTACGCCGTCTTCAAGGCCGATCCAGACAAAGGCGCCATCGTCGGCAACGGCAAGAAGATCGCCGTCATCGTCCAGGGCCAGATCGGAAAGGCCGCCAAAGCTCTTATTGTCCGCAGTCAGTTCCCATCCAGCGACGAATGAGACGCCGGCCGGAAGCCGGCTGGCGACCTCATCGGCAGGGCCAAGGTCGACGGGCTTGGCGGAAATCGTGATGGGAACGGGCGCCTTGTAGTCGGTTCCTGCAGGACATGAGGACTGGGAGAGCCCGTCAACAACTGTGTCGAGAGTCCAGGCTGAGTCCGCGTCCGGCATGGCGACTGCTGGTGCGTCGGGAACGTCCGGCGTGCCGGTACAGGTCGCGAGCAGAATCAGGGAAGCGAACTGGCAGGAGCGGCGGAACATCGGAACCTCGGTTTCAACGGTGATCTTCCGGAGCCATGCGGCAAAAACGTGAAGGCTTCGCGAAGAAGTCTGGATTTCAAATGCGAACCCATTCAGGACTCGGCTATGACGCAGATTCCTCTCGCCCGACGTTCGCCCGTTCAGCCGGATGCCTGCAATCTTGCCAAGGCCATAGATGTGGTCGGCGACCGCTGGACGTTGCTGATTCTTCGAGCCGCGCTTTACGGGGTCCGCCGGTTTGACGATTTTCAGGCCGAGCTCGGGTGTCCGCGCACCGTCTTGTCAGGCCGGCTGAAGAAGCTGGTGGATGACGGCCTTCTTGCAAAGCGGGCGTACAAGTCGCCGGGCAAGCGCTCCCGCCCGGAATATGTCCTGTCTCCAATGGGATTGTCCTTGCGCCCCATCCTGATCGGACTGACCCAGTGGGGAGATGCCTGGCTCGGGAAGGGCGAAACGCCGCCGATCAGTTTTACAAAAGCCGGGTCCAAATCCGCCATTCGGGCTGCATTTGTGGATATCGAAGGGCGGGAGGTTCGCCCCGATCAGATCCGTCCAGTCCTTCGGGGGTGATTTGTGCAGTGGGGCGGAAATTCGGTCTTGCAAAGCACCACGCTATGCGCTTAATCACGCCTCTCGGCAGCCCCGGTTGCCGAATACCCTATAGGACGCGGGCGTAGCTCAGGGGTAGAGCACAACCTTGCCAAGGTTGGGGTCGAGAGTTCGAATCTCTTCGCCCGCTCCAATAGAACTTCAGAAAAACAATTTGTTGCCAGCAGCCGCATTATGCGGTTGCGGGGCAGCTCAGGCTGAAGCTGAGGCTTTCACTGTGCCGTGCGGTTGATCGGTCTCAATATCCCGCCAAGCTGATTGCTGATCCGGCTTGATCCGAATTTCCTGTGGTACCTCTCTTGAATGATCCTGTGGTGCTGCCTGCAACCGGATTAACGCGCTGTGCAGACTCTAGCGGCACGATGGCGCTAGAATGAGTGCTCTCGTATCGAACTCCATGACGAGGAACACAGCGATGCCGGATTTTTCACCCTCTGAACGCCCCGATATGTCCGTGGAAGAACTTAGTCAGAGTGACATCGCTGGATTTGTCGACCAGTCGGCGGTCCCGATCATGGCGCTCGACCGGGATCTGCGCTTTGTCTATGCAAATGACGCTTACTGCAAATATTTCAGTCCACCGAGGGATCAGATCATCGGGCGATCTGTTTTCGACGTGTTCGAACTGACTCCGGAAATGGAAGAGTCATTCAAAGCGAAATTCCTGCTTACATTTCAGGGGAAGAGAACGCGCTCGGATGTACAGATGTCGATCGTTGCAGGCGCTGATGGGAAGAACAAACCCGTACACTGGCAATCGACTCAGGAGCCGTTTTTCGAGCGCGATGGAAAGGTCCGGTATATTGTCCAGAGAGTGGAGAATGTCACTCATCTGGTCGAACTCCAGGAAAGTCACGATGTCATTGCGGCTGAATTGGACCATCGGGTGAAGAATTTTGTCTCTGTCATTCTCGCGACAGCAAGAATCACAAGCGCTTCAGCAACATCGGTCGAGCAGTACACAGAGGACTTCTGCAGCCGCGTCGATTCAATGGCGCGTATTTATTCGCATATGTCATCACAGGGTTTGGTGGGACTTGATCTGCGGAGCATGTTTGAGGACGAGCTGGCGCAGATTTCGAACCAGAAAGCTATTCGATACAGCTTGAAAGGCGACGATGTAAAGCTGACGGGAAAGGCGACGCGGGATGGCGGTATGGTTATCCACGAGTTCGTTACCAATGCGATGAAGTACGGTTGTTTCTCGTGTCCGGAAGGGCGGCTGGATGTCGAATGGGAAGTGTCGGACACTCACCTTCGCATCCTGTGGGTGGAGTCTGGCCTGACCGGGATCAAGCCACCTCAAAAAATTGGTTTCGGGACGCGCCTGACCGAAATGCTGCCGAATGCCAAAGTCACGCGCGACTACCGTGACACCGGTCTGGTCATAGAATACGTGGTGCCAATCGATCTGGTGATCAATGAGACTGAACAGGATGAAAACTGGCTGTCGGCAGATTAACTGGCAGCCTGGGTCAACAAAGCCTGACTGATCACTGTTTTGACATGGTCTGCCCGGAAAGGCTTGGGGATCAGGAAAGCAGGTTCGTTTTCCCGCCCCGAGAGGAGGCGTTCCGGATAGGCGGTAATCACGATGCTGGGCACTTTGTGGAATTTGAAGATTTCATCCATGGCGTCCAGGCCGGATGAGTTGTCGGCAAGCTGAATATCAACAAGCATCAGCCCGGGCCGGGTGGCGCGCGCCTGTTTTACGGCTTCTTCGCGCGTGGTTGCTCGGGCGACCATGTTATGGCCAAGGCTTTCGATGATCTCCTTCAACTGGAAGGCAATCATCGCTTCGTCCTCTATAATCAGGACTTCCGTCGCCAGAGAGGATGCAAGGTCTCGCTCTGCCTCTTTCAGGACGTTCGCCAATTCTTCTGGCTCGATTTTCAGGATTGATTCAACGGCGCTGGAATCGAGCTGTTCAACCGCTGTCAGGAACAGCGCGCGCCGGGATCGCGACGATAAATTCTGAAAGGCCGGAACCGAGAGGTTGGTTACGGGCAGCCGGGCGGGGTCCGCAAGAATCGAATCGAGCAATGAGAACAGGTCTATGCGGGTTTTTGGAAGAGGGGCTTCGGCTGGTTGCGGTTTCAGTACATGCTCCTGAAGCATGGCCTCAACGCACAGATCTCCTGCCATCTGGTCGCCCGTCATGGCTCGCGCATACCGGCGCAAATAGGGCAATTCCTTTGTAATAAGTTCGTATAACACGCACGCGGCCTTTTATATTAGGATAGTATTTTGTAGATTCCATGGAATAACAAAATGGCAACAAGACCGTTTAGTTATTTTGCTTTGGGAAAGCACGTTCTCTTACGAACTCATTCTTAACCCCATTGGGGCACGATCTGGACCATTGTACGGCAGATGAACGCTAGGGTACGTTCGAGGGCCGTTGGTGATTCATGTCTGGGGACGATTGTTTTGGGGAAGTTAGCGAAGTCGCGGGTGGCGACAATCGAGCCGTATCGGCAACCAGCGTCAACACGCTCAAATCGGGGAAGGCTGGAAGGAGCAATCGGAGATGCATTGCGGGCTAGCTTTAAACCTGTGCTGGATGAGCCGTTGCCTGAAAGGTTGCAGGGAATGATCGACAAGTTGCGTGCTGAGGAACAACAGAAGAGAGGCCGCTGATTGTGACTAAGGTGACTCCGGTTTGTCAGGAAGAACTACCGGATTCTGGGAATGAGTGGTCGTTCGTTGACGAGCTTGAGCGGCTGATCCCGGAGTTACGGGCCTTTGCGCGTAGTTTGTGCCGAGAGCGCGAACTTGCGGATGATCTTGTCCAGGATACGTGCCTGAAAGCGTGGCAGGCGATCGATTCATTCGATCCGGGTGCGCCGATGAGGCCATGGTTGTTCCGAATCCTTCGAAATGAGTTTTATCAATATTCCCGGCGTTCGTGGCGCTCGACGCCGCTTGATCAGGAGGTCGCCGAGAATACACTCGTGGCGCCGGCGAATCTTGATGCCAAAATCGATTTCAAAGTGCTTCAGGCAGCAATGTCTGACCTTCCGGATGTGCAACGTGAGGCGCTGATTCTCGTTGTTGCGGCTGGGTATACGTATGATGAGGCGGGTGAAATCTGCAATTGCTCGGCAGGCACGATCAAAAGCCGGGTCAGCCGGGCACGTGAGGCGGTCGTTTTCAAGATGCAGAGGGCCGATATTGGCCAGGTCGGTGGTTCAACTCGCGACGAGAGCCGCACGGCAAACGGCCATATCGACCTGATTTCCGACATAGAATCGCTCGCGCGGGGGCTGTTCAGCGCCGCGTGACCTAATATTAGCTGGCGTTTTCCGATCCTTCGAACTCATCGAAGGCCTGATCGGCACGAGCAAGCCGCTCGCGTGCGCGATCCCGTATATGCTTGACCGTATCCGTTGGCGGAAGCAGGCCAGCTTCAGCCGCCGCGTCCTTCAGTGAAGCGTAGGCGCGGGACTGTCTGGAACTCGGGGCACTTGTGCGCCGGCCGAACAGGGAGAACCTGATTGCCATAACCCAATCTCCTTGCATCCTTGCAAAACATGCCACTGGCACGTGCTGCAGGGTGAGCGGGCCGCTTTCTCGGAATTGTCCGGGGCTGTCGCGCCGCCCAGCCGCTCGTTTGGAGCTTATGGTGGAATAATACCGACAATACGCCTGTTTGACGAATTATATTTTTCTTAGATTCCCGTGGCAGGCGAGATAGAAGACGATTGTTGCGCCGCACAAATCGCGGTTAACGGCGTCGTCCGGTGGGATTATCCGGCGTGACTTCGTCAGAGTTGGGCAGGCGCACATTGCCGACGGAACCGAAGATCTGTTCCCACAGGCCGAGTTCCCGGCCACGAGTTGGGGTTTCACGCGATGCGTAGTTGATGACCTGACCGTCTTCCGCCGAGTATTGGAGGACCTCCTCGACCTTGTCGTCGGTACCGAAAGCGATGGCCGTGATATTCCGCGTTTTCACCCGTGGGCGATAGAATGCGACCCGCTCTTGCAGTTCGGACATGTAGATCCAGGTATTGTCGTCGAACAGGCTTTTGGTCGATGGCGAACCAAGCTGCGCCAGCACGGTTGATCGCGTGTCTTCACCGGGCTGGATTTCGCTAGGCTGAGCCTCATCCGCGACATAGCCGTGATAGTCGCGGCTGGGCGTAAGGCACGCAGTCAGCGGAAGGGCCAGAAGGCCTACGGCCAGAATTGCGCGTCGCGCCATCGGCAAACTCCTGATAATGGTCCGCGTCAGACCTAGCGGCAGCGGGATGGCTTTGGCAAGCACATGAGTGCAGGAGAATATCATTGGCTAGCATCTGGAACCCGTTTCGAAATGTGAACGCGCAGAAACAGCGGGCAGACGCGCTGTATCGCGGCCTGATGGCGGCAGCTTTGTCACCAGAGGCTTATGTGGCGGGTGTCGTACCGGATGATATGGACCGTCGCGTCCAGATGGTCGGCCTCCACGCCGCAATCCTGGTCTGGCAGCTCACCCAGAGGCCTGAAAGTGTGCTTCAGCGGCTGCCTCAGCTGATCCACACCCGTGTATTTGACGGATTTGATGCCTCCCTGCGGGAAACCGGGGTGGGGGATGCGTCGATCGCCCGGAAGGTGCGCAAACTGGCAGAGCATTATTACGGCCTCGGTAAGGCGACTGCGGATTCCTGCTCCAGGCCGGACGCCGAGCGCGCCGCTTCGCTTTCGAACGTTCTGGAACGTAATCGGGTTGCAACTGCTGGGCGCGAAGCGGAGCTGGCACAATATCTGGTGGCAACCGCACAGGCCTTCGAAGCGGCCACATCCGAGGCCTTTTTGTCGGGCACGCCGCCGTGGTTGAGCTTTGCTGCGACAAGCAGACCCGGCGTTGCCAAGGTCTGAGGCGCGCCTTAAACAGCGCGAACGGCTCTCAACAGGGCCTGAATCCGGAAGGCGCCATGACTCGCGGAACGATCCTTTCAGTTGATGCAATGGGAGGCGACCACGCACCAGGCGTGATCGTCGATGGCGTTGCTGTGTTTCTGAAGGAACGAGCCGATTCGAAAGTGCTTCTTTTCGGCGATGAAGCGTCCCTCACGCCATTGGTCGCTGCCCATCCAGGGCTTTCCGGTCGATGCGAGATTATTCACTGCGACCACAAGATCACCAGCGATATGAAGCCGAGCCAGGCGTTGCGCCGTGGCAAGGGGTCGTCCATGTGGAATGCGCTGGAAGCCGTGAAGGAAGGTCGGGCAAACGCCTCCGTGTCGGCAGGCAATACCGGCGCTCTGATGGCCATTTCAATGCTCGTCTTGCGCAAGATGGACGGTGTTCATCGCCCCGCCATGACGGCCATGTGGCCGACGCTTGCTGGGCGTTCGGTTGTCCTCGATGTCGGCGCAAACGTTGAGGCCGATGCTGCCCAGCTTGTGTCGTTTGCGATCATGGGTGAAGCCTATGCCCGCGCGACACTTGGGAAAGAACGACCGACGATTGGTCTGCTGAATATTGGCTCTGAAGAAATGAAGGGCCATGAAGAAGTGCGTCAGGCGCACGAGATTTTGCGGGCCGCCGATCTGGACCTGGACTATCGGGGTTTTGTCGAAGGCGACGATATTTCCATGGGCGCGGTGGATGTGGTCGTCACAGACGGCTTTACGGGCAATGTCGCCTTAAAGACGGGTGAAGGCGTGGCCCGCATGCTTGGCACCCGCGTGCGCGAAGCGTTGATGAAGAGCCTTGCAACCAAGGCGGGCGCAGTGCTTGCCTCTTCAGGGCTCAACCAGCTCCGTGAGCAGATGAACCCCAGCAATGCGAATGGCGGTGTTTTGCTTGGTCTCGGCGGTGTCTCGGTCAAGAGCCATGGTGGAACGGATGCCCAGGGCTTCGCCACCGCTTGCCGTTTGGCGGCGGATCTGGCCACAAGTCACTATCCGGAAGAGGTTGCAGCAAACCTCGCGCGCATCCAAAAGAAAGGGGCGGCGGCTGGCTGAACAGGCCACCTCACAAAGGAATCAAGATGGCACGGCGTAGTTTCATCCGCGGGACAGGTGGTTATCTTCCCGAAAGAGTTCTGACCAATGACGACCTGTCTGCACTGGTCGAGACATCCGATGAGTGGATTCAGGAACGTACGGGAATCAAACGCCGGCATATCGCTGCCGAAGGTGAGCTGACATCCGATATTGCGACGGCTGCGGCCCGGTCTGCGCTTGAGGCCGCAGGCATTCCAGTTTCCGATATCGACCTGATCGTGCTGGCGACGACGACGCCGGACCAGACTTTCCCGGCAACCGCGACAGCCGTTCAGGCAAAGCTTGGCATGACAGGCGGGACCGCTTTTGATGTCCAGGCCGTTTGTTCCGGATTCCTGTTCGCACTGGCGACGGCGGATTCGATGCTGAAACAGGGGCTTTTCAATACGGCACTTGTGATCGGCGCAGAAACGTTCACGCGCATTCTTGATTGGTCTGATAGGGGCACGTGCGTTCTATTCGGTGACGGCGGTGGCGCGGCGGTCCTGCAGGCTGAGGAATGGGACGGCGACAAGCTGGCAGGTGTTATCACCCACCATATCCGTACCGACGGCACCAAGTCTGACCTGCTCTACGTCGATGGCGGCGTCAGCTCCACCGGGACGATCGGGCATGTACGCATGGAAGGAAACCGGGTCTTCCGTCATGCGGTGACCAATATTTCTTCCGCCATTCAGAGCATCTATGATGAGACCGGTCTGACAGGCGATGATATCGACTGGTTCGTGCCACACCAGGCCAACAAGCGTATCCTCGACGGCGTGGCGAAGAAGATGAACATCGCCGAAGAGAAGGTGATCGTTACCGTTCAGGAGCATGCCAACACATCGGCCGCTTCCATCCCGCTGGCGCTGAACCATGCGGTTCGCTCTGGCCGGGCGAAAAAGGGCGATCTGATCTTGTCGGAAGCGATGGGCGGCGGTTTTTCCTGGGGCGCCAGCCTATTCCGCCTTTGATTTCAGGCGACAAGCACGACATTTTCAAGGATATTAGCTGACGGGGGCGATAGTAATCCGTTAACAATCCTTGGCTACATCTTAACCAGATCGGGAGAATCCCATGTCCAACCAGACCATCACCCGTGCCGAAGTGACTGACAAGATCGTCGGAGAGGTCGGGCTCACCCGGCAGGAATCGTCGGATCTGCTCGACCGGACGCTGGATATGATCGGCGCGGCACTGGAGCATGAGGATGAGGTGAAGCTTTCCCGGTTCGGCAATTTCGTCGTGCGGTCCAAGGCCGCTCGCGAAGGCCGCAATCCCAAAACCGGGGAGGAGGCCACGATCGCTGCACGGCGCGTTGTCACCTTCCGCCCGTCGCCGATGCTGAAGGCGCAGGTCGACAACAAATAGCTATCCAGGAAGGAATGGACATGAGCGCCAGCCGGGCCCGAATCGAGAAATCCGCGACCGCATTCCGGTCTATCGGCGAAGCCGCTTCGGAACTCGGCATTGAGACACATGTCATCCGCTACTGGGAAAGCAAGTTTCCGCGTGAGGTCCGCCCGGTCAAACGTCCCGACGGACGGCGCATGTTCCGGCCGCAGGACGTCGATGCGCTGCGGGCCATCCAGATTCTCGTGCACGAGCGTGGCATGACGCTGAAAGGCGCCAAGGCGCTGATCGCGGAGCAGGGCATGTCCGCTGTTCTGTCCGGTGAGGCCACGCTTGGTGGCGGGGCACCCGCAGGCAGCAGCCCCGCGCGGGATCTCCAGAAGACCGTTGCAAAGGCCTTCACCGACGAGACGCCAGAGGGACTGACCGATGCACGCCGCGCGCGTCTGGAAGGCGCTTTGACCGATCTGGCCGACATCAAAACCCGGATCGACGCGGCACTCGGACGGCGCGCAGCCTGAACCCACATAATACATTGCACAGGAAGGGCGGCTTGGTTACAAGCCGCTCTCGTCGGAGCGTGGCGCAGTCCGGTTAGCGCACTAGTCTGGGGGACTAGGGGTCGTGGGTTCGAATCCCGCCGCTCCGACCATTTTCCGCCGGTTCGCCTGCGGCGAACACATCGATCCGGTGAATCGATCTGAGGCGGAAAATACCCGAAGCGTAAGCGAGGGCTCTCCCTCCCTCACCCAATCAATCCTTCGTCAGGTCCACGTCTTCAACTTGCCCGACAGCGGCGAGGGCAAAGGCGTATTCCGTGGCGACTTCCTTTAGGCCTTCAAAGCGCCCTGAGGCCCCGCCATGGCCGGCTTCCATGTTGATCTTCAGGAAGTACGGGCCGCCCTCTGGCGCGTCGTGACGCAGCTTCGCTGCCCACTTGCTTGGTTCCCAATAGGTCACCCTCGGGTCGGACAGGCCGCCGGTGATGAACATGGCCGGATAGGTCTGCGCCGTCACATTGTCGTACGGGCTATAGGCGGCGATCTGGTCATAGTCTTCGGCGCTGGTCAGCGGGTTGCCCCATTCGGGCCATTCCGGCGGCGTCAGCGGCAGGCTCTTGTCCGACATGGTGTTGATCACATCCACAAAGGGCACAGCGGCAATAATGCCCGCAAACAGGTCCGGGTCCATATTGGACACAGCGCCCATCAGCAGGCCGCCGGCAGAGCCGCCCATGGCCACGACTTTATCCGGCGCGGAATACCCCTTGTCGACGAGGAAATGCCCGGCCGCCACGAAGTCCTTGAACGTGTTGGCCTTCTTCTCGAGCTTGCCGTCGAGATACCACTGATAGCCTTTCGCCATGCCGCCGCGTGGGTGCACGATGGCGTAGACGAAACCGCGATCCACCAGGCTGAGCCGGCTGGTCCTGAAGTCTGCCGGGATGGTGATGCCGTAGGAGCCGTAGCCGTAGAACAGCATCGGGGCCGTGCCGTCGACCGGGGTATCCTTGTGGCGCAGCAGGGTGACCGGCACATCGACGCCGTCCCAGCTGGGCGCCATCACGCGTTCGGATACATAGTCATCCGGATTGTGGCCTGACGGCACTTCCCGCGTCTTGCGCAGGATGCGTTCGTGCGTGTTGAGGTCGTAATCGTAGACCTGATCCGGCGTCGTGGGCGAGGCGTATTCGAACCGCAACATCGGCACGTCATAGTCATAGCCGGAATCCAGGCCGAGGTCGTATGCAGCCTCATCGAAGCTGATCTCATGCTCGGCGCCATCAGTCCGTGCCCGCACCACGATCCGGGGCAGGCCATTCTCGCGCTCCATGCGGGAGAGGTAGTCGTTCTGTGCCTGCAGGCCGAGGATTAGCGTGCCGGGGCGGTGAGCGATGACGTCTTTCCACTGATCGCGTGAGGTGGCGTCAAACGGGGCGCGCACGACCTTGAAGTCGACGGCGCCGCCGGAATTGGTCGTAATGTAGAACTGGCCATCCCAAACAACGGCCGAATACTCCACGCCGTCTTCACGTGGCGCGATCGTGTGCAGCGTTGGGTTGTGCGCGTTCGCATCGAACCAGTGCCATTCAGAGGTGGTATGGTTGGACGAGGTGACGAAGATCTTTTCCCGGTTGGCGGATTTGGAGACGCCGACAAAGAAGCCGGGATCCTTTTCTTCGTAAATCAGCGTGTCTTCGCCAGTGTCGAGATTGCGCTCGTAGACCGCGTCCGGCCGGGCGTTCTCGTCGCGGTGAACCCAGAAAATGGACTTGCCGTCCTCGCTCCACTCGAACGATCCGTAACTGTCCGAAATCGATTGAGCGGCAGCCTTTCCGGTTTCGATATTTGTGATTGTGACGGTGTAGAACTCGCTCCCCTGCGTATCCAGCGCATAGGCAATCAGCGAGTGGTCCGGCGATGTGTCTATGCTTCCGAAGGAGAAGTAATCCGCGCCTTCCGACATCTTGTCGCCGTCCAGGAGGATGGTCTCGTCGGCGTCAGGGTTGAAGGCGTCCGCGGCGTCGCGCCGGGCGATGATCGGATATTCGCCGCCTTCGCGGTAGCGGGAGTAATACGCAAACGGGCCATCGATCTCGGGTACGGTGGCGTCGTCTTCCTTGATCCGGCCTTTCATCTCCTGGAAAAGCGTCTCGCGCAGATCGGCGGTCGGCGCTTCAAGGCGCGCTTTCGTGTAGGCATTCTCGGCTTCGAGATATTCGCGGATATCGGCGCGCAGGACGGAGGGGTCCCGCATCACCTCCTGCCAGGCGTCGTCCTTCATCCAGTGATACGGGTCGACGCGCGTGCGGCCGACCTGTGTCGTCTCGAAATCCACGCGCTTTGCCACTGGCACGGCCGGGGGCGCTTCGATTGCTTCAGCGGCCGGCGCGGCGGCAAGGTCGGTTTTTTCGGTCATGGGGCATCCTGAGAATGGAGCTGCTGCGGTAATGCCAGCAAGCGGGAGGGAATTTGGGTGCTTGGGCCAGATCCTTGATAATCCAACACAAAGAGCGCCAGATCATTGGGCGGCGGGCCAGTCCGGTTTTATGCCTCGGGACGGAAATCCAGCACCACGCCATTGATACACCAGCGCTCGCCCGTGGGCGGCGGTCCGTCCTTGAAGACGTGGCCCATATGCAGGCCGCAGGTGGCGCAGTGGCATTCGGTGCGGGGCAGGATCATCTTGAAATCGGTCTTGGTGGCGACGGCATCCGGTGTGATCGGTTGCCAATAGCTCGGCCAGCCCGTGCCGGAATCGAATTTGTGCTCAGATGACCAGAGCGGGCTGTCGCAGCCTTTGCAGTAATAGGTGCCGGCGCGTTTCTCGTCATTGTAATTGCCGGGCGTGAAGGCGCGCTCTGTGCCTTCTTTGACGCCGACATGGTATTCCTCTTCGGTCAGCATTTCCCGCCATTCGCGGTCCGAACGTTTGATGCTCTGGGTCATACGGGTCTCCTTAGCCGGGAAGGCAAATATAGGCGCGCGACGGGCGATTTTCACCTGCGCCGAAAGCAGAACGGCCGCCCCGGAGAACGGAGCGGCCGAAAAAGTCATATATCTTCAGAGGCTTATGCGTAAAGGACAGTGATGGTCTCTGCGACGAGCGCCGGGCGCTCCTGGCCTTCGATCTCGATCGTGGCTTCCATCTTCATCTGCTTGCCGCCGGATTTAGGCTCCACAGACAGGCATTTCTGGCGCAGGCGCACCTTGGAGCCGACCGGCACCATATTGGTGAAACGCACTTTATCAGAGCCGTAATTGATGCCGCGGGTCGTGCCGGTCACGCGCAGGACTTCACCGCCCAGCATCGGCAGAAGGGACAGGGTCAGGAAGCCGTGTGCGATGGGGCCGCCCATGGCTTTGGTGGCTTTCTCGACGTCGACGTGGATCCACTGATGGTCGCCGGTTGCGTCGGCAAACAGGTTGACGCGGTCCTGGTCAATGGTGTGCCAGTCGGACACGCCGACTTCCTGTCCTGCAATAGATTCAAGCTCGTCGAAGGCGACGACGCGTGGGTTGGCCATGGAGTCCTCCTTAAAATGTGCTGGCTTGTTTTGGCGCGTCGGCCGGGCCGGGGCAAGCCTGACGGTAGGGTAATTACGCCCGCGAACCCGGCGATTACCCCGTGATCATACCGGACTATGCCGGACCAGGGCATGACGTCAGCCGTTCAGGTGATGCGCAAGTCTTGCGATAAAGTGCTCTACGTCGCCATCGCTGGTGAAGAGGTGCTGGGTGATGCGCAACCGGTCCCCGCGCCGCGAGACGAAGATGCCGTCTTCCTTCAGCCGGGCGGTCAGGTCCGCCGGCACGTGTTCCGGCAGAAGCGGACACAGATAGTGCGCCCCGCGGACGCTTTCCGGCGGGCAGTCGAGGCCGATCCCGGCCAGCGCATCCGCCAGCGCCGCGTTGCGTGCGCCGAGCGTCTCCTGAATGTTGGCGATCCCCCAGCCGAGCACGGTGCGCACCGCCGATTCGAACGCGGGCAGCAGCGCGAAGTTGGAGCGTTCGCCCATGTCGAAGCGCTGGGCGCCCGGGCCGTAATTGTCGGTATAGTCGATCAGGCGTGCGAAGTTCGACGAGCCTTCCCGCGTGATCCAGTTCTGCTCCAGCGGCTTTCCGCTGCGGTGCTGCGGGGCGACATAGAGGAAGCCGGTGGCATAGGGCGAGAGTAGCCATTTATAGGCGGCGACGGCCACGAAATCGGGTTGCACGTCCTTCACGTCGAAGGCGAGTGCGCCGCAGCTCTGCGTCAGGTCCAGAACCAGCGCGGCGCCGACCGCGCGGCAACGCTTGCCGATTGCAACGAGATCCAGGATCGCCCCGTCGGTCCAGCGGACATGCGCGCAGGCGACAAGGCCCGTCTGCGGGCCGATGGCGGCGAGCAGGGCGTCTGACAGGGTTTCATTCCCGTGCGCGCCGATCGTGCGGATCGTGGCGCCGGTCTCCTTCGCCAGCTCTCGCCAGGTATAGAGATTGGACGGGAACTGGTCTTCCAGCACGAGGATCTCCTGATCCTTCGACAGGGGCAGGTTCCGCGCCGCCGTGGCGAGCGAATAGCTGACCGATGGCGAGTAGGCGATGCTGTCCGTGTCGGCGCCGATCAGGTCCGCCAGCAGGGGGCGCAGGCGCTCAGTGTCTGCAAAGAACTCCGTATCCGGAATGGTCCACGGATGCAGTTTGCGCGCGAGGCCCTTCTGCCCGGCCTCGACAGAGGCCTTCGTCATTGGCCCCATCGTGGCGGTGTTGAAATAGGCGACACCCTCAGGGATGTCGAACAAGTGGCGCTGGTTCGGGATCTGGGTCATCCGGTTTGCCTAGCGCGCGCCTGCGATCCGGGCCAGTGGGAAGTTGCCGCAGCAGGTGCGTTGCCTAGGAATTGAGCAAGGCCGGGGCGATGGTTTCTATGTGTTGGCGGAAGGCGTTCACATGGGTGGGTGTGTTGGCGAGGCGGGCTGATTTCATCACCCATTCATAAGAGAATTCCAGCGCCTGGCCGTCCGGGCCCTCCAGTGGGCCAGCGGTCATGTTGGTCGCCGACAGTTTCGCAGCGGGCAGGATCGCTGCACCCACGCCGAGTTCGGTCCATTCCTCGATGACGTGATAGCTGAGCGCATATCCGGGATAGAGTGTCAGGCAGGCGCCCTCTGCTTCAAACAGGCGCTCGAGCGCGGCGTTGAGGCCGCAGGCGCCATTTGTGCAGATGATGGGCGCATCCGGCAGGGAATTGATCTGCCATGGGTGCAGAGAATGATCTGACCCCTTTGTCTCGCGCGGCAGGTAGAAGAGCGGGTCCCGATAGGCCGGGAGGACCTGCATCCCGTCCGGCGCCGGTTCCGTTACCCGCAAGCCGAAATCCAGCTTTCCCGTCTGTATACGTTCGATCAGGTCATCCAGAAGGCATTCCTTGAACAGGATCGACACATTTGGGTTTGCCTGCCTGTAAGGGCCAAGGGCGCGCTCCACAGTCTTGAGGTCGATCAGTGGGGACATGCCGATCCGGAGGATCTTGTGCGCCGGGTTGTGCCAGGCGGAGGCTGCCTTTTCTATTTCGTCCACATCGCCGAGCAAGGCTTCGAGAAAGGGCAGCATGTGCTGTCCGAACGGTGTGAGGGATACTTCGCGCGTCGTCCGGTCAAACAGGCGCCCGCCCAGTTCCTCTTCCAGCTGGACAAGCCCGTTGGAGAGCGTGGGCTGGGTCGCGCCCGCTTCGGCGGCGGCTTTGCGGAAAGAAAGCGTATGGGCGAGGCGGACGGCATAGTCGATCTGGCGGAGTTTCACGGCAAGGACTCTATCTGATTGGCATCCGGCATAGCGCAATCATTGATTGAGCGCATCTATCAATCAAATCCAAACTCTGAATTTCCCCGGCGGCCCGCTGAGGCGCAGGTTCCGGCCTGCCAGACAGCAAAGGAGACAAGAATGTTTGGTCTGAAATCCTCCCGGGAGAGCTTCGCGGCGGCGTTGGCTATGGCCGGTGCCATATTGACGTTCGCAGGGTGCGCCTCAGCAGAGCCGGCCGCCGGCTTCCAGCCAGATCCGGCCCGGACGGCGGTGCTGATCACCGATCCGCAGAATGACTTCATGAGCGAGAAAGGCGCCGCCTGGGGCCTCGTGAAGGGCAATGTGGAACGCCTGCACACCCGTGAGAACATCGCGAAGCTGATTGCGTCTGCCAAGTCGGAAGACGTGCCCCTCTTTGTCAGCCCGCACTTTTACTTCCCGCAGGATGGCGGCTGGCTGGCGCGCGGGCCGATCCAGCAGACCCTGCACGACATTCACATGTTCGAAGTGGCCGGGCCGGTGGACTATTCGAAAATCGCGGGAACGGGCGCGGACTTTTATGGCCCGCTGAAGGCCGCCATTCTGGATGGGAAGACGGTGATCGTTTCACCGCACAAGATCTATGGGCCGGAGTCGAACGACCTTGTGATGCAGCTGCGCAAGCATGGCATCGACACGGTGATCATGGGCGGCTTTGCTGCCAATCTTTGTACGGATTCCCATATGCGGGAACTGGTCGAACAGGGCTTCAATGTCGTGATGGTGGAGGATGCCGTCGGCGCGCCGGGCGAAGAGGCCTATGACGCGGCGGTCCTGAACTATTCCATGATAGCGAACGCCGTCTGGACGACGGATGAGGCTGTTGCGTTCCTGAAATAAGGGCTGCAGCGGCTGGCGGCCCGGGTGCTTTCCCGCCCGGGCCGTTTCCGTATCAGACGATGCGGCTGTCTTTCTTGCCCCAATAGCGGTCACGGATGAGGCGCTTGTAGAGCTTGCCGGTGGGGTGACGCGGCAGTTCCGGGTCGAAGTCGACGCTCTTCGGGCATTTGATCTTCGACAGATTAGCCTGCGCGAACTCCATCAGCTCTGCAGCCAGTTCCTCGGAAGGGGCAATGCCTGGCATGGGCTGGACGACCGCCTTCACGGACTCGCCGAATTCTTCGTCCGGTACACCGATCACGGCCACGTCGGCCACTTTCGGATGGGTGATCATGATGTTTTCGCATTCCTGCGGATAGATGTTCACACCGCCTGAGATGATCATGAACGCCTTGCGGTCTGTGAGGTAGAGGAACCCGTCCTTGTCCAGCTTGCCGACATCGCCGAGAGACGACCAGTCCTTGTGTTTCGGGTTCAGGGCCGCTTCGTTCTTGTCCGGCGAGTTATGATAGTTCGGCGGTGTGGTGCCCGCAAAATAGACCTGGCCTTCCTCGCCGACCGGCACTTCATCACCTTCTTCGTTGCAGATCTTGACCTCGCCATGGACGGCTTTGCCGACGGTGCCCTTATGGGCCATCCACTCGTCGCTTCTGGCCCAGGTCATGCCGTTGCCTTCAGAGCCGGCATAATATTCGTCGATGATGGGGCCCCACCATTCGATCATTTGTTCCTTGACCGGCACCGGGCAAGGCGCCGCTGCGTGGACAACCCATTGCAGACTGGACACGTCGTACTTCTTGCGGACCTCTTCGGGCAGCTTGAGCAGCTTCACGAACATGGTCGGCACCATCTGCATGTGCGTGACCTTGTACTGCTGGATGTATTTGAGCAGCGATTCCGCATCGAACTTTTCCATGATGACCAGCGTGGCGCCGAGCTTCATGAAGGTCATGCAATAGCGCAGCGGGGCGGCATGGTAGAGCGGGGCGGGCGACAGGTAGACGCTGTCCGGACCCGCGCCGGAGAAGGCTTGCAGGATCTGGATAAGCACGTTCGTGTCGTCGATCGGCATGTCCGGTTCAAGCGCCGGGCGGATGCCCTTCGGCCGGCCGGTCGTGCCGGAGGAGTAGAGCATGTCTGTGCCGGCCATCTGATCGGCAATTGGGGTTTCCGGGAACGCACCCCGAAGCGTTTCGAGCGGCGCGAAGCCCGGCATGGGTCCGTCAATGGACCAGTAGTGCTCGAGATTGGTGAGGGCTTTGACCTCTTCGGCTACGGCGCGCTTGGATGCACCGGCGATGAAGAGTTTCGCGCCGGAGTCCGACAGGATGTATTCCACTTCCGGCGCCGTCAGGCGCGAGGAGATGGCGACATAGTAGAGCCCGGCCCGCTGCGCACCCCAGCAAATCTCGAAATAGCGCGGCGAGTTTTCGGCGAACAGTGCGATCGTGTCGCCCGGCTTGCAGCCTGCGCCGCGCAGGGCGTGCGCGACCTGGTTGGAGCGTGCCTCCAACTGGCCATAGGTGACGGTCTCACCCGAACCGGCCATGATGTAGGCAGGCTTGTCGGGATTGGTCTTTGCGTGGTGATGGGGGTGCATTCCTGGCTCTCCTCACGAAATTCCGGGGGCGCTTGTGCCCGGCCCCTGCGAAATAGTCAGCCGTGACCATACTCACACTGTCGATGGCGTCCACCGGAGACGTTGCGGAAAGCGCCGGAACGACCGCAGCCGGCTGGCCATCGGGTGGTTATCCCGGGAGACCCGGACTGCCGGCCTCGTCGGGGTGGGCGTCGACATAGGCCTGTTTGAGTTCAACCGAGCGGTTGTGGTGCCCGTCAGGGCTCCAGCCCGGGGCGTTGATCATACGCCCGAACCATTTGTCCGGGCGCAAGCCGTCGCTGGCGCAGTCCCGCATCAGGGCGAAAAATTCGTGGAAGGCCACGGTGAACGGATTGTACGAGCCGACCGGTTTCACGATGCCATAGACCGGCTTGTCTTCGTCCAGTTCGGGCACAAAGGTGCCGAACATCTTGTCCCAGACGATGAAGACCCCGGCATAGTTGGTATCGAGGTATCGCGGGTTCGTGGCGTGGTGCACGCGGTGGTGCGAGGGTGTGTTCATCACCGCTTCGAACCACTTCGGCATCCGGTTGATGGCCTCGGTATGGATCCAGAACTGGTAGAGCAGGTTCCAGCCGGCCGCAAAGCCGATGAGGTAAGGGTGGAAGCCGAGGATCACCATCGGCAGGCCGAGGATGTAGAGCCCGGTGAACGGGCCGAACCAGGGCTGTCGCAACGCGGTCGTCAGATTGTAGTGCTCGGAGGAATGGTGGGTGACATGCTCCATCCACCACCAGCGGGCCCGGTGGGCGAAGCGGTGCTTCCAGTAATAGATGAAATCGTAGAGAACGAAGCAGGCGAGAAAGCTCCACCACGTATAGGGCAGGGTCAGCACCCGGTAGGGCCAGGCCACGATCAGAAGCCAGAAAAAGACCGTTGCCGTCAGCGTGTTCACCACGACATTGCCGATGCCCATGGCAAGCGATGTAAAGGCGTCTTTCGTTTCATACCGGCCATGGAAGCGTCCGGTCTTTACGCCCCACCATTCCAGCACGACGGACAGGACGAAGAACGGCGCGGCATACGTCGTGACGGGGGGGAAGTCGTGAAACTCCATGAAGCGCGGGTCCGTAAATTGATGGCGGGGGCAGGGCGCGACTATCCGGTCCGTTTGGGCGCTGCGTCAAGCATGCCTGTGGAATCTGCAAATTCGCGCTTTCCGAGGGGCGAGTACGAAACTCACCAGCCCCGGCTTGACGAACCTTGCGGAACCCCGCCTCACTAGCCTGCAAACCAACAGGGAGACCGGCCATGGCCGCTACGGCGCTCAAGACATTCGAAGAAATCAAGCTGGAGAAGGAAGACGGCATCGCCATTCTGACTCTTCACCGGCCAGAGAAGATGAACGCGTTCACAGGCAAGATGATGCAGGAGATGATCGAAGCGTTCGACATCACCGACGCAGACGACGACGTGCGTGTTGTCATCGTGACGGGGCATGGCGACCGCGCCTTCTGCGCAGGGGCTGACCTCTCGTCCGGTGCCAAGACGTTCGACTATGACAAACGTTCGGGCGACGGTGAGGCGGGCCGCACGGCCAGCGAAGATATCCAGCGCGATGGCGGTGGACGCGTGACGCTGCGCATCTTCAACAGCCTGAAGCCGGTGATCGGCGCTATCAATGGCGCAGCCGTCGGGATCGGCGTGACCATGCAGCTGCCGATGGATATCCGCCTCGCATCCGACAATGCGCGCTTCGGCTTCGTGTTCAACCGCCGGGGCATCAATCCGGAGGCTGCGTCCTCCTGGTTCCTGCCGCGTCTCGTTGGCATCCAGCAGGCGCTGGACTGGTGCTTTACCGGCCGGATCTTCCCGGCGCAGGAGGCTCTCGATGCCGGCTTCGTGAAAGCTGTCTATCCGCAGGCTGACCTTCTGGATGAAGCGAAAAAACTGGGCCGCGAGATTGCAGACAATACGGCTGCCGTCTCTACGACGCTGACCCGTCACATGATGTGGCGCATGCTGGGTGCCAGCCACCCGATGGAAGCCCACATCGTCGATTCCGCTGCAATCTACTCGCGCGGCAAGACCGAAGACGCCCGCGAAGGCGTGATGAGCTTCCTCGAGAAACGTCAGCCGACCTATCCGGTGAAGGTATCCGACGGTATGCCGAGCTTCTTCCCTTGGTGGGATGAGCCGGAATTCAAATGGATTGGTGGTGACGGCTCGTGAGTGAGCAGACCTTCGAGTTTGTAAAGACGAATGGCGTCACGCTGCGCGTGGCGACTTCCGGGGACGGGCCGCTTGTCGTGCTCGTCCACGGATTTCCCGAAAGCTGGTATTCGTGGCGCCACCAGATCAAGGCGTTGAGCGAGGCCGGCTACCGGGTGGCCGCACCGGATGTGCGCGGCTATGGCGAATCCGAACGGCCTGAGGCGGTCGAGGCGTATGATCTCGAGAGCCTCACCGGCGATATCGCAGGGCTGGCGGAGGCCTTGTCACCGGGTGAGAAGGCGGTTGTCGTCGGACATGATTGGGGCGCGCCCATAGCCTGGAATACAGCCCGTCTGCATGCGGACAAGTTCCGTGCAGTGGCCGGGCTTTCCGTGCCTTACATGCCGATGGGCGATGTCATGTTCTTGGACATGGTACACAAGGTGTTCACGGAACGGGGCCTGTTCTTCTATCAGGTCTATTTTCAGGATATCGGCCCGCCGGAAGCGGAGCTGGAAGCAGATCCGGCGGAAACGATCCGGAAATTCTACTATGCGATTTCCGGCGATGCACCTGACGGCACCTGGCCGACGGACAAGAAGCATGGCGACACGCTGCTGCACCGCCTGCCGGAACCGCCCATGCCGCTGCCCTGGCTGGATACGGATGATGTCGCTTACTACGACAGCCAGTTCCGCAAATCCGGTTTCCGCGGCCCGCTGAACCGCTACCGCAATCATGCGCGCGACTATGCGTTCCTGAAAAACCATCCGGCCAATCCGGTGATCCAACAGCCGTCACTGTTCATTGGTGGCACGAAGGATCTGGTGCTGAAAATGTTCCAGGGGGACATCGTCGCCGCGATGAAGCCTAATCTGGCGGGCCTGCGCGGGTGCCACCTGCTGGAAGGCTGCGGCCACTGGACCCAGCAGGAGCGTCCGGAAGCCGTAAACCGGCATCTGATCGACTGGCTAGGCGGGCTGTAGGGCCCGCCTGCCGGCACGATCGACCCGTTCGGTCAGTAATTCACGCGATTGGACACCGCGCCATCCACGACCAGGTTGACGCCCGTCGTGTAGGAGGATGCCGGGCTGGCCAGGAAGACGGCCGCGTTGGCGATTTCCTGCGGCGTCGCACAGCGTCCGGTCGGATTGCGGGAATTGGCCTGCTTGAAGAAGTCGGGCTGGTTAGTCTGCACCATGTGCCAGATCCCGCCTTCGAAGAAGACCATGCCGGGCGAAACGACATTGACCCGCAGGCCTTTGGCGGCGTTTTCGCGGGCCAGCCCTTTGGCAAAGTGAATCAGCGACGCCTTCATCGGACCGTAAGAATCCGCCCGGTCTGCTTGCGCCGCCGAGACGGAGGCGATGATGACAAAGGCTGCATCGCCACTTGCCTTGGCGGCTTTGTCCAGGAAGGGCTCGGCCGCGTTGAAGGCATTCACTGCGCCCAGCACATCCAGTTGGAAGTTCTGTGTCCAGGCTTCAGGCGAATTGCCCTGCGCCATGGCCCCGGCATTGGAAACCAGGATGTTGATGCCGCCCAGTTCCACACCCGCTTTCCGGATCCAGGATTTGAGGGCGTCTTCATCTGTAATATCGACTGAAGCACCGGTCGCTTTCACGCCCTTGGCCTGCAGGGCCTCGACCGTTTCGGCGACCTGCTTTTCATTGCGGGCGCAGATGGCGACATTGGCGCCTTCACTGGCCAACGTGCCGGCAATGGCACGCCCGATGCCGCGCGTGCCGCCAAGGATGACGGCGTTCTTTCCTTTGAGATGCAGATCCACTTCGGCTTCCTCCAATGATTTCGAAGAGTGTGGGCGCAAAAGCCGGCGAAACCAACACCTGTCGCTGCGTCGACACTTGCCAGCGCACCGGCGATTGGTTGATGTGACGTATGCAAAACCTGATCCCCATTGCCGCCGATATCGGCGCACGCCTGACACAGCGCGGCGAAACCGTCGCGATCTCGGAATCATCTGCCGGAGGCCTGATCTCGGCCGCGCTGCTCGCCGTGCCGGGCGCATCGGCCTTCTACCGGGGAGGTGGGGTGATCTACACGCCTCAGGCATTCCGGGGGCTGTTGGGGCTGACCAAGGAAGACCTGGGCGACATGCGCTCTTCGACCGAGCCGTATGCCCGCCTGCTGTCCCGCACGATCCGGGGCAAGCTGCGCGCGGACTGGGGGCTGTGCGAGACAGGCGCATCCGGGCCGAATGGAAATCCTTACGGCGATGCGGCCGGACACACCTGCGTGGCGGTCTGCGGCCCGGACAAGTTTGAAGTTTCCCGCACGCTTGAAACGGGCCTCGACGATCGGGAAGACAATATGCGCCGTTTCGCGATCGAGGCACTGGACCTGCTGCACGCAGCGTTGGCCTGAGGCTTACTCGAAGTCGCCGCCGTAGCCTTGCTGTTCCTTGGTCAGGTCTCCGAAACGCGTGATGTTGGAGTCGAAGGCGAGTTCGACGCGGCCGATCGGACCGTGACGTTGCTTGCCGATGATACATTCGGCCTTGCCGTAGACCTCGTCCATGCGCTGGCGCCACTTGGACCATTTTTCGTTTGATGCCGGATCACTCGGGTCTGCGCCGGGCTCCGTCCGGGCGAGATAGTATTCCTCGCGGTACACGAACATGACGACGTCTGCGTCCTGCTCGATGGAGCCGGATTCCCGAAGGTCAGACAGCTGCGGGCGTTTATCGTCGCGCTGTTCCACGGCACGGGAGAGCTGGGACAGCGCGATGATCGGGACGTTCAGGTCCTTCGCCAGCGCCTTCAGCGAGGTCGTGATCTGGGTGATTTCCTGCACACGGCTGGAATTGGGCCCGGAGGTACTGACCGTGATCAGCTGCAGGTAGTCGATCACGATCATGTCGAGACCGACGGAGCGCTGCAGGCGGCGCGCGCGCGCGGCGAGCTGGCTGATCGAGATACCGCCAGTGTCGTCGATGTAGAGCGGCAGGTTCTGCAGCTCCTCCGTCGCTTCGCGCAAGCGTTCGAAGTCGCCCTTGTCGAGATCGCCCTGGCGAATGCGGTGGGTGGTGATCCCGGTCCGCTCCGCGATGATACGCGTTGCCAGCTGTTCGTTCGACATTTCCAGCGAGAAGAATCCGACGATCGCTCCGTCTACGGTTTTCTTGGAGCCATCCTCCTGCATCTCGGCTCGATAGGCGGAGGCCGCGTTGTAGGCGATGTTGGTGGCGAGCGATGTCTTGCCCATTGACGGGCGTCCGGCGAGGATGATGAGGTCAGACCGGTGCATGCCGCCGAGTTTTTCATCGAGGTCGCGCAGGCCAGTCGGGATCCCGGCAATCTTGCCTTCGCGCTTGTAGGCTGCTTCGGCCGTTTTCAGCGATTCCGTCAGCGCTTCGGCGAAGCTGGTAAAGCCGCGGCCGGTGGCGCCGCGCTCGGCGAGGTCGAACAGCTGGCGTTCAGCCAGCTCGATCTGGCGCTCGCCGCTTTCTTCCGGGGCAGGGGTCAGCGCCCGGCCCTGAAGGTCGCTGCCGATTCCGACGAGCGAGCGGCGCATGGCGAGATCGCGGATCATATGGGCGTAGTCGCCCACCTCGGCACCGAAAGCCGCCGAATCGAGCAGCTGTTCCAGGTAACGCGCGCCGCCAATCTCTGACAGCTTCTCCGCCTTCTCGAAATGCTCGCGCAGGGTCACGCCATCGGCGATGCGGCCCTGCTGGATCATGATGGAAGCGACTTCATACAATTCCTGGTGGGCCGGGGCGTAGAAATCCGACGCGCGCAGGATGTCGGCGACGCGTTGGTAGGAATTGTTGTCGAACAGAATGGCGCCCAGCACGGCGGATTCGGCCGACAGATTGTGCGGCGGTGCGATGGCGTCTTTGGGGGAGGCGGTATCGTCGAGAGGCATGGCGTTAACCCTACCTTACCTGAGGTGAGAGTGCACGGTGATAGAGCTGCCTCACCTGTGGATAAATGCCCGTCATCGGTGGATGATCTACCAACATCCGGAACTGCCAAAGAAAAAGGCCGCACCCGGAAGTGCGGCCTTTTCTGTCTGGTATGCCGTGAAGCTTATTCTTCTTCGGCAGGGCCTTCAGCGGCACGTTCTGCAGCAGCTTCGGCGAGTTCGCCGGCCTGCTCATCATCCTGCGCCTGATTGGCAGCCTGCAGCGAAGCAACAATGTCTTCACCCTTGGCCTGACGGTCAGCTTCGTCATTCGAACGGGCGATGTTTGCCTGGACGGTGACGGTAACTTCCGCGTGGAGGCGGACTGAAACGTCGTAGAGGCCGATCTCTTTGATCGGCTTGTCGAGGCGCACGCCGGAGCGCGGCACGCTGTAGCCGGATGCTTCAGCAGCATCGGCAATGTCGCGTGCGGTGACGGAGCCATAAAGATGGCCGGTGTCGCCAGCCTGACGGATCAGGACGAAGATTGCGCCGTCGAGCTTCTGGGATTCGGTCTCAGCAGCCGCACGGGCTTCGGCGTTGCGGGCTTCGATGGCGTCGCGTTCACGCTCGAAACGGGCGCGGTTGCGTTCGTTCGCCATCAGGGCCTTGCCTTGCGGCAGAAGGAAGTTACGGGCGAAGCCGTTCTTCACTTTCACTTCGTCGCCAATGGCGCCGAGGTTTTCAACGCGCTCAAGGAGGATCACTTGCATGTCAGTCTCTCCTTACTTCACTTCGAAGGGCAGCAGGGCGAGCATGCGGGCACGTTTGATGGCCTGGGCAAGCTTGCGCTGGTTCTTCAGGTTTACAGCCGTGATGCGGCTCGGCACGATTTTCCCTTTTTCAGAGATATAGCGCTGAAGCAGCTTCACGTCCTTGTAGTCGATCGTCTGGGCGTTATCGCCCGAAAACGGATCGACTTTGCGGCGGCGGCCGAACGGACGGCGGGCCGGGATATTGGTGACGTTCAGTTTCTGAGCCATGTCCTGTCCCTTTCCTAGTCGCGGCGACGGTCTTTGCGGGAGAGCACCGGCGACGGCTCGTCGCTCAGTTCTTCCACGCGGATGGTCATGTAGCGCATGACGTCTTCCGACAGGCGCTGGCGGCGTTCCAGTTCGTGGATCGCAGCGGCAGGCGCGTCGATGTTGATCAGCGAGTAGTGACCCTTGCGCTGCTTCTTGATCGGGTAGGCAAGGTTGCGAAGGCCCCAATATTCGGTTTTGCCGATGGTGGCGCCTTTTTCCTTGAGAAAGCCGGACAGTTCTTCGACAAAAGAGTCGACCTGGGCCGGCGAGATGTCAGGTCGTGTGATCACGACATGCTCGTAAAAAGCCATGTTTTCATTCCCAAAAATAAGGGGTGCGGCGCCAGACAGCGGGAAACTGCCGGACGATGGCCCCTCTTCCTCCGGCTCATTCCGGAGTACCAAGGACCGCATCCCTGTCCATGAAGGCGGCTGTAAAGCGCATCTGGCAAGGGTTTTCAATAGCTTGCGCACACGCGCGTGCACATTTAGGCACGGCGAAAATCCCGGGAGAATCGCCGATGACCAAACTCGCCTTCATCTTTCCTGGCCAGGGCAGCCAGGAAATCGGTATGGGCAAGGCCCTTGCGGATGCCTATCCGGCCGCCCGCGACGTGTTCCAGGCGGTCGATGACGCGCTTGGCCAGAACCTGTCGGACCTGATGTGGAACGGCACGATCGAGGACTTGACGCTGACGGCCAATACCCAGCCGGCGCTCATGGCCCATTCGGTCGCCGCCATGAAGGCCCTGGAGGCCGAATTCGGCATCTCCGCCAGCAATGCTGCCTTTGTGGCCGGTCACTCGCTGGGGGAATATTCCGCTCTGGCCGCTGCAGGATCGCTGACGATCGCAGATACGGCGCGCCTCCTGCGCATCCGCGGCAATGCCATGCAGTCGGCCGTTCAGCCCGGAGAAGGCGCCATGGCAGCCCTGCTGGGTGCTGATGTGGTGCAGGCAGAGGCCGCTTGTGCGGCTGGCCGCGAAACGGGCGGGGTTTGCGAACTTGCGAACGATAACGCGCCCGGTCAGCTGGTGCTCTCCGGATCGAAAACCGCGATCGATGCAGCCTGTGAGTGGGCGAAGGCAAACGGCGTGAAGAAAGCGATGCCGCTGAACGTGTCCGCGCCTTTTCATTGTTCGCTGATGCAGCCTGCCGCCGATGCCATGGCTGAAGCGCTGGCCGGTACTGACATCAAATCGCCGGTCGTTCCGGTGGTTGCGAATGTCTCTGCGACGCCAGTGACCGATCCTGAAATCATCCGTCAGAACCTCGTCGCGCAGGTGACTGGCCGCGTCCGCTGGACCGAAAGTGTACAGTTCATGTTCGCGCAGGGCGTCGACACGACGGGCGAAGTTGGCAACGGTAAGGTCCTGACGGTGATGCAGCGCCGCATCGAGAAATCACTAAAAGGCTTCACCCTCGGCGCGCCCGAGGATCTGGAAGCCTTTGCAGAAGCCATGAAGGGATAATCCCATGTTCACACTCTCCGGCCGTACGGCCCTTGTTACGGGCGCTTCCGGCGGTATCGGCAGCGCAATTGCGAAAGCGCTCTCGGAAGCTGGCGCGAAAGTCGTGCTGTCAGGCACGCGCGAAGGCGTCCTCAATGAGGTTGCTGCCACCTTGCCCGGGGAAAGTGCCGTGGTGACCTGCAACCTGTCCGACACCGAGGCCGTCGACGGCCTCGCCGCGAAGGCGGAGGACGTGGTCGGGCCGCTCGATATCCTGGTCGCAAATGCCGGCATCACCCGCGACAAACTGCTGATGCAGATGAAGGATGACGACTGGAACGACGTCATCGATATCAATCTCGGATCCTATTACCGCCTGACCAAGAGTGTCGTGCGGGGCATGATGAAGCGCCGCCATGGCCGCATCATCGGCATCACTTCGGTTGTCGGCGTGACCGGCAATCCCGGCCAAACGAACTATTGTGCGTCCAAGGCGGGGATGATCGGGTTTACCAAATCACTCGCGCAGGAAGTGGCCAGCCGCGGCATTACAGCCAACGCAATCGCCCCCGGATTCATCGAATCGCCCATGACGGATGTGCTGCCGGAAGCTCAGAAGAGTTCGCTTCTGGGGAGAATTCCGGCGGGCCGATTGGGGCAGGGCGCCGATATTGCTGCAGCTGCGGTGTATCTGGCTTCTGACGAGGCAGCCTATGTTACGGGGCAGACGCTGCACGTAAATGGCGGTATGGCCATGATCTGATAGGCACAGTTCACAGCTATACAAGGGCTTGGCGGCTCGGATAACTGTGTGCTAGGCGCAACACAATGGTTCGGATTTCGGGCCATTCCTCAGGCATTTAAGAGAGGTGCACATGTCTGACGTTCTCGAACGTGTTAAGAAAATCGTTGTCGACAATCTCGACGTTGAAGGTGACAAGGTCGTCGAAAGCGCGAGCTTCATTGACGACCTCGGCGCAGACTCGCTGGACCTCGTCGAGCTGGTCATGGCTTTTGAGGAAGAATTCAATATCGAAATCCCGGACGATGTGCAGGAGTCTATCCGTACCGTCGGTGACGCCGTGACCCACATCAAGGCTCACATCTAAGACATCCTGGACAGGAGGGGTCTCCATGTCTGACCGCCGCGTCGTCATTACTGGCATTGGTATCGTGTCGCCGCTCGCGGCGACACGCGAGGCCACATGGGAACGGTTGCTTGCGGGCAAGTCCGGGGCTGGACGCATTGATGCGTTCGACCCTGAGGACATGCCCTGCAAGATCGCTTTCCAGGTGCCATGGGTGACTGGCCGTGGCGGTGGGGAAGGAGACCCCGAAGCGTTCGATTCGGAAAAATTCGTCTCCAAAAAGGAGATGCGCCGGATCGACGAGTTTATCCTCTACGCCATCGCGGCGGCCGAAGAGGCTGTCGAGGATGCCAATTGGCGTCCTGAGGACGAAGAGGAAAAAGAGCGCACCGGAGTCATGATCGGCTCAGGCATCGGTGGGCTCGAATCGATCTACGATACCGCGATCACTCTGCACGAGCATGGCCCGCGCAAGGTCAGCCCGTTCTTCATTCCGTCGGCCCTGATCAACCTCGCCTCCGGCCAAGTCTCGATCAAGTACGGCTTCAAAGGCCCGAATCACGCGGTTGTGACGGCTTGTGCCACCGGGGCGCACGCCATCGGCGACTCGTCCCGTCTCATCAAGTACGGCGATGCCGACGTGATGATTGCAGGTGGATCCGAAGCCGTGATTGGCCGGATCGGCATTGCCGGCTTCTGTGCCGCCAAGGCCATGTCCACCAATTTCAACGATACGCCCGAAAAGGCCTCGCGTCCCTATGACAAGGATCGCGACGGATTTGTCATGGGTGAAGGCGCTGCGATCCTGGTGCTCGAAGAGTATGAGCATGCAAAGGCCCGTGGCGCGAAGATTTACGCTGAGGTTTCGGGTTACGGTCTGACCGGCGATGCGTACCACATCACGGCGCCTGCTGAAGGGGCTGAGGGTGGCTATCGCGCCATGAAAATGGCCCTGAAGAATTCCGGCATCGACCCTACCGAAATCGACTACGTCAATGCGCACGGCACGTCGACGCCCAAGGGCGACGAAGGCGAAGCCGGCGCAGTGGAGCGGGCTTTCGGCGACCATGCGAAGGACATCTCGATGTCATCGACCAAGTCGGCCGTTGGGCACCTCCTCGGCGCCGCTGGTGCGATCGAAAGCGCTTTCTGCGCCCTGGCCATTCGCGATCAGGTCATGCCGCCAACGCTGAACCTCGACAATCCGAGCTTCGAGACCGTGATCGACCTGATCCCGCACAATGCCAAGAAGGGCCGGGTGCGTGCCACCATGTCGAACAGTTTCGGATTTGGCGGAACGAACGCCAGCCTTGTGCTGCGTGAGGTGAAGTAAGTCCCTTTCCGGACTCCTGCACCATGCTTAGGCTATCGTGCAGGAAACCCGCTGATTGAGGCTGCGCATGAAATTCCTGAAGGGCCTGCTGTCGCTCATCGTCCTGGTCCTCGTCATTGGCGGGGCTGCAGCCGGTGTTGGCTGGGTCTGGATGCAGGATGCGTTGAACCGGGATGGGCCGCTGACGGAAGATGTCGTGTTCCACGTTGAGCCGGGCGAAGGCCTTTCCAGCGTCGCGGTACGCCTGGAACAGGAAGGCATCATTCGCGATGCCAAATTGATCCGCCTCAAAGCGAAGCTTGAGAACACCGAAACCGATATCAAAACAGGTGAATTCAAGATCGAACGCGGCGCCAGCATGGTGGAAGTGCTGCATACGCTGATCGAAGGCAAAGGCGTCCTCTACAAGATTACCTTGCCGGAAGGCCGCACAACTGCGCAGCTCCTGAAAGTGATTGAGGCAGACCCGGTCCTCGTCGGAGACATGCCGGAAGAGGACATTCCGGAGGGGTCGCTCCTTCCGGATACGTACCTGTTCGATCGCGGCATGACCCGCGCCGACATGGTCAAGCTGATGCAGGACAAGCAGACAGAATTGCTGGAAGACCTGTGGCCGGAACGGGATCCGGATATCCCGCTCAAAACGCCCTACGAGGCGGTCATCCTGGCCTCCGTGGTCGAGAAGGAAACCGGCCGTGTGGACGAGCAGCCTGAAATTGCCGCGCTCTTCACCACCCGTCTGAACCGGGGCATGCGGCTGGAAAGCGACCCGACGATCATTTACGGCGTCTCGCGCGGCGAGCCGCTCTATAATGCCCGGGGCCAGCGGCGCACATTGCGCCGGTCCGAGATCGACAGAAAGACCGACTGGAATACCTACCAGATCGACGGTCTGCCGAAGACGCCGATCTGCAATCCGGGACGCGGCGCCATCGAGGCTGTGCTGAACCCACCGCATACAGAATATATTTTCTTCGTTGCCGACGGAAAAGGCGGTCATCTGTTCGCCAAGACGCTGGCGGAACACAATCGCAATGTGGCTGCCTATCGCGCCTATGAGCGAAAAGAAATCGCAAAGGAGCGGGCGCCGGAATGAGTGTGTTATCGGGGATGACCGGCTTTGCCCGCGTTTCGGGTGAGGCTGAGTGGGGCAGCTGGGCCTGGGAAGCGAAAAGCGTCAATGGCCGCGGCCTGGATGTGCGGGTAAATTATCCGCCGGGCTTTGAAGCGCTTGAGCGCGTGATCAAGTCTGCTGCGCCGAAATATTTCCAGCGCGGATCGCTTCAGGTCGCCCTCCGCATCGACCTCTCCAGCGGCGCCGATACGGCAACAGTGAACACCACGCTGCTGGATACGCTTGCGGCAGCAGTCGAGAAACGGACGGGAGCAGCCCTGTCCGGTGAAGTATTCGCCAGCCTGATGAATGTGAAGGGCGTCGTGGAGCCTGGTGCCGGGAACCTGCGAGACTTGGGCAGCGATGAGGCCGTAATTACCCCCCTCGCCAAGGCCGGAGAGGAGGCCCTGCAGGCCCTGCAAGCCGAGCGGCGGCGCGAAGGCGGTATGCTCGCCGATTTGCTGGAGGGCCTGGTCGCCGGCATGGAGGAGCTGCGGGAGAAGGCCGGGAAGCTGGCGGACACCCAGCCTGCGCTACTGCAGGAGCGCCTGACCAAGCAGCTCGACGAACTCGATCCGGGCGGCCGCGTCGACAAGGATCGCGCGGCTGCTGAAATTGCCCTCAGCGCCGCCAAGGCGGATGTCCGTGAAGAGCTCGACCGCCTGACGGCCCATTTCGTTTCCGCGCATGAGCTGCTTGCAGGCGGCTCTCCGGTCGGCCGGAAACTGGATTTCCTGGCTCAGGAGCTGAACCGCGAAGCCAACACGCTCTGCTCGAAATCCGTCAGCCTCGATTTGACGAATGCGGGACTCGGTCTCAAAGGGCTTATTGACCAGTTCAAGGAGCAGGCCGCCAATGTCGAATAGCGGACACCCCAAAGACAGCGGCACGCGCCGCGGCCTCATGCTGGTCCTGTCCAGCCCATCGGGCGCTGGCAAGACAACGCTTGCCCGTAAGCTGATCGACGAGTTCCACGATGTGAAATTGTCCGTCTCTGCCACGACCCGTAAGCCGCGCCCGGGCGAAGAGGACGGAAAAGACTATTTCTTCCGCACCGTGGAAGAGTTCCACGACATGATCGAGCGGCGCGAATTCCTCGAATGGGCCCATGTGTTCGACAGGTTTTACGGCACGCCGAAGGCTGACACGGTCGCGCGGCTGGACGCCGGAGAAGACGTCCTGTTCGATGTTGACTGGCAGGGCGCCGATGCCCTGCACGACCAGATGCCGAACGATGTGGTCTCGGTCTTCATCCTGCCGCCCAGTATCAGCGCGCTGGAACAGCGTCTGGCGGCCCGGCCCGGCTCGACACCGGAACTTGTCGCCCGGCGCATGGAAGATGCCAAGCGCGAGATCATGCACTGGCGGCGGTATGACTATGTCATCGTCAATGAAGATCTCGAAGTGGCCTACCAGCGCCTTCGCCGGATCCTTCTGGTGGAGCGCCTGAAGCGGCTGCGCCAGCTGGACCTGGAGGACCATGTCCGCCGGCTTCTGGGCGAGGCCTGAACCACAAGAACGCTTGACTTGGCAGCGCCATTGGAGACGCTCTCGGGTAGAACGGCGTTTGACCAAACAGACAAGGCAACTGAATGACTGACCCCGGCGATCCGAAGCCAGACCTGCCCGAACGTGCGCCAGCGCGCCCTGTGTGGCTTTTCTGGCTGATCCCGATGGCCGTTCTGGTCGGCGTGGTCTGGTTCGTCCTGCGGGGCGACAGGTCGCCAGAAGCTGCGGCGGAGAACGCGGCCGTGACGTCCGACGTCTCCAACGTTCCCTGACTCCCAATGAAAAACCCCGCAGCAGGCGCTGCGGGGTTTTCCTTTATCCGGTGTGTCGGAAGGATCAGGCCTTCGACATCGCCTTTTCGAAGTTCTCGGCAACTTTCTCGATGAAGCCTTCGGTGGTCAGGTATCCCTGGTCCGGACCCACGAGGAGGGCGAGGTCTTTCGTCATGAAGCCGGCTTCGACTGTCTCGACGATGGTCTTCTCCAGCGTTTGCGCGAATTCCCGCACTTCCGGCGTACCGTCCATCCGGCCGCGATGGTCGAGACCTTGGGTCCAGGCGTAGATCGAGGCGATCGAGTTGGTCGAGGTCGCTTCGCCTTTCTGGTGGTTGCGGTAGTGGCGGGTGACTGTGCCGTGGGCAGCTTCGGCTTCGACCGTGTTGCCATCCGGGCTCATCAGGACCGACGTCATCAGGCCCAGCGAGCCGTAGCCCTGGGCAACTGTGTCGGACTGGACGTCGCCGTCATAGTTCTTACAGGCCCAGACATAGCCGCCGGACCACTTCATGCAGGCTGCAACCATGTCGTCGATCAGGCGGTGCTCATAGGTGCCGCCGAACTCGGCGAACTTGTCAGCAAACTCGGTGTCGAAGACTTCCTGGAAGATGTCCTTGAAGCGGCCGTCATAGGCTTTCAGGATCGTGTTCTTGGTCGACAGGTAGACCGGCCACTTGCGTTGCAGGCCATAGTTCATGCTGGCGCGGGCGAAGTCGCGGATCGACTCGTCGAGGTTGTACATGCCCATGGCGATACCGGCGCTGGGGAAGTCGAACACTTCGAATTCCTTGGAGTCGGAGCCGTCAGCGGCTTCCCACTTCATGGTCAGCTTGCCTTTGCCCGGCACGAGGAAGTCGGTGGCCTTGTACTGGTCGCCAAATGCGTGACGGCCAACGACGACCGGACGGGTCCAGCCCGGCACCAGACGCGGGATGTTCGAGATCACGATCGGCTCGCGGAACACGACGCCGCCGAGGATGTTACGGATCGTGCCGTTCGGCGAGCGCCACATCTTCTTCAGGCCGAATTCTTCCACACGGGCTTCGTCCGGCGTGATCGTTGCGCACTTCACAGCCACGCCATATTCCTTGGTGGCGTTGGCGGCGTCGACGGTGATCTGGTCGTCGGTCTCGTCGCGCTTCTGGATCGACAGGTCATAGTACTTCAGGTCGACGTCCAGGTAGGGGTGGATCAGCTTGTCTTTGATAAGCTGCCAGATGATGCGGGTCATTTCATCCCCGTCCATCTCGACGATCGGGTTCTTGACCTTGATTTTCGCCATATTTGGAAGTCCTTGCGCTTGTAATTGTCTGGCAGGCCTATAGCAGAGCCCGGGCAGGCGTCAAAACAGGTTACGACATGGCAGATCACCGCAGCCCGGCCATCATTCTCCACTCGCCCCAACTGGGCGAAAATATCGGCGCGGCCGCGCGTGTCATGCGCAACTTTGGTCTGACGGATCTGCGCCTCGTGGCGCCGCGTGATGGGTGGCCAAATCCTGCGGCGGACACGATGTCAGCGGGCGCTTTCGACGCGGGTGTGATCGTGACTGTGCACCAGACACTACAGGATGCGCTGGAAGGTATCACCTGGCTCGCCGCGGCGACGGCGCGGCTGCGGGGGATCGAGAAGCGGGTGGGCGATGCCCAGGGCGCGGCGCAGGTGGCGCATGAGCGGCTCGGCACCGGCAAATCGGCGATCATGTTCGGGGCAGAAAAGTCCGGCCTGCCAAATGATGCAGTTGCTGTGGCCGATTTCCTGATGACCTATCCGGTCGATACTGATTTCAAGAGCCTGAACCTTGCCCAGGCGGTGTGCGTGTTCTGCGCTGAATGGGGCAAGCTGGCCATCGGGCCGCGCGCCGACGAGGGGGATAACAAGGCCGGTCTCGGCGACCTCGCCCCGCGTGACGAGCTTTACCGCATGTTCGAGCATTTCGAGGAAGAGCTTGAAAGAGCAGGGTATTTCTTCCCGCCAGAGAAGACGCCGCTGATGAAGGACAATCTCCGCGCGGCCCTGATCCGGGCGGACTGGACGCGGCAGGAAGTGCAGACGTTCCGGGGCGCGATCAAGGCGCTGGCGCTTGGCCGGGGCAAGGCGCGGGTTCTCCGTGAAGACTGATCCGAAGGCTGGCCGCGTCGCTGTCATAGGCTCCGGCCCGGCGGGCCTGATGGCCGCGGACGTGCTGTCTGAGGCGGGTGTTGGCGTCGACGTCTACGAGGCGATGCCGAGCGCCGGGCGCAAGTTTCTGATGGCCGGAAAGAGCGGACTGAACATCTCCCATACCGGATCTACGCATGACTTTCTCATGCGCTATCATGATCATAGCGGACCATTCCATGACCATGTCGGAGCTTTCGGACCGGATGAGGTGACCGCCTGGATGGAAGGCCTCGGCATGCCTGCCCATGTCGGCCCGACCGGCCGGATTTTCCCGGAATCGATGAAGGCCTCCCCGCTGCTCCGCGCCTGGCTTCGCAGACTGGCCGACCGCGGCGTGCGGCTTCACCTGAAACATCGCTGGACCGGCTGGGCACCTGATGGTGCGCTTGCATTCGACGCGCCCGAGGGGGCCGTGACCGTCATGCCCGCCGCAACCGTCTTTGCTCTTGGCGGTGGCAGCTGGCGGCGGCTGGGGTCGGATGGCGCATGGGCCAGCCTGTTCGATCAGGCGGGAATCGAAGTGACCCCGTTCCGGCCTTCCAATTGCGGGTTCACCGTGGACTGGTCGGAGCGGATGCGGGACCAGTTTGCCGGTGCGCCGGTGAAAGGCGTGGGCCTGTCAACAGGCGGGCAGGCGACGCGAGAGGAATTTGCCATAACGGCGCGGGGCGTGGAAAGCGGTGGTGTCTATACGCTGTCCGCCGTGCTTCGCGATGAAATCGATGCGGCGAGCAGCGCGACGCTGTGGCTGGACCTGTTGCCTGACTTGGATGCCGCCGGCATCGAACAGCGGCTTGCCGCTGCACCGGCCAAACAATCCCTGTCGAACCGGCTTCGCAAGGCGCTGAAGCTGACGGGCGTGAAGGCGGCGTTGCTGTATGAATGTGCGGACCGCGACGCGCTGAACGACCCGGCGCAAGCAGCGCAGGCGATCAAGGCGCTGCCGCTGAAGCTTACGGGTACTGTGCCGCTGGACGAGGCAATCTCAACAGCGGGCGGCGTCGCATGGGCGGCGCTGGACGATCAGTTGATGCTGAAAGAAAAGCCCGGGCATTTCTGCGTGGGTGAGATGATCGCGTGGGATGCACCGACGGGCGGCTATCTGATCACGGCCTGCATGGCGACCGGCCGGGCGGCCGGACGCGGCGTGCTGGATTGGCTTGCACGCCGCGCCGCAGACTAATCCGGCTTACTTGCCCTTCCAGACGGGCGCGCGTTTTTCGATGAAGGCTTTCGGGCCTTCCTTGAAGTCTTCGGTGCCGACGATGCCGGCGAAGGCTTTGCCGCTGTCTTTCCAGAGTTCGTCATCGGTCTTGGACGTTGCGTCGATGACGACGGTACGGCTGGCGGCGACGGCGAGTGGCGCGTTGGCGGTGATGCGGGCGGCGAGCTTTTCAGCTTCGGCCATCACCTCGGCTTCGGGGGCGACCTTGTTGACCATGCCAAGTTCATAGGCGCGCTGGGCCGGCATCGGATCGCCGGTCAGGATGACTTCCATGGCCATCGCCTTGCCAATCACACGCGGGAGACGGAACAGGCCGCCGGCCGCTGCGACGAGCGAGCGCTTCACTTCCGGCAGGCCGAAATTCGTGTTGTCCGCGCAGACGATCATATCGCAGGAGAGGGCGACTTCCGTGCCGCCTGCGAGGGCCGAGCCGGTGATCGCGGCGATCAGTGGCTTGGTGCGCTCGCGCTTTGCAATGCCTGCAAACCCGCCTTTCTTGGTGGAAAGGGCGGCACCATTGCCAGCCGAGATTTCTTTCAGGTCAGCCCCGGCGCAGAAGGCCTTGCCAACGGCCGTGAGGATGCCCACCCAGACTTCCGGGTCGGATTCCATCTGGTCGAGGGCGGCTTCCATCGTCTGGGCCATCTCGCCATTGATGGCGTTGCGGGCTTCCGGACGGTTCATCGTGATGATGGCGACGTGGCCCTTTTTCTCATATTCGACTGCCATTTGGTTTCGCTCCCTGGTGCGCGTGTTGATTTATCGATGGCGAGGTAAGCCTGTTGACGCTGCGTCCACGCAAGGCCTGACGGCGGAGTGTCTATTGTGCGGATGCGAAAGAATTTTTCCTCTTGGCGAACCTTGGGTAAGCCCCTTCAGCATGACTTCATGGAACTGAGTCTGAGCCCCGAATACGAAGCCTTCCGCCAGGACGTGAACCGCATCCTGACGGAAAATGCCCATCTGGCCCCCGGCCCGGAAGACAGGGGGATGAAAAACCCCAAACGTCTCGCCTGGCAGAAATTCCTGATTGAGAAAGGGCTGACCGCCCGGACGATCCCGAAGGAATATGGCGGGTATGGCGCCGAACCTGACCTGCTGAAATCCCGCATTATCGCGGAAGAGTTCGCCCGCACGGGCATCGCGCGGCCGATGGGCGGGCAGGGCATCTCCATGCTGGTGCCGACCCTTCTGGAACTGGGTACACCGGAGCAGAAGGAAGCCTATATCCGCCCAACGCTGCACGGTGAGATGATCTGGTGTCAGGGGTATTCAGAACCGGGCGCAGGATCTGACCTTGCGGCGCTGCGCACGGCCGCCGTGGAAGACGGCGATGATTTCATCATCAACGGCCAGAAGATCTGGACCTCGACCGCGAAACAGGCCGACATGATCTTTTGCCTTGTGCGGACGGATCCGGACGCGAAAAAGCATCACGGCATCAGTTACGTCCTGTTCCCGATGGACACGCCAGGCATTGAGGTGCGTCCGCTGGTCGACATGACCGAGAACGCGAACTTCAATGAAGTGTTCTTTACCGATGTCCGCGTGCCGCAAAGCGGCATCGTGTTCGAGAAGAACAAGGGCTGGCAGGTGGCGAATGCCACGCTGACCCATGAGCGCGGCATGCTGGGAGACCCGAACGCGACGAAGGCACGGTTCCTGGAACTCGTCGAGCTGATGAAAAAAGAGACGATGAACGGCGAGCGCCTGATCGACAATCCTCTGTTGCGGGACCGGTTGGTGAAGCTGCAGGGCGAAGTCTATGCGATGCAGGCGAACGGCTTGCGCGTGACGACCGCCAGCCTGAAGCGGGAGAGTGCGGGGCTCGCCGGCCTGATCATCAAACTACAGGGTTGCGAACTGAACCACCAGATTGCCGGTCTCGCCATCGATGCCCTGAGTGAACTCGGCATTCTCTATGGCGACGGAGACCATCTGAGGGCGGATGGGTCTTGGCAGTGGCGCTACATGTATGATCTCGGCCTGATCATCGGTGGCGGTACGGCGCAGATCCAGAAGAACATCATTTCCGAACGCGGCCTCGGCATGCCGCGCGAACCCAAGCCGGCGAAGGTTTAAGTCATGGAATTCGCACTCTCAGAAGACCAGCGCATGCTGCAGGATTCGATCAGCGGATTCCTGAAGGACAATGCGTCGCTGGATACAATCCGCAAGATTGCGGACGACGATGCCGAGGCAAAGGCCACGCTGGCGGCGGGCCTGTCGGAAATGGGCATCATGGGGCTGCATGTTCCCGAAGCGGCGGGTGGGTCAGGGCTCGGCCTGTTGGAGGCCTGCCTTGTTCAGGAAGCGCTGGGGTATGCGGTGACGCCATCCGGGTTCCTGGCGGCGACCGTGGCGGCACACGTGCTCCCGAATGCGGGAGAGGCTTATGCCGAAGGCGTTGCGACGGGCGACATGGTTTTCGGCCTGTCGCTGACAGAGCTTTCGTCCCGGCGGGACCTGGCAGGTCTGACGCTGAAGGATGGGCATGTGTCCGGCAAGACATTGCTGGCCATGGTGCCGGATCGCGCGACCCATGTCCTGACAGCCGATACGGACGGCGGTCTCCATGTCGTCGATACCTGGTCGGCAACGGCCATGCGGACGATCGACCGCACGAGGACTTTCCAGGAGCTCGGTTTCGATCATGCGAAGTGCGAGGCGTCCATGGCGCAGGCGGCTGGCGCGCTGGAAGCGGCACGCCTCCTGATTGCCGCGGACACGCTGGGCGCCGCGCAGGCCATGCTGGACAAGGCGGTCGAGTACGCCAAGGAACGCAAACAGTTCGGACGGGTCATCGGTTCGTTCCAGGCGGTGAAGCATCTGTGTGCGGAAATGACGGCGAAGCTGGAACCGGCCCGCGCGCTCGTCTGGCATGCGGCTTATGCCATGGATACCGGCGATCCGGAGGCCGCTGTCATGGCGAACCTTGCCAAAGCGCACCTGGCTGAGGTCGGCACCTTCGTCGCCAAGACGTCGACAGAAGTGCATGGCGGCATGGGCTTCACCGATCTTCTGGGCCTGCATTACTGGTTCAAGCGCATCGGCGTGAACAGGCAGCTGTTCGGCAGCCCGGAGCAGGCGCGCCATAGCGCCGCCGAACTGCAGGGCTTCGTGGCCGCCTGATCTGCCGCCCATCCTCTCAGGCCTGACGGCAGAGGCGCGTTTCGGGCTCTGCCTGTAACGCCTGTGCCGGGTTCTGCCGGAAACAATGATGGTCCTCGGCGTCCAGCAGGCCACGTAGCCAGTCCAGTACGGTCACGCACCGTTCCTGCCGGCGCGCGCGTTCCGGGAACGACATCCAGATGTCAGCCCGGACGGCCGGAAGGGGGCAGATGCGCAGGATGTCAGGATGGGCGGCTTCCACGAATGTTGGCAGGGCGCAAAGCGCTGCGCCGCTGCGGCATTCCGCGAGTGCAGCCGACAGGCTGTTCGATATGGGTGACCGTTCACAAAACTGGCGCAGGGAATCCGCGGCCGGCAGTGTCGCGGAAATCAGGTCAGCCAACTGTCGTGGAAACACGCACCGGGACGAGTCGATGGATGCGAGCCTTGTCGGCCTGCTCGCGGAGACAGGGTGCGTGGGCACGGCGTAGACGGCATAGTGCACCTTGCCGAGGCGGCGGGTGATCAGGTCTGACTGGACGGGGCGCTCAAGGGTCAGGAACACGTCTGAAATGCTGGCGATGTCCGGCGTTGGCGGCGTCCACGCACCGGCGCGGAGGTCGATGCCCGGGTTGCCTGTCAGGAAAGCGGCAATCTGGGGCGCGATCCACCAGGCCAGCAGGGCTTCATCCGCATCCAGCCGAACGATGCCTGTGGCCGTGCCTTTCTGGTCGGCCACATCGACCTGCACGGCCTCCATGACATCGGCCATGACGTTGGCATGCCGCAGCAGGACATGCCCGGCCTCGGTCAGCTCTATTCCCCGCGTGGAGCGATGGAAGAGCTGTGTGTTGAGGTCTGCCTCCAGGTCCGACATCCGGCGGCTGACCGTTGGTACGGAGCCGCACAGGCGGGCTGCGGCGGCGCTCATACTGCCTAATTGTGCAACGGTCCGGAACACCCGGATCTTGTCCCAGTCAAACAGCTCAGCTTGCATCGCGTCCCCTTGCAAGGCTGAAACGCCCCCTTTCACCCACGGCTAAAGCCCCATCCCGCGAAAACTGAAAAACTCAATTTAAGCGTGTAGTGGAGAGTCGACGTGGAAGCAACGAGAAATTGTAAAGAGTCTACAATACACGTAGACATTGTACGGGTGGAGCGACGGGCCAGGGAACTTGGGTTCAGGCATGCGAGCATCGGAGAACTCGCCGAAGGCATCAGGCTGGCAGAGTCCCTGATGGGGGCGAAGATCGCAACACCAGATGCTGTGATGCGCATGGATGTGGTCACCGGCATGACCGCCTGGGTCACGGGTGACCCGATTGAGGGTGTGTTCCTCGTTCTGCCTCTGTCGCCCGCCGGGGAACAGGCCGTTCGGGACGGCACCTATTGCCCGGCAGATCCGGCCCCGGCCCATCTCGCCTGGCAGGGGCGGGACGTTGCCGGTGTATATATCGGCGTCTATGCCGGCGCGACGAAGGAGGCCCGGCGGGCCGTGATGACGGCGGCTGCGGTCATGCGCATGGACCAGTTTGCCGCCGTCCCGACCTTCGCCCGGGGTGCGACCGACGACGGAAAGCGGTCGATGGCGTCACTCGGTTTCTCGCCGCTTGAAGGCGGCCTGCCAGATCTTTGGGTTCAGGAAGGTTTCTCTTCCGGTTCGGAGGCGGCGTGATGAAGCGGCCTGTGGTGGGGATGGACGGGCTGCGCCGCCCTGTGCCGGACGAGGCCTGGGGCCGCTACAGTGCCCGGCCGGTCAGGTCGCTGGACGAATTGCAGATGGCGGCAGCCATCCGGGCGGCGGTGTTCATGTCGGAACAGGCCTGTCCGTATGAAGAGGAATATGACGGGAATGATCTGTGCGGCACGCATTTCCTTCTTTTCGATGGGGGCGAGCCGGTCGGGACCTTGCGGGTGCGTTGGTTCGCGGATTTCGCCAAGCTGGAACGAATCGCCCTCCTGCCGCGTGAGCGGGGGCGGATGGGGTTGCGCGTGCTGCTGGCGGAAATGTTCGAACTGGTCGCGCGCAAAGGCTACCGGCGTATGCTCGGCCAGATCCAGGCACGGCTCTGGCCGGTCTGGTCGCGCACCTTCAAGTGCCGCCTTCTGCCCGGGCGCGGGCCGTTCTGGTTCTCCGACTATGAATACCGCGAGATCGAGATCCTGGTTCCGGAACACCCCGACGCCTTGCCGATGGAAGCCGACCCCTATGTGATCATCCGCCCTGAAGGCGCCTGGGACACCCCCGGTGTACTGGACGCATCCGCGGACCGGGCGCCGGGCCAGGACGAGGCGGCATAAGCAATCTGATCTGTGTCCTTATCGGGACATAGCTGACAGTTCATTCTGATCACATG